>WNGK01031131.1_pt1 | contig 10075 bp, 6 predicted proteins | sample 5400601 | NCBI WGS metagenome assembly WNGK01 (sample SAMN13153376, study PRJNA577476) | soil metagenome | isolation source: 60 cm soil or saprolite under Garry oak tree replicate 1 | place: USA:California | collected 2016-06-15 | reverse complement strand
TGCTTGGACGACAATTCCGATCGCGGCCAATGCGACAAACAGGATCGTCGCGCCGGTCTGCGGCAAGACAATGGTGTGGCAGATCAAATACGCCCCGACCACGGCTGAGAGAACAATCAGCGTCCAGTCGAACAGCGCCAGCAGCAGGATTGCGCCGATAACGCCGCCGACGATAAATGTCACGCCGGGATAACTCGAGCCGTGAACAAAGAATGCGGTCACGAGCGCGAGCGCCAATTTTCCGCCGGCGAGAAAACCGGCAACGGCGATCGCGACTTTCTGGAGAAAAAGCGCCAGCAACGCGCCGATAAATCCGAAAACGATCGCCACGCTCAGTGAAAGAATAGCTGACGGGTCGTGGACGAGATGAGGCGCGACTTCCACGCCGGCCGCAAATCCAACCGCGGCCACGCAAAGCCAGAACAGTTTTCTCCCGAAAAACAAAATCACCGCGCCGATCAGCACGCTCAGAATTGGAATCGGAAGGTTCATAATCTTGTCATGCCAAGGTAGGGGCGATTGACCCCAATCGCCCGCAAATGCCAGTCCGGCTCGGACCGGTTCGGTGAACCGCCCCTACCAACAACTTGTCACCTTTCATACCAACTAGACAAATCGCGCTCCAAAATCCGCTCCAGCTCTTTGATGTCGAATTGAAAGATATCGATTAAGCGCGATCTCAACTGATGGTCGATCTTATCCGTGTATTCCTGCTCGAACACGCTTGCTTCCGGCAGAACGAACGAACCATCGACCCCGAGAAACTCAAAAACGCAACGAAGCGTCTTCTCGTGATCGTTCCTGAGCTCTTCGTTCAAGAGCACGAGACAATTGTCTCGCCCGAAAATGTTGAACAACCGCCGGACCTGATGCGCGTAAAAGCCGCGGTCGATGTAGGAATACACTCGGTGCTGTAACGGCAACGCTTCGCGGCAACGCTCGGGTTCCCTTTCGATCGCCTCGGCGAACGATAATTTCTCTTTGCCGCGTTTGGTTTCCATGTTCCAGGCCGAGAACGCGCGTTCGACCGGGTCCCGCAGCGCCAGGATCCATGTCATCTGCGGATTGTATTTCCAGATCCGGTACGGCGCTGTTTCCCAATACATGTAGATCGGGCTCGCTTCGCCAATCACGCGATGTTCCGCCTTCGGCTTAAAATTCGCGTGATACTTTTTGTAATCGGTGTCGTCAGCTTCGCGATCGAAGAAGTGCAGCTCCTTTCGCGTTTCCGGCATGCAAATCTCAGGATGCTGCCGCAAAAACGAATCCAGCGCCGACGTCCCGCCCTTCTGCGTCCCGCCAATTACGAAATCAACGCGCATTTGGTTCTATTCTGTCATGTCGAGCGGAGTCGAGACATCTCTAAATGTTTCTGATCAAACAAGGGCCAGACAACAGTAAGAGATTCCTCCACTTCGGTCGGAATGACAAAAGAGGTGATGACGTCTACCCGCTTCTTCGATGACGCAACCAGAAGAGAAATAAGCCAACACTGAACGTTGCAGGAACCAAGGCGAGAAGCCTCGAATAACCAAAGAAACCAGCCTTCCAGAGCTCTGCGAACATCAGTCCGATGGCAAGAATCATGATGAGATACCCTTGTTCTGGTGGAATTCTCCTTAGCGCTGTCTCACCGACTTCCTGACTTATATCTCTGCGCTCAATCTTTCGGCGAACACTACGGGGCCACATCCAAAGCAGCCAAACACCGACTAACAGCAAAATCACATCTGTGATGGCTTCGCTCCAAAGTTCACCGTACGGAATAGTGACAGGCGTCATGCTTCGCAAGGCGTGGCCCACTGCTGTCTAATCCATTACTTCTTCAGCATCGCATCACGCTTTGCCTTAAACTCAACGCCCGGTTTCCATTCCGGAAATTTATCGGCGTTGGCGATTTGATAGCCGACTTCGAATAGAAGATCGACATCTTGGACGGCGCCGGAGAGGTCCCAGTCGGCGTGAACTTCGTCGGTGACTTGATGATAATCCTTCAAATCAAATTCGTCAGAGCGCAGGGGCCCGTTCTCGGGCCGCGACATCAGATGTTCGCCTTTGCCGATGTAAAGCGACGGCACGCCGGCTTTTGAAAATTCGAAATTGTCCGCGCGATAAATTGCGCCTTTTTCGGGCCGGCTGTTAGGAATCGCTTTGCGCCCTTGCCGTTGCGCCGCGGCGGCAAGCGCATCGTCCATTGTCGAAAAGCCATAGCTGACGTCTTCGATGTCGCGCGCTTTTCCCCAGACGTTCATGCTGTCGATGTTGATGTCGGCCAGCGTTTTCTCGAGCGGATAAAGCGGATGCTCGGCGTACCACTTGGCGCCTAACAAACCGGCTTCCTCAGCGGTCGTGCACATGAAGAGGATCGAGCGCCGCGGCGGGGAACCGGCTTTTGGAAACGCGCTTGCCAGCGCGATCACGGCCGCGTCACCGGATGCATTATCGACCGCGCCGTTGAAAATCTGGTCGCCTTGTAATTCCGGATGACGCCCGAGATGGTCCCAGTGCGCAGTGTAGATTATGTATTCATCTTTCAATTTTGGATCGGCGCCTTCGAATTCGCCGATCACGTTGTGCGATTTGAACGAGCGCAGCGCTTGTTTGATTTCAATGTTCGCTTTCGCGTTCAGCGCCACCGGCCGAAAATCCTTAGTGATTGCGGATTTCTTTAGCGCGTCGAAATCCTGGCCGCAATCAGCGGACAACTTTTTAGCGACATCGAGCGTGATCCACGAGCGCGCCAATACGGCGTCCATGTTCTTGTTCGGATTATCGAGCTCGAAATTTTCTTTGGCCCAGCTCGATCTCACGACTTGCCACGGATACGCCGCCGGCTCGGTTTCGTGAATGATGATTGCCGCAGCCGCGCCCTTTTGCGCCGCGATCTCGTATTTGTAGGTCCAGCGACCGTAATACGTCATGGCTTTCCCTTTAAACATCTTGTCGTCGAGCTTTGACGGGTCTTTCGGATCGGGTACTGCCGGATCGTTGATCAACATCAAAATTGTTTTACCGCGAACATCGACGCCTTTGTAATCGTCCCAGCCGTATTCGGGCGCGACCACGCCGTAACCGACAAAGACGAGATCGGAATTGTCGACCTTGATTTCTGGCTGCAACCACGCGGATGACGCGACGAAATCGTCCGGATATTTCAATTCCACTGGCTGCTTGCCGGCGACTGCGAGAACCATCTTCGGTTCGCTCTTGATTCCAGCGAGCGGCACCTCCTGAAAATAACTGCCGTCCGGATTTCCGGGTTTCAGTCCGATCGACCTAAATTGATCGGAGATATATTTGATCGACAGTTCTTCGCCTTTAGTTCCCGGCGAGCGACCTTCGAATTCGTCAGACGCGAGAGTCTTGATGTGGGCGAGCAATGCGTCTGGAGTGATGACGTCGAGGGCCGGCTTGAGTTTTTCTTCGGGTTTATCGGCAGCGAAGAGGGAGAATGAAGCGCCCAGAGCAACGGCGCAGAAAATCCTGGTCGTTTTCATATTTATTTCTTCGAAGATGTTGTAGCGGCGTTTGTATCAAAGGCCGAATTAAAAAACAGGCGCTCGCCGCGGCGAGCGCCTCTACAACTATCGAGCTTCCTGGGACGGGCCGGCAGACGCTTTCTTTTTGTCTTCGCCCTTCACGCCGATCTTTTTCAAGAACGGCTCGACCGACTGTTTGCGACCGAGAAATTTTTCGATCGACATCGTCACGTCGCGCCCGTCGCCTTGCGCGTAAATCTCCTGGCGCAGTTTCATTCCGGCTTGTTTGTCGAGATAACCATCCTTGGCTTTTTCAAACACAGTCGCCATGTCGGCGGCGATTGCGTCGGCCCAGGCGTAACCGTAGTAGCCGGCGTCGTAGCCGTTCATGTGACCAAAGTAAGTCACAAAGGTCGTGCTCGGATCGATCGGCAGAAAAACTTCTTCGAGAATCGGGTTTGATATGGCGACACAATCCCAGGCGGCGTTTTCCGGATGCGCGTCGTGCATCGCAAGGTCGAGCGACGCGAACGCGAACTGACGTCGATAAAAAACGCCGGCGGTCGCTTTTTTGGCGTCGTTCATTTTCTGAATGATGTCGCCCGGAATTTTCTTCGATGGATCGCGATAATCGGCGGCGAAAGTATCGAGCACCTTTTTGCTCCAGACCCAGTTCTGAAGCATTTGCGATGGCGCTTCTACGAAATCGCCCGGGACATGCGTTCCGGCGAAACGTCCGGCCTTCGCGCGGGTGGTAATCTCGTGCAGCGCGTGACCAAATTCGTGGAAAAGCGTTTCCACGTCGGAGTGCGTCATGAGCGACGGCTTGTCCGCGCTCGGCGGTGGAAAATTGCACAAGAGAGCGGTCACCGGCCGTTGATATTTGCCATCCGGTAGAAGTTTTCCGCTGATAATCGGGAACTCGGCGAAGTGATTAAATTTTCCTTCGCGCGGAAACATATCGAGATAAAACATGCCGAGCGGCTCGCCGGTCGCGGCATCGGTCACCATGTAAAACTGGAGATCGTCGATCCATTTGTACGGCGCGGCGATTTTTTCAAACTTCAAACCGAAAATGCTCTGGTAAATGTTGAACATGCCTTCGAGCACTTTTTGGAACGGGAAAAAATCGCGGAGCGCTTCCTTGTCCACGGCGTATTTTTGTTTCACCAGCTGGTTGTCGTAATAACGCCAATCCCAGACGCCGATCGTAGCCTTCGGATCGTGCGTGTCGGCCGCTTTCATTTTTTGGATCTCGGCAACTTCGGCGGCGAACTTCGGCTGAATGCCGGTCACGAGATCGTCGATATATTTCTTCGCGCCGGCGCCGGTCTTGGCCATTTTGATTTCGGTCTGGTAATCGTCCCACGATTTGTAGCCGAGCCGCAGCGCGATCTTGTTCCGGAGTGCGATCATTTGGTTGAGGACGGTCCGGTTCGTGTCTTTCGCGAGTGAATCGTGAATCACGTAAAGTTTTTTTCGGGTTGCTTCGGTCTTGGCGTTTTCTTCCACGGTGACGAAATGCCAGGTGACGTTCGCCAGCACGGCGTAGGCGTCGTCGCCGGTCTTGACTCCAGGTGAGGTGAAGAAACTTTCCGGGACGCCGTCGAGCTCGGCTTTTGTAAACACGCGATAATCGCGCATTGTCTCTTCGAAAAGCTTTTTGTCTTCGCCGGAAAGTTGGGGACGGGTGTTGGCGAACGCTTTAAGCGCTTTATAGACGTCTTCGCGATAATCGATGCCGACGGCCCAATCTTGAAATTCTTTGACCGCATTCTCGGCCGCCGCGCGCATTTTTTCGTTGGTGTTGCTTTCCTTTATGATCACCGCCTTGTTCGCAGCGTTGCCGGCCTGGTAAGTCAAATCGTCGAGCGCCACGATCGTGCTCTTGAATGTGACGTTGCTTAAATCCTGCGCGCCGATTTGATCGAGCGCCTTGTTCGCGGTCGCGATCGCGTTTTTCGTCATCGCGTCGACCGCTTCGGGCGTTTGCTCCCACTCGGGAATGGTGAGAACGGCATTCGCCTTTGCCGCCGCGGCGCGAAAATCGTCGACGGTTTTCAAATTTTCGGCGCGAAGAGTGGCGGCAAGAGCGAGAGCAGGAGTAAGAGCAAGAACGAAGCGGAAGATTTTCATGCGGAAAGGTTTGGTTGATCGAAGGAGCGAAGATTGTGTAGAAGACTGTATCGGTAAAGCTAAAACGTGAATCAATCCCTCATCGAAAAATTTCTGCTCGCCTTCATTCCCGTTTTTGTCGCGATCGACCCGATCGGTTTGGTCGCGATTTTCATGGGGCTTGGAACGAGGGCATCAAGCGAACGTCGGAAACGTCAGGCGTTTCTCGGCCTATTCACCGGTTTACTGGTTTCAATTGGATTCATTTTTCTCGGCAAAATCATTTTCAAAGCGCTCGGAATCACCGTGGCCGATTTCCAAGTCGCCGGTGGTCTCATTCTGCTCGCGCTCGCCGTCCGCGAACTGGTTGGCTTCGGCCCGCACGATCGCGGCGGCAGTGACGAGTTTGGAGTCGTCCCATTAGGAATGCCGTTGATTGCCGGGCCGGCACTGCTCACCGCACTTTTGATTCTGGTCGATTCGGTTGGGCTTGTGTTTACGCTCGCTTCGTTGCTGGTTAATCTCGCGATCGTCGCAATCGCTCTGTGCAACGCTGACCGATTTGCGCGCTGGATGGGAACGCAGGGACTGCGCGGCGTCTCGAAAATTATTGCGCTCCTGCTGGCGGCGATCGCAATAAGTCTGATCCGCCGCGGCTGGCAAACGCACTAGCGCGTGCCTGGGTCGCTCAATCAACTTACCCTGTTGCCGGCTACAGATGCGGCTGGCCGGGCATCGCGCGTTTCAGTTCAGCATCTTTATCGCCATGCTGATAACGCCGATTCAGCTCGGCTTCGATCGCATAGATCTCCTTTTGCTGGTCGGATTCGCCTTCGCCTTCGTGGTGAATGAATACGGGCTCTCCCCGGTGTCCCGGTAGGTTTGTTTGCCTCTGCGGAATTTGGCGATACAAATCGAGACGCCGTTGCTGGAGCTGCTTGGTTGTCCATTTGCGATAGGGCGAGTTCGGCGGCGAATAATATGCCGGTCCGGTGCGTGGGCCTAACGCCGCAGCGGAGGTCCCGTTGTTCGATTGAGCGTTGGCGCAGCTGATGAAAGCCAGCGCGAGCGAAACTGCGAGTAATGTTTTCATGTTCTTTATATTAGATTCGTCTCTTATACGGCAAAAAGGTTCAAATATTGAACCACAGGCGGCGTCCGACGTTGCGCAAGATTTGCTCGCTTTTGCAATACATTTGGCTCTATTTCGTCAAACCAGCATCGGGTTGACACGCCTGAGAGCGTTGTTACTTTCCACGCCCTTATGAGATTTCCGCTCGCACTAACGACAAAGATCGCCGCCTACATCATCGGGCAGAAGCTGCGCGGCACGAAAAAATTCGCGACCGTTTTGCAGCTGGAACCTCTACATACTTGCAACCTCACCTGCACCGGCTGCGGACGGATTCGCGAATACTCCACCTCGCTCAAGGACATGATGGCTCTGGAAGATTGTCTGGGCGCGGCCGAAGAATGCAATGCGCCGATGATCTCCATTTGCGGCGGCGAACCCCTGATTTATCCGCATATCGAGGCGCTCGTGCAGGGATTGCTCGAGCAGAAGCGCATCATTTACATCTGCACCAACGCAATGTTCATGCGCAAAAAAATGCGCGAATGGATGGCATCGCAATTGTCGATCCAGTCAAAGTTCGTGGAAGACAAGATCGGCGAATTAATTGGGGCCGGTTTGATTACTGACAAAGACGCGGCCGAGGTTCGCAAAGGCCCGAAAGATCCAAATAAGCCAACCATTGGGCCGAGCAGGTGGATGTATTGGAACGTCCATCTCGATGGACTCGAGCGGATTCACGACCTGATCGTCGAACGCGAGGGCGTGTTCAAGGAATGTATTCTCGCGATCAAGATGGCGAAGATTCTCGGCTACCAGGTCGCGACCAACACCACGATCTACAAGGAGACCGATATGAAAGAGGTCGAACAAATGTTCGATTATCTTTCCGATCTGGGCGTGGACGGCCACACCATTTCGCCCGGCTACGAGTATGACGCGGCCAAGAAGGACATGATCAAGCGGCTGAATTTGCAGCCGGAAAATTTCTTTCTCACGCGCAAAATGACGGTCGAGAAGTTCAGCAAGATCGAGGAATGGATGCAGCGTTACACGCTCTTCGGGACGCCGATCTATTTCGAATTTTTGGCCGGCCATCGCGACCTGACCTGTTCGGCCTGGGCGATTCCGACCCGGAACATTCGCGGTTGGAAAGGCCCGTGTTACTTGATGACCGACGCGCATTATTCGAGCTACTCCGAATTGCTGGAGAAGGTGGAGTGGGAGAAATACGGCGTGGTTGACGGTGTGGCGCGCGATCCGCGTTGCGAGAACTGCATGGTGCACTGCGGGTACGAACCGACGGCGAGCCTTGGTTTGCAGGCGAAGCGCGGCGATACTTGGAAGACGATCAAGTTTAATTTCGGACCGAAACCGAAACCGACAGGACGCGGCAGCGAAACTCTTGCCTTCAACGGCGTGAGCTGCGGAAACGGTCACAAAACTGGGAAGAACGCTGAAGTTACGGCTGCGCAGGCGTCGTAGAATCGACAGTCGTTAGGTTGGTGTTGTAAGAATCGACATCCCAATGAGTTCGCCACGAAACATCATCGCATTGCCAAGCGCAGCTCCCGAGCGAGCTGAGCCGTATTTGGCGACTGATGCCGGGATTTCCGACGCGATCGCGCGAGCGCAGCAAAATCTTTTGGGTCAACAACGGCCGGCCGGTCATTGGTGCGGCGAATTGCTGGTCGATAGCACGCTCTGCTCCGATTTCGTGCTGTTCATCCACTGGCTGGGCGAGATCGACGTTTCTCTGCAGGACCGCTGCGCGCGCCACATTTTGAAACGACAACTGCCGGACGGCGGCTGGAATATTTATTTCGGCGGTCCGAGCGAGATCAACGCGTCGGTCAAAGGGTACTTCGCATTGAAGCTGGCCGGCTATTCGCCGGATCTACCGTTCATGCGCAAGGCGCGGGAGAACATTTTGCGGCTCGGCGGCATCCCGCGGATGAACACTTTCAGTAAATTGTATCTCGCGCTGCTCGGCCAATTTCCATGGAAATATCTGCTGACCATTCCAGTGGAAATGATTTTACTGCCGCGCTGGGCGCCATTCCACATCTACAAAATGTCGTCCTGGAGCCGGGCGATGCTGATTCCGCTCGCCATCATCAATCATTTCAAACCGACGCGCTCGTTGCCGGGCAACAAGCAATTGCATGAGCTTTATCCGCTCGGCACCGAGCAGAGCGACCTGCGGTTGCCGCGGAGCGAACGTTTTTGGACCTGGCGAAATTTCTTCCTTCGACTCAACGACGTTCTGAAAATTTTGCATCCGCTGCGGCTCCGCCCGATGCGGAAACGGGCGCTCGAGCAAGCAGAGCGCTGGATGCTTGAGCGAATCGGTCAGGGAAGCGACGGTCTGGCCGCGGTTTATCCGGCGATGCTCAACTGTTTGATCGCGCTACGCGTCCTCGGTTATTCGAAAGATCACCCGGCTTACAAAAAGGCGGCGCAAGATTTCGCCGGTCTGTTTGTGGGTGGTCCCGAGGACTTCCGGATTCAACCATGTTTGTCGCCGGTTTGGGACACCGCCATCACTTTGATCGCGCTGGCCGAATCGGGTTTGCCGGCGGACGATCCGTCGCTGCGCCGCGCGGCGAAATGGCTTCTCGATAAGGAAGTGCGTATTCGCGGTGATTGGGTGTTAAACAATTCGCATCCCGAGGCGAGCGGTTGGGCGTTTGAATACAACAACGTTTATTATCCCGACGTGGACGACACCGCGATGGTGTTGATGGCATTACGACTCGTTAGGCCGGAAGAAAATTGGGGATTGGAAGGTGCTTTTCGGCGCGCGCTCGATTGGGAGTTGAGTTTTCAATGTCGCGACGGCGGCTGGGCGGCGTTTGATAAAAATGTCACGACCCCTTGGCTCGAAGACATGCCGTTCGCGGACCACAACGCGATTCTCGATCCAACTTGCAGCGATCTGACCGCGCGCACACTCGAATTGCTCGGCTACATCGGTTTCAATCCAAAAACGCGTTGCGTCCGAGATGCGATCCATTATTTGATCGAGACCCAGGAAGCGGACGGCTCGTGGTATGGGCGCTGGGGCGTCAATTACATTTACGGCACCTGGCAGGTGCTACGCGGATTACGCGCCATCGGCTACGACATGACCCAGGATTGGATCCTGCGCGGGCGCGATTGGCTCGAGAGCTGTCAAAATGACGACGGCGGTTGGGGCGAAACGTGCGCGACCTACGAGAATCCGGCCACGAAAGGAATCGGCAGAAGCACCGCGTCGCAAACGGCATGGGCGATCATGGGAATTTGCGCGTGCGGTGATTTCGATCGGCCGAGCATTCAACGCGGGCTGCGTTTCCTGTTGAGCTCACAAAGACCTGACGGTTCGTGGGAGGAGCCGGAAATCACCGGGACGGGATTTCCGGGAGTG
>WNGK01009383.1_pt1 | contig 10075 bp, 11 predicted proteins | sample 5400601 | NCBI WGS metagenome assembly WNGK01 (sample SAMN13153376, study PRJNA577476) | soil metagenome | isolation source: 60 cm soil or saprolite under Garry oak tree replicate 1 | place: USA:California | collected 2016-06-15 | reverse complement strand
TGCCTGTCGATGATGAACACCGACCGCTTGGCCATGCCCGAATAGCCCTCGACGTCGTCGCGACGCACGCCGTAGGCGGTGACCATCTTGCGTTCGAAGTCGCCGATCAGGTCGAACGGCAGTCCGCCGAGCTCGGTGGCGAAGGCCTGGTGCGAGAACACCGAGTCGACGCTGATGCCGTAGATGCCGACCCCGGCTGCCGTCGCGTCATCGTTCCTTGACCGAAACTCGGTCAGCTCGGTCCTTCAACCACCCGTGAAATCAAGCACATAGAAAAGGAAGACGAGGGCCTTGTGCTTCTCGAGCGCGCTCGCGAGCGTGAGCTCCTGGCCGCTGGTCGTCGGCAGCTTGAAATCAGGCGCTTTATCCCCGACCTGCAGCACCAGAAAAGTCTAGTCGCGCGAAAGGGCGTACTCGAAGGCGCGGGTGAAGCCGGTGACGTGATAGCCGCGAGACATCGCACCGCCGAGAGCCTCTCGTACCTGGTGGCGCCAGCGGCGGGCATGTGTCGGGTCGTCGCGTCGCATCGCGACGATGTCCTCTGGCACCTGCACGAGCAGTGCGCCCGCATCTGGTCGCGGCTCGAGAGCGCGCCCCGCAGCAGCGGCGACCGCCTTTTCTGAATGAAGGTTCCATCGGATCAGAAGTCGGTCCGACTCGTCACCGGTGTTGATCCCGTCGTCCATCGGCCCGTAGAAGTCGACCAGGTATGCGACGGCGTCGGCGCCCAGCTTCACCAGGTTGAAGTAGGCGTTCCGGCGGACCAGCGGGTCAAAGGTCCACTCGATCGATGGCACTCCGCGATCCATGCACCACGTGCGCTGGTGCTGCTTGAGCCCGAAGCCCACGCCGCGGGCCTCGGTGTCGGGCAGCACGCCGAGGATGTGCGAGTGGAGATGCAGGTCATCTGGAGGACGGCCTCCCAGCCACCCGATCAGCCCGCCCACCATGCGCTCTCCGGAGTACGCGCCCACCACGTAATTGCCGGAGTGGCTCAGCGCTTGCAGCGTGCTCGAGTCGATCGGCGGCTCACCGGGGCGGCCCCATATCATCGCGAACAGGTCCGCAAGCTCATGCATCTCCGGCATGTGCTCGAGCTCTTTGACGTCCATCGCGCTACGCGAGGCGCAGGCGGCGGCCGATGGCGAGCGACCCTGCCTGGATGGCGAGCGACACCACGATCGCGATCGCGAAAGCCGTCGCCACGCCGCCGGGCTCGAGGAAGAACGCGAGCACCGCAAAGAACGCCGCGAAGCTGAAAAGCCCGAGCAGCAGGCCGCGCATCACCGCGATCCCCGCGGCGACGCCCTGCAGGCGATGCGCGAACACGCATAGAACGGCCGCGTATATCGGGAACGGCGACAGCAGGCCCGACAGGCGCGAACCGAGCGCCGGCGCTGCCGAGGTGAGCGCGAGCACGAACACCGTGGCGACGAGCATACGGGCGGGGATGTCCCACCACGGAAGCTCGACCCGCTCGGATCTTTTCGTTGCCTGGCGCGGCATCGCCGCAAGCGCGATCACCAGGGCCGACACAGCCAGGAGCAAGGTGACCACCGTGTTACCTGGCGCCACGTCCAGCACGAGGGTCGCCACCGCGAATGCGACGGTCGCGGCGGCGACGCACCAGGTCCAGCCGAAGCGCAGCGCCATCCACGCGTAGGCGAGCGCAAACGCAGCCTGCGAGACCGCACCGGCGAGGATGCCCACGGAGGCGTCGGCGGCAAAGTGCACGCCAGGGCCAACCGCAAGGAAGAACGCGATAGGGCCCGAGGTGAATGGGATGCCGACCAGCCAGCCGCCGACCTCCGCGCCCCAGCGCCTGCTGGCGAGGCTCGCCGCGCCGATTAGCACCGGCGTCAGCGTCAATTTCAGGATGAGGATGCCCACGCGTTCGCCTTATCGGCGCAGCAGAGGACCGGTCTCGACTCCCGCGTCTTTCAGCGCCCGCCTCACGGCCGTCGCGATCTCGCCCGCGTTCGGAGTGTCGCCATGAACACAGATCGTGTCGACGGTTCCAGACTTCGCGAGCGTCACCGCTTGCCTGGCGGCTTCGTCTGGAGGCAGCATCGCGTCGGGGCGCGATCGTGGTGCGAGCCTGCCGTCGGGCAGAAGCAGCCTATCGGCGAAGCCCTCGCGATAGACGGGGATACCCGCCTGCTCGGCCGCCGGCACCATCGCGAAGCCGGGCTGGCACATGAGCCCGACGCCGTGCTTCGCCGCCACGCGCGCGACCGCGCCCGCGGCGTCGGGGTCGCTCTGGCACCGGTGGTACAGCGCGCCGTGCGGCTTCAGGTAGGCGATTGGCGCCACCGCCGCGAGCCCAGCGACCTGGAAGGCGACCAACGCCTCGATCTCCTTTGCAGGCAGCGCGCGCTCGACGCGGCCAAACTCCGCACGATCCTCGTAGCCGGGATGCGCGCCGACCTCGATGCCGAGCTGCCCGCAGCGCCACGCGGTGGCGATGGAGATGGACATCGACCCCGCGTGCGCACCACACCCGATGTTGGCGCTGTCGATGAGGTGGAGGATCGACTCTTCATGGACGCTGCCCTCGCCCAGGTCGGAGTTGAGGTTCATTCGTGCTTCGTGTCGCCGCGCAAGAGTGCCAGCGCGTGCTCGAGCACCGGCATCACAGCCTCGAGCGACTCCACCGCGCCCTTCGGGCTGCCCGGCACGTTGATCACCAGCGTTTGGCCGCGCACGCCCGCGAGGCCCCGCGTGAGCGCGGCCATCGGCGTGCTCTCGAGTCCGGCGCGACGCATCAGCTCTGTGAGCCCGGGGACGTCGTAGTCGATCACCGACGCGGTCGCCTGCGGAGTCACGTCGCGCGGGCCGAGGCCGGTGCCGCCGGTGGTGATCACGAGGTTGCTCCCGCGGTCGGATGCCTTGCTGATCGCGGCGGCGATGCGGTCGCGCTCGTCAGGCACGATCTCGGGCCCGGTGACGTCGTACTGGTTCGCGTACAGGACACCCACCAGCGCCGGCCCGCTCTTGTCATCGCGCTTGCCGTGCGACGCGCCGTCGCTGATGGTGATGACGTGGGCGCTGTTCACGTGGTGGCGGATCGCTTCCAGGTGCCCGATCTCCCGCCCGACTTCTCGAGCAGCCGCACCGACTCGAGGTAGACGCCACGCTCCAAGCCCTTGGTCATGTCGATGAGCGTCAATCCCGCGATCGCGGCCGCGGTGAGCGCCTCCATCTCCACGCCGGTTGGACCCGTCACCCGCACACGCGCGCGGATCGTGACGCTGCCGGCCGCAAGCTCGAAGTCGACCTCGACGCTGGTGATTGGCAGCGGATGGCACAGCGGGATCAGGTCAGGTGTCCGCTTCGCGGCCATGATGCCGGCGACCCGCGCCACCGCCAGAGCGTCCCCTTTTGCTGTGCCCTTGCGAACCGCTTCGATCGTCGCGGGCTCCATGCGCACGACGCACTCGGCCAGCGCTTCGCGCACGGTGGGCGGCTTGGCCGCCACGTCGACCATGCGCGCGGCGCCGCGCTCGTCGAGATGCGTCAGCCGCTGGGACGCTCGCCTGGGCACGCGCTCAGGATATGCGGATGCCTGGCGTCGAAGCCGTCTTGTTCGACTACGGCGGCACGCTGGTCACGTTCACGTATCCGAAAGACCGTCTGCTCGAGGTGATCGAACGTTTCCGGCCGGCGATCTCGCAGGCCACCGGCATGCCCGCGCCTCAGGCGGAGAAGATCATGGAGGAGGTGCTCCTGCCGCTCGAGGCCGTGATCGAAAACCCCGACGAGGACGAGGTGAGCTACTTCGAGGTCTATTCCGGCGCGTGGTCACGTGCGGGTATCGAGCTGCCCGGCGCGCTGCTGTACGAGATCCTCGACGCGGAGCAGCAGGTGTGGGATGACGTGGCCCAGGTCGACCCGGAGGCGCCGCGCCTGCTGGGGTGGCTGGGGCAGCGGGGAATCAAGCGCGCGGTGTGCTCGAACGCCCCGTTTCCGCCGGAGATGATGCTGCGGCAGGTCGAGAACAACGGGATCGCGGCGCTCATGGACGCGGTCGTGTTCTCGAGCCGGCTCGGGCGGCGCAAGCCGGCGCCGGAGGTGTATCAGGCGACGCTCGAAGCGGTGGGCGTCGAGGCAGAGCGAGCCCTGTTCGTCGGCGACCGCGTGCGGGAGGACTACGAAGGCCCGCGGTCGGTGGGAATGCGGGCGGTCATCTGCACAGCCCACGCCGCCGAGCCCCCGCCGGACGGGATTCCCACGATCGCTTCACTGAAGGACCTGGCCGGAATCCTGTGAGCGAACCGCCGAAGAAACGTCCGGGTCGCTTGTGGCTCGCTTTCTACGGCCGGCCGCGCCGCGGCTTTCCGTGGCTGCTCGTGGGAGTCTTGGTCGCGGTTCTCGTCCTCGCCCTCGCGTTCGCGATCCCCGGCGGGGTCGACGCGTCGCGCGGCCTGGCGGCGGCGTTGTTCGGCGTGTTGCTGGTCGCCGCCATCGTGGGCGCGATCGTGGCTGCGTTTCGGCCGCGCCGCCGGCCCTGAGCGGCGCGCGACGCGACCAGCACAGCGGCCGCGCCTGCACCGACCCCGTTGTCGATGTTCACAACCGTCAGGCCAGTGGAGCATGACTGCAGCATCGTGAGCAGCGCGGCCTCACCCGCACCGCCGCGCCCGTAGCCGGTCGACACCGGCAGGCCGACCACAGGCAGCGCGACCAGGCCGGCGACCAACCCGGGGAGCACTCCGTCCATGCCCGCGGCGACGACCAGAACGTCGGCGCCCCAATCGAGGATCGCGCTGAGTGGAGCGACGAAGCGATGCAGCCCCGCCACGCCGAGGTCCGCCTCCATGCGCACCTCGACGCCGCATGACTCGGCGACCATGCGCGCCTCATCGGCCACCACAACATCGGATGTTCCGGCTGTGAGGATGCCGATCTTGCCCTCGATGGCTTCGGGGCTGAAACCTTCGCGCAGCACTCGCGCCGAGTTGCTGTACGAGATGACTTCCATTCCAGCTTCACGCGCCGCCGCACGCACCGCGCTCATGTGCTCATTCGACGTGCGGCTCACGAGGCCCTGCCCCTGGCGGCCGGCCATCGTCACGGCCAGGCGCGCCGTCACCTCGGGCGTCTTGCCCGTAGCGAGCACGACCTCGGGAATCCCCCGGCGCAGGTAGCGCCCCAGGTCGAGGCGCGCGCGTCCGGCGAGGTCCTCGAGCTGGATGCTGCGCAGCTCGTGCAGCGCTTCGTCCTCGGTGAGCTCGCCCGCCTTGAGCCGGCGCAGGACGTCCTTCACAGCCCCGCGAACACCTCGCGCATGTGCTGCCAGTGGGTGCCGGCCCAGTAGACGCGGCCGCAGCCGGGGCATTCGGAGTAGCGCGTCTGCGTGCTGCGTACGAAGGGAGGCACGCGCTCGGCGACGATGTCAGCCTGGCGCGGCTCGAGCTCCGCGTTGCACTCGATGCATCGTGTGAGCGACTGCTCGATGTCGAGACCGAGCTCAGCGAAAACCTGCCGCAGCTGGGCGGTCACGTCGTCGTGGCGGATGAGGATGGCGCGTACGGCCCCGGACTGGATGACTCGGCGCTTGGTGAGATCGCGGTCGCGGGTGAGGAGCACGCGGTCCTCGGCCGCCGCCTCACGCACCAGAGCGGCGTCCTCGATCTGTGCGTGGTAGGACGCGTCGTACCCGAGCGCGCGAAGCCAGCGCGCCAGCCGGCCCACATTGCAGTCGGCGAGGAAGCGGGGCTTCATCGAGGCAATCTTAGAATCGGGCGCATGGCGAGGCGGCGTCCGCATGACGAGCTCATGGAGCGATTGCGCGGCGAGGCGACCGGCTGCTACTCATGGTCCAACGGGCCGCATGACCGCTACGCGCCGCACAGCCACGCATACGAAAAGGTGCTGTACTGCGTCGACGGATCCATCACGTTCGTGCTTGAAAGCGAGAGTAAGGAGCTGCTCTTGAACGCCGGCGACCGCATGGTTCTGCCAGCCGGAACGGTGCATTCAGCGGTCGTCGGACCTGATGGATGCACATGCATCGAAGGGAAGCGATGATGCTGAGCCTCGCGGCGTAATATTTGGCCCGCGATGAGCATCATCGAGTTCATCCGCGACAGGGCTCGCTTCTACAACTGCCCGGTCTGCGGGCGGAGCCTCAAGGGCTGCGACATCCAGGTCCTCAGCCACGAGCACGAGCGCTTTCACCTGCAGGTCACGTGCGCCCAGTGCCAGGTGACGTTCATCGTCGTGCTGGCCATCGCGGGCGGGGCTGTGGACGAGGTGGAGTCGGTCGAGACGGCGACCGAGGTGGCGGCGTCTCGCGCCGACACTGCTGTGCGCGAGCCCGACCCGATCTCGGTGGACGAGATCCTGGATGTGCACCTGTACTTGAAGTCCTTCCAGGGAACGCTGAAGGACCTGCTGCACCAGCCCGACCACAGCCGGTAAGGTCGCGGTCGGCGCGGGGCGATGCCGCGCTCTTGGCTCGAAAGTTCGGCCTTCGCGAACTAAGCGCCGGTGCCGGCGCCCGCGGGTCTTCAAGTCCTCTGAAACCCCGCCGCCGCTGGCAGCTGCGGACAATCAGCGCCGGAGCCCCCGGGAATGAACCCTTAACAGGCTGGCTTGGCATGATGAACGTCGAGGCTTAAGTTGAGGGCAGGCGTGTTCGGCTCGGGGGAGGGGGCCAGCGGGAGAGGGAGGGCCCCGGGAAGGGTGTACCTCGACGACGCCGGTGCCGCCCCGGTCCTACCCGAGGTCGCCGAGGCGCTAGGCGGCGTTCCTGACGGAAATCCTTCGAGCCTCCATGCCGAGGGTCGCGCGGCCCGCGCCGCTCTCGACGCCGCCCGCGACCTGCTCGCTTCCGCCCTTGGGGCGAACCGCACGGAGATCACCTTCACCGCCTCCGGCACCGAGGCCGTGAACCTCGCGATCCTCGGCGCCGCACATCGCCTCCCGAAGCAGTCGACCGTCCTTACATGGGCGGCTGAGCACCAGTCCGTCCTGGCCGCCGCGCGGCACCTCCAGGCGGCGGGACAAGCGGTGACGATCGGATCCACCGATCACAACGCAACGGTCGACCTGGACGCGATCAAGCCCGGCGTCGGATTGATTTCCGTCGGGCTCGCGAACAACGAGGTCGGGACTATCCAGCCCGTGGCCGAGGCCATCGAGCGCGCGCACACAGTCGGGGCGCTCGTTCACATCGACGCGTGTGCCGGCCCGAGGTGGATTGACATCCCCAAGGGCGCCGACCTCGTTTCGCTGAGCGGGCACAAGCTCGGCGCCGGCCGCGGTGGCGCTCTGTACGTGCGCGACGGCGTGCGCATCGACCCGCAACTCCATGGCGGGCCACAGGAATGGGGTCGCCGCGCCGGACGCGAGGACGTGAACGCCGCCGTAGCCATCGCCACGGCGCTGGACGTGTGCGTCAGGCAACGCGCTCAGCGGTCCCGGCAGGCTCGGACGCAGTCCAGCGAGCTCCGCCGAATGCTGCACGAGCTCGGCGGCCGTCCCACCGGCGCCGAAAATCGACTCCCGAACTACGCTACCGCCACTTTCGCCGCCCGGCGCGGCGAGGACATCCTCCTGGCGCTCGACCTTGGCCGTGTGGCAGCCTCGAGCGGATCCGCCTGTGCGTCGGGCTCGCTCGACCCGTCGCACGTCCTGCTGGCGATGGGGCTGACGATGGACGAGGCCCTCGGGAGCCTGCGACTGACGACCGGCTACTCGACCACCGACGAGGAGGTCTCTCGCGCGCGCGCGATCCTTAGCGCCGTGCTCGCGGCCACGCACACGCATGCCTAGCGTCGAGGAGGAGCTGGCGCAGCGGCTGGCCCGCGGTGAAGAGGTCGTGCTCGCGACCGTCATCAAGCTGGATGGGAAGCCACCCTCGCGCGCGGGCGCGAAGCTGCTGATGTCTCGCACCGCCGAGCTTGCCGGCACGCTCGGGTGCAGCGAGTTTGACTCGGCGGCGTTGAAAGACGCGGCCTCCATCGCCGACTCGGGCGCCCCGCAGCTGCGCACCTACAAGCACGACCTCGGTTCGATCGACGCTTACCTCGAGCCGCACGCCCCAGTGCCGACGCTCGTGGTGTTCGGGGCCACACCCGTGGCGCGGGCCATCCTCGACTGGGCGCCCCAGCTCGGCTTCCGCGCGGTGCTCGTGGAGACGCGACCCGAACGCCTTCACGGCCAGGTCTGGCCGGCCCCGGTCACCTCGCTGTCCGACCTTCCTTCAATGCTCGGTCCGGACCTCTACGCCGTCCACACCGACCACGACGCGTTCGACATCGTTGCCGCGCTCGAGACGATCGTGCCGTTGGAGCCGAAGTTCATCGGCCTGGTCGGCAGCCGCAGGCATACCGGGCACCACCTCGAAGGCCTGCGGGCAAGGGGCGTCGGCGAAGACGTCATCTCTCGCATCCAGACTCCGGTCGGCCTCGACCTCGGAGCGGTCACGCCGGCCGAGATCGCACTGTCCATCCTGGCGGGGGTCGTAGCCTCGCGCCACGGCCGGCAAGGAGGCTGGCTGGCCGGCCGTTAAGCGCGGCGAACCTGTTAAGGCTCCGTCAATGCGGCTGGAACATGGAATACCGACCCGCATAATCAGGGGCCGTGCCGATCGGGCCCGGAACCAGGTTGGGTTCCTACGTCGTCCAGGACTTCATTGGCCAGGGTGCCATGGGCGTCGTGTACCGCGCCTACCACGCCCAGCTCGAACGCACCGGCGCGGTCAAGGTCCTGCAAGGGCTGGGTGGGGATCTCGACTCCACGGCGCGGTTCCGCCGCGAGGCCCAGGCGATCGCCCATATGCGCCATCCGAATGTCCTCAACGTCTTCGACTTCGGCGAGTTCGAAGGGACGCCGTACATGATCGTGGAGTACGTCGAAGGCGGCAACCTCGCCCCGCGCGTCAAGAGTGGCCCGCTTGACCGAGACGCAGCCATTGCCTTTCTGCGCGGCATCGGCGACGCGCTCGATTACGCGCACAAGCACGGAATCGTCCATCGAGACGTGAAGCCGGCGAACGTCCTGCTCGGCCCCGACGACAACCCGATCCTCGCGGACTTCGGCCTCGCCAAGCTGATGGAGTCGTCGTCGATCAAATCGCTGACGGGTGTCACGACCGGCACTCCCGCGTACATGGCGCCCGAGCAGGTCACCGGCAGCCAGGTCGGCCCCGCGGCCGACCGGTATTCGCTGGCGGTCATGGCGTACGAGATGCTGACCGGGTCGCTCCCGTTCGATGAGGGCGGAGTGCTGGAGGTGCTGTACGCGCAGGTTCACAAAGAACCGGCGCCGCCCAGCATGCTCGACCACAAGCTTCCGCCAAAAGTCGACGCCGTGATCATGCGTGGCATGTCGAAGGTGCCGGCCGCCAGGTGGGAACGGTGCCGCGACTTCGTCGCCGCCCTCGAGAACGCGTTGAACCCTGCACCGGCCGCGGCAGAGAGGACCGTCGCGTTTGTGCCTCCTGTGCCGCAGGCTCCGAAGCCCCAGTCAGTAGCCCGACCGGCGCGCGCTGCAGCCGATAGGACGGCTGTGATGGCCGTCGATGGGGCCGCCGGTTCCATCATCCGCGGGCCGGATCCGGCGCTGCCGTTTCCGGTGGTCACGTGGAAAGGTACTGTCGTCCCCGGCCAGGCGGCGTCAAGGCGCTCCCGGAGGCGGCTCGCTTTAGTCGTCGGCGCCATCGCGCTGATTCTTTTGCTGCTGGCGGCGACCGCCGCCTACCTGGTCACCCAGCCGCCGGGCCTGACGTTGTCGAGATACGTGGTGAGCCCGGGAGAACGGATCACGGTGACCGCCGAACACCTGCCTCCGTATCAGCAGGCCGAAATCTGGATTCTTAGCAATCCGTACATCTACGGCTTCCGCGCGGACGCGATCGGCCGTGCGACCCGCCAGGTGGTGATCCCCGTTGACATCGACCCCGGGTTCCACGCGCTTCGGATCTGCTGGGGTGGCTCATGCCCCCTTTCGAGCACCGTGCAGGTCAATGCGACGGTCGCTTTGGAGACGCCGGCGGTCAGCCCTTCTCCAGGCGCATCGCCCACGGCCGGCCCAGGAGCGTCGCCCACGACAGGAGCCAGCAGCGCAC
>WNGK01044620.1_pt1 | contig 10076 bp, 11 predicted proteins | sample 5400601 | NCBI WGS metagenome assembly WNGK01 (sample SAMN13153376, study PRJNA577476) | soil metagenome | isolation source: 60 cm soil or saprolite under Garry oak tree replicate 1 | place: USA:California | collected 2016-06-15 | reverse complement strand
TAGCTCAGATGGAAGAGCACCTGCTTTGCAAGCAGGGGGTCAGGGGTTCGAGTCCCCTTAGCTCCACCCAAACGTAGTTGCAGGTCAGAAGCCGTTTCCTCGGTCCTCTTGTTGATCTTCATGAGGCGCTTTTCCGTCGTTGTGCCCGTTGCGTGCCCGATCGGCTCCCAGTAGTGCCCTTGCGTGCCCGGCTTGGCTTCCGTTTCAGCTCCCCGGCCGCCAGGTCGCCGAGCGCGTCGGCGATCTCCCGTTGCCGCTCGTCGGTGGAGTGCAGGTAGATCAGCGCGGCGCGTGTGCTGCTGTGGCCCATCCGCGCCATCAGCTCACGCAGGTTCGCCCCAGCGGTCGCGGTGAGATTGTTTCCGGTATGGCGCAAATCGTGGAAATGCACAACGGGCAACCCCGCCTTCTTGAGCGCGGGAAGCCAGGTCCGACGCCGGAAGTTCCCCCGCCGCAATAGCGCTCCAGCCGGGCCGGTGAAGACGAGACCGTCATCTTCCGGCCGCGCGAAGCGTGACAGGTGCGCGCGGACGACCGGAGCGATCAGTTCGGGGAAGCCGACCGTGCGCCGCCCAGCATCGGACTTGGGCGGCCCGAATGCCAGCGCCCCGTTCTGGAGTTCAGTGAGGGAGCGTTGGACGCGGACTGTTCGCGCCTCCATATCGATGTCCGACTTGCGGAGCGCGCATAGTTCACCCCATCGCAGGCTCGTAAAGGTGGCCAGCAGCACGAGCGCGCGATACCGGGGAACGATGGCGTCGGCGAGCGCGAAGACCTGGGCGACGGTCAGCACTGCCCGCTCTGGTGACGACTCGCTTCCCCCGCTCTTGATCCGGCATGGATTGCGCCGGATGGCTCCGTCATCAGCCGCCGTTGCCATGATCGTCTTGAGCAGCCGGTAGGCCTTGGCCAGGGTGACGGCACTTACCTCGGCGTCGAGCAGGTGCTTACGCCAGCGCCTTACATGGCCGGGCTGGATGTCGGCGATGGGCATAGGGCCGAGAACCTGCGCCAGGTGCTTGCGCGCGAGATACCTGTACAGCTCGACGGTCTTGGGCCGCAGGCCAGGCCGCTCGTCTATCCAGGTTTGTGGCGAAGGTCTCGGGTGCTGGCCGGTCTATGCCGTCCGGCCCGGCGTAGCGTGCCTGCCATCTCCCGGACGCCAGTTGCCGGACTCGTCCGAAGCGTCGTTTGTTCGTCATGCGACCTTTCTCCTTTTCCTGGTGGTGACCGGCACGACTAGTCCGGCCGTGATGAACTCGCGGAGTGCGGATTCGGGGATGCGTACGTGTCGGCCGACCCGCACGAAGCGGATGCGCCGCTGCTCGATCAGGCGACGGGGGAAGCGCTCGGTGGTGCTCAGGACGGCGGCGGCCTCGGCCACGGTGAGCAGCCGCTCGGCTGGCCGGTGCTCTGTGATGGGAGTCATGCCGCCCTCCCCGTTGCCGAAAGGTCCGGGATCGGCTGGCCGCTGGCTCTCGCTCGGGCGTTGGTCAGCGCGGCGTGCCATTTCTGGCGGTCGGCGACGACGTGCAGCAGCCGTTGCGCGGGGGGCATGTGGTCGGGGTCGCCGGGCGTGACGGGTTCCCAGGCGTAGCGGCTCGGGTCAGTTGCCGAAAGGCCGAGGGTGGTCATCAGCCAGGCTTTGCGGTCGGCGCGGTGGTCGGCAAGGGTCTTGCCGGACCACTTGCGGGAGACCAGAACGCGCCGACCGGCATAGCCGAGGTACTCGCGCCTATGTGCCTTGCCCGTGCAGCGGCCAGGCCGCAGGCCCTCGCGGGCGTTCTTGGGCTGGACGCCGTAGCGCAGCCAGTTGGCGCAGGTCGGCGAGCACGGCTCGTATCTGAGCGCGTCGGCCAGGCGCTCGGCGTGCGCGAACTGAACATCGGTCTGCGCCTGGTGGCAGTCGGCTATCTGCTTGGTCAGGTACTTGGTCAGGTACCCGATACACCGGGCCGAGTCCCGCGATCCGGACAGCACGCCCTGGGCGTCGAACTTAGGTCCGAACTTGGCGACGTGCAGCGGCTCGTCGTCGCCGATGGCGTCGAGCGCGTCGTCCCAGGTCGGCAGGAACTCGCCGGTTGCCGGGTCGAGGTACCGGCTGGATGCCTCGTGCCAGACGGGCAGGTGCGCGTCGTCATGGCTGATCTTGTCGGCGGGTGGCCACCACACCTGGTGGTAGGTCGCGGCCAGCACCTGGCGCAGCTCGGCGCGGGACACGGTGCCCCGGATCGCCACATGTACGTGCGGGGCGAGCCGCTTCTGCGGCTCGACAGCGGCGAAGTACTGGAGGTCATAGCCGAGGAACCGCCGCAGGTTCTGAATCAGTCGGTCGAACAGCGCGGCGAAGTGCAGCGCGTCACGGGCCGCCCGCTGGTAGTCGTAGCTGTCCGGGTTGGCCGGTGTGCCGTCCGCGCCAACCTTGCCGTAGCTGTCACAGGTGAGCGTGAGGAACATGGACGGCCGGAACGTCGCCCCGTCCGGCGCGGTGTAGGTCTTGCCGATCGTCCTCGGAGCGACCGGCCGCCGGGGAAGGTCCGGGGCGTCCTGGCGGCGCCGGGTCGACCGGTGACGGCGTGTCATGCGGTTGGGCAGGACGTGGCCGCGTATCCCAGAGCGGCTGATTTCCTCGTCCAGCTCGGCGTTCAGCTCGTCCAGCTCGGCCGTGTCGTGCCCGGCTGCGTCGGCCTGGTCGCGGTGCTGCTGGGTCTCGGCGCGGTGCTCGACCCACATCCGCTGCTCGTCGTCGGGCTGGTCGGGGGTGATCACGGGCTCGGTGTCCAGGTGCCAGCCCTCGCGGCACTGCGCTGCCCGCAGTGTCTTGGCCCGCTCGGCGCAGGACGGGCAGACCGTGGCGAGGGTGTGCCCGCAGGGGATGAGCACTTGTTCGACGTAGCCGGTGTCGAGGTCGGTGCGGCGCAGCTGGACAGGCCGGACGCAGCCGCCGTGCTCGGCGGCCAGGTCGCGGACGACATCGCGGGCTAGGGGCATGGCGAGCCGCTGTGCCCTGGTCGTGCGGGGGGTCATGCAGCCTCCAGGGGGGTCAGTGCCGGTCGGGTCGCCGGGGGTGGTCGGTGCAGGGTCGGTGGCGTGCCAGGTGGCCCGGTAGCCGCAGCCGGGGCAGGCCAGGGTCAGCAGGTGCGGGCCGGTGCTGGTGTCGAGCAGCGGGCCGCCGCAGTCCGGGCAGTCCTCGGGCGAGAGCCAGCCGGTAATCACGCGGCCTCGCCAGCGGTCAGCGCGGGAACCTCGGCCAGGAGCCCGGCCGTGTAGGCGGTGGTCATGCCGCGGATGTCGTCGTCGGAGACGAACGCGGCCCGGACCCGGACCGGGTCGGGCGCGGCTTCCAGGCGCACGTAGGCCACGCCCGCGCCGGTAGCCGGGTCAGCGGAGATCTCGTCGCAGAATGCGCCCCGGTCCCGTGCGCCGTCGCCGAGCACCATGTCGACCTGGGCGGGCTCGTCGAGGCGCAGCGCGAGCTTGTCGGGGAACAGGTTGCGGATGTTGAGCACTTCCTTGCGCGGGTCCTGGAGCGCGGCCACGACGCAGTAGCCGACCGCGCGGCCCTGAGTGGTCAGGGTGGCGAGCGCGGCGAGGATGCGGTCCTTGAGTTTCCGGTCGGCCTGGTAGGCGGTCAGGAACGCGATCTCGTCCACCAGGACCACCACGAACGGGTGCTCCGGGGTCGGGGTGTGGTCGCGCTGCTTGCCCGCGAACCGTTGTGCCCGTGCCTGCATCTCGCCAACAGCGGCTTCGAGCAGGTCGGCGATGTCGGCAGGATCGGCGGCATACCCGCCGTACCGGTCGAACAGCGCCCGGCCGAACGCCAGTTCCATCAGCTTCGGGTCACACGCCCAGATGCGGACGAGACCGGCCGCCATCGCGGGCAGCATCGCGCGGACCAGGCTCCACAGATACGAGCCCTTCCCCGCCCCGGTCGCCCCCGCGATGAGCAGGTGGGTTCCCTGGAGTCGGATGGCGAACGGCGTGCCGTCCTCGCGCCGTCCGACCGGCAGCGCCCGCAGGTCGGTCATGTCGGGGATCGGGAGCGCGGGCATCGGGTCGGCGAGCGCGTCGCGGCGGACCAGCTCCAGCACCACCGCGCCGGGCGCGGACGAGCGAACACGGCACAGGTACGCGCGGAAGCCGTGCGCGATGCCTTCGGCCCGCGCGGCGAAGTCGGCCGGGGACTGCCCCGACACCAGGCGGACGGCCACGCGGTCGGTGCACCCCGAGACGGTGACCTTGCCTAGCAGCGGGACCACGACGCGGCCCCGGTACAGCGGGGCGAGCCGGGCAATGGTCATGACGGCGTGCCAGTGCCGCCGGTAAAACCACCACCGCCACCGATTGCGCGCCGGGCCGGACACCAGCCGCGCGAACCAGGCGGGCCGGATCAGGCGCAGCAGGACTACCGCAGTCAGCACGCCACCCGCCAGACCAGCGAGACCAGGCCAGCCCGCGCGCAGCCAGGTGAATACCACGAGCCCCGCGACGGCATGACCTGGGCGAGCTGCTCGCCCGTGACGTTTCGCATTACGATCAAGACCTCTCCGTGTTTGCAGACCTGGGGAGACACCAGGGGCGGCAGGAATTGGCGTTCCTGCCGCCCCGCCCTGCTGATTACGCCGCAGCGGTACTGGGACCGTTTCCTGCGGCGAGCTGCTCGACCGCAGCGGCATAGTCCGCGGCCTTGCTGGCCAGATCGCGTGCGATGCGCGCGTCCTCGGCGGTCGCCGGTCCCGGTGCCGGGGAGATGCCCGCTGATACCTCGCCGAGCGAGATGCTCAGGTGAGGGCGGCCGTTTTCGTGGCCGGATACCGTGATCCACGCCCGGCTGTCGAGGTAGAACGACACTCCGATCCGGCCCGGCTCGCCGGGGTCGGTGCTGATCGTCGTGTAGGTGTAGCCGTCGCTCATGCCGCGCTCTCCTGTCCTGTCGTCCCGCGGCCGCTGCGGATGGCGCGGACTCCGGTGGCCTTGAGCGAGTAGGCCAGCCGACCGGCCTGGCTCACATACGGCGTCACTGTCAGTCCGGCGAACTCGACCGGCACGAACGGCAGCCCCGCCGAGGGCGCGGGCAGCACCGGCTGATCGGCCGCCGCGACCTTCACCCGCACCGTCTTGTCCCGCGCCGCCGGGTCGGCGTCGATGGCATCGACCTGCCACAGCGGCAGGCCGGTCTGCTTGTCCTTGGACTGGACGAACCGGCCGCCCGCCTTGGACGCGTCGAAGTCCCGCACCGGCTCAAACGTGCCCGCCGCGAACAGCCCACGCGGGAACACCTGCGCGAACTCGACGGGGATCGGACCCTGCACCGCCATGATTCCTCCAGAGAGAGTAAGTGCTTGGCCACTTGAGTAACCAAGTGGATCGAGACTAACTCACTCCGACTTGGTTGGTCAAGTTATCGGGTGGGATTAGCTGACGGAGTAGGCGTCCTCTAGCTCGTGCAGGTCGCCGGGCATGGCCAGATCCAGGGCGACCACCGGCTTGCCGGAGGCGTCCCGCGCCGTGACGTACAAGGCCAGGACCGGGGCCGTCCGGGAGACGCCGAGCATCTTCGCCTCGTGCGGGGCGGCCCGGCGGGCAGTGACGTGCTCGATAACGTGATCAATCCGCACGCCCTTCGCGCGGGCGAGGAACTGGCGGACGCCGCCTCGCAGCGGAGCCGGGTCGGCCAGGGCCGTTCCCTCGGCCAGGCCGCGCGGGAACCACCAGGTGACGATCTCCGATGCCTCGCCGTCCTGCTGAATCAGCAGCCTGCGGAACTCCAGTTCCCCGCCTTTCCCGGCACCGAGCACGGCCGCGATCCGGGCCGGGGGGGCGGCTGTCCCGGTCGTGATGACGTCACCGGCCGCGGTGGACTCGTCGCGATCCAGTTCCGCCTGCCCGCGCCGCTCAGCCGCTACTTCCCTCAGCGCCGGCCGCCCCCGCACGAAGCTGCCCTTGCCCTGCTGAGTATCGATCCAGCCTTCCTGCCGCAGCACCCGCAGCGCCCGGACCACCGTGGGACGCGCGATCCCAAACTCATCAGAGAGCTGATGCTCTGATGGCAGCAGCGAACCCGGGGGATACTCGCCAGACTCGACCCGTCGCTGGATCGCCGCGATTACCTGCGCGTACTTCGGCGGGGTGTACTCAAAGGCCATGCCCTTTGCCTCACTCGCAAGCCGGGGTCCTAAGTTACTGACTGCTTGTCTACTCAGGCAGGCTACTGCCTAGGCTGCCAGAATGTCACGCTCCGGACCGCCACCAGCCGGGAAGTGCCGGCATGCTCAGTCATCGGACTTACCAGTGATCTCGAACCACACCACCCGGCCAAGTTCGTCGCCGCCATGCCCCCATCCGTCGGCCAGCGCATCCACGATCCGCAGGCCGCGCCCGCCGGTCAGCACGTCCACTCGTAGCTCGCCGTCGTCGTCGGCAATGCGCGGCTCAGACGAGCTGCCCCGGTCGCTGATCTCCACCCGCGCCGTGTGCCCGGTCAGCGAAACCATTACGTCGAACCAGCCGCCGCCATCCCCCGACGCGGTATGGCGGACCGCGTTGGAGGCAATCTCGCTGACCAGGAGCAGCACGTCATCCAGACCGGGCCAGTCTCGGCCGAGCACGCCCGCGACGAACTCACGAGCTAGTCCGACCGCTGCCCCCTCGCCGGGGAACCAGTCCGCCGCCAGCACCGTGGGCCCCTCAGCGAGCACGACGGGCGCCGTCGCAGTCCGGGCAGGTCACCCGCACGGCATCCACAGGCCCGCGCGTCACCGTGCCGCGGACGAGCAGACGGCGAGGACGGCGGAACTTCCAGCCACGTCCCCGGCAGCCATCACACCTTGGCGGATCAGGGTTACGTCGTTCCATGGCGTTCACGATTGTTCAGGCAGCCTGGCCATCCCATTCCGCGCTGATATTCCACGGTGGAATACCGCGCTACGCTGATTCCTGCTGGTGCTTCACTGGTGGTCTCGTCCGATAGCGACAGAGGCAGGAATGCGGGACAGCGCGTACGACCCCCCGGCGTTAACGCCGCAGTTCTGGGCACGCCCCGACGTCCGCCGCGCCCTGGAGCGCCAGGACATCGGCGTCCTGTTCCGGCTGCTCAGCACGCATGGAATCAGCCAGATGCGGATAGCGACCGCCGTTGACCTGGGCCAGAACCGCGTGAGCCTCATCTCTCGTGACAAGCAGGCCGTCACGACGCTCACGCTGCTCACCCGGATCGCTGACGGGCTCGGCATGCCCGATCACGCCCGGATCACCTTGGGCCTTGCTCCCCGCCCGCCAGCGCGCCCGAGTAGGTCTCCCTCAGGCGGAAGCGGACAAGACGGTGGCAGCGAGTCGGCCGAGTTGCTGCGACAGATCTCCAGCGCCCGCTACGTGGACGCGTCCGTGATTCAGGTTCTGCAGAGTGAGACAGACGCCATCCGCCTGCTTGATCGCAGGTTGGGTGTCCCGGCTGTCGCGGCGAAGCTGGAAGCTCACATTGCCCAGGTCGAGGCGAGCCTGTGCCACTCCCTCAGCCCGCAGCGCCGCGAGCACCTCGCCCAGGTCCTCGCCGACGCCGCCGCACTCGCCGGATGGCAGGCCGTGGACATGGGCCGCCTGCCCGCCGCCTGGACGTACTTCGAGCTGGCCACCGCCGCCGCCCGCGAGGCCCGCAACGATGCCCTGCTCGCCTTCGCCGCCGGGGAGCAGGCATATGTCCTGCTCGACCTTGGCCAGCCCGCCCAAGCCCTGGAGAAGGTCCGGGCCGTCCACGATCACGCCCGCGACACCATCCCCGGACAGCTTCGCTGCTGGCTCTACGCCGCCGAGGCCGAGATGGCAGCAGTAGCCCGCCAGCAAGGCGCTTGCCGTACCGCCCTGGACCTCGCTGCCCGCGAGATCAGCCGCCCTCAGGCCGACGCCCTGCCCTATCTCGCGCTCGACTCCGCCCACCTGGCCCGCTGGCGCGGCAACTGCCTGGTCCAGTTCGGCGACACGGCCACTATCGGCGACCTCACCACCGCTCTAGCCGGGATGGACGGCACGTTCACCCGCGCCGAAGCAGGACTGCGCTGCGACCTCGCCGCCGCCCTGCACACAGCAGGGGACCGGCACGAGGCCCGCCAGCACCTCATAAGCGCGACCGAACTAGCCCAGCTCACCGGCTCCGTACGGCAGCGCCGCCGGATCACCAGCCTCGCCCAGCGGATCGGGACCGCCGCCTAGCCCTTCCGGGTCAGCACCCCAAGAAGCCCGATCAGCACGCCCGAGTTCCAGATCTGCCCCGAGGCCATCAGCTCTGGCACGGACGACAGCGGCACCCACTCAATCCGGGCAGCTTCGTTCAGCTCAACTGGCTCCGTGAACTTCTCCGGGTCACGGCCGATGAAGATCACATGCTCGGAGTCCACCATCCCGACCATCGGCTGATACGCCACCAGGCGCTCAACACGGCCAGCCCGGTAGCCGGTCTCTTCCTCCAACTCCCGGATAGCGGTCTCTTCCGGTTCCTCGCCCTCATCGACCAGGCCGCCGGGCAGCTCCCAGCCCCACCGGTCCTGCACGAACCGGTGCCGCCACAGCATCAGCACCCGGTCCTGATCATCCACCAGCACCATCACCGCGGCCCGGTGCAGCCTCACCACGTGATGCCAGAACCGCTCCCCGCCAGGGATCTCTACGTCAATCTGGCCCAGCCACACCCACGGGTTGTCATAGATCACCCGCTCGCCGAACGTCCGCCACCGGCTCGGCTCTTCCCTCATCGCGTCAGCCACGCCCCGACGCTAACTACGTCAATCTGGCCCAGCCACACCCACGGGTTGTCATAGATCACCCGCTCGCCGAACGTCCGCCACCGGCTCGGCTCTTCCCTCATCGCGTCAGCCACGCCCCGACGCTAACGCGTCCCCGCCCAATCGGCATACCCGGCCTATGCACACGAGCGCCACCAGCGGCCTCACGGGGCCGCCAGCGATGCACTGCCGAATTGAGCCGTTCCAGGATCAAGGCGGCGCCTGCGGCGCCGCGGCACCCCCCGCCACCGGGCTCTGCCGCTTCGCGACCGCCCGGCGCGGGAGCGCCCGCTGACTCGGCGAGCGACATTGATCATCGTTGCATCAGCAGCTCTCTCGGTACGCAGGGCAGCCGAATTCCTCGCCGCCCGATTTTCCCAGTCGCGGCCACCGCGTCAAGGGCCGACCCTGGACCCGGCACCCGCTCAACAGGGACCGGCAGCTATGAGGAAGGCGGGCAGACCAGGACTGCGAATAGGGCCAGCGATGACCACCTGTTTAGCCGGGTCGTGAGGGAGCAGCGGCGTGCCAGCCACGATAAAGGCTGCCCGTTCGAGCGTCGCTGCTGGACCATGAAGCGGAGTACCTCGGCCATCCACAGGTCCCAGAACGAAACGGCCGTGGACGAGAGGCGGGTTACTGACTCCCACATCCGAAGACTCAGCAGCGATCACAGGCAGTGCCGCGTCGGGCTGTCCACCAGCCCGGCGCCTTACTATGCCTGCCATGCCATTACGCGAGCGTCGACAAGCGGCAGATCCGCCGTTACGAGTCCGGTGAGACTCAGCCGACGCTTCCCATTGCCAAGGCCATCGCCCAGGCCCTTGGCATCTCGATCGATGAGCTGGCCGGGGAGCATTCCCGCCGCGTTGACCTGACCGGACGGTGGTGGGCGTCCTGGCAGACCACCCGGTCCGGAGCCGAGAAGAGCGCGACGCAGGAAGTCGAGATCAAGCAGCAAGGCGGTTCGCTGCAGATCGCGACCATCAGCCGCGGGCTCACCGTCGAGGAGGGCGGCTACCACTGGAGCGGCGAGCTGCGTTTGTGGGACAACGAGATCCTGATGGGCTGGTACGCGGCCAACGACGGGTCCATCCGCTCCAAGGGCACGATGTACTTCGTCGTGCACCCGCACGGCCTGCACATGTCGGGCCGGTGGGTGGGCCTGGGCTACGACGACCAGATCATGACCGGCTTCGCGCCATGGGCCACAGCCCAGGCGAGTCCGAGGAAGCCATGCACCGGCTGATCGCCAGCGGCGGTGAGGTCAGCCGTGCCGCTCAGTGACCTCTGCGAAGT
>WNGK01017536.1_pt1 | contig 10076 bp, 13 predicted proteins | sample 5400601 | NCBI WGS metagenome assembly WNGK01 (sample SAMN13153376, study PRJNA577476) | soil metagenome | isolation source: 60 cm soil or saprolite under Garry oak tree replicate 1 | place: USA:California | collected 2016-06-15 | reverse complement strand
CACGTCGTCACGACAGATGGGCAGTTGGAGGGCGTTGCCCTCGGCTCGGCAGTGGTGATGTTTGTCTCGACACCGCCGTGGTCTGGGCCGTCCTCTTATACGGTCACTTCGCCGGCAAGTCAGACGGCTACGCATTATGTCGTGGGATTGCCGTCGAACCGTGCCTGTACTCTGACGGGGGCGAATGAGGCATCGGCGTCGGTGAGCGCGGCGGGAGTGTTGACGTTCACGACGACGGGAACAGGTTCGCCACAGACTGTAACGATTTCCTGATGCGCGGAGCGATTCTTCAGTAGCCCGTAAACTCTTCCGTTCGAATGTCATCGTCATCGATGCCGCTGGCGGTAAGCATCTGCCGCATGGCTGCGACCATGCCAGGGGGGCCGGCAGTGTAGTAGATGGGTCCCTTGTGGGTGGCGAATTCCAAATTGCGCTGATTCTGGGCGGTTTGTTTCGGGATTTATTTATGCGATTACAAAAATATGAAAGGAATCAAATTGTGGCGAGTGAACGAACAATTTCGTAATACGAGCGACTGGTCCCCCAGAAGAGCGCCACGCGGCAACCGAGCGCGACCCCTTTCCACGAATCATTTCAAACAGTTCGGGTATTTGCACACTACGCGGTGAGCAATAATGCAGTGCCGAGCGGAACCTTTCCTGGTTATTAGACCTCTTCGATAAACATCCCAAATGAGCAGAGAGCATCCTAAGCCGGCATAGCCGGAACCAAACAGGTCATGGATTATTATGCCTGGATGGGATTGACGCTGCTCACGGAACGACATGCTGATCAGATCGCTGGGGTGCTTTCCTGCTACGACCGCATTCTGGTATTTGGAACGTTGCCGAATATCTGTTTCGCCGAGGGGATGACCTCGTACCTGTACGCGCACAAGGTGCGGATCTTTGACTACCCGCGCTTTGCCCAACCGTTCCGCGAAGAACTGCGGATGAACGCGGAGCGGCTGGCCGCCGAGAACGGAATAGAGATCCAACACATCCGCAAGAAGAACGTACGCAAAGAGGATTTGGTACAAGCCGTACTGGCTAAGCGGGGGCAGCAGCCCGGGCTGGTCACTATCTTCTCAGCGATGGAGGCCTGCCCAACCTATCAGCCATGGCACAACAAGGAGACCGGCAAAACCTATTTGAAGCCGGACGACGGCAAGTGCTTGCATTACTATTTCTACTTCATCGACGAAGACCTAGGTTTGACCTACGTGCGTGTGCCCACCTGGTTGCCGTGCCGTTTACAGGTTTACTTCAACGGACATAACTGGCTGGCGGCTCAACTGCGGAAGCACAAAATTGCTTACCAACTGCTGGACAATGCCTTTGTGGAGATCGGCGATTGGAACCAAGCGCAACGGATGGCCGACGATTGGAAAGTCAAAGGGATCCACCGGAAACTGGACGAATTTGCGCAGCGCTTTTGCCCAATTTTTCGTTCCTTCGGCGTGCAATATCACTGGAGCCTGGATCAGTGCGAATACGCCACCGACATCGTTTTCCGCCGGCAAGCGGATCTTCAACCGCTCTATGCCAACCTGACACGAACAGCCATCCACGCGGTCAAGCCCAACAATATCGCCACTTTTTTGGGGAAGAAGTTGCACGGCAACTACCAGGATGAGATGGGCAATCGTTATAACATCCGCATCGAAGGAACGCGGATCAAACACACCATGGGACCGATCTCGATCAAGCTGTACGACAAGTTCGGCTTGATTCTACGAATTGAGACGACGGTCAATGATGTTTCCTTTTTCAAGCACTACCGCGAGGTAGAACACCGGGATGGAAGCAAAGAGATGAAATATGCCGACATGCGGAAGACGATCTACAGTTTACCGGCGTTGCGCGAACTGCTGCTGGCGGCCAACCGCCGCTATCTGGAGTTCCTTTCCGCCCTCGATGACGATACCGCGGGTACCGATAAGCTGAACAAGATCTCGCGCGCGGTGGAAGAAAACGGCCGCTCCTACCACGGCTTCAACTTCTTTGACGACGACGACCAGGAGTTGTTCGAGTCGCTTCTCCGCGGTGAGTTCAATATCAGCGGCTTCCAAAGCCGAAACCTGCGCTGTCGACTGAAAGGCAAGACCAGCGGCCAGATCTCACGCCTACTGAAGCGCCTTCGCGTCCATGGACTCATCAAGAAGATCGGCAAAACCTACAAGTACTATCTCACCTCCCTCGGCAAGCAGGTCCTCACCCTGGGCCTACGAAAAATCAAACGCGTGTCTCTTTGTCTCCGCGAACATGGGCGACGCGTCCGCAGCTTCTACGGTTCTGATTCACCGGCCGCGGTCGGCCCGATTCTGTCCTTTAGCTGCGCAATCGAGCGGTCAACTAATGGCAGGGCATCCTGGTAGTCGTGGGGGCGGCATTGTTAGCACCATCTGAGCTCTCTGGTACTCACTCAGGGCAAATCCAAGATACTTTGAGCGCTCGCTTCCGGTTCTCTGGTTGGCGATTGCCTGATACTCTTCCGCACACTCGATGGCTCGGGCTGCAAACAGTAGTAGGCGCTGCATGTTCTCTGGCAATTTGTCGCGTTCAACAATGAGTCTGAGAAAGCCATCGTCCACGGTGTAGGAAAGTGCTTCGCCATTCTCGAGCTTCACACTCAACGAATGCCGGTCCAGCTTCACGATTCCGGGTTCTTGAAAGCCACCTGAAGATCCCTCAGTTGTCCGTTCCACGAGCGATCGGCTGTTCCGTCGAAAGAGGATTCTTAGGACCACCCGGTCTTTCGGAGGTATACGGCACATAATCGGCATGCAGAACGAGTATTTCCAGGATTTCTGGGTATCGCGGGTGCTTATCTCGTATGTGAACTGTCCGGTACATTTCGCGCCGAAGTCGGGACTCAATGCCTCGTACGCGCGTTCGAGAACGGCGCCTGCGCCGTGAATTTCCAGCGCACGCGCGCCGCTGATTTCCACGGCATTGGCAAACAGATCTTCGTTAGAGTCATTCCTGAGGACGACATCGTACCCGAGTCCGGGACCATCGCGCTGGGCCAGCTTGGTGAAGCTCACGATTGCGGCAGGCGTCCGTGTGCTCGCTGCGATCGGCGACGTTGCAGCGTGTGTGTCTGTGTGTCAACAGGTGGTGTTGATTCTTGGCCGGTTCACGCCGGAGCGTAAAGTTGTTCTCGACGCGATTCGCGACGAACTTCGCAAGCGTGATTACTTGCCGGTCTTGTTTGATTTCGAGAAGCCTGCCAATAAGGACCTCACAGGGACGATCTCCACGTTGGCCAACATGGCTTGAACCCCACAAGTACAAGTCGAAGGAACTGCTGATCGCTAACCTCGGCGAGCGGGTGATTGCTCCGGCAGAGGCAAAGGCGAAGGAATTAGCGCGGAAGTAGTCACAAAGAAAAATGCCGACCCGGAGGTCGCCATCCAAATGCTCGCGGAGGTCGGCAGAGCGAACAGCACTCCGCTTCGGAATCGGAACCGGGGGTGCCGATCGGTCGTACCTCCGGAACCGTCGCGGGATGTACCGACGCGCGACGCACTGGTCTCACCTTTCAACGGGGTGCTCGCGAACCAAGCTGCGTGTGAGGTTCTGCAGTCCTCGGTTACGCCCACGCTAGAGCAGTCATTGTGTACAAGATGTACGACGGCTTTTTCCGGCACCATGACCGATTGGGAAGTGACAATCCGGGCTGACTGTCCGCACTGTGCGGCCCCTAGCCTTTCTCGATCTCTACGCGGCCTTCGCCACGACCGTCGCAACTCCTCCGATCGCATGCTGCGCAAGCGTAGTTGCGGCGGTCGCTTTGTTGAAATCTCCGGACGCGTTAGCGACTTGAACGACACCGTCGATCGCATCTCCTGCTGCCTTGGTTGCCGCATCAATCGCTTGCTTCTGATTTGGTGCAACCAATTGCGCGACGGCCGAGGACAGGCCCAACGAATCGAGGGCGAGTTGTTTCTTTGTTGTACCGTCCTTCTCTCCGTCGATCGCCTCAACGCCGGCCACAGCAACAGGGACAGCCGCGAAAATCTTACTCATCAATTGAAGCCAGTTCATGTGGTTCTCCTTTGCGCCCTAGGCGCCCCTTGCCATCGGCAGTGAATTATACCAGGTTTGTTTGTCGTTCCGAAGACTGGCGGTTAAGGCGGGTTAAGGCGGTGATCCGCAGCGAACTGAACACCTCGGACGTTACCGAGATCCGATGGAAGTATCTGCTGGTCAAAGAAGCGGACGGCAAAGAGGAAACCAGAGAAGTGGTCGAAACCAAAACCGGATCGCTTGACCGCTTGATCGCGATTGCGGGCAGGCCTTTGAGCGCCGGCCAGCAGCGCGACGAGACCGAACGCGTTCTCAAGCTCTCTCACAACCCAGAGGAGCAACGCAAGCTCGAACAGACCCGCAGAAAAGATGCAGAACAATGCAATGCCTTTCTCCAAATGGTTCCTGACGCGTTTCTCTTTGAATACGCCGGCGGAGTGGCGACCGGATCAAACTGACCTTCCAGCCTAATCCTACCTTCCGTCCTCCTTCGCGTGAGGGAAAGGTTCTTCACGAAATGGCGGGAGAGATCTGGGTCGACGCCAAGCAGCAGCGCCTGGTCAGCATCAGGGGTCAGCTCGTGAACGAAGTTAAGTTCGCCGGAGGTTTGCTCGGTCATCTCGAAAAGGGCGGGCAGTTCACCGTGAAACGGACCGAGATCGCTCCCGCACATTGGGAGGTGACGGAGATGGCCGTGAACATGCGAGGCAAAGCGCTTCTTTTCAAGACCATCTCTGTACAACAGAAAGAGCTTCACCGAAATTTCGAGCGTGTCCGGACGACTTAACTATGTCTGATGCTGCAGCGCTTCTTCTTAAAGAAGCTCTCATCGCCGCCAAGTACTAAACCCCAGCTCATTGCTATTCCCGCAACTCGTAGGCGACGAATGCTGTTTGATGGAAAAAGGATCGAGAGCGCTGACAGCGTCGTAAATTCAGCTTCTCCCCGAACAACTGGTTGGGCTTCGTGCGGTTCTTCGTAAACGAACGCACAACCGCCGACGGACAGTGACAATTGCCGGAGCTTCCTTCGAAGACAACAATCCCCGTTTTGGGGCCCTTTGCGCCGGGAGAAAACGTAACTTCCGATGCTTTTCCGCGTACGCCCTAGACCAGTCAACGCCGCTAGCGGACGCAATCCCATAGTCGATAGCACATGTGAGTCGGCGAGCGGAGAGATCTATTATGTGGAGGCGAAGTTTGGAACATCCGGTCTGACAGCTGCGCAGCGCCTGGCTGCGAACGCCCTTGGTGACCAGTACCAAGTGGCGATGGGGTGACGAATTTTTTCAACGGCTTGGCGGGTACTGCGGATTCGGGTATTTGGAAGAGAATTCGAGAAGTGGCTGCAACCCAGTTCCTGAATGTTGGTCACTACTCAAACGTCAGCCCATTTTGGAATCTAAAAAGTAAATAGACTGAGTGCCGAAGTCTCTTTTCATTAGCTTGGGAACGAAGCCTTCGTAAACATGAAGGTTTGTATATTGAAGCCTTGCTCATTTTTTTAAAGATTTTTCTTGACCTCTGTTTCGCGTTCCTTTAGAGTCCGTTGCCATCGAGTGATGAAGAGGCGTTGGGGGTCAGCGCATTTCATCACGCGAGCTTCCCCGAGAACTCGGCCAAAGACCAATGAGCGGATGTTTGACAACATCGCCGCAGGGATTGTCGTGTCGCGCACATCACCCTGTCGTGCCTCGTTCGCGGTCGAGTCGCGTTTTACCAGCCCAAACGAACCCTCTGCCCCTGTTCGCGTCCGGCATGCGCATCCGGTCCGCGGACTGAGGGGTCGAGCAAATTGCCCCAACCGAGCCGAACAGCGACTGCGATGCCTCGTCGGGTTGAATGACGTCTACTTGCGTGCTGGCTCGATGCAGCCGTTCGATCGCTGACTCCAACGGACGACACGCACAGTGCCGGCACGCGGGCCGGCAGCGTGACGATCGGCGCGTTCGGTTCACTTTTGGCAGGAGCATCTTCAATCCAGCGGATGATTCGGGCCCAGTGACCGGATTCCTCCAGTAACTCGCGCACTGCGGCAGCGCGTGCGGCCTCTCCAGGCTCATGTTCTTTCGGACGCCGAATTAGCCGACGGAACGCTGGATTACTTGCCAAGTGTGCCAAATGGTCCCGTCCTGGCCAACCAAGAAAACTTCGAGGCGACCATCCTGGTTTGTTCCGATCGTCAGACGGTCTCCTTGCCGAATCTTGGCTTCCGGCATCCCCAAAGTCTCCCACTTACTCCAGAAGGGCGGCTCATCAACCTGCCGGGCATTCCAAAGAGCGCCATCATCACCCAAGGCGAGAGTTTCAAGCCGACCATTCAAGTTCAATGCGGCATCGAGCCAGACAATTCCAACCGCAGCCGAAGGCCTGGGTTTTGCGTTCCAGCCCTCCTGTCTCCACAGGCTGCCCGGAAAAATTGGCTTCTCCTGCCACCTGTTACAAAACGCACCATTGCCAGGCGCAAACACTTCAAGGTGGCCATCTTCGTTTCTTTGCACAACGGGATTGGAAAGATCACGGTCCTTAGGTGGTTCGGGGGTTTGAGGCGGTGGTGGAAAATTGAATATGTCTCTGGGTGTGCCGAGGCTCTTCCAGTCGCTCCAACCGACATTTGGCGCCACTTGCCAAACGTGCCAAATTGCGGCGTCTCCTCCAACAACAAATAGTTCCTGTCGACCGTCTGCATTACTTCCCACGGTAATGCGATCGGACGGCCGAGTCTCGGCAGGCGGTTTGCCCCGTTCTGTCCAATCGCTCCAACCATTATTGGGCCCGGTTTGAAAAATTTGCCATACGTTTCCATCACTTCCGACGGCAAAAACTTCTTGCCTGTCGTCCTGATTTCTCCCAACGGTGAACTGTTCCGTCAAGGAAACATTTCTTGGGGGCGTGCCCAGGGTTTTCCAATCACTCCAACCGTTGTTAGGAGCTACCTGCCACTTTTGCCAGAGGCCATTGTCGTCACCAATAGCAAAGATCTCCTGGCGGCCATCACCGTTCCTGCCGACCACGTGCGCTTTGATGTGCACGTCGGACAAAGGACTGCCCTTATTGCCCCAATTCTCTCTCCAGCCGGCGTTTGGGAAGACCTGCGCGATGTTAAATATCGCGCCCTGTCCAATCGCAAAAACTTCGAGCCTGCCATCGTGGTTGTGCTGCGCAAAGGGTCTGCCGAGCTCCGTTTCGGGCGGTTTGCCTAATGACTCCCAGCGTCCCACCCACTTAATTTCGATTTTGCTATCCATTTTTCCACCACACAAAGACTTCGGCTTCGTCCGGCATGTTCAACCCTTCCGGCCCCGGTCCAGGGCCGGAGTAGACTGGTGCTCCAGCACACTAGCCAGTCAAACGCGGGCTGGCTGGGGCCCCGCCGTCGCCGCCAGTCTACTCCCGTTTTCGGGTGAACTAAATGGTCAGATGTGTAGCTTAATCGCCGGTCTCAAACTGTGCCATTTCCGCAGACGGGGGACATTGATTCTTTCCGCGCTCACCATTTCTTTTCGGCGACTTGCGGACGCCAAATTTACACTTATTGATTTTTTGGGCAGCAGGCACAAATTCCGCTGTTCCTTCCGAGATTAGCGCTCCGACGAAGCCGGAGCTTGGCCAGGAGACGGCTAGCGAGGGCGAAGCGCGTTGATTGAAGCGTTCAAAAGCGGCCAGCCCTTTTACACGCTTACTGCGTCGAAGGCAGTGCCTGGCATCGCCGCGAGCGTGGAGAGAACGATCTCGTTGATTGTCGACGCAATCAGGCTCAGGAGGAGGAACACGAAGATAATCCCGATGGCGGTGTCAAGGAATGAAGAAGCCAACATAGTTCGCACCTCAGCAGAAGCTTTGTCGTCCGTTCGGGTCCTTCGGAATCCGGACAGGCTTGATTAGTTGGGGGCCGAGAACGTTCGGAAAGGCGCAACGGATACTGTCACAACAACCAGGTCTGTGCCTTGCGAGATGAATCTTGTTACAAAATCCGAACAGAGTAGGACTCTATGTATTTTGGCTTGACATCTCAGCGATACGGGCCATAATTACGCCTTATCGCCTCCCTGGGGAGACCAAATTCCTCCTTTCCTCGAGGCGAGACTCTGGGCAAACGTGGCGGCGTTGTTCTGAAAAGAACAACGGTCCGACCCCGATGGAGAGACTGTGGAAAGGGTCGCAGACGGGTCCGAGCCGAGTTGAATTCACCGTGGAAAGATTAGCATGAAAACCAAGCAACTGGAGAAAAACAAGAAAGCAAGCTGCCGCCCAACACCCAGCAACTGGCAAGCGATGAACCACAAGCAACGACGGGAGATGATGCGCAAAATCCAGAGCGAAGACGTCAGTTTGGAGATCGTGCATCGCGATGCCGCGGGCATTGATATCGGCAACGAATCCCACTACGTGGCGGTACCGCCGACACGGGACAGCCAACCCGCAGCCAACCCGTACGCCGATTCGGATGTACTACGTCGGAACTGAAGGACATGGCGGTGTGGCTGAAGCAGTGTGCGATTCACAACGTAGCTCTGCAATCGACTGGGGTACTGGATCGCGGTCTACGACATTCTCGAACAAGCCGATTTCGAAGTGTATCTCGTGAATGCCAAGCAGACGAAGAACTTACCAGGGCGCAAAAGCGATGTGCAGGAGAGTCAATGGCTGATGAAGCTGCACACCTATGGTCTGTTGCGGAACTCGTTTCGGCCCTCTCAAGAATCCGCAGAATGCGGACCTATTGGCGGCAGCGCAATGATCTGGTGCGGGCCGCCGGGCCGGATATTCAGCGGATGCAGAAGGCACTCACGCAAATGAATATCCAGCTAGCGAATGTGTTGAGTGACGTTAGCGGAATGACGGGGCAAGCAATCGTCAAAGCCATTCTGGCCGGCTCAGGAAGAAAAAGAAGGGGAATGCGCCACAGTTCAACCTGCGAACAGAACTATTTCGCGTGACCGGGACCGACCTAACCCAAATCGACGGGATTGACGTCACCACGACCATGACGATTCTCAGTGAAGCAGGATGGGAGATGAGCAAGTGGAAGACAGAACACCATTTTGTTTCCTGGCTGCGGCTGTGTCCAGACAATCGGATCAGCGGAGACAAAATCATTGGGAAAGGCCGATTGCCCACCAACAATCGAGTCACGAATGCATTGCGGATGGCGGCTAGCACCCTACGTCTAAGCAATACCTATCTTGGAGCGCAGTTTCGCCGACTGAGAGCTAAGCTCGGGGCTCCCGTTGCCATTAAGGCTATGGCGGCCAAGCTAGCTCGATTGGTCTATCGCATGCTGCGCTACGGGACGCCATTCATCGACCGAAGACCGGAGTTTTACGACGCCCAGCACCGCAAACTGCAAATCAACTATCTCAAACGCAAAGCCGCTAATCTCGGATTCCAAATCATCGAAGCTCCCGCAGCGTAGTTTCTGGAGAGAGCCAACCATGATTATCGTAGGGTGTGATTACTATCCGGGGCATTCAACAAATCGCATATGTTCAAGAGGACACGACAATGAAGAAAAAACAGACCACTGCCAAGAAGGCGAAACCCACGAAGCTGAAAATCAGGGCAGCGTCCAGGAAACCAGTTGCTCCAGTTGCTCCCGTTCCTCGCATTGTCGGCGAAGACATAGATGGATGTGACGTCGCCGTTAGCAATGCAACCTTAGATCACGATCTCCCTGCGGCCAGAGGAGGAGTGGCCTGACATGGCTTATTCATTAACTTGGCTGCTTCAAGTGCTGCAGGACGCTGGTCTGAAAGTCGCCCCCGTAGATGGGTGGGAAGACCGTGGAAATGGCGACGTTCGGACGACAGTGGGCTTGATATGCCACCACACCGCTGGGCCAAGGAATGGCAACATGCCAAGCCTCGACACTCTCCTCAAAGGGCGCTCCGACCTCCCGGGGCCTCTCGCTCAACTTGGCCTTGGTCGCGATGGCACCTTCTATGTCGTCGCTGCTGGAAGGTGCAATCATGCAGGCCAAGGCAGTTGGCAGGGCGTGACCACCGGCAACTCCAGTTTCATCGGCATTGAGGCCGAGAATACGGGG
>WNGK01012290.1_pt1 | contig 10076 bp, 9 predicted proteins | sample 5400601 | NCBI WGS metagenome assembly WNGK01 (sample SAMN13153376, study PRJNA577476) | soil metagenome | isolation source: 60 cm soil or saprolite under Garry oak tree replicate 1 | place: USA:California | collected 2016-06-15 | reverse complement strand
GCCCTGACGGTAGGGGCCTATGACCCTGTCTCCCATCCTTGTCTCGGGGAATTCTTTTAGAAGGTTGATGCGGCTGGGCGAGTTTTCGAATTCTGTGTCAACTGTCGTGACTATTGATGGTTCTTCGTGCAGATTGCTCACCCCGAAATGGAGTTGGACGGTTCAGCGACCCCACTATATGTGCTCTTGAACAGAAAGAACGATCTAATCCTCAGGATATTTCGTGTAGAGGCGAGTGAAACAATCTTTAGATGCGGCTTACCGCGGATATGAAAGTAGCGGATTTTTTCTGCGGCTTCAGCTTCCACCTTTGCAAAGCATGGAAGAACCTGCTGACAGATTCGAGCATGGCATTGAACGACGTAGGATCAGCCAAACGCCATACGGTTAGAAACAGAGCCAATATTACGATTGGTCCAAAGATGTAGACGGTTCGATTGACCGTTCGCTTTCCGTGTCTAACCAGCCCGCTAACAGCATTCGAGGACTTTTTTCTTCTTCGACCTAACCGATACTGTTCACTCAGATAACTAATCGCGAGATGCTGATATTTATGAAGTGCTCCCGCGGAGTGCAAGTCGGACAAGAATGAGCGGAAGTGGAGTTCACAATCAATCTCGGAGGGCTGGCAAAATCCGAGCGCAGGAAACTTATCGGCTCATTGACTGAGAGCAATAGTGGTGAAGTCTCTACTGGACTTAACTGAGTAGACCATGCTTCCTCATAACGCCCAACAGCACGATTTTGACACGCCACATATTCAATTCTTAAAAGCATGAAACGTTTTCTTTCATGAGGTCCAAGTCGGAATCCCGTGAACAAGCAAGAAGAATATTACGGGTATCTCCTCGAAGAGAAAAGACAGCAAAAGAGGGCGCGCAAGATACTTGCTGGAGTGATGGCGGTAGTTTTGACAGTTAGCCTGGTATGGTTCTTTGGATATTTCATTCCTCTACAACAGCAAGCTCAAGCTCAGCAACAAGCCAACCGGAATGCTCAGATTCTTCAAACGTTTCATTCCTGTCTCAGCGATAACGGTTATCCTACAGGGTATGCTGATAGAGACAACTTCATCGTTTATTCGTGTCAGCAACAATCCGGATGCCCCTACCTCGGAGGATACAATTACAATGGAGACTCTTCTCCCGATGATGCGTGCATGAAGGGAACTTAGAAAATGTCGGAAATTCTGAAGTGTTCTCAATGCGGGAACAAGCTTCGACAGTTCCCAGGAGCGAGATTCACAATCTGCTCTTATTGTGGATACCAAACGAATTTCGAGCAACCCAAACCTGCCCCGGTCTACAACGATTTTTCGAACCATAGCACTGAGACCGTCTACAATTATCAGAGTGGACTTGCGCTCCTCACGCTTTTTACGGTGGGCTTTGCTCTGCCGATTCTACAAACTTTCTTCGTTGCGAAGAGTCTCAAGAATGGTTACTGGAGTCGTCACAAAGTTTTCGGAGCACTCGCGATTGCGGCAACTTGGATAACGTTCTTTGCGTTCATATACCTGCTCGCCGTTTACGGACTCTGGGGATTGTGGCTCTTCGTAGTATGGATAATCGGTTTCCTGGCTTGGAGAGCGAAGAAGTAAGTCGTCCCTGAAATCCTGCTTTTGGTCACTTCTTGAAATCCTTCGGGTCAAACACCACCATTGTTCTCTGAACGCGAAGCTCTCCGTGATTCGCCATTGACTGCAACTCGTACATGATGTCTGGTTCCGAGATGGGATGGTATCCCGGCTTGAGCTCTTATCCTATCCCCGCACAGTCTTCGTGGGTATCCCTACATATCCCGTCGGAACCACGATTGGTGGGACTTGGTTTCTTGCATACAATTCGAGACTGCTCCCGATTCTGGATTTGATGTATTCCGATGGAGGTCTGAGGAAGGATCGAACCGACCAAGCACTTGTCGAGAAAGTCACATCCTTCACTTGTTCCGGCAGGACCGCTCCCGCACTTAGAACGCCACTGCCCAATCGTGTTAGGGCTGAAGTGCCTCTCAATCATACGATTGACGAATCGTCTCGCCGCAACGTAGAGGTTCGACGGTCCAGCTTTGATATCGTCCAGGACTCGCTCTGTAGCTTCGACTACCTTCTCCAGTGGAACCGCTCTGGCATGACCACGATATTTGCCGAATGCGAAAGGGTCAGAAGGAAGCTTCTCGTTGGCACGGGCGAATCCACAGAGAACCATACGACCCATTAGGTGAGTGCGAGCGGTCTTTGTGGAATCCTGAATCCATTCCAGAATTGAGATAACGTCGTCGGACGGCACGATTCTCCCGTTAGAACGGGGATGAGGAGATTGAAACTGGTCTGTAACCGAACTGTTAGAGTCTCTGGTAATCAGTGGCAATCAGTCTTTAGTAATGGACTCAAAGTCTCATGCAGGAAATGCTCACTTTGATGGAACCGGCTCTCTGGACAGAAAAATATCGGCCTAAGACTCTCAACGAGATCATCGACGAGGAAGAGATTGTCTCCCGCCTCCAAGAATTCGTCAGAAGAGCTACGATGCCTCACTGTCTCTTCGCAGGACCTCCAGGCACAGGCAAGACTACGGCCGCTCTTTGTCTTGCTCGTGATCTCTTCGGAGAAAGATTCCAGGATGTTTTCATGGAATTAAACGCTAGCGACGAGAGAGGAATAGATGTTGTACGAACTACAGTGAAGGAGTTTGCGCGGATGGCGTCGCTGAGTTCAGTCCCGTTTAAGATTCTCGTCCTCGATGAGGCGGATAACATGACCTCTGATGCTCAGTCAGCCTTGCGGCGAACGATGGAGAAGTACTCGGAAACTTGCAGGTTCATTCTCTGTTGCAACTATTCGGGAAGAATAATCGAGCCCATACAGTCGAGATGCGCCCTCTTTCGGTTCACCCCGCTACCAGATGAGAAGATAGTCGAGAATCTCCATCGGATCGCGAAAAACGAGGGGTTGAAATTCACCGAATCAGGTCTCAAGTCTGTCGTCGATGTGGCGGAGGGGGACTTGAGGAAGGCGATAAACACGCTACAAGCAGCCTCGTCAGTGTCTAAGGGAATAACCGAAGAATCCGTCTACCAAGTCGTTGGCAGGGCAAAGCCCACTGACGTTCACGAGATGCTGAATCATGCGCTGAAGGGGGATTTCATCAAGGCGCGAGAGGAACTCCGACACTTGCTCGTCGCATACGGATTGTCTGGGACGGAGATCGTCCGACAGGTACACTCTGAGATCTTCCGGTTGGCTGTTCCAGAGAAGAGAAGGATCGAACTCATCGAAGCGGTTGGGGAGATCGACTTCCGCCTCGTCCAAGGCGGGGACGAAGAAGTCCAGCTTAGCGCACTGCTCGCGCGACTCGCCTCCGGCGCCTAGCACAGGCGGGTCTAGGAATGAGTGTTGAGCCTTGGACAGTGAAACACCGGCCGGCGACCAGTAGAGATGTTGCTGGTAACAAGACGGCTATTGAGAAGCTTCGAGAATGGATCGATTCTTGGAAAAAAGGCCTCCCTAGCAAGCATGCAGTGCTACTCTACGGACCCGCGGGGGTAGGCAAGACAACCGTTAGCGAAGCTCTCGCGAGAGAAAGAGGATGGGACCTAGTCGAAATAAACGCGTCCGACAAGAGAAGCGGAGAAATTCTCTCAAAGATCGCTGGGCTCGCGTCAACACAGGCGACGCTCTTCAGCAAGGGCAGACTCATTCTGCTGGATGAGGTCGACGGAATCAATCTCCGAGAAGATCAAGGAGCAATTACAACAATTCTTCAAATTATCAAAGACACTCAGTACCCGATGATTCTAACAGCGAACGATCCATGGGACCCGAAGACTAGGCCACTACGCGAGGCTTGTTTGCAGATCGAGTTGAAGAGGCTCGGAATACGGGACGGGTTACCCCTACTGAAGAATATCCTGGCTAAAGAGGGAGTGAGAACAAATGACGACGCGCTGAAGTTCATAATCGACAAGGATCGCGGCGACATCAGGTCAATTCTCAACGACATACAGGTACTATCTAGCGGCAACAAAGAGCTCACAATGGACGATGTCAGCTTGCTTTCGGGTCGAGACAGGACCGAATCCGTCTTCGAAGTCTTACGAGTAATCTTCAACAGTCGAACAGTCGCCGCTGCCAGAAGAGCCCTGTCAATATCTGATCTCGACCAGGAAATGTTGTTTCAGTGGATACTCGAGAACGTGCCCTACCAGATCCAGAAACCAGACGAACTCCAACAGGCGATATCGGCACTAGCCGAAGCAGACATGTTCTTTGCGAGAATAAAGAAGACCCAGTCTTGGCACCTCCTATCCTACGCCTTGGATTTGATGACCGCGGGAGTAGCGATTGCCAAACAGACCCCGACAAGCGGCTGGGTCCCAATGAAGTTCCCCCAGAGAATAAGCTCAATGTCGAGAACAAGAGCAAGCAGAGATCTCAGAAAGAGAGTCGGGGCGGCTATCGGTCACAAGACCCACGTGTCGGCGAGGCGGGCACAACAACTCTACTTCCCGCTAGTCCGCTCCGCCTACGAACATAGCCCTGAGAAATTTGAGCAGATAGCCACCTGGCTTGAGGATAAAGACGAATTGGAAGAGCTGCTATCCGCAGAAATCCAATGACCGGCACGTGCCCCTTGGATAGTTCTAGCGTTTGAATAGATTGAATGACGAGAAGTGGTTGGAGATTTTCGTTGCCGACCTATATCGCGCTACCAAATGGACCGAGCAAGGTGGAAAGTTGGGAAGCATAGAGCGAAAGCGAAGAGAAAAGCTTACAGGCTCGTCGTTGAAGTCTGTGGGGGCTTCTTTTCTTTTCGCCTTGTAATCAACACGCCAACCAGGGTCAAGACCACACCGGCTGCTACGATCGCCCCCAGAATCTCTAAGAGGCGTGTTATTCCACCAAGAAACGGAAGCTGGGAAGATCCAGCCGAAGACGCACACTTTGGTGCATTAGATAGCCCGCCAGTCTGAAACTCGTACGCGTCTGAGGCTAACGTGGCACCGTTTGAGTGGAATTCCTGTAGTAGAGACGGGTTCGTGTAGTCGTATGATCCATAGTCATCGAACACGACAGGCGACTTGCTAGGATAAGGAAACTCTACTACTCTCATGTAGGCGGACGATATCGGAGTCGAGGTTCTGTAAACGACCGATTCGATGTCTCCATAGTACGATGCTTGATGACTTTCCCTGGTCAGGATTCCGGTGAACATTCCGTTCGAGTCAGCAGGACTACTCGGGTTACCTACGAACCGGGTTGCACCGAGAACAGAGTAGATCTGCTCGTCGCTAACTGATGTATTCCAGTCATGAACTGACATGATGACCTTGCCTCCAGAAAACGACATTGACAAGAGGACGCTGTCTCCATCGTGAATCTGGCTCATCAGATCTCTCGCAGTGAATAGATTGCTGCTCGGGCTTTCGACATTGAAGAAAGCATGGAAGCCCGCAGATGGGAGGAATGGGTTGAGCGACGACGGCCAGTTCCAATCGACGCCGAAGTGGTACCAGTTGCCGGCGTCGGTGACGCCAGCAATGGAATAGAGGGGTCCGCTGCCGCCGGACTCGCATTGTTCGACCATGGTTACATTGTACGCAACAGACGTGGCATCTTGTTTGAATGATAGCACGAGATCTTCGAGATAGCTAGAGCTAGTCGCGCCATTCACGAAATGCGGCAACGCCCCCAGCATGCCCATCTCAATCAACATTGAGAGAAGTAGAATAATTGACAGGCTGTTGCGGTTCAACTGGTCGATGCATTAGGGATTTCCCTGAATCGTTCTAATAAGTATGTAGTCGGAACCACTCTGGCCGAGCCTTGGCGACAATGAACTCGAGAAGATAACTCGTTTTCTGTTCCGCGTTAGCGAGACTACGCTAGTTTCATAGAAGACTTGCTTCCAGCTCTGGACATGAAGGCTGGACAGATTCAGATAATTTCTCGACTGCTTGCCACTCTTCTCATGATCCTGTTCCTGCTCGGAATGTTCGCCAACCTCTTCGTCACATCAGATAGATCGACTATCGATTACGAAGTATAAGAATCGCGCCGATGAATGCAATTACTGTGCTGATTCCGATCGACCAGCCCATCTGCACAAGAGCATCTGGAGTAATGAGGGCACCCGCCCCCATCGGTGTAGTCGCAGCAATCGCCATTAGACCTCCTCCAAAGAGGAGGAGGGTCCCTATTGTGAGCATTGCTTCGCGCAATTGATTTCAACCGGGACCAAGCAATGTCGGGAATTAAGATTTGCTCTCTTTAGAAAAAATGCTCTCGGTCTGCTTGCTCTCATTCGTTAAGAGCCGTGTTGATCAATTGAGACGCGACCCCCAGGTAGCTCCTATAGTCGAGAGCCTCCTTGATCTCCTTTGGTTTGAGCCATTTCGCTACGAAGGCATCCTCTCCCAAGACCTTTACGAAAGGAATTCCCGAGTCCATTGATCTCAACGCGATCTTCCTCACCCGGTCGTGGGCATCTTGCCTCGCAACGCCCTTCTCGACGAGCATGTTGACAACGCGTTCCGCGAGTAGAGCACCCTGTGACAGTTCCAGGTTTCGTTCCATGTTCCGCGGCATGACTTCCAACCCTTTCAGGACGCGAGTTTCGATGCGTAGCATTTCATCCGTTAGGATGAAAGACATTGGAAAAAGAAATCTCTCGTTGGCAGAATTCGACAGGTCCCTTTCATGCCATAGAGGAACATTTTCCAGAGCCGTCACGCTCAACCCTCTGAGTAGTTTAGCGAGGCTAGAGACCCTCTCGCTCAGTTCTGGATTCCGCTTCGAAGGAAGCGCTGAACTCCCCACCTGTTTCTTCCTCTCAAAAGGCTCCAAGGCTTCGGAGATCTCGCTTCTCTGAAGGTTTCGAATCTCAGTTGCAAACTTGTCGAGGGTGGACCCGAGGAGAGCGAGATAAGCTACCACCTCAGCATGTATGTCCCTCTGAATTACTTGGGTTACAAGACCCGCCGGCTTCAAGCCGAGGCGCCCGAGAGCCTTGTCTTGTATTTTCAGCGCGTTCTTCCCCAGCCCTGCTCCCGTCCCGACAATCCCCAGAATCTTCCCTACAAGCGCTCGTTCACGGACTTGTCTCAGGCGCTTCTTCTGCCGTTTTATCTCTGAGAGCCAGACTGCGAGCTTCAATCCGAAAGTTATGACTCCAGCGTGTCTTCCGTGGGTCCGCGCAACCATGAACAGGTTTCGATATTTGCGAACCATTGAAGCAAGAATGGTTTCCAACTCATCCAGTTCTTTTCCTAGTATGCTGAATGCTTCCTTGAATTGAAGCGCTGTCGTGGTGTCCTCAATGTCCATGCTCGTGAGACCATAATGCACGTACTTCCTGCCTTCGCCCTTGCACGATTCTGATAGCGCCATGACCATCGACATGAGGTCGTGATGAGTTTCCTTTTCGATCTCCTTCGTCCGCGCAAGAGTTACAGTCTTCGTGTTGGCGTTACTCAGAATATCATCGGCGGCTTCCTTCGGGATATCACCTAACGAGGCCTGAGCCTCTGCCACCGCGGCTTCAACGTCGAGCCATTTCTGTAGCTTGCTCTCCTCATCAAAGACTTGTCTCATCTCCGGACTTCCATATCGGCCTGTATCGATCGGAAGTATTGGCAATCGAATCAGAACGAACCGACTAGGGCAGAGTATTAAACAACTGCCAGGTGGATGCGGACTGAGTTGACCGGGATAGCAGGGATTCTGGCTAGAGGGGGAGATACTGTCACTTCAAAGTTGGCGATGATTCTCGGTGCCATGGAGAGCCGTGGCTCAATTGTCAAGACGACAATTGTCAGAGGGGGCGATGGATTCGTGGCCATCGGAATTTGTTCTCATCCACATGAAAGACCGCCCGCGACTCGACTTGAAGAGATCGGCGTGGTTGTTGATGGACGACTCCCCGACAGTCTCGAACTCGAGGAAATCGGGGGCCAGGCTGACCAACAAGCCCTGTTCGATGCGATGAGCACCGCGCAACCTTTCTGCTGTCTCACGGTTTCTGCTGGAAGGTTACTCGCAATCAGGGACGTGTTGGGACAGAAGCCACTCTACTATGGCGAAGATCCTGACGGGACGATTGCCTTTGCGAGTCTCAGGACCGCGCTGACGAATATTGGGGTTCAAGACTCCATGCCTGTCCCGCCGGGACAGCTGATTAGCGTATCAAATGGCAAACTCTCCGTGTTAATCGACGGGTCTCTCAAGAGGCCGAAGGAAATCAGAGTCTCTGAAAGAGATGCTTCGACTAGGTTAAGGACGTTGCTCGTTGACTCGCTCAGTGAGGATGTGCCCAAAGACCTAGCACTAGCATTCTCCGGAGGACTTGACAGTGCAATAGTAGCGCGAGCATGTAAGGAGACCGATCTACGACCTGAACTCGTTACTGTAGGGATGAAGGGGCAGGCGGAGCTGAAACACGCGCGGGAGGTCTCGAAACGGATCGGCCTCAGTGTTACTGTAAGAGAACTCTCGCAACATGAGGTTCTAGAATCTCTACCAGATGTTGTTCGTACAGTTGAAAGTTCTGACCCCACCTTAGTCGGGGTCTCCGTTCCACTCTACTTCGCCTGCGAGTCGGCTCAAGAAATGGGAGCGGACTGTCTTCTCGCCGGTCAGCTCAGCGACGAGCTGTTTGCAGGGTACGGGAGGTTCGACGAACTGGCGAAGAATCCCCAGGCAGCAAGAGAAGAAGTGTGGAGGAGTTTTCTCGCCGCCTCAGCCAATGATTTCGAACCGGGAGACAAACTTGCGGCCTCACATCATCTGGATCTACGATGCCCGTTCGCCTATCTCCCGCTCGTTGATTACGCGCTAAGGCTTCCAATGTCCCTCAAGCTCAGAATTGTAGGCGGCAAGGTTATGCGAAAGTACATCCTTCGACGAGTTGCGGCCGATTGGAATCTTCCCAGCAACGTTGTCGAGCGACCCAAGAAAGCTGTTCAATATTCAACCGGTGTTCAAAAGATCCTTTTGAAAGAGGCCAAGAGAAGAGGACTGACCTTAACCGGTTTCCTCAAGACCTTTCGCTAGAATTGGTAGATTTATCAGCAAGACCATGAGGCGTTTGAGGTTACAAGAAAATGTCCGTTAGTGCTCGCCAAATCGCGGAACGAGCCCATCCAAGAGCGTTCCTATCCGGAGGCCTAGGCGTATTCGCCAGTTTTCTAGCCTTGGCGTGGGCGCTCTTTGGCTACAATCTACCTAGCGCAGTTAAGATCGTCTCAAGTCAATCTCAGAATCTTATGCTCCTGCAAGTCGGTCTTGCTTTCGTCACGTTCGCAGGCAGCGGGCTAGTGCTAGCCAGATACACAGCGATCGGAGGAACCATAAATGTTCTCGGCGCGCTGGGAACCTTCATTGTAGGAATCTACTATTCAACTGGCTTGGCAAATGCGGCACAGGCCCATAACATGAAATCGGTGAGTTTCCATATCTCAAGCTTCTATTCTAGCGCTTACACTGGCACTATTGACATTCCGATCGACCGTATCGTCCCAACCCTTATGATAGTTCCTGTCCTTCCAATCGCCCTGCTATTGCTCATTAGCGGTCTAGGAGCTCTTGGGACCTATCGCTCAACTCGGAAGATCGCGCCTAACTGAAAACTACCCACTTCTGCCTGTGGAACGAATCGGTGATTCGAGTCCACTGGGAGCCTAAGACGACACTCAGGGGTGTTGAAACCTTCGAACTGTTAGCTATCCCGAACTTTGTTAGGTGACTCGAACTTTATATAGGCATCGCGCAGTTCCATCTCGGATGGTCTAGATGGTGGTAGCCGCTTTAGGAACCAGGCTGCGCACCATCGCAGATAGAGTACTGAAACCCCCTCAGGAAATTACCAGGCACACATTCAAGCGACTCTCTCTCCGAAGTTTATTCCTCTACCTCGGGCCCTCGCTAATTGTGAGCATGGCTTACATGGACCCCGGCAACTATGGGACCGACATTCAGAGCGGCCAATACTTTGCCTATGATCTTCTCTGGGCGGTCTGGCTAGCCAACCTAATGGCCATGATTCTCCAATACCTCTCAGGGAAACTTGGTATTGCCACCG
>WNGK01009378.1_pt1 | contig 10076 bp, 4 predicted proteins | sample 5400601 | NCBI WGS metagenome assembly WNGK01 (sample SAMN13153376, study PRJNA577476) | soil metagenome | isolation source: 60 cm soil or saprolite under Garry oak tree replicate 1 | place: USA:California | collected 2016-06-15 | reverse complement strand
CCTGCCCGGCGAAAAAGCCGGCGCGAGAGAATGTCGATTTTTTTGCTACCTCGATAGAAGCGATTGAGAGCGGGTATCGTGCGTGTTTGCGGTGTCATCCGACCGAACCGGGCAAACGTCCACCGGAATTGATTGAGCGCCTGCGTTCCGAAGTCGAGCGCGCTCCAGGCGGCCGGCTCACTGACAAAGAGCTGGCGGCGCTGGCGATTGATCCATCTACCGCGCGCCGGCAATTCAAACGCCATTATGGAATGACCTTTCAAGCTTATCATCGCGCGCGGCGGATCGGCCTTGCGTTGGGTGAAGTGCGGAAAGGCAGCCGAGTGGACGAAGCGCGCAACGGAAGTGGATTTGAATCAGAGAGCGGTTTTCGTGAGGCGTTCACGAAAATTTTTGGCGAATCGCCGACGCACGTGAAGACACGTGCTCCGTTGTTCGCGGAACGAATCAATACGCCGCTGGGCGCAATGATCGCCGTCGCTGACGATGAAGGTTTACGGTTGCTGGAGTTTATCGATCGGCGGGCGACCGAACGCGAATTATCAATCCTGCGAAAACATTTGGGAACGAATGTCGTCCCGGGCGAGCACCGGCATCTTGCGGCAACGCGCCAGCAGCTGGCTGATTATTTCTCCGGCAAGAACCTAGAGTTCAATATTCCGCTGGCGCCGGTCGGTTCGGCCTTTCAATTGCGTGCCTGGAAAATTTTACGGTCAATCCCGGTCGGCGAAACGCGTTCGTATTCATGGATGGCGAAACGCCTCGGCGATGAAAATGCTCGCCGCGCTGTTGGCCGGGCGAACGGCACGAACATGATTTGCATCATCATTCCGTGTCATCGCGTCATTCGTGCCGATGGCACGCTATGCGGTTATGGCGGTGGTTTGTGGCGCAAGAAATGGCTCCTCGAACATGAGCGGCGCTCCATGCGGCGCCAGCAAGCCAGCCAGTGATCATTGGTTCGTGGTCGGTGATCTCACATAGCGGTAGACTGATCACAGTTCATCGATCACTGATCACGTTCTAGAGAGACGCGCCCGGGGTGACTCGAACACCCGACCCACGGATTGCTAGTCCGTGACGTCGAATCACCTAAGTCTCAGGGTGCCCGTTTCCTATCGACCGTTTTGTTCCGAACGTGTTTTACCCACATAAATCCTATTTCTTCCAGCAACCGCTGTTTGGTGGCGTTGAGTTTACCGGCTTTTTTAAGTTGCCGTTGGTTCACCACCCATACACCAAGACCTGGGTCGTCTTTATACCGTGCGGGAACGTCACAATTACTAGTCCGAGATTTAAACTGCAACAGCGCCAAATACCGAGCATGCCATTTTTGTTTTTGCGTATTGGCCGTCCACTTAAACCCTGCGTCTTCTAAAAGCTTCACACGCGTTGCGTGCAACGATCCCCGATTATAATTCTGACGTTGCTGGCTTACCCAATTGCCGAGTTTCTTGTCCTCCTTCCAATGCGCTGGAACATCACAGTTCCCATGAACCTCCTTGTAGCGAAGGAGGTCTGCAAAGCGCGTACGCCACGGCTCGGAGATTCCATCGACCATTTTTGCTCCACTCCAATTCTTTGCTCCACTCCACATGAATCCCAACTCATCTAGCTTTGGGATCCGTTCGGCGGATAGTAAACTTCTTTTGCGTTGCGATCGCGTTGTGTTGACGAAGAATCCAAGACTTGGATTCTTAGGATAACTGAGAGGAATATTGCAATGGCCGTGCTTTGCCCTGAATTCTGCAACTTCAGCCACGCGCTCCTCCCAAGTTCGGCGTTCTCTGGGTTGCCATCGAAATCCGATGCGGTCCAATAGTCGGATGCGCTCTTGTGATAACCTGCCGGCCATGCGCCTTAGGCGCTGAACCGAAATCCAGCGTCCTAGCTTCTCGTTAGAAATCGGGACATTCACGTTACCGTGGGTTCGATGATATTTCTCTAGCTCGGCATACATCCGTTTCCATCGCTCTTGATGCGTTGGCCCGTCATCCCAGTTAAATCCAATCGAGTCAAGTTTAGCCTTTCGCTCCGGGTCTAGCTCACCACGGGAGTGCTTTTGGCGCTGTCTGTGAACCCATCCTGTTAGCTCACGCCCACACTTCTTTGAGCTAACGGAGCAGTGACCATGCTTCTCCTTGAAGGCTTTTAATTCGTTGAAGAATTCATCCCAGCGATAGTCACGAAACGTCCAGCGAAAGCCGAGCTTATCAAGTAGAGCCGCCTGTTCCGCACTCATCAGATCTACTCTACCGCCGATCTTGTAATCCCCGGCTTTTCGGTGCCGTTGAATCCAAACCCATCTGGCTAATTTCCTGTCGGAATACATACTTGGCACGTGCGGATTCCCGTGTTGACGCGTATACCGCTCAAGTGCTTCATCCCGTATCATCCAGTCCGACTGAAGCTTTACTTGTTGGTAGTTCCAGATGAAGCCCAGCCGATCTAGATCGTAGATTTGCTCGTCGTCTAACAACCCCTTCTTTCTCCTTACTCGCTGCGCGGCTACCCAGGATCCAAGTGCACGATCTTCTCGCCAGCTACTCAGCACGTTACAGTGGCCGAAACGTTCCTTAAACGCCTTTAGCTTTCCCAGCCAAACGTCCCATGGGACGTACAAATTCTCGACACAACGAGCTGCCACTGCTCGGCGAAGATTTTCTAAGGTCAGTGTCGGTCCGGTGAAATCGATACGGTCGGCAAATCCAGCATCATCGAATCCCTTTGACTTCGCTTTTTGCCTAGCTGCGTGCCGAATTAAATCGGCCAGCACCTCGTCTTGCTCTTGGATCGACTGAAGTACATCCCAGATTTCGTCGAACTGCGCTCGCTCGACTGCTTCTTCGACACTCTCACCGGCTGTTAGCTCAACGTACAGCGGCACGAGCACATAGCCGAGTGCTTTGCCCGGTGACCGTCGCATCGCTCGCCCTGTTGCCTGAACAATATCTACCCGACTACGCCTCGGCGAAAGGAACGCCACCATATCTACCGCTGGAACGTCAACGCCTTCTGTTAAGCATCGCGCATTGGACATTATAGCTCTGCTTGCCTGCCTAAAGCTCCGCATCAGCCGCTCTCGGTGAGCTGTGGGCATTTCTCCATTTACATGATAAGCGCTGAAGGTTGCCACATGAGAGTTGATGCCTTCACTCCCCTTACTAACGAATGATGCGGCAGATCTCACAGTCTTGTGAAACGTAAAGATCTTCTTCACATCGTACTTATTGATCGCGTCACGAAGGGCAATCTGATTTGCGACTTGTCGCGCTCGAATTGAATCTCCCCCAACGAGAACCTCTCCTCGACGCAGGAGTTCATTGGTCACAGTGTCTGATGTAATGACCGAGATGATGACCTTGTAACCGCAAATTATCTCCCGCTCTGCGGCTTCGCCGAACGTCAGAATAAAAGCTTGTTGGCCGTAGACCTGCGGATTGTCCATCGAGAAGACGAGCTGGGCTTCTCCGGCTTGATTTCGTTTATGCGGGTTGTAATGGCGAGGTGTCGCCGTGATGAAGAGGCGCTTTCGTATTGCGATGTTTGAGTCCTCCAAGGCAAAGGCGTAATTTCGACCCTCCCGACCAGCGGTCTTGTGAGCTTCATCAAATACGCCGATATCGAACTGCTCACCTGTTCTCATCGCTCGACCGACGACACCAGCTGATTGATACGTAGAGAAAACTACCTTTGTGCCATCGAATGGAGCGTCAAGAAATTGCCGAACTGATGCCGAATCAGTCGAGACTTCAAAGTCTAAATCCGATTGACTTGCCGTCAGCGCATCAACGTCTTGGGCAACGGTAGGGTCAGAGCAAACGCAAAAATATGCAAGCTTCGGCCAGCTAGTCTCATGAAGCCATTCATGAACGGTTTGCCGCAGTAGCGCTAGTGATGGAACGAGAACAAGGACGGTTGAGCATTTCAACCTTTCTGCAGTCCAGAGCGCAACCAGCGTCTTTCCCGTACCACATGCCATTATTGCCGACACGCGATCTTGGGCTCGAAGCGCGGGGACCAGGGAACCTAAGGCTTCCTGTTGATGCGGCTGGGGGAGCTTACGTGGCGGTCGATACGTGGCCTCTCGAAGCCATGTCTCAATGGCTTCGAAGTCTTCGATTGCGAGTCGGTCAAGATCTGAACCACGAATGCAGAAAAAACCCTGGCGCTCATTAATAACACGCGGGAGATCATCGCAATTTGTTATCAGAACGCGGCTGTGAATATGGGGGCTGTCTGCCAAACCGATAAACGTGGAAAGTTCGCGCCAAGTTAAGGCAGGGCGATTAGAACGGAATTTGACTTGGTACGCGTTGTATTGGCCGAGAGTTGTCTCAAACACGCCGTCAATTCCATAGTCGTGGCCGAGTAAGTTAAGCCGTTGAAGAAGCTCTATGGGCAGGGCCCTAAATGGCCAAACTTTTGTTGCGTCATGTTGCCGCTGCGTCACCAAGTAAGCTTCCGCAAAAACTTCAAACGCTGCACCACGCCTCCAACCTTGAGGGAGAGCGGTTATGCGATCCTCTAACTGTTCGAAAGTCGACAGATCGGAGAATAAGCCGGTTTGCACAAACTCTCCGGCTGCCGTGTGACATGGGCGCCTCATTCGTCAGATCATGGTACGAGGACGCTCGCCGCAAGCTCCGCATTGATATGTAAAGGCTCCGACCTCATATATGTCGTCCCATCCGTGCGGCATTTTGGTAAGAGCTAACGGGACTGCAACGCAATGCGAGTAAAAATTCACGGCTCTTTAACCTCGACTCTGTGCTCGTGTGTCTGGATCACATTGCCCGCGTCATCGTAAACCCCGGATCATGCGAGTGAGCAGAGCGTGAGATAAATCAACTCAACAACTTGAACCTCCTTCGAGAGGCCATCGCGAGAATTGACCCAAAGCACCGTCATTCCAAATCCCTACCTTCACCATTCTTTCCGCCATGCGCTTACAAAGAGATACCGTTGCTCGATCAATGTCATTTGGCGCAAGCTGGCTATCTAGAAAATCCTGTAAAATCATCAATTGATGCAGTGCTTCCTGATCGCTCTTTGATCGCGCAGCGCCCAAGTAGGTCTGAATCATTTTATCGGGCACAACTTGAGGGTGTTTGTCGAGCGCATCGAAAAACTGGCTAATCAGTGGATTCATTGGCCAAGGCGGCTGCATTAATTTGATCGCCGATTGCGCGCGTGCAAGCGCAACACACACGGCTCCGCGAAGGCCGTCTCTTTGGCGATTAAGGCGCGGCAACAATCAGACAAGTATGCAGCAACCATGCGCCAACCCGCTGGCCGCCCTCAGTCGTGCGCCAGCGGATTGTCACTCCGCGCGGGACGAGCAAAAGAAAGTCAGATGATCCTTACACAGGTTCGGTGCAAGCATCGACTAGTTGCCCAGAAAGTTCAGGGAAGTCTTCACCGGAAACGACAGAGAGCCTACTAACCAATTTGCAAAGCGTTTTCCAGAAGACAACACACACCGCGATTGGAATAACATAAATAAACCAAGCACCGCTATTGATCATCGTAATTTTGCCAAAGACGTATTCGTAACGTTGACGCAACGCTTGAAATTCTGGATCGCGGTAAGATTCGATCAAAGAAGAGCGTTGCTCTATGCGTTTACAAAACGATGGATCTAGTGAACACCGCTTACGAAAGGCGCGCGCAAGACCAAAATCGATTTCACTCATATACTCAATCGACGAATTGATTGATCCTTCAAGCACGTGGATTGCTGATTCATCTAACTGAATTTCTTTCTGATTACTGAAGTGTCTAAGCTCGTCACGCAATGCAAATAGCTTATATCGCGCGCCCAATCTGAAGGACGGGGCAATAGCTGATTCATATGCCCAATGAAACAATGCGAGCGTAAATAGAACGATAATTAGAAAAGCGATCATTTTTTATCCAGTGCTGCTACTGGGAAGTTTGCGGCGTTGAAGTTCTTCTTGGAGTTTCGTTTTTTCATCACCTATCCGAGTGATCTCGTTATGATGGACACGGCGTAGGTATCGGACGTTCATTCCCCAACCGGTTACGCACACGATGGCGAGTATATAGCCCCACATCTTATAATCGCCAAGCGATTTCCAAAGGGTCGGAAAATAGTCGCTGGGGGTCTTCAGAAGCATTACTAATATCAGAAAAAATATACAGGCAGGCACAAATAAGCCTTTGTTCATGGCAGCGACGAGCACAGTGCTGATAGTTCGCCACATCCCATCAAACAAGCCGCGGTCGGCGGGTCTCTTCCGAGCTTTTGTCATTAACGGGTTAAGCTTGCTGGCTTTTCTACAGAAACTCAACCGACCACTGCAATCTCAAATCGGGACCCCCGAAAAGGTGAATGGGAAGAAATGGCTGTTAGATCACGAGCGGCGATGGAGTGCAAAGTGATCAGTGAATGGTCATCGGTGAATCGAATTCCTGTTCACCCTTTGCCGATCATACTTCAAAACCGCGCCCCGGTTTGCACGACCAATTGATTGCGAGTACGCGGCAGCGCAGGCGTCGCGACGACGGGAAGGCGGGTGGTTGCTAGTGGCCGGGAGTCGCGAGGCGGGTCTGATAGACGCCGCGGCCGAAGGTCGCCGCCACCAAGATGCCGTTCCTGGGCAGGATCTGAAGCCCTCTCACGATCGTGCGCGGCAGGCCTTGTCCGAAAGGCGCCCAGTTCATTCCCAGATCGGTCGAGAAAAAAACACCTCGCGCGGTGCCCGCATACAGCTTCGGATTTCGAAACCGCCAGTCGACCGCCAGCGACATCACCGCCAGGTTCGTGGGGATCCCACTATCGAGCTTCGTCCAGACCAAGCCTCCGGTATCAGTCATCCAGATGCGCCCCTGAGCCGCGTTGCCGATGGTCTGGACGAACACGTGGTTGGGATGGGCGGGATCGATCACGATATCCAGCGTCTCGTTGCCCGGCGCGACAGGCAAGCCGTGATCGCGGCGCAGCCAACTGGTCCCGCCGTCAAAGGTGGCGAAGAAGCGGCCATCCTCGGTGGCGGCATAGAGGGTCTCCCTTCGCGACGGCGCAATGGCGATCGCGGTAATGCTGGCGGGTGTTGGCGTAGCCGTCGGCGTAGGCGTAGGCGAGCCGCCGCCGGAGCCTCCCGTTGGGGAGAGTACCGGACTAATGCGCGTCCAGTGTGCACCGCGATCGAGCGTCTGCCAGACGCTCTGCCCACCCAGCACGAGCCGTGACGGTCGATTCTCGTCGAGAGCGAACGCATTGTAGGCGAGCTGACTAAACTGTTCGCTGACCGGAAATTCGCTCGTGTCGATGCCATTGGAGGCGGCGGTCCAATGGCTTCCCCCGTCGGTCGAGCGAGTCACAAACGTGGTTTGCAGCGACGCCAGGTTGTACACGATGGCGGAATCTTGCGGGTTGATCAGCACCTTGCCGACTTCCGTGCCGGTCGATGCGTACGTCCACGTCGCCTCGCCGGTGAACTGGACGATCTTGCCCTGGTCCTGGCTCACGCCAAAGCCGCGACGCGGGTTGCGGAGGTCGAGAGTCACATTGTAGAAGAGGAAATTGCCCAGGTTACCCTGCTTGGAGACGAGCGTCGGGTTCATCCCAAGCGGATCGACGACCCGTTGGATGCCGCGGTCGCCCACGTACGCTAGCGCCCCGGTACTGTCGAAGTACGCGTTTACAACGTCTTCGATGCGGCCCTGGAACTGGCTGCCCGTGAAGAGTGTCCTCCAAGTCTGACCGAAATCCGTGCTCGCGACGAAGTTTGGCTCCGTGGCGTTCGCATAGATGACGTTTGGAAAGCTCGGGTCCACGCCCAGCACGACGTGCCAGAAACGGTAATCCTGCTTGTGGTTCGCCACCGGTGGCAGGGGCAGCATCGACCAGCTGTTACCCGCGTCCGTAGTCAGGAAGCGCTGGAGCATGGGCGTTGTGGAGGAGTTGCCCCGCTGGAAGATTGTCGTGTACACTGTCTGCGGCGAGGAAGGAGCCATCGCGAGCGCGATCCATTCACCAACCTGCGTCCCATTGAAGAGGCCGTTGGTCAGCAGCTGCCAGCTCTCCCCGCCGTCGACGCTCTTGTACACCCCATCCTCCGTCGAATCCGTCGCATTGACCAGGCCGGAGTAGAGCACCAGAGGATTGCTCGGGTCGATGAGCACGTCGGTCGCCACCGAACCCGGTGCCACCGCCAACGTCAAGTTCATCCAAGTCGAGCCAGTGTTTGTGAAGTGAAGACGATAGACGCCGCCTATGACTCGGGTCCCGCCTGGGACAGAGCCCCGGACCGCGACGTAGACAGTGTTGGAGTCGGTCGGATCAATGACCAGCGCGCTGAAGAGCGCGGCGGAGAAAAGGTCGCTAAACAGATATTCCCAGTGGACCCCGCCATCGACCGTCTTGAGAATGCCCCCGTTCGGCCCGCTCGCCGCCGCGTACAGGATGTTCGGATCGCTTGGATACAGCGCTAGACTTTTGCCGAAGATGGAGAGGCTGGGAAAGGCATCCGTAAGCGGGACCCAGGTCGGCCCAGCCGGGTCGGTGGTCAGATAGTTCGTGGTCTTCCAGACACCGCCGCCTCCGAGGGGAAGGCCCGCCCCCGCACCAGTCCCGACGTACATCACGTTGGCGTCCGTTGGGTCGCTCACGGCGATATCGACGCGACCCGACACGACCGTGGTGCCGTTATAGATCGGTGCTGGGCCCAGGTGGGTCCAAGTGTTTAAACGCTCCACGCCCGACGCCTTTGCAGAGGCTCCGGCCCCCAACAGCAGCAGAGTCAGTGCGACAGCGGCTTTCCTCATTCTCTTTCGTTCATTTATCATCCCTGTCAGCGTGCAGCTTAAGTTTCTATTCATTGGCTTACCTCCGTGGCAATGCATTTTTTTGTCTAACGAAAACTCGGCCCGATTATTACGGGCGAGAACCGTGCAAAACAACCCCCAAACTGCTCCATCAGAAGCGGCACTCCGCGCGTCCAGCAAGTGATCGGTGATCAGTGGTGAGCACATCGCGAATGGACTTACTCATCACACGATTCACCATTGACTGATTAATGATCACGTCGTACGAGCGCGCCCGGGGTGACTCGGGCACCCGACCCAAGGATTGAGAGTCCGTGGGTTTGATCTAGCAATGTCAGGGTGAAATTCTCCAGCAGGCAACGGATCACTTTTGACATGAGTTCCCCAAATGCGACGACGCCATAATCTTTGCCCGGTGGGACTTCGCGCACTTGCAGTTTTATCTCGCCGCTAACGCGGATTTTCTCCAAACTCGACGGATTATGAGACCCAAAACTTTGTCCGTAGGAAATCTGCTCGCTTTTGTAACGCGCGTTACTTCTCAGACCGGCAACCTTCCATTACAAAAAAGAGATTGATCCACACGGAACCTGCTAAGTAAGGCAAAAATTGCGGCATGACTAAAAGAATTGCGTCTGCATCCTCTGATGACGATCAACCTACCTTGAATCCGAATGATCAGCCGCCGGCGAAACCGCACCGCGCTGGCATGCCGAGCCGTCGTGACTTCATAAAGGATTGCGCGGCGGCAGTCGGAAGCGGCCTCGCAGTTGCCAGCGGGGCCGCCTTGGCGACGAGTTCCGCAGATGCCGCGCCGCCGAAGGATGACGCGACAGTCCCGCTGAAGAAAGTCATCGCCCGGCCTGATCTCTGGTTCTACCCGGGCGAGCCGCTGGATCCAAACGAGATGCGGATTACCCTCATGGGCACGGGCTGGGGCAGCATAATCCGCCCGGATCAGAAGGGTGCCAGCGTCTTCGTCGAGCTTGGCAATGGCGATTCCTTCGTCTTCGACGTCGGCCCCGGCTGCGGCATCAACTACAATGTGATGCAGGTACCCTTCTCGCGAATGACCAAAATCTTTCTGACCCATCTCCATTTGGACCACACCTCGGATCTGGCTTGGATCTACACCTTCGGCCCTTCGGGCGATCGCTTCACGCCGCTGCAAGTCTGGGGACCCAGCGGCGACAAGCCAGAATACGGAGCCAAGGCCAATATCGATGGTATCAAGGTGCTAAGCCAATGGCATCGGCCCAGCTTTGCAGCCTGTATTGATGTCG
>WNGK01016357.1_pt1 | contig 10077 bp, 11 predicted proteins | sample 5400601 | NCBI WGS metagenome assembly WNGK01 (sample SAMN13153376, study PRJNA577476) | soil metagenome | isolation source: 60 cm soil or saprolite under Garry oak tree replicate 1 | place: USA:California | collected 2016-06-15 | reverse complement strand
TATCTCCCCGCTCTCGATCTTCGCTTTCAGGATCGCGGCGAGCTGCCGGTACGGCGGCACATCACTGCCATGATCAACCGTCACCCGACCGACCATAGCTGACCTGGGAATATGCCGATCGGCCCTGTCCTCTCATAGATGGCCATGACCGGACAGGCATAGTGTGCTGCGAAGATGTCAACATAAGCGGGACCGGCCAAGCGCTCGCACGCCGGACCGGCCCCTTGATCCGCCCCATGGAGGCGAACCCATGCCAACGATCCCAGACGATCACCAGCAGCGCCATGACACCCCGCAGGCACCAGCCAAGCCGGTCACGCTGGCCGGATTAAGAGCCCAGTACCCGGCATGGATCATCCTGGTCCGGCTGGACATCGGGATATGCACGGCCGAGCACCGGAGCGCCGACGGCAGGACCATCAGGTACCTGGTCGGCATGAACCTGATCGAGCTGGCGGCCAGGCTGGCCACGGCCGAATGCGTGGAACCGACCGCCCCGGCGGCCGGGCCATGAGCGGCGAGCCCGAACTGGCCGCGCTGGTCCGCCGGTTCCCGCGGTGGGAAGCGTGGAAGGGCGTCACCGGCACCTGCTACGCCCGGCTGCCCGGGTCAAGCCCGCCGATCGTCGTGCACGGCACGGACGCGGACGATCTGGCCCGCCAGGTCCAGGCCGCCGTGGATCTGCTGGCGCACAGGCAGTGGCCAAGGACCGGGCGGCCAGCCGACCAGCCATGACCGGCCGTAAAGAACGCGACTGGCTGCTGATCGGCGCGTGGACCTCGCTCGCCGTGATCCTCGCCGCCTCGTGGCGCTGGCGGTGCTCGGCCCGTGACCAGCGAGCAGCCAGCCCGGCACCTGGCCCAGACCAGGCGCGCACCCGATGTGGTCAATCCGCCACGTCTCCAAGGGCTTCGGGTGGACCGCGCACCGCGGGAGACCAGCGCATCTGGGACGGGACGCTGAGCGGCCTTGACCGCCAGCTCCACCAGGCCGATCGTGAGTGCAGTCAGGGAGGCACAGTCCATGAACCCCAAGATCACGATCACAGAAGGGCGGCCCCGATGAGGATCAGGTTCCGGCTCGGCCCGTTCTCCACCAGCCAGCGCCTGGGCCGCACCCAGGCCCAGAAGCGCGCCGCAGCGAAGGCCGCCGCCGGGCGAAGGCAAGCCCGTAACAACGCCAGGGCTCACCGCGAGTGGGAACGGGAGTACTACGACCCGGCAGCCGTGGCCGCGAGGGAGGCTGCCAAGGCAGATCAAGACTCGCGGACCTACCGCGCCGTGATCTCCGGGTGCCACATCGACCCCCTGAAAGGCGGCTCGTTCACCATCGGGGCCGAGAGCCTGGACATGATCTTCAATGTAGCGGGGAACGCTGCGCTGCACTTCCTGTCCCTCAAGAACGGCGATGTCGTCCAGGTGACCCTTAACCCCGGCAAGACCGGCCTGGAAGAGTTCTGGCAACTGAGCCGGGCCAGTGGTGCCAGGCCGCGCTCGCCAGTGGAACTCAGCGCCGCCGACATGCAGTGGTTCGGCCTTACGGCGGAAGCCAGCCGCGAGCGCAGCGCTGAGGCTGGCAGCCAGCCGGAATCGCCATGAGAACCGCCGCAGCCTTCGCCGCCGCGGTGCTGGCGCTCGCCGGGTGCGGCGGCTCAACGGCCAGCCACCCCGGCGGGCCGGCCTGGCGGTGTGGGATTGTTCTGGGGTGACAAAGAGTGACGGTTTCGCGTGACAATTGGGATTTTTTCGTGTCATATACGCAGGCCGACCGGGCGTGGGCGGAGTGGATCGCCTGGATCTTAGAGGAAGACGGGCACCGGGTCCTGGTGCAGGCGTGGGATTTCGTGCCGGGGAGCAACTGGATCCAGGGCATGCAGGCCGGGACGCGGGATGCCGCCCGCACGATCGCGTTGCTGTCCCCGGACTACCTGGAGTCGGTCTTCGGAAGCGCCGAGTGGCAGGCGGCGTGGGCAAAGGACCCGGACGGCGCTAACCGCGAGCTGCTGGTGGTGCGGGTGCGGGACTGCGAGCGGCCGGGGCTGCTGGCCGGTGTGGTCGGGGTGGATGTGTTCGGGATCGCCGAGGCGGCCGCGCGGGCCCGGCTGCGGCGCATGATCGCTGGCGCGCTGGCCGGCCGGGCTAAGCCCGATACGGCGCCGGGGTTCCCCGGCGCGGGCCGGGCGATGCCGCGCGAGCCCCGGTTCCCGGGGGCGCTGCCGCAGGTATGGAAGGTGCCCGCGCGCAACCCTCATTTCACCGGCCGCGGCCCGGACCTGGAGGCGATGGCCAGGCGCCTGGCCGCCGGGTCGGCGGTGACCGTGCATTCGGTGCACGGGCTGGGCGGGGTCGGCAAGACCCAGCTGGCGGCCGAGTACGCCTACGCCCATGCCGGGGACTATGACCTGGTGTGGTGGATCGCGGCGGAAGAGCCGGCATCGATCCCGGACCAGTTCGCTGCCCTGGCTGCCCGGCTGGGCCTGGATGCGGCCGCCGAACCGGACGTGCTGCGGGATCAGGTCCATGATGCGCTGCGCGGGGTGCCGGGCTGGCTGCTGATCTTCGACAACGCTGACGCGGCCGGGGACATCTTGCCGTGGCTGCCGGCCGGGCCGCTGCCGCCGGGGATCCCCGGCCATGTGATCACCACCACCCGGCGCGGCGGGTTCGCCGCCCTGGGGCAGGTCATGGACCTGGACGTGATCGACCTGCCGGCCGCGGTACGGCTGCTGCGCTCCCGCGTCCCGGATCTCGGCCAGGAGGTCGGCGAGCGGATCGCCCGCGAACTCGGGCGGCTGCCGCTGGCGCTGGAGCAGGCCGCCGGGTACATAGACCGCACCCAGATGCCGGGCCGGGAGTACCTGGACCTGCTGCGCAGCCGCGCCGCCGACCTGTACGCGCGGGGCCAGGTCACCGCCCGCAAGGACACGATCGCCACGCTGTGGGACCTCAGCCTGGAGCGCATCAGCGGCGAGAACCCGGCCGCGGTGCAGCTGCTGGACATCTGCGCATACCTGGCCCCGAGCCGATTCCGCTGGACCTGTTCACCACCCGCCCCGGCCAGCTGCCCGGGCCGCTCTCGGCAGCTGCGGCGGACCCGCTGGCCTTCGGCGACACCATCGCGGTTCTGGTCGACTATTCGCTAGCGAAGCGAACTCCCGCCGGGCTGCAGCTGCACCGGCTGGTCGAGGCCACCATCCGCGCCCGCCACAACCCGGCATCACTGCCCGCCGGACACCCTGATGCCTGATCCGGCATCAGGGCCGCAGGCCCGGCCAGAAAGTCTGCCGCTGGGGGTGGCGCTGGGGCTGCTGCGCGCCGATGCACCCGGGGAGATCATGGGCGCGCCGCAGGACTGGCCGCGGTGGGCGGTGCTGCTGCCGCACGTGCTGGCCGCGACCGGCCATCTCGACAGCGGGGCCGGGCAGCATGGCCCGGAGATGATGGCCGATGGCTCGTGGCTGCTGGACCGGGCCGGAACCTACCTGCAGGTCCACGCCCGGTTCGCCGACGCCAAGGCACTGCTGGAACGGGCCCTGGCCATCGACGAGGCCGCCCACGGCCCCGACCACCCCGACGTCGCCCGCGGCCTGAACAACCTCGCCCAGATCCTGCGGGCCCTGGGGCAGCCGGAGGCGGCCCGGCCGCTGCAGGAACGAGCCCTGGCCATCTATGAGGCCGCCTACGGCCCCGACCACCCCGACGTCGCCACGCCCTGAACAACCTCGCCACGATCCTGCAGGACCTGGGACAGCCGGAGGCGGCCCGGCCGCTGCAAGAACGAGCCCTGGCCATCGACGAGGCCGTGCAGTCAGCGAGGTCCAGACTGTCTAGCGGGGAGTAAGGCAAGTGAGGACGCCGACGATTCGGTGCTGGCCTACCGGCGCGAGCGCCGTCCTATGCCATCCTCCACGGCGCCCTTCACCGAGCAGTGCGCCTTAGCGGTTCTCAAGACCGATAACTCAACACGCCTGACCTGCGCGGACCACTTTGCCACCGAAGGCTTGGACACGTATTCGGTACACTTCGCGCCACCGCGCCCGGTCCCGCCCGCGCGGGGCAATATGTGCATGGCCCTGCTTGACCAAACGGGTTAGCTTAGACCGTGAATGACTTTCTCCGCCAGCCATGGTGGTACCGAGTTGCCTAGTTGCGCTTGGATGGATGAGCGGCTGCCTACGAGTTCGAACTCGTCCGGGTAGGTGAAGAGCCTTTTGATCTCTGCTGTCCGCAGGCGCCTGTTGTCCCAGTGGAACGGGCCGACGTACGGGCCGGGCTGGGCCTGGATCGTGGGGGCAGGCTTGCGTGGGTCCAGCTTCAGCAGGAACGACCAGTACTTGCTGCGCCAGGTGAAGAGCGGCTTGGGGTGGTCGCGCCTGTCGGTGTAGTAGAGGTAGTTATCTCCGGGCGGGATGTCGGGTAGCAGGTGCCCGTACTTGCCGTTGACCTCTTCACCAGGCTCCGGGTCGGTGAGTAGCCCGGATAGAGCCTCACCAGTCGTTACGTGCGGGCGCTGCGGGTCGCCGCTTATTCGTCGTTCCCAGTTGCCGCCGTGTGAAGGTACGGGATGATCCGGGAGCGGCTCGTCTTTCGGGACGCCGATAACGAACAGACGGGGTCGCGACTGAGGGACGCCATAGTCTGCGGCATTGAGGACCTTGGCGCGCCAGTGATAGCCAGCGCCGTCTATTTCCCTGAGCAGCCGTTCGTAAGCTGGCCTGCTGGCTTTGTTGTTGTAGGTCAGTGCGTACACGTTTTCCAGAACGAAATACCGGGGCCGGGCCTCTGCCAGCACGCGCGTATAGGCTTGGAGCAGGGATGCATCCGGATCGAGACCCTCGCGCTTCCACTCAAGCCAGAACCCCGACTTGGAGAACGGCGTGCAGGGCGGGCCTCCGATCAGCAGGTCTGGCCGCTGAGTGCCCTTGAGGCCCGCTGCCGCGAGGATCTGGCCGGTTGGCGTGGCGAGGATGTCGTTCTGGATGACTGGCGAGACGAGGTGGGCGAAATTCTTCTCCATCGTGGCTGCCGCGTCTCGATCCCATTCCAGCGCTGCGCGGACCTCGTACCCGGCCCGTTCGGCGCCAAGGTCCAGGCCGCCCGCCCCTGAGAACAGGGATATCGCGATACCCTTGGTACTCACGCGATCATCCTCCCTGTTAGTGCCGACAGAACCGGGACGCCACCCCGAAGAGAGGTGCACTCAGGCGAGCGGTCCGGAGGATACAAAGTCAGTCAGGCCGGTCCTGGCGCGCCCTGAGCTGGGCCAGTTCGTCCTGCGTGGCCGTGAGCAGTCGCTGAAGCTGGCGCTGCACCTGGGCACTGATCTTGAAGGGGAACTTCCGCCAGTAGTCGTAGAACTCCGCTGGCGTCTCAAACGCCCCTGCTCCGGTGCGGAGCCCAGCGATATCGTCGATCGCCCCTATGTACTCCCGCGTCGTGGAGGAACGCTCGCGGCTGGCAACCCGCCAGGGCTCTTGCACGATGATCTCCAAGTCCTCCACCCGCGCGTTGCTCTCCGGGTTGAGCGTGTAAATCATGATCACGTCAAGATGGCTGGCGTAATCGCTGAACGGCCGGAAGGTTCCCGGCCAGTGCAGGCTGGGCCACTTGAAGTACGTGTTGCCGGTGTACAGCGTGATCCTGCTCTGCGTCCGCCTTCCGTTCGACGCCCGCCGGGCCGCCTTAACATCGACCGCGTGGAAGCCGCCACCGAAAGCTGGTCCCGCAACCTCGAAATCGGGATACCCGCGCTCTGTACCGCGGCGTATCTGGGCTCCCGCCACCTCAAGCACCCGCAGGGCCAGGAAGTTTACGACCGACACTTCGAGCACGTTCGCCAGCGCAGCAGGTTCCTTCGGCAACGGAAGCAGATGCCCACCCTGCGCCAAGCGCTCCTCCAGCTCAACAGGGCCGCCCGCCACCAGAGGCCACCATGCGAGGTCGCTCTCCCGCTGGAAGACTCCGCCCACCTCGAACCTGAAGTCATTGCACTGTTCCTGCATCCAGCTACGCAGATCCAAGGGCTGTGCCACGGCGCAAGAGCATGCCACGGGTAGTCGCGCCTGTCAGGGAGCACCGCGGTGGACCGACAACGGCAAGTCCCGAGAGCGCCGCGAGCTCAAGCACCGGGCGGCTGGTGAGACCCGCCTCGTACCGGTTCACCCCGAGCTAGTGACGTTGCTCCGCGATCACCTGGACAGGTTCGGTACCGGGCCGGGCGGGCGGATATTCACGGCCGCGCGGCGGCATCGTCGCCGAATGGGGCTACCTGGAGGTATTCCACACGGCGCGCCGGGAAGCGCTCGCCGAGACCGAGGCCGCCACCCCGCTCATGGGCAGGCCCTATGACCTGCGCCATGCCGCCGTCTCAACCTGGCTCAACGCTGGCGTGCCCGCCGCACAGGTCGCCGAGTGGGCAGGCCACAGCGTGGACGTGCTGCTGCGGGTCTACGTCAAGTGCATCGCCGGTCAGCAGGGCGAGGCCAAACGCCGCATCGAGGACGCGATGCGGCCACTGGAAGGCGACGAGCCAGGCGACACCGGCAAGCTACCGAGCCCGGATCGCCGCGACGACGAGCACTCGGGCCCCTGAGAACTTGGACGCGTATTTTCCACAGACAGCCGCACACAACCGCGAGCCGGACACGACCGCATACCGCTCAGCCGGAACAGAGCAGCCCGGCCCGCATGCTTGCAGGTCAGAGGCTGTTTTTGCTGGTCTTGGCGGAGGGTGTGGGATTTGAACCCACGAGGACGCGTCAACGCCCTAGCGGTTTTCAAGACCGCCGCCATCGGCCACTAGGCGAACCCTCCTAGCTGCGGTAACGCCCGGATCATGGCGAGCCTGGGGCCCGCTGGTCCGTGACTGGTCCGCAGCCTCGACGTCAGGCCCCCGGCGGTGTGGCCCGACATCGGCTCCTAGCCTCTCATACACCGCCATCCTCCAGCGCGTGCGCGATCCGGTTGTTGGCGGCCTGCGCCTGGCCGTCGATGCAGTTGGCATAGCGCTTCAGCAGCATCGCCACGCTGTGCCCGAGCCGCCGGGCAGCTTCGGTGGCCGGGACACCGGCATTGAGCATCAGCGACGCGCACGCATGCCGCAGATCGTATGGGCGCCGGGCAAGCGGGGATGCTGCCTCGACTGGTGTGAGCGCTGCCTGACGCGCGGTTCGCCACACCTTTCCGTAGGCAGTCTCTTGCAAGGGTCCGCCACGGCCACTTCGGAACACCCGGCACTCTGCCTCCACCCCATAGGTGTCGATGTGCTCGCGGAGAATGCTCACGAGTACGGACGGAATCGGCACGCTACGAACCTCATCGGTCGAACGGTGCTTGAGACCCCGCTCGTCACGGGCGCCCCCTTCCCCCGGAGCATCCGCCCCCGCGACACGGACCAGCCACCGGCCTGAAGTACTAGCTCGGCCGGGCTGGCGACTGCCTAACCAACGGCTAACAGCAGCAATCGGTGACGGCTCACAACACTCGCACGACCGGCGACAACTTGGCATACGCCACGCCTGAAAAGCGGAAGGTCGGCGGTTCGAACCGCCCCTGACCACTGCCACCTTCGAGCTTCCAGCACACGGATCTTGAGCTGTGGCGTCAGTCCGGTGCGCGTGCGCGCCGCATTGATCTACGGATCAGAAGGCTGGGGGTTCGAGTCCCCCCGAGCGCGCCCAGGTCGCAGGCCCCTACCCGCTCCGGGGAGGGGCCGTTTTCGTGCCCGTGGGAGCTATGTCGGGAGCCACGGCGGCCGGTCCAGGGCCGAATAGCGCTTGGCTCATGGACGCGGCGGCGGCCTCTGGCCGGAGGAGGCACGACCGCTAGCACCTTGCCGGTGAGCGCGTCGGTCACGGCCGCAGGTTCGCCCGCTCAGGGCGGGGCGGCCGAATCCAGCAGCTGCCGTAGCACCGTTGTGTAGCGGTCCAGGGCGGCCCGGCCGCTGTGGGTCAGCGTGACCGAGGTGCGTGCGGCGTTGCCGTTGCCGGTTCTTTCGGTCGTCACGTACCCGGCGTCTTCGAGTTTGCGCAGGTGTGTGATGAGGTTGCCCGGCGTCAGCCCGATCACGTCCTGCAGCCTGGTGAAGGACAGGTCGTCGCCGTCGCGCAGGGCCGCGAGGGTGACCGCGATGCGCAGCCGGGCGGGGGCGTGGATTACTGGGTCGAGCCCGGCTTCGCTCATGAGCGGCGCAGCCCCGGCTCGATGGCTGCCATCAGCAGGATTCCGCCGCCGCCTGCCAGGGCGTAGACCGCCAGGTTAGCCACCGGGGCGGCCCACGCGCCACCGGCCGCCACGGCCAGCAGCCACAGGCCCAGGGCGAGCCGGGGCCGGTCCAGGCTGCCGTAGATGGCGCAGCTGGCGACGAAGACCAGGCCCACCACCAGCAAGGGCGCGGCCGCCCCGATCAGAACAATCAGCGGGCGGCCGGCACCGGCATGGGCCACCGCGCGGGTGAAATTCCCCAGCGTGAACCCCCCGGCGGCCAGGGCCAGGGCGAAGGTGCCCCGCTGCAGCAGCGACGGGCCGCCGATGCCTCTGGTTGCCCGGTCGGTCGCCCATGCGGTGAAGACCGCGGCAACCAAGACCAGCGCGACCGCCGTCACGATCGACGGCACCGTCGGCCCGTGAAACGGATGCTGCCCGCGGACCGACAGCCACATCACGCCGTAGCCGACGAGAACCACCAGGCCCCAGGTCACAAACAGCAGCGGGCGCCTGACCGCCAGCTCACGCCGGGCGCGCTCACGCGCCTGCCGCAGGATGGCCGTTGCCTGCTGGACATCCATGCTCGCGTCATCCTTGGTGTCAGCTTCTGTGTTCATCTCCGCCGCCTCCTGACTTTGCGTTTCAAAGCTAGCTCACTTTGAAGTGCAAAGTCAAGGGCCAAGCGGAACTGCTGGCAGCCAACGCGGGGGCCCTCCGGGTGAAACTACATGTTGCGCTGGAGCAGGTACCGGCAATGCCGGGGCTGATGCAGCTTCCGGGCCAGGAGAACATCGAGTGCCGGTTCGGCCAGCCGATCGTCTCGGGCGGCCGGGCCGCCGTCGAATGGTGGGCCAGCTGGGCCGGGCAAGGCCAGGAACTCACCTGCGCGGGAGTGACGGTGCTGCTGTTTCGTCGGCCACGGCCAGGTGGTCGAGCACCGCGACTACGACAACCACGTCGATCGACGCGAGCTGCCCTGCCCAGGCTGGTACGGAGCTGAACTGATCAGGCGGCGCGGCCGGGAGGTCGGCCGTGCCCGCCACGTGCCCGTAAGGAGGGTCACGGACGGCGGTTCACGGTCATTCACCGATCAACCGGCATTGCTGTGGACCTGCGCGGCCGCAGGTACTCCGGCCGCGGCCACATCCTTTGCAAGCAAGGGATCAGCACCTCTCGCCTCGCGGACGCAGAGGCGCGGGATATGCGCGAGATGACCTGGAGATAGCTTGGCCAGCCGGACACTAACAGTGCAGGTCAGCGCAGTAGGCCGCGAGTAGCCAATAGCGATCTTGAAAACCGCGATTGGTCCGCGATTGGTCCGCGGACGTTCGTCGCTCCCTGGATCTCACCAGATCCAGCCGGACAGGCCGCCGGGCGTCTCGTGGCCACGATTCCGCACGTAGACAAGGCTACGTGCTGATCAGTGCAACGCGGCTGTTGATCATGGCGCTAGGGGTTAGGTCCCTTTTCAAGACCGCCGCCATCGGCCACTAGGCGAACCCTCCCGGCTGTCCACGATAGCGGCGCAGGCGGCTGCTGTCGCCGCGCGGCTGGCAAGCAGCAGGCACCGGCCACGGGCGGCTGCGTAAATCCTGAAGTACTGCCAGGCTGGCGGCCGGATCGGCTGAGTAGGCTCCTCGGTGAAGGAGGTTACATGCTGCCCCCGTTCGGCTGGGAAGCGGCGGTCGGCCGCTGGCAGTTCGCACCGGTCGTCACTGCCTCGGTGGTCATCGCGGCCGGCCTGTACCTGTGGGGCGCCCGGCGGGTGGCTCGGCGGCATCCGGCCCGGCCCTGGCCGCTGTGGCGGACCGGGATGTTCCTGGCCGGCCTGGCTGTCGTGGTGGTGGCCACGCAGAGCGGTATCGGGGCCTAC
>WNGK01009376.1_pt1 | contig 10078 bp, 7 predicted proteins | sample 5400601 | NCBI WGS metagenome assembly WNGK01 (sample SAMN13153376, study PRJNA577476) | soil metagenome | isolation source: 60 cm soil or saprolite under Garry oak tree replicate 1 | place: USA:California | collected 2016-06-15 | reverse complement strand
ATTGCGAAAGGCGACAAACTGAATGCAGCATGGGTTGAGAACGACCGGAATCCGACATAAACATCACATCATCTCGACTCTCGGCCTGACGCTCTTCGCCGTCGCTTCATGTGCCGCAGCCCAGGCGCCACCGGAGCCCAGGCGCATTCCGACTCCCGATCTCGGCCCCAACGTGCTCATCTTCAGCCCCACGACGTCGCCCTCGTCGATGCAACAACAGATCGACGCAATCTACACGGTGCAGCAGCACAACGAGTTCGGTTCCGAGCGCAACGCCATCCTCTTTCTCCCCGGCGAATACCACGTCGACGTTCCGGTTGGCTTCTACACCCAGGTAATCGGCCTCGGCGCCTCGCCGGATGCCGTACACATTGTTGGCAACGTTCATGCCGATGCCAGCCTGCCCCGCAATAACGCCACCTGCACGTTCTGGCGAGCCGCGGAGGGCTTTTCTGTCACTCCCAGCGGCGGCACCACGCAGTGGGCAGTCTCGCAGGCGGTTGCCTTTCGCCGCATGCATGTCCTCGGCAACCTGATGCTGCACCAGGATCGCGGCTGGGCAAGCGGCGGCTGGATCTCCGATTCGCTCATTGATGGCACCGTCGACTCCGGATCGCAGCAGCAATGGCTCTCGCGCAACGCCGAATGGGCCAACTGGACGGGCTCCAACTGGAACATGGTTTTCGTCGGTGTGAATCATCCACCCGCCGGCGACTGGCCTCAGCCGCCCTACACCCAGGTTGCCGAGACACCCGTCATCCGGGAGAAGCCCTTTCTCCAGGTGGACGCTCAGGGCCGCTGGAGCATCGTGGTTCCCGAGTTGCGCACCAACAGCACTGGCATCACCTGGCACGCCGGCAGCACACCGGGCCGGTCCATTCCGATCGATCGCTTCTACATTGCACGTCCGGGCGACACCGCCGCAGTCATCAACGCTCAACTCGCCCAAGGCCAGCATTTGCTGTTCACACCAGGAATCTACCCTCTCACGGAGCCGATTCGCATCATGCGCCCGAACACAGTGGTCATGGGCCTTGGATTCGCCACACTCAAGCCGGTCAACGGCACCGGAGCCATAACGACGTCGGACACCGATGGAATCATTCTCGCCGGCCTGCTCTTCGACGCCGGAGAAGTTCAGTCGCCCGTCCTGCTTGAAGTTGGCGCTGAGGGCGGCCGCGCCAATCACGCCAAGGATCCCATCTCGCTGCACGACATCTTCTTCCGCGTGGGCGGCGCCGGCGTGGGCCGAGCGCAGGTGAATCTGCGCGTCAACGCCAATGACACCATCATCGACCACACCTGGATCTGGCGCGCCGATCACGGCAAGGGCGTTGGCTGGGATCAGAATCTCAGCGCCAACGGCCTGGTGGTCAACGGCGACCGCGTGACGGCTTATGGGTTATTCGTGGAGCACCATCAACAGTTCCAGGTGCTCTGGAACGGCGAGGCCGGCCGCACTTACTTCTATCAATCCGAGATTCCCTACGACCCGCCGGATCAACCCAGCTTCACAAGTGCTTCGGGAGTCAACGGCTGGGCCACCTACAAGGTCGCCGACAAGGTCTCAACCCACGAAGCCTGGGGTCTCGGCGTCTACAGTGTCTTCCGTAAACCCAACGTGGTGCTCACGCGCGCCATCGAAGTGCCTGTCAAGCCGACAGTCCGCTTCCATCACGCCATGACCATTGCGCTCGACGACAAAGGCGAGATCACGCACGTCATCAACGATCAGGGCGAAGCAGCCAAGCCGAAACCCCGCACCACGCCGCGCGTCGCGGAGTTTCCGTGATCGAACCCACGTCAAAGCAACCCTTTGGCGAGCCGTGAAACAATAGCCGTGACACCGCCATGACCCAAGACACCACTCCGGAAAACCAACCTGCTCCCGAAGTCATAAAGCCTCGCGAAATCACAACGCCTTCTGAATCGATCCCTGCAGAGCCGACAATGGGTGAAGCCCTGGCTGTTGCGCCATCGAGCGAACTCGCGGCTCCGCCAGTTGCAGAGCCTGAAGCACCGGCCCCTGACGTAGCGCCAATTCCGCCCGTTTCTGAGCCCGTTGCGGAACCCACCGTTGGCGAAGCCTTTGCGGTTGCGCCCATCTCCGAACTCGTGGCCGCGCCGGTCGTGAGCCAGACGATCCGGCCGGCTCCCGCTGTCGAAGCCGCCCCGGAACCCACAGAGAGCTTCGCCGACGTGCTCGCGCAATTTGAGAAGGCCCATCCGAAGCACCCTCGATCGGAAGGCGGTCCCTCGCAGATTGAGGCCACCGTCATCTCCCTCTCTGCCGACCAGGTGTTTCTCGACGTCGGGTACAAGATCGAAGGCGTTCTGCCACGCAGCGCGTTCGAGAACAACGCTGAGAAGGTCGCACCCGGGCAAACCTATCCCGTCTCGATTACGGGCCGCAACGAGGAGGGCTACTACCAACTCTCGCGCTTCAAGGTCGCGCAGCCCAAGGACTGGTCGGCACTCGAAGAAGCCTTTGCGCAAAAACTCGCAGTCGTGGGCACCGTCACCGCGGTCGTCAAGGGCGGCGCCAGCGTCGACGTTGGTGTGCGGGCCTTCATGCCCGCCAGCCGCAGCGGCACACGCGACGCCGCGGAACTCGAAGCCCTCGTTGGCCAGCAGATCACCTGCCGTATCACTAAGCTCGACGTCACCGATGAGGACCTCGTCGTCGATCGCCGCGTGGTCCTCGAAGAGCAGGCGCAGGTGGAGGCCGAGGGCCGTTACACAGCGCTGAAGCCGGGCGACACCGTTCCCGCTACCGTCCGCAGCCTCATGCCGTACGGTGCGTTTCTCGACCTGGGCGGCCTCGACGGACTGCTGCACGTGAGCGATATTGCGTGGACCCGCGTCAGCAAACCCGAAGACGTGCTCACGGTGGGCCAGAAGCTCGACGTCAAGATCCTCAAGATCGACCCGGACACGCGCAAAATCTCGCTCGGCCTCAAACAGCTTCAACCAGAGCCGTGGGAAACCGCGCCCGAGCGCTACCAGGCCGGCCAGCGGATCAGCGGGACCGTCACCCGCGTCGCTGAGTTTGGCGCTTTTGTCGAGCTCGAGCCGGGCGTCGAAGGACTGATTCACGTTTCTGAAATGTCCTGGGGCAAGAAAGTTCGCATTGCCTCCGATCTCTTAAAGCCCGGAGAGCGCGTCGACGCGGTCATTCTCTCCATCAAGCCGGAGGAACGCCGCATCGCCCTCGGCCTGAAGCAAACGCTGACCGACCCGTGGTCTGAAGTCGCGCAGAAGTTTCCGGTCGGCTCGCAAGTGCAGGGACCAGTCACCAAAATCATGGCTTTTGGCGCCTTCGTGCAGATCGCCGAGGGAGTCGAGGGCATGGTCCACATCAGCGAGATCGTCGCCGATCGCCGCCTGCATCACCCCTCTGACGTATTGCACGCTGGCCAGGTGGTGCAGGCGCAGGTGCTGGCTGTCGATGCCGCCAAGCGTCAGATCAAGCTCAGCATGAAGCAGCTCATTCCCACCAGCATCGACGAGTACATTGCTGAGCACAAGGTGGGCGACAAGGTGTCCGGCCGCGTCGTTGATGCGTCGCCCGCAATTGTCGAACTGGGCGAGGGCATCCGCGCTGCATGCCGCGCAGGTTCCGGCCAAGCCGCCGCCTCCGCACCGGCAAGCGAGCCCAAGGCCGATCTCTCCTCGCTTTCCTCGCTGCTGCAGGCGCGGTGGAAAGGCGCGGCACAGGCGCCGAGCGCCAAGCCCGAAGCTCTGCAACCGGGCCAGATTCGCAGCTTCAAAATCGTGAAGCTCAACCCGGACGCCAAGCAAATCGAAGTGGAATTGGCGTAGGAAACGCTTCATCTCCTGAAGACGAAGGGCCCCGTCGCACCGACCCTGTGGAAAACTTGTCAACCCCCTCGTCTGTGGAAAACGCACCTAAGCTATTGATTCCATGCGTAAAATAAATCCTGGAAAATTAGGGATTTAATTCGTCGAATCTGCCATACTCAAAATAGAAGCAGGTAAAGCCAGAGGAAGGCCCGCCCACAAAGCGGGCCTTTTGTATTGCAACCGTAGCTGTAGTCACTCGCAAAAAAGGAGCCGACGGCAACCGCCGATTCGCCTCACCGGCTCGCACCCAGCCAGGGCCCGATTCGAGGCGAAGAAAAGGCGATCTACATAGGGAGGGGGTGGGGTGGGCATTTTTCGGAATCGGGCGACCGATGAGTGACCGCGCCCTTCTCAGTCGCAGCGATCAGACATCTGACCTCAGGCCACCTTTGCCAGCACGCCGTGCTCCTCGCAGCGGTCGCAGTTCCCGCAGGGACCACCATAGTCGTCGGCGAAGTAGCGCAGCAGGCACTCGCGACGGCAGCGGCGGCACTCGGCATATTGCTGCATCTGCTGCAGGCGCCGCTTGCGGAGTTCCTTCTGAAACTGCTGCCGGTGCTCTGCTTCTTCAATTACCTCGGAGAGCGGTCGATGGCTGGTGGCCTGGATCTTGCCGTTTTCGAGATGAGCGACAGCGCCCGTTTCCTCCAGTTTGTGCAGAAGCCCCACGAGCTTGCGCGCATTGAACTTGCTCGCCACGCTCAATTCCTCACGCGACATGGGCCCCTTCTGCTCGAGGAGCGCGTTATACACGGCTTCAAGTGAAGCGGAGTCGACATGCGCTGTGCCGGTCTTGAAGTTCTGCGATGAGATGTCCTGCGGACGGTAGAAGAGCACCGCCTCGGCAGGCTTGCCGTCACGCCCAGCGCGGCCAATCTCCTGGTAGTACGCATCCAGCGAATCGCTCACGTCTGCGTGATAGACGAAACGGATGTCGGGCTTATCCACGCCCATCCCGAATGCATTCGTGGCCACGATCACGGGCACATCGCCGTTTATGAACCTGTTCTGAATCTCCTCGCGGTCTTTCGCCTTCAGGCCGCCGTGATGAAAGACCGCCGGCACGCCGATCTGTTGCAGGTCCGCCGCAATGGTCTGGGCGTTCTTGTGTGTCGACACGTAAACGATGCCGGGCTTGTCGGCGAATTCCACGCGGCGCAGAAGCGCCTGGTACTTTTCGTCCTTGGTGGAGAAAAGGTCGACACGCAGCGAGATATTCGGACGATCGAATCCGTGTACGAAGACGCGTGGACTGCTCAAACCTAGACGCGCGACGATCTCACTCCGCACTTCCTTCGAGGCCGTTGCCGTCATCGCCAGCACCGGTGGATGGTCGAGCGCTTCGATCACTTGCGCCAGTCCCAGGTAGTCAGGGCGAAAATCATGGCCCCACTGGCTGATGCAATGGGCTTCGTCGATCGCAAACAGCGAAACGTTCGCGCTCTTGAGACGCTCAATGGTTTCCGCCTTGCGGAGCTGCTCGGGAGCCATGAAGATGTACTCGACCTTCCCCTCATCGATCTGCTCCAGGGTTTCCTTCAGTTCGATGGCCGACAGTGTGGAGTTCATCACAGCCGTGGGTTCCAGCCGGCTGGCTTCGATAGCATCCGACTGATCCTTCTGCGACGCGATGAGCGGTGAGACGACCAATGTCGATCCCTCGAGCAGTGCGCCCGCAATCTGGTACACGGCCGACTTGCCCGAGCCTGTAGGCTGCACCAGCAAGGTGTCATGGCCTTCCAGCAGTGATTGGATGGCCTCGCGCTGGCCGGGACGTAGGGATTTGAATCCAAGCAGCTTGTTCGCTGCAGATGCGATGTCGAGGTGCTTCCGGGGAGTCATAGGCATAGTGAATGGGAGTCGCAGGAACCGGGTGCGCACAGATCGATGCAGGACGGCTTCGGACTTTTGTTGAGACGCAGAAAGCGCATGGGATGATGCTTGCCCCTCAGGAATTCGTAACCTACGGCATTATCACAAGATCCCACTCGCGGCGTGGGCATGTTGCCCCCATGTACCCCGCCATGTTTGACTGGAGCCGAAAGCGGGGCATCCATGAGTTACGTCCTTGCGCTGGACCAGGGTACGACCAGTTCGCGCGCCATCCTCTTTGACAAGGACGGTGCCATTGCAGCGGTGGCACAAAAGGAATTCACGCAGTTCTATCCGCAGCCGGGCTGGGTGGAACACGACCCCATGGAGATCCTGACCAGCCAAATGGCCTGCGCCGTCGAGGCCCTCGGCAAGGTGGGAGCAAGACCACGCGACCTCGCCGCCATCGGCATCACCAATCAGCGCGAGACGGTCATCGTTTGGGATCGCGAAACAGGCAAGCCCATCCACCCTGCAATCGTTTGGCAGGACCGCCGAACCGCAGCTTTCTGTGGCGATCTCGAGAAGAGCGGCGCTGGCGACAACATCAGCAATCGCACCGGCCTCGTGATCGATCCTTACTTCTCGGCCACAAAGATCCGTTGGATCCTGGACAACGTAGCCGGAGCCCGTGCTCGCGCCGCGCGCGGCGAGTTGGCATTCGGCACCGTCGACAGCTGGCTGATCTGGCACCTCACCAGCGGCCACCGTCACGTGACCGACGTGACCAATGCGTCCCGCACCCTGCTCTTCAACATTGTCGACGGCAAATGGGACCCTGAACTTCTGCGTGTCTTCGGCATCCCCCAGAGCCTGCTGCCAGAGGTGGTCTGGTCCAGCGAACGCGTGGGCGAGGTAACTACTTCTCTGGGTCTCGGCGGCGTGCCCATCGCGGGAATCGCCGGCGACCAGCAGGCTGCGCTCTTCGGTCAACTGTGTTGGAAACCGGGCGAGGCGAAGAACACTTACGGCACCGGCTGCTTTCTGCTGCAGAACATCGGCACGAAGTTCATGCGCTCGAAGCACAAGCTGATTACCACGATCGCAGCCAGCGCCCAGCGTCGCCTTGAGTACGCGCTCGAAGGAAGCGTCTTCATTGGCGGCGCGGTGGTGCAGTGGCTGCGCGACAATCTCCGCCTGATCGGAGCCTCGGCGGAGGTAGAAGCCCTGGCGGCAGGCGAGCCCGACACCGGCGGCGTGGTCTTTGTGCCCGCGTTCGTGGGACTCGGCGCTCCGCACTGGGACCCCCATGCGGGCGGCTTGCTGATCGGTCTGCGCAGGGACACGCGCCCTGGTCACATTGCGCGAGCGGCCCTCGAAAGCATCGCTTTTCAAGTCGCCGACGTACTCCAAGCCGTGCAGAGCGAAACCAGTTCACTTCTCGGCGCCCTGCGCGTGGATGGCGGCGCCGCCGTGAATGACCTGCTCATGCAGTTCCAGGCTGACGTGTTGAGCGTCCCGGTTGTGCGCCCGCGCGTCACTGAGACTACAGCTCTCGGAGCGGCTTATCTGGCGGGGCTCGCGGTGGGATTCTGGGGCGGACCCGACGACCTTCGCGCAAAGCGCCAGGACGATGTCCGCTTCGAGCCAATAATGGATAAGGCAGAGGCCACGGCGCGGCGGGCACGTTGGCAACGGGCGGTGGAGCGGTCGAGGAATTGGACTGAATAGAGAGGCGAGGCAAGCCATGCAGCGCGAACGCATGCTGCGCAACCTGCGCGAGCGGAAAGAGCCCTGGGACATTGCCGTGATCGGCGGCGGTGCCACCGGTATGGGCGTGGCAGTCGACGCGGCGGCGCGCGGCTTCGATGTCATGCTCGTCGAGGCCCACGACTTCGGCAAAGGCACCAGCAGCCGTTCCACCAAGCTGGTCCACGGCGGCGTGCGCTACCTCGAGCAGGGCAATGTGTCACTGGTCATGTCGGCGCTCAAAGAACGCGGGCTGCTCCGCCAGAATGCGCCGCATCTCGTCCACGATCTCGCCTTTGTTGTTCCCAACTACTCGTGGTGGGAGGCGCCGTTCTACGGAATCGGCCTTAAGCTTTACGATCTGCTGGCGGGCAAATATGGCTTTGGCGCGTCGCGCCTACTCTCCCGCGAGGAAACGTTGGAGCGGCTTCCGGCTCTTGAGCCCGAAGAGTTGCGGGGCGGCGTCGTCTATTACGATGGCCAGTTCGACGATGCGCGCCTGCTTATCCACCTCGCCATGACGGCAGCCGAACATGGCGCGACACTCGTAAATTACTGTCCCGCCACCAGCCTGCTGCGCGACGCCGATGGCTACGTGAACGGCCTTACCGCTCGCGACGAAGAGACCGGCGAGGAGTTCAACCTCAACGCGCGGATTGTGGTGAATGCGACCGGCGTGTTCACCGATTCCGTGCGGCGGATGGCCAATCCGGATGCCGAGCAGTTGGTGGTCACCAGCCAGGGCATCCACCTGGTTTTCGACCACAGCTTCCTTCGCAGTGAAACAGCGCTGATGGTTCCGCGCACCAACGATGGCCGCGTGCTGTTCGTCATCCCCTGGCACGGCCACGCAGTGGCGGGAACCACCGACACTCCGGTGGATGCGCCCAGCCTTGAGCCCCGCGCGCTCGATGAAGAAATCGATTTTATTCTCGAAACCGCCGGCCGCTACCTCAGCCGCCCGCCACCACGCGCCGATGTGTTAAGCGTCTACGTAGGCCTGCGGCCGCTGGTCAAAGGCGATGGCAAGACATCCGCATTGTCGCGCGATCACGTCATCGATGTGGACCGCTCCGGCCTGCTCACCATTACAGGAGGCAAGTGGACGACCTATCGCCACATGGCTGAGGATTGCGTGGACCACGCCATCACGCTCGGCAAGCTGCGCGACGAACCCTGCCCTACGAAGACCCTGCGCATCCACGGCTATATTGAGAACTCCGATCAACTCGGCGATTTGCAGGTGTATGGGTCGGATGCCAAAAAGATTCGTGCGCTGGCCCAGGCCGACCCTGTCCTCGGCAAGCAGTTGCATCCTTCCCTCCCCATCATCGGTGCGGAGATTGTATGGGCGGCACGCGAGGAGATGGCGCGAACCGTCGAAGATGCGCTGGCGCGGAGAACGCGTGCTCTCTTCCTGAACGCCGCAGCCGCGATGGAGATGGCGGGAACCGCGGCGAATTTGATGGCCTCGGAATTGAATCGCGACCGCGATTGGGCCATCACACAGACGATCGCATTTTGTCAGCTGGCCCAACAATACTGGGTGAAGTAACAAGGAGGTCTGAATGGCAGCAAAGTGTACGCACGTTGCAGCACACGTGAAAAATGTGAAGCCGCACAGCAAAGGTTGTGAAGATTGCCTCAAGACGGGCGACACATGGGTACACTTGCGCATGTGCCTCGAATGCGGGCACGTGGGCTGCTGTGACAGCTCCAAAAACCGCCATGCCCGCGCGCACTTTCACGCAACGCAGCATCCGTTGATCCAGTCAGCCGAGCGCGGCGAGGACTGGCGCTGGTGCTACGTGGACGAAACCTACCTTTAGTGCTGTTCTTCTCAGCAAAAAGGGCCGGCGATAGCCGGCCCCTGGAGTTTCTACATTTGATCAGTTGGTGAGCTGTGGAAGCGTAGGATGTAGGGAGAGAATTCGGTAGTGTATCAGGGCATGGCTTTAGCCGTGCCACAGAATCAGCCTGAGGAGGAAGCCGGGCTTCAGCCCCTGCTATGGCAAGACCTGCCCGCAACGCCTGTTCGGAACAGATTCTCAGTCCTGTGCGCGTCTTTTTCGCCACCACCAAAACGAGCATGGGGCGCTGCTTGTTGCAGTCTGAACGGAATGAAATGCTTTTGATCGATGTGTTACGTTGTGGTGTTTTGGCACGCAAGTTCCAAGTGAACGATTTCGTAGTTATGCCGGATCACGTCCATCTACTGCTCACACTGGACGGCGGAATCTCCATCGAAAAGGCCATGCAACTGATCAAAGGCGGATTTTCCTATCGCTTGAAGAAGGAAGCCGGGTACGTAGGAGAGGTTTGGCAACGCGGGTTTTCCGAGGTGCGGGTCGGCGATCGGCAAAGCTGGTTGCAATATCGCAAATATATCGCAGAGAACCCGATGAAAGCAGGGCTGTGCGATTCTCCCGGGCAGTATCCATACTGCTTTACCTCTCTGGCCAGAAGGAAAAGGGAACAGGGGCTAAAGCCCGCTCCTTTCGGGGCTCTTGCGGCACGGCTGAACAGGCTGCGGAAAAACTCATTTTGAAAATGCCCCATCTTTGTCACTTTTTCTCCACAGAGGTTTGGTTTATGAAAGAACCATGCGTGGAGACGATCAGAAGCAGGCGGCGATGTTCAGCTATATAACCTT
>WNGK01009375.1_pt1 | contig 10078 bp, 7 predicted proteins | sample 5400601 | NCBI WGS metagenome assembly WNGK01 (sample SAMN13153376, study PRJNA577476) | soil metagenome | isolation source: 60 cm soil or saprolite under Garry oak tree replicate 1 | place: USA:California | collected 2016-06-15 | reverse complement strand
TCAGCAGTCCCGTTGCCAGAGGCGCCACCAGCAGAAAGACTCCTGCGTTCAGCAGCGTAGCAATCAACCCCATTTTTTATCTTCCTCCCCAGATGAGCCAGGCGGTCAGCAATCCCACCAGGGTGATGATCGTGTAGGCTACATATACCCGCGCCCGGCCGTTTTGAATCCGAAGAGTAGACCAGGTCGCAAAGCGCTGCAATGCCGTGCAGCATTGCTCATACTAGCTACTTCTCACCGGCAAGTGACTTTCGATATGGGTGTCTTTCGGGACGTAAGTAACACTATCAACCCTAGTACTGCAAACCTCGTTTTTCTCCTGGCGCTCATTGGCTTTGGTATCAAAGCAGGCATGGCTCCCTTCCACATCTGGGTAGCAATCGCTCACCCCAACTTGCCGACCAATGTTCATGCTATATCTGTAGGAATCATGATTAAAATCGCGCTATATGGCATGATCCGCGTCTTCTTTCAGTTCCTGCATCCCATTTCTTGGTGGTGGGGCCTTACGGTTCTGGTTGTGGCGGCTCTGACGGCAATGATCGGCGTGAGAAATGCACTTTACGGACGCACTCTGAAAGACAGCCTTGCCGACCACAGCGTGGAGAACATTGGCATTATCCTGGCAGGTATAGGGCTTGCGCTTACTCTTAAGGCAGGGAATATACCTGTAGCTAACATAGCCCCTTCGGTCCTTAATAGTCTGGCTGCGCTTGCATTGGTGGCCGGGCTTTATCACTTGCTCAACCATACCGTCTTCAAGGGATTGCTCTACCTATGCACCGGAGCTATTGACTATCTGACCAATGGTGTTGTTGAATTAGATAAACTTGGTGGTCTCATTCATCGCTTTCGCTGGACATCAGCATGTTTTCTTGTTGGCAGTGTAGCCATTGCTGGTTTTCCACCATTCAATGGCTTCATCAGTGAATGGCTAACATTGCAAACGTTGATCGCTAGCGTAAACCTGCTATCGCAGAACGTGTGGTTGCTCGGTGGCATCGTCCTGAGTTTAATATTGCTCGCGAGCGCTTTTGCGCTGACTGCGTTCGCCTTTGTGAAAATAGCAGGTGAGGTATTTTTAGGCAAGCCTCGAGATGAGACAGTTGTTGAGGGTTCTGCAAAGAGTGATGTTCCATGGAGAATGCGAGGGGTTCTGATCGTATTGGCAATTCTCTGCCTAGTACTGGGTATCTTCCCTGGACCTATTATCATTATGCTAGGCATGATCACCAGTGACCTGGGGCTTCCCCTGGCTTCTCCGAACGCATTTTCATGGTGGAGCGGGATTACTATCAGCTTAGGGCTGCATGGGCATTTGTACTCAGCTCATCTCCCGTCTGTGTTTCTCTTCACTTTACTTGGTCTCGTGATCTTCGTCTTCCTCATGGCTGTCCTTGCAAGCAAGTCCCAAGGAACTAGAGCAGCCTGGACAGGTGGCACTCAATATGATTCGAGCACCATGCAATATACCAGCAGTGTGTTCACCTTCCCGGTGAGAGATTTCCTGGGAAGAGCGCTCATCTCTGTGCTGTTCACCCCGCTCATACAATCCTTGCTCAAAAGGCGCTTCGGCCAGGTGCCATCGCAGCAATCTGCGGCACTTGAAACGCCACCTATCAAAACTCCTTTTGAGGTAGGAGAAGGTCGCAGCGTCGCTGAGCCATTCCGCCTGGCATACAATTGGCTGATAAAACTGCTCCAAATTGTTGCCCGGTCGACCGGAAGTTTTTTTCAAAACGGCGACCTGCGCAGTTACTTGTTCTACATCTTTCTGTTCTTTATCATCGTTTTCATCATTTTGATCGGGGTGAGCAAATGACCCAGGTAGTAACTACAGTACTTTACGGTTTGCTGCAAACCAGCGTCTTTGCCTTGATTTCCCCCGCTGTCATCGGCACGCTGCAGTGGATCAAAGCCCGCCTGCAATTGCGGCAGGGACCGCCTCCCTGGCAGTTGTATCTCGATCTTATTAAACTTTTACGTTTACCTCCGGGGCTGCAACCAGAGACAACTTCTTGGATTTATGTCATCTCTCCCTTCACCGTTTTTATATGTTACCTACTCCTCGCTCTAGCCACTCCTCCTTTCTACCTGGGCTTTACGCTGTTTGACCTGGTGACGGTAGTGTACCTGCTGGGATTAGCCCGTTTCACCCTGGCCCTCGCTGGCATGGATGCGGGTACGCCGTTTGGCGGCATGGGCAGCAGCCGGGAAATGTTTATCAATGTGCTCGCCGAACCTCTGCTGATCCTGATCATCCTCGCGCTAACATTTCAACGTCACACCACCGATCTGATGGGTATCGTTACCACTGCCTTCCCACCCCAACAAGGGATAAGTAATCCTATCTTCAGTTTGGCAGCATTATTGCTACTCTGGCTAGCACTCGCTTTTGTCACGATCATGGACAATGGATTCCTACCCATTGACAATCCATCTACTCACTTAGAATTGACTATGATCCAGAAGGCCCTCCACCTAGAATACTCAGGGCGCAACCTGGCGCTGATTGAATGGGGTGAGGCCATGCGGTTCACATTCTTCCTGACCCTGCTGGGCGATCTCCTTATAGCCCGCACCACAGTTCCAGGAGGTGTACTGCTGCCAACACTCTATGTTGCCAAGCTGCTGATTGGGGTTGTCTTGCTGGCAATGTTCGAAATAACACAGATCAAACTGCGCCTGCGCCGTGTCGTCATTCCATGGGGCGCTGCACTGTTGCTGGCGATAGCGGCTACGTTTCTCGCCAGCGTTCATTAGTTGACAGAGGAGGGAATCGATGAGTATAACGAATATCGCTAATAATCTCGTAAGTATAGGGACGAATATTGTTGTTATTTGTGCGATAGCAACGGCGCTGTACAATGCTTCTACCCGCAGGTTACAGAACAAGATAAACGGTTATCGTCTGCAAATCCTCGCGTTGGCTCTACTGGCCGTGATCAAAGCTATTCAGCAGGCTGATTTATGGTTTTTAGGAGTGGCTCTCATCCTCATTATACAGTTCATCATTATTGAACGACTGGTGGCTGGAGTCACAAATGTCGAGCCACGACAACCTGGTCAATCATTCCGCTCTTTCTTACATGAGCGATTGGACATCTTGAAAGCTCGCTCCATTTGGCTCGAGAACAGTCCCGAAAACCGCCCGAATGCAAATATTGTTCGCACCAATCCACTAACTCCTTTGAGCGTTAGTGGTGTGCTCGTCATCGCGGCCTATTTTGTGGCAAGCCAGGTAGTGCCTCGAGTGGAAAACTTCAATGGCCTGGTAGCTTCCCTCGCCCTATTGTTGGTTGGTTTATTTATCATGATCAACTCATACGATACTTTGGCCCAGATGATGGGACTACTGGTCATGGAGAATGGGCTCTTTCTGGCCGCGGTGATTGTTATCAATGATTCAAATCTTCTGCTTGCCTTTTTAGTCAGTATGTTTGCCTGGTATTTGCTGACCCTGATTATTCTCGTCATGTTCTTGCCCCGTCTGCGACAATCCTCGCACAGCATTTATATCGAAGATCAGAAGACTCTCAAGGAGTGAAAAGCAATGAACGGGTTCTTTAATGGAGGGCTGCTCATTATCTCAGGCATTGTCTTGCCTCCCTTACTCACAGCTATTGCGAGTTTGTTCGGCAAACACCAATCCCGCAGGCAGAGCGTTCTGACCTTTATTGCCTCAGTGTTCTCGTTCGGTTTCTCGGTGGCCCTGGTCTTCTATATACTTTCCGAACCTTCACATAGCTTTCATTTTCTGTTTCTTTTTTACATTGACGCGCTCAGCACTTACTTCATTCTGCTGGTCAATATTGTGGCGCTGTTCGCGTCCTACTTTACTATTTTTATGCCGAGGCAGGATGATGAGACGCAGGCAGAGCAGGATAAAGCACTTGGATCAAGCAGGTTCTTTCATTTCCAATTCAACCTTTTTCATGTGAGTATGTTGCTGGTGCCAATGATCGATAATCTGGTACTTTTATGGGTCCTCATCACCTTTACAACAGTGATCTCAGCCCCACTCATTGACTATCGTAGGGACAGACGAGCGCAAGAAGCTGCGTGGAAATATATCATGATCTCCTCGTCTGGCATTGTGTTTGCCTTGCTAGGCACTATCTTTCTGATCAGTGCTTTCCAATTCAAAGGCTTCCCAGTGAGACCCTATATCGATATCAACTGGTCTAATATCACCCAGGCCCTGAATGCGGGCCTTGTGACTCCGATCGGGCAAGGAATTATCAAACTTTCATTTCTGCTTCTCTTGCTGGGTTACAGCACCAAAGCCGGTTTATTTCCCATGCATACCTGGCTGCCCGATGGGCATGGCGAGGCCCCCTCACCGGTCAGCGCCCTCCTTTCAGGAGTCTTGCTCAAATGTGCTCTCTATGTCATATTGCGCTTCTACATCATCACCAATCTGGCTCTAGCAGGCGATTCATTCGCATCCAGCAGCTTGCTCATCTTTGGTTTGCTCTCGCTTGTTATGGCAACCCCATTTATCTTGAACACGAAGAAAGAGAATCGCTTTAAACGCGTGCTGGCCTACCACAGCCTGGAGCACATGGGCATCATTACCTTTGGCTTCGGCCTGGGCATTCCGCTGGCGTTTTTTGGCGCGCTCTTCCATGCGCTGAACCATGCGCTCAACAAGGCGTTAATGTTCCTGACCTATGGCAATGTCCAGGCTGCGTACGCAAAAGAACAGGTTCCGGATGAAGAAATTCGTGGCGCATTTCAGCTTATGCCCGTGACTGGCGCATTGCTGGGCCTCGGTGGACTTGCCCTCGTTGGAATGCCGTTCTTCAGCATTTTCTTCAGCGAGTTCATTATTTTGTGGGCTGCTTTTCAAAAGGTACCCACGAGCAAGGATTCCTTCTGGATAATCGTTGCTGTTTGCCTGTTTCTCATCTCGGTGACGCTGATCTTTGCCGGGCTGGTGGTGCATCTGGGGCGAATCTTGTTGGGTAAATCGCCCATCCCACAGGGCAAGGTACGCGAGAATCCACTGCAAATTGCCTCCCTGGGCGCGTTGTTACTCCTGTTAATCATTGGGGGCCTCACCACCTTCCCATTGACACCTCTGCTCCAAGAGAGCGTGCACATTCTCTGTCAGGGAGTCCAGGAGGTATGTTTACCATGAATCCTTGTTGGGAAGATGTTTTTCATAACGATACTGGACGCTGGGAAGAGCGTTACCGCTGGGAGTTTAACCAGGATCACCTGGTCTTGAAAAGCGATGAGAATTTGCTGTTGGACTATCACAGGTTGCACGAAGCCTGCCGACTACTGCAGCAAGCAGCATATCTTGTGACTGTTGTAGCAAACGATGAGCGCCGGCTTGAGGATGAGTGCTTCAAGCTGTACTATATCTTTTCCCACGAAGCAGAGGATCATTTCTTAATTCTAGAGTATGCGCTTCAGAAGCACAACCCTTCCAAATACGTGGATACTGAGCCTTCGCTCTCCAGCTATCTACTGGACGGCCGCGCTTATCCATCTGTTCGTGATATATTTGCGGCGGCAAGATCATTTGAACAAGAAATCTTTGATCTTTTCGATCTCGCCGCGGTTGTCGTTGACGCCTCTGAGACCATTGTCCCTGCTGAACCTCTATCAGAAACCATACCCGGAGGCTTTCTGCTGCATCGGTCCTATTCTCCCCACCTGGCTCCTCTGGAAAGGGGCAGAAAGGTGGAAGATTTACGAAAAGAGATCGAGCGATATGCTGCCCCAACCACAGCGGCCAGTAATACGAGCAATGCAAAAGCTCACGAGGTTGTATTATCAGTCGGACCGATCCATGCCGGCATTATTGAAGCTGGCCGCTTTTCTTTTCATATCGCAGGGGAGGTGGTGGATGATGTGGACATTCAGCTGGGCTTCAAGCATAAGGGGATAGAGAAACTCTTCCAGACGAAGTTTTCACTGTTGGATGGGTGGCAATTAGCGGAGAAAATCTCTGGAGATTCATCTTTCTCTCACTCGCTGGCATATTGCCACGCGGTAGAGGCGCTGGCCAGAATCGAAGTTCCATTGAAAGCGACCTGGTTGCGAGGATTATTTCTGGAGTTAGAGAGGCTCTACAACCATATCGCTGATGGTGCAGCTCTCGCACACGATGTCGCTTTTGATCTTGTATCTTCCGAAATCGCTGTTATACGAGAATACCTGGTACGATTGAATGCTGAGCTTACCGGGCACCGTCTCTTACGGGGCAGTAATCGGCCAGGTGGCATCGTCCTCCCACCCGGTCGGACGGAAGCGATTGATCATCAATATATTGACAGCATAACTTCCAAGATCAGCCGAAAAAGGTTTCGAACCTTTGATGACTTGATCGAAGAGTTTCGTGATTTTGGAGAATTACTTCTTCGAACATCGGCTTTTCGCGACAGAGCTATCAATACCGGTACCTTAAACAGGGATCAGGCACTCGAACTCGGAGCTACTGGCCTGGTTGCACGTGCTTCAGGTTTAGAGCAGCGAGATTTTCGTCTCAATCATCCCTTTGGAATCTACCAGCTCGAGCCGCATCTTCAAGAGATGATTGATCTACGTGCTCATATTCAGCACAAAGAAGGACTGAAAGGACTGCGCATGTCTGGTGACGTATTCTCTCGCCTGGAGATGCGCATGCATGAAGTCAATACATCCTTCAGAGTGATCCAGCATATACTTACAGGGCTAGAAATCACTCCGGCTGATGTTCTCGTGGAACCACACGTCGAAGAGGCAGTTAGGAGGGCTGAGAACTTTGAGTTCGCGCTGGGTTACGTGGAGGGCTGGCGAGGAGATATTGTCTATTGGCTGATGAAAGATCGCTTCAACAGGATTTTTCGCTGCAAGGTGCGCGATCCTTCATTCCTGAATTGGCCGGCATTGCGTGTTGCAGTCATGCCCGATGACCCCGCTCAACCAGATACAACTGGCAATATCCTGCCGGATTTTCCGATTATCAACAAGAGTTTCAATCTTTCGTACTCGGGACACGATTTATGATGGGATTGTCAGATGCTGATAAACGAAGACATACTAGATGAGGTTAGCGAAATGCACTTATTACTAATCCGCCATGGACAGACCGGTTTTCATAAAAGGAGAAAGACATGGCAAAACAAAAAACGATGCGCGGCTTGATTCTCCAGCACATTTTGAAGATGTTTCGGGGGAATCAACTGCATACCACCACACAGCAAGAGCATTCTTCCGGGCAAAGTATGCCCATACGGATGTGGCCACGGAGGTCACTCTGGCTGCGCCACCTGGATTGTGGTTCATGCAATGGGTGCGAGTTAGAACTCACTGCGCTGGAAAATCCCGTGTATGATGCTCAGCATCTTGGCATTGAGTTCAAATCCTCACCTCGTCATGCCGACGTAGCGGTAATGACCGGTCCTTTTACACGCAATCTAGCTGAGGCAGCCCAGCTTACGGTGGATGCGATGCCAGCACCTCGTATTGTTCTTATCGGTGATTGTGCTATTAACAAAGGCATCTATCAAGGGTCATATGCGCTGGCAGATCGCCCACCGGAAATTGAGAACGCTATAATCGCTAAAGTTCCTGGCTGTCCTCCTACGCCCCAGCAGATATTGGATGTGCTCACTCAACTTAAGCTATCGCGATCTACTGACCATGCTCCTGGAAATGGTCAATCAGACGAACTGCCCCAGGATTCAGAACAGTAAGGCCTGAGAGTATTATCTTTGGAGCCTGTTACTTCCAATAATTTTGATGAGCTTGTTTGTTAATACTGACACTGAACTGGATGAGATTGACGCATCCTTTCAATTCTTCTTTCTCCAAACAAAAAGTGTAACTGTATTTCCCTGTTCTTCTTGGAGACGCATTTTTTCAAATTCCTCATCTTCCAAATTGAGGGAAAACCTATAGATTATGTACTCCGTCACCAGGCCAGGGTAACTATGTGAATCTTCTTTAATCGAGAGTATGTCCACCTCAATAAGTCTTTCTTCCTCTACTCCCCCAAGCCCAATTTCTTCTTTTAATGCTCTTATTGCACCTCTTCGGGGATTCCTCTTTTCCTGGGGTAATAATTTCTCCGAAATACAATTCAACGCACGTTGCCGGGTTGGTAGACCATCTTTAAATTCTTGTCTATCCTCCACTAATGCGAGTGGACCTCTGGTTGGGTGATTATAGAGCACATAAATTCTTGTAACGCTTACACTTCTTACTAATCCTTCCGGAGTTTCGCGGAGCACTGATTCGCCTGCTATTACTTCTGCTCGTAAATCAGCGAGCCATTTCGTGCCTTTTTGCTTACCCCATTGGCTTATTATATCTGGACTTATATACTTCGTAAGTAAAGCACTTTGTGCTCCCCAATCTGGCGTTTCGGGTGTTTTTGTCATAAAGCGTGCTCCCCTGTCAAGACAGCGAACTTAGGCGCATCCTGTGGGCAAAAAGCCGGGACCCTATTAGGGAATTCATCTCTACTTTCGACACACTCACTCCTAGAAGTGCTCCTCCTGTGGAATATGTATAGTTATGAAAGATTATTGTCAGTACTTTATTGAGTCTCTATCGAGTTAATTCCTTCTTTCCATGCTACGATTATGTTGAAAGGAAGAGGTACCAATTCACAAAGGTTGGAACCTTTTGAATAATGCATTCGGTACCAAGGAGATAACAAAAATGGTCACAGTCAAACGAGCCTTTATAACAGAAGATAAGCCCATGCTATCAAGCCTCTCTCCTTCCAATGGAAGCAATATCGAAGTAAACAAGTCGTTGGAACGATATTATAAGTATATTCTTGAATTAGTGCGAATGCAAGTTCCTCGTGGTATTGTGCCCCCCGATGAGTTAGACGAAGAGATTAAGGATCTCGCAGAAACAACGCTCATTATATTCTGGTCTAAGCTCATTTCGGAGCAGATACAGATCACCTCTCCAAAGGCCTATATCCGCTACATTGTTCGTTCTCAGTGTGTGGACTTAATCCGCCAGCTCAAGCGTAAACCGACCCTTTCTTTGCCTACAGATCAAGACGGTGAGCTTTATCAAGGTAAAGCGCTGCTCATTCCAAGCGATGGGATGCAGGATCCTGCTCTCGAGTTCGAACACGAAGAATTGATTGCTGAAGTCATTGATGACGTGCTGAGATTACCCCATCATCAGCAATATGCAATGATTTGCTTGCTGAAAGATGAGGTAGGAGACACTTTCCCGCTCGTAGAGGAATTTGCGAAGCATGGGGTAGATATCAGCACTATAGACTGGCCTCGGGATCCGGTTGAGTTGCATAAGCTCAAAAGCTCGCTTTCGGTTGCCCGGAAGAAACTGCGTTCTTTTGAGTGTAGAAATGATGTTGCCTAATAGCGTTTACCACTTTTTATCGCTTTTCTTGTTTTTTCTTTCTTACTCTCCCTGGCTCGACGAGTAGCCGATCTTGTCGTCGAAGGTGTAAAGGTTCTCGGTTTTGATGAAGTCGAAGCCGGCGTTGGCGACGCGCTGGAGGAGGGAGATGATCTGCTCGTGAGTAACTGTTTCGCCTCTGATTGGTGACATGAAGCGGCAGCGCCAGTGGTCGGTACAGAAGGTCTCGGGCATACCCTGCGGCCAGACTTTGGCTCCACGATTGGTTATCATGGTCAGTTCGAGATCGTCACCACTGACTTGCTTGAAGGTCTCACCTAACTCGTCTGGAGTGCCGCCGCGCCAGTCGAGGAAGACGTCTACTCCCACCAGGTCTTTCTTTTCAATTGCCCTGGTAATGGTCACATGTTCACTGGAGATGTGCTCTGGAGCTGAGGTGTAGTAGATGGGCTTGAGCATCTCTGGCTCCTGACCGAGGCGGGCAACAACGGCCTCGGCAAATTCTCTGGTGCCAACTTTTTGTTTGCTTACACCCTCGGTAAAAATATCGTAGGTGTGGATACCGTCTTCGAGCGTGCGTAGCCAGGCGTTATGTACTAAGGTAGCGACATCTGGCTGATCAATATGTACGAGCATCATCACTGCAGCGAGCAAGAGGCCTGAAGGATTGGCGATGTTCTGACCGGCACGACGGGGAGCGGACCCGTGGATGGCCTCAAACATGGCGCAACGA
>WNGK01014396.1_pt1 | contig 10080 bp, 9 predicted proteins | sample 5400601 | NCBI WGS metagenome assembly WNGK01 (sample SAMN13153376, study PRJNA577476) | soil metagenome | isolation source: 60 cm soil or saprolite under Garry oak tree replicate 1 | place: USA:California | collected 2016-06-15 | reverse complement strand
GATGTTGGACGTTCGGCGTTGGGCGTTCGACGTTTCTTCTGAATGAAGATCGACATTCTCACATTGTTCCCCGAAATCTGCCGCGCGCCGCTGAGCGAGAGCATGATGAAGCGGGCGCAGGAAAGTAAGATTGTCGATCTTCGCATTCATAACCTGCGCGATTGGACAAAAGACAAACATCACATCGTCGATGACGCGCCATTCGGCGGCGGGCAGGGGATGGTGATGAAACCGGAACCAATCTTCGCCGCGGTGGAGGATCTGAAACAGTCAGCAATTAAAAATCAGCAATCAAAAATCATCCTGATGTCACCGCCTGGACGACGCCTTAATCAAAAGATGGCGACAGATCTTTCCAAAGAATCGCATCTTATCGTCATCTGCGGGCATTATGAAGGCGTCGATCATCGTGTGATCGAGCATCTTGTCGATCTGGAGATTTCGATCGGTGATTACGTGCTCACCAACGGCGCGATCGCGGCTGTCGTGCTAGTCGATGCAATCGTCCGTTTGTTACCCGGAGTTCTCGGTCACGAACGTTCCGCCGTTGATGATTCCTTTGCCGCAGGATCGCTCGAAGGACCGCAGTATACGCGACCCGCTGAGTTTCGTGGTTGGAAAGTTCCGCAGGTTTTGCTTTCCGGCAATCACGCTGAGATCGCGAAATGGCGAATAGAGGAAGCACGGAAGCGCACAAAACAAAATCGCCCGGACTTGCTGGATTAATCGCGCACGCGTCCCAGCACAATGCAGGCGTTGATCCCGCCGAAGCCGAATGAATTGCTCATGACGTAATTCAATTCGGCGGCGCGGCCGTGATTTGGAACAACATCAAGGTCGCACGCAGGGTCGGGATTTTGATAATTGATCGTCGGCGGCACCCATTGTCGATCTAACGCCAGCGCGCAGAGCGCGGCTTCGATCGCGCCGGTCGCGCCGAGCGGATGCGCGTGGTACCCTTTCGTTCCGCTCACCGGAATCTTTTTGGCGCGCTCGCCCAGTACCTCTTTGATCGACATCGTCTCGGCGCTGTCGTTCAACTGCGTCGAGCTGGCGTGAGCGTTCACATAGTCGATTTGCTCGGGCGCCACGTGCGCGTCTGCGAGCGCGTCACGCATCGCGCGAATGCACGAATCACCGCTTGGCAACGGAGTCGTCATGTGAAACGCGTCGTTGTTTAAACTGTAACCGAGAACTTCGGCGTAAATTTTCGCGCCGCGTGTCCGCGCGTGTTCGAGTTCTTCGAGAATGAGCGCCGCCGCGCCTTCGCCCATGACGAAACCGTCGCGCAGTTTGTCGAACGGCCGACAGGCAAATTGCGGATCGCCGTAGCGACTCATCGTTTTAATAATGTCGAATGCGCCGATCGTGATCGTGGTCAGCGGCGCTTCCGCACCGCCGGCAACAACGACATCGGCAAAATCGTCGCGGATGTAGTATTGCTCTTCGGCTTTGCAAACGCCGCCGAGCGCCGTGCCGAAGCTGACGCCGATCCGGTCTTGCGGCTTTTCGCGCGAATATTCAATTCCAGCGTCATCGAGCGCGAGCTTTGCCGATGCGACTGAAAATTGGGCGTAGCGATCGAGCCGTTTCAAACGATGTGTCGGAAAAAATTCTTCCGGATCCCAATCATTGATTTGGCCGGCGACGCGCACACCGAACCCGCTCACGTCGAAACCGGAAATTGGACCGATCCCGGTTTTCTCGGCGAGAATGCCTTTCCAAAAACCATCGACGCCTTTGCCGATGCAAGTAACGGGGCCGAGGCCGGTGATGACAACGCGTCGTCGATTCATATAATCACTCTGTTTGTTCGCCCTTCCAGGTAACTCTTCATACAACGCAAAGTTTTGTTGGCAATGTTGCCGATAAAAAAGTCGCCGATGATTTTGTCCGCGAGCGGCGCAAGAATCTTCAACCGAAAATTGAGATCATGGAGGATTGTCACCAGCACGCCATCCGGTTTTTCATCGAATGTCCAAACCACGTGCATGCCTTTAGTAAATGCTTTCAGATGATGAAAGTGAATTTCGACGCGGCCACGATCGATGATTTCCGCGGAGGTCCATTTGATTGGAATACCAGAACGCCTCGCCGCCATCACCACCACGTTGCGACTTGGGCCGCGCTCGAGGTAGCGAATGTAGCGATAGTGCGGCAGAATTTTCGGCCACAGCTCCAAATTCGCCGCCGTCTCGAAGATCGACATCTTCGGCGCCTGCATCACGATGGAGTTGGTCTTATACACGGGAGTGAGGATCGAGTAAATTGGACCAAGCGCAATCAGCAAGATTGCGCTTGATCCAGAAACGCGAATCCGCACGGCGGCAAACCGTGCGGATTCTGGCTCTTGCGACCGTGGCTGCTCTTAATCCTCGCGTTGGGCCGCGTCCGCCGCCTGGGCCAGAGACATCAAGAAGTTAAAGAACGCCGGCGGCTGTCCGATGAAAAGCCCCATGTCAGTCAGGAACTTAACGGCGCCCATGGCAACGCGCTGCGTCGCGGTTGGACGAATGATCGAACACACCGGAACGCTTCGACTGATGAATGGGCACGGCTCGGGCATGATCAGATTTGTCTGAAAATCTTCTCCGCCAAACGGAGGAGAATTCAGGTCCGGAAACGTGACCGTTGCGCCCGTTTTGGGATCAGTCGCGGTCAAAGGTGGTGCGTTGCCAGCTTTGTCCTGCCATGTTTGGAAGTGCATGGTCTCGGTCGGGCCAATGCTGATCAGGATTCGCAACACTTCCACACTGGTGGCCCGCTGCGCCATCGATGGATACAGGCTGTTACCGCCCTGCTCGATAGTCGGAAAGTGGAACGCCGCCGTGTTGGCGATCGCCTGAAGGAAGTTGGGGTCTTTGGTGTCCTTGTTATCCCTTGGAATGGCCGTGTGCTGCCCCGTGTGCAAGCTCGGGATTGCCTGCGGAAACACGAAATTGGGATCAAGGTCCGGATTGTTCGCGCGACTGCGGTACCGAGTCCACCAACTTGTATCGAGAGTGAGCTGCGTCAGGTTTGTTAGCCGCAGCTTCCCACTGGCACCCTTGGCCTTGCTGCCCGGCAAGGTTCGGAATTGCTCGAGACTTACTGTTGGTTTCCCTTTCGAGGCGAGATACGCGTTGAGGAAGGTGAAATGGGTTCGCTCATCCTCGGTGTTATCGTGGATGTACTGATCCATGTCCCCGTCGAGGACTTTCAGGGCATTCGTGTAATCTGGATTTCCGCTTCCGTCCGACTCCTCGCTGTCCTGGATACCGCCGAGCTCGTTGTACTGGACCCAGAAATCGGTCTCGAGGATCTCCGCCGCGGCCGCGAACCTCAACATGGCGGCGTCGCCGTCTGTGATTTCAGCGCCGTCACCAAACGCCTTCGAAGCTGGCCCAATGAGTGCGGCACCAGGGCCCAGAGCAACTGCGCCCAATCCGACGCCGCGAAGGAAAGCTCGCCGTCGAATTCTCCGCGGTGGAAAAATCTCCTCCGTCTCGCTGTTTGATGTTGAAGTGAATTCTGTTGCGGCAGGGGTGTTTAACATTTTCATACTATTGAATCGCAACCGGTCGCGCCGCGCGCCACACCGGAAAGGTAACGCGTCTGTTACCTTTGCGGACTGCCAGAGCGCCCCGGTTCGCCAATCGCATAACCGACGTGGCGCACAGTATGAATAAGCGAAGGCTCGCCGATTTTCTTCCTAAGTCGTCCGATGAAAACCTCAACCAGCTTCGTGTCGTACTCGTGTTCGTGCTCCCATACGCGCTGGCATAGTTCAGTGCGGCTGAAAGCGCGGTCGGGTTCGCGCATTAGCACTTTTAGCAGCATCAGCTCGCGTGCAGACAGTTCGATTCGGCGTGTTCCGCGATGCACTTCGTGGTCGACCAGATCGACTGAGAGGTCGGCCACTCGCAGCGTTACCACCGGCTCTTCCGGATACCGCCTTCCAAGCGCGTTGATGCGAGCCACTAATTCTGGCATTGAAAAAGGCTTGCCCAAATAATCGTCCGCCCCCAGTTGCAAACCGGTTACGCGATCTTCAGTTTCGCCACGAATGGTCAGCATCAGCACGCGACTCTTAACGTGAAGCGATCGCAGCCGACGCAATAGTTCGAATCCATCCATTCGCGGAACACCGATGTCGAGAACGAGCAAGTCGAAAGCAGCCTCGGCCGCTGCGTGTAAAGCCGCTTCGCCATCATGAATCACAACGGGATCATGCCCCGCTTGTATCAGGGCCGCGGCGATTTGGCGGGTCAACGGGACATCATCTTCGACAACCAGAACGTGCATAATCTTGCAATGACTCGAGCATCAAAAGCGCACAGTGAATTGCGCCGCGAAAATATGATTGGCGTCGCCGGGCCCCGTGGTCTCCTGTTGAAAACTGTACTGCAATTTTAATTGGGTGTGCGACGTAAAACGATAGCCAACTGCGAAGTCAGTCTTCGTCAGGTCCTGCGCCCACCGAATACTAGTGCCGGTGCCGTTGTCGATGTTGCAAAAGATTTGCTGGTTCCAACGAAGCGCTCCGAACAATTGTGGAGTGAATTTGTATTTCGCCTCCAAATAGTACGCGAATGTCTCCGCATCGCCGACTCGCGGAACCTCGAAGCGCGCTTCGTAAAACTCCGCCCACACCTGCAGATGATGTAGCGCGAAGCTGATGTCTTGTCCCAGGACGAACTCGCGATAGTCATCGATGTCGCGGCCGTGCGGTAACGTCGGCTCCGCTTCGGGGCGAAAGTATGCGCCTTCGCCGGCTGACACGCCGAAATTCCACGCTTGATTGGGACGAAAACCGACCCGCGCATTAAATGCCGGCTCGGCAAAATCAACTTCAGTGACGCTCCACGATTCGGGACGGGAAGAGAGTGGAGCGTTTTTTATCTCGGCGGCGTAATCAAACTGGCCGAGCCGCCCTGAAATGGACGCGCCACTGGCGTAACTCGGTCCCCAAATCACCGGATTGAATTCGTACTTTGCGTGGTCGAATCGTCGGACGAAATCCGGTGCTGAAGCCGGTGCGGATTTGTCGCTGATCGGAGTGATGTTTTCGTAAACCAGTGGTGCGTCGACGAACGGATTTTCCCATGACAAATGCCGCGGCACCCAATTGCCAATCACGGTAGCAAATTTCCCGATTTGCAGAGCGAAGCGTCCATCATCCCACGGCGTGATCCGAAGCGCGTATTCATCAAGCCGCGCTTGAGCGCCACGATCGCTCGGGTCGAATCCGCGGTCGAGGCGCGACTGGGCGAAAAAATAAATCTGAGATCCATATTGTGCATCGAGAAAGAGCGTTAGGCGCGGATTGAAAAGGTTGTCGATCTTGCTGTCGATAAGGCCGGGTGCCGGTTGTTCGAAGTGATAAGCTTCCAAATCAATCGTGCCGCTCAAGCGTGCACGCAGGTTGTTGTCAGATGCGGCGACGGTGAGCGTGCTGTCGAGCCGGTCGAAGAAATCATCGATCTCAAACGCGTGCGCGCTGCCGGCCAACAGGCAAAGGCTGAGGGCCAAAAGCGTCTTCATATAACTTTAACTCGCGCGCTCTACCACTGGTTGCGCTGCGCTCAAACGTAGTTCGAACTCAGTCCAATCGTCCGCGGAACGCACCAACTTTAAATCACCGTCGTGCAAACGCGCGAGTTCTCGTGCCAGATTTAGCCCTAGTCCGTGACCGGACACCGTGGCACCGGTCGCAGCGCGGCGGAACCTGTCGAAGATGTGTTCCTGCGCATCGCGGGCGATGGGCTGCCCGGCGTTGCCAATGGTTAGACAGATTTCACTTCCGTTCGCCCGAGCGGCAACTCGAATGCGGCCGCCTTTTCGATTGTACTTTCGCGAATTCTCGAGGAGATTTTGAACAATCAGCGAAATGTATCGTTTAGCGCCCGCGACATATAAATCCGGCGGAACTTCCTTCTGAATTTCCACGTCGGGCGAATCTGGAAGCGCGTTCAGATCATCGAGCCATTCTTCGACAAGCTGACTGAGATTCACAGGCTCCGACTGAATCTTAAGGTGACCGGCGTCCAGACGCGCCAGAAGTAACAGATCTTCGATTACGCCACTTAGCCGGTGGGTCTGATGAAGAAGGGTCGAGAGTTCTTCGTAGATTTCCGGTTTGAAATCTTCGTGCGCTAATAATGTTTCCAGACCGGCCCGCAGCACGGTGAGGGGGCTTTTCAACTGATGCGAAGCGTCGGCCGAGTACCGTGTCGATCTTTTCAATTTCTCGCTCGCGGAGATCAGCTCCGCTTCAGCCTGTTTTCGCTGTGCGCGGTTTCTTTCCGAATCCAACGCCAGTTGCTCGACTGGTTTCGCGAAACGGACGGCAACAAAATGGCTGGCCACGAAGCCGCCGAGCAGAAGTAGCGCGCCCACGCCACCAAATTGCCACCGCAATCGCCGCTGCTGCGCGATCGAATCAACAAGTGAGTAAACGCAAATCTCATAAGCGGGCGGGAAAAGCGAACCTGGATTGAGTCGCTTGTAAAACAAGAGCTGTGGCACTTCCTGTATCGTCACGGTGAAGCTGTTCTTGGCACGCTTAGCCTTGGAAAGTGCATTGCTGATTTCATTGTTGAGAATTGTTTGTGCCGCTTTCGGAAGCGACGGCATGTACAATCGTCGGCCTGCCCAAATCCCGCTTTTAACTTCGACACCAGCGCGCTTGCTTGCGATCTCGAACGGTTTGAATCCGACGACCAGCGCGGAGATAACTTCGCCAGTCTCAGTCGAAAAAATCGGAACTGCGATCACTTCATCAACTGTCTCGTCTGCAAGATCGACATATTCCGTGAGATAGCCGATCTGTTGCTTTTCGGGCAACGTTTTGAGCGCGAGTTGCGCTTCCGTTTTCGGGCTCAGCTCACCGACATCCTTCGGATGCGATGGCGAAAGAACGGCGCCGTTGCCATCAAGAAAGCGACAGAACAGCGCGTGGAGAAAGCCAACCGAAGCGTCGGACGACTCGCTGCCTCCCTCGATTAGGTCGTGCAATTCGTCTTTGGCGCTCGGATATAATAAATCGAGCGCGTTGTCCTCCAATGCTGCATGAATGCGTGGTTTCTCCGCCAGCACGCGGCAGCGCTCTGCCATCGCCGCATTTCGCAATTCTTGCAGCTTGTCCAGGCCAGACAGTTCGGCTTGAAATTTCTGCCGAAGGTCCCGCTCGGCATTTGCGTTCACTCTCGCTTGCCCAAGATAAATCCCAAGCCCGGTTACAGCAGAAACCACCAGCATCATCGCGATCGCCAGTCTTGTCCGAAACCTGGTTACATTCCGCTCATTGGCCTTGGCCCGAAAGATCATGGGAAATCAACATTTATCGTTCCACCGTTTTTCAATTCGACCGGCCGTTCGCGCGTGGTCTTGCTGTCGATCCAGGCCTTGAGCACGTAGCGACCCGCCGGCAATCCGTTTAATCGAAATCGTCCGTCCGGATTAGTCATGACAAAGTATGGAGTATTAAGAACGAGAATGAGCCCACGCATGTGCTCGTGAATATCGCAGCGAAGTGTTACCAGCCCGGCCGTATCAAAAACTTCCGATGGAATCGGCCTTTCGTCCGGACGATACCGACCCAGATCAAATCGCTTCGCCGGCGAGTAGGAAAAAATGCTGTGATAGGTATCGTCGAGATTTGGGAATTCGATCCTGGTGCCGACTTGCACCGGCAGGAGTGGCGGAACAAAAGCGAAATTTTTCTGCGCGATCTGTTTGGTCGAAGGCGTCGCCGGTTTCGAAAAGGAACCTTCAAGGTAAACCATGGCCAGCGGCGGTTGGGTCGAGAGAACGTCACCATGGGTAACGATCTCGTAGCGTTTCGCCATCACCGGAGCCGAGTGCGACGGAGGCAATTCTACTCGTCCTTCGATCGTCGCACTGGCAAGCCCTGAAACCGGCAGGAGAGCACAGATCGCATTGCTCGAAACAACCCACGACAAGCGCATTTGCGCTATAAGTCTAGCAGTCGTTGCCCTCCACGGAAAGGACTGCGCCGTCAGGTATCCGTTTTGTGCATTCCAGTTGTGCGGGATTTGCCTACAGTCGTCTCAACCGATGGCGCTGGAAATGAAAAAAGAATGCGAAAAGTGCGGGTGCGCCCTGGCGGCAGATGGCAAAGCCTACATTTGTGCTTATGAATGCACGTTCTGCGGCGAATGCTCAGCTTCGCTGAACTCGGTTTGTCCGAATTGCGGCGGCGAGCTCGTGCCGCGTCCGCGAGCGGGCAAAGTAAATCGCGCAGCTACCGGCAAGACCTGATTCGGTAAGTTAGAAAACATTCATCGCCCACCGCCCGCATGTTTTTCATCACGCAATGAACGCTGGCCGGCAGAAATTCTTTGCTTAATCCGGTAAGCGTCGGTGCGCCCACCCCGCCAAATAAATAGGGCGCAATCGTGAGATTAAGTTCGTCGACCAAACCGAGCTCGAGCAGCGAACGAAAGAGAATCGGCCCGCCTTCACACGCGATCCTGCGAACTTTGTAATCGCGCCGCAAAGTTCGCAGTATCTCGACCAGATCTACATCTCGCTGATCGCTCAAATGCAGAATCGCTTTATCCGCGAGTGCGGCTCGCACTTTTTTCGGCATTCGTCTGGTCGAGAAAACTAGAATGGGTCCCGTTTTCGCGGGATCGGACTGAAAAATTTTCAGCTGATTGTCGATCTTACCTTCGTTGGAAACAATCACGCGCAGCGGCCCCGGAGTTTGTCCGCGTTTGATCCGCTCCCCCACCAGCTCTGCTGGTAGACCGAGGCGAACGTTATCGCGCTTGAGGGTGCTGTGCCCGATCATCACCGCATCCGCGAGTGCGCGTTGTCGGAACAAATGCTCTTTGTCTTCGAGCGAAGTGAAATCGACCGGCGCGAAATCGCGGGTGGTAATTTTTCCATCCACCGTCATGGCAAAAGTCGCGCTGACAAACGGCCGGGAAATGTGGGTGCTACGTTTGAGCGATGCTGCCCGTCCGGCTCGGACCGCCCGTGCGGCTCGCACCTTACTGCGGCTCTTGGATTTCATGCTCCATCGTGGCCACTTCGCGTTGCATTTCGCGCAGGCGCACCCGTTTCGCGACGCCGCTCGGTTTGTAGAAGAAGTAAACGATGCCGCCCGGTGCACAGCAGACCAGAATCACGAGAAAGCTCATTGTCCCAATCAACTTCGCCGATCAATTTCGCGACCGCAATCGGAACGCCGCAAAGATTGTGGAGCATGATCTGCAAGATTTGTTCGCGCAGACCAACGCCCGCAAAACTGATCGGTAAAGCAGTCAAGGTTCGTTCCACTGGCAGCACCGCAAAAAAATCGATCAATTTGACCCCGGCGTGGAAGGCATAAGCGACGCAAAGAAACGTGGTAAACGTGGCCAGGTGCGCCACGAGCGATGCGCCGAATGCAAGAAACGTCGCGAACCAGTGACGGGCGTAAAGATGATAAGCCGCTGCGATTTCAATCAATTTGTCGCGCCCGGGAAATTTGCGCGGCAAAAGATGAAAAAGATTGAAGCCACTGACAACGAAGCTTGCGATCAACGCCGAGATCGAAATCCCGAGCACAAAGAGCAGGAGCCAGAGCAAATTTCTGGTTTCCGGCGTTCGCGAGAGCAAATCGAACCGCAAACTCACTAGTGTCACCGTGATCGCCACCAGCGCGACCAGTCCGATTAATCGATCGAAAACAACTGCGAGCAACGCGCCGGCCTTATGTTCCGCGGTTTCTTTGAGCAGCAAGTAACTCTTAATAATATCACCGCCAGTGCCCCCGGGCAGGAATTGATTGTAAAACATGCCGATCAAGAACAGGCCTGAGAGCCGTGCCAAATTGAGGCGGATCTTCTGGACGCGGAGTAGAATTTGCCATCGCACCGCGGCTGCAATTTCCACGATCAGATAAGCGACGATGGCGCCGCCAACCCATCGGTAATCCGCTGCGCGCAACGCGGTTGCCATCTGCGCTCGCTGATGCGGATCGTGAAAAACCCAAATCAGCAACGTTACCGTGACCGCTAGTTGGATGAGGGTAACGAGAATTTTCTTCATCCGCCGAAGCATTCTTTCCATTTTGCGACCGAGCGCTGG
>WNGK01040065.1_pt1 | contig 10081 bp, 8 predicted proteins | sample 5400601 | NCBI WGS metagenome assembly WNGK01 (sample SAMN13153376, study PRJNA577476) | soil metagenome | isolation source: 60 cm soil or saprolite under Garry oak tree replicate 1 | place: USA:California | collected 2016-06-15 | reverse complement strand
CGGCAGCATCACGAGCCGCGCCGTCCCTCCCAGCCCCTTGATCGCGGCAAAGAGCCGTTCCGAGTTGATCGGGAAGGTGCCCGAGTTGTTGTCGGCCTCGCCGTGCGTCATCAAGATCGGTTCGTTGATCGAGTCGGCGTACACGAAGGGCGACATCCGCAAGTAGACCGGGCGCGCCTGCCAGAACGTGCGGTCTTCGTTCTGGAAGCCGAACGGCGTGAGCGTCCGGTTGTAGGCGCCGCTCCGCGCGATCCCGGCGCGGAACAGGTCCGAATGCGCGAGCAGGTTGGCGGTCATGAAGGCGCCGTAGCTGTGGCCGCCGATCCCGATGCGGTCGACGTCGCCGATGCCGGCGTCCACGACGGCCTTCACCGCGGCGCGCGCGCTCATCACGAGCTGCTCGACGTAGTGGTCGTTCGCCGTGTCGCCGCCGATGATCGGCATCTTGGGGTCATCGAGCACGGCGTAGCCTTGTGTCAAGAAGAACAGGTGCGACGGCCCGCGGATGATATTGAAGCGGTTTGGCGCCGCCGACACCTGGCCCGCGGCGCTCGCCGAGGCGAACTCGATCGGGTAGGCCCACATCACGACAGGAAGACGGGTCCCCGGCGTGTAGCCCGGCGGCAGATAGAGGGTGCCTGAGAGCGGCACGCCGTCTTCACGCGTGTAGGTGAGCAGCCGCTTCTGGATCCCAGTGAGCTGCGGGGCGGGGTCCTTGAAGGCGGTGAGTGCCCGGAGGTTCGTGCCTTGGCGGATGAAGTAATTCGGCGGCTCGGTACGCGACTCGCGCCGGGTGACGAAGCTCTTGCCGGCGTCGTCGAGCAGGGCGACGACCGATTCGTAGTGAACGGTGTCGGCGCGCCAGAGTCGCTCAGTCTTCTTCGTGAAGAGGTTCAGGCGGTCGAGGAAGGGCCGGTCGCCCTGCGGCGAGGCGCCGGCGCCCGTGAGGTAAATCCAGCTTCCGGTCCGCAGGATCGCGGCGTCACCGGCGGGCGTCATCCGCGTGATCGGGAACCCCGGGTCGGTGTAACGATCCTCGGCACTGCGGTCGAATAGGAGGACCGGGGCAGCACCGGGTTTTGTGGCATCGACGATCCATATCTTGGACCAGCGGCGCTCCCGGTCGTACTCTCCCAGGAACCCGACGCCCTGCGTGTCCCACAAGAGACCGCTGTAGCGCTTGGTGAGGCGTGCGAGCTCCGTGGGCTCGGCGGTGAACGGCGCCGCGAGTGTGACGACGCGGTCCTGGCGCTCGGCCTTGCTGCGCGGGTCGCCGCTGTCCAAGGCTTCGGCCCAAACGAGGGTCGCAGGCGTGCCCGGGCGCCAGTTGACGCCGCGCGGGCCCGTGCGCACGCCGCGGATCGGTACGCCTTCGCTCGAGGGCAACGTCGCGATATGGCGCACGAGGTCGCCCTTCAGGTTCCAGACGTCGATCTCCTGCGGGAAACCACCGCTCGGCACGAGATAGGAAAAAGGACGCACCGTGCGGATGACGAGCACGTTCTCGCCGCCGGGGGAGACGTCCACGCGCTCGAAGATCGCGGGCTTGCCGACTACGGTGCGCGCGCCGGTCGCCACATCGACCAGTGCGAGCTGCGCAGTGAAGTAGTAGTCGAACAGTTGCTCGTCGAAGTGGTTTTTCAGCAGGTCTTCGAAGGTCGGTGCCGGCGCGGCGCGGCCGCGGGTTTCCTGAATCGTCGGACCCACTGGGGTCTCGGGCTCGACGGGTGCGGGGCCGCGGCCGTCGGGAATGAACTCACACAGGAGGCTCGTGCCCGAGGGCATCCAATGGCACGGCGGGCCCTCGGTGGCGTTCAGGGTCGCACCGGTGAGGGCGCGCGTTTGCCCGGTGGCGGCATCGGCGATCCAGAGGACGAGCCCCGAGTCGCGCGTTTGCACGAAGGCGATGTTGCGGCTGTCGGGCGACCAGATGACGTACGACAATGCCGCGGGCGTCGGACCGTTGATGCGGCGCTCAGTCCCGTCCGCCACGCGCTTCAGGACGAGTCCGGTGATGCCGCCCGGGAGCTGCGGGCCCGTCGTGCGCGGGTTGATGCGGTTTCCCGCGAGGCGCAGCATGGGCGCCGCCAGCTCGGCAATCGTCGGCATGCTGCGTTGCTCGAGCAGCAGTAGCCATTGGCGGTCGGGCGACATGCTTGCCGACGGCAGTGGCGGTGCGTCCAGAATGTCAACGATTACTTGTGGCGGTGTCCTGTACGGCGTTTGCGCGGCAAGTCGTGTGGCGCTCAACAACGCGAGACAGAAAAGGATGACGCGGCGCATAGGGTCTCAGCTCGATCGCGGGAACCGGAAACCTTACCAGGCGCTCCGCGTCACGCAACTAGCTATTTGAGTGGAACGACAAACCTCACGCTGATCTGCTCGGCGGTCTGTGGACTGACACTGCAGGAGCAATCGCGCCCGATAATGCGCTTGACTCCGTTTACTTCCGCATCGGCGATGCCCGCGACGTCGCGATAGGTGATCTCGAGCATCTGCCCGTCGATGACGCGATAGCTCACGGGCCGTCCCAGCAGCCGGTGGTGTGGGTCGATCTTGGCGAGACCGTCGGCGAGCCTGCGCTGCAGCTCGGTGATAGCGTCCGTGGAGGTCATGTATCGTTGAGGACCGCCGCCGCGTTGCGGCGCATGCCGGAGTGTCCCGGACGGGTAAACGGCGTGCGGTCGTAGCGGCGCTGAAACTCGGCCTCGTCTATCGTGGCCAGTTGACCGGCGTCGGGTCGCGCGACATCGGTTCGCGACGTGAATCCCGGATCCTGCGTCGCCTGCGCAAAGCTCACGTTCCACGGACAGACATCCTGACACACGTCGCAGCCGAACAACCAGTCGCCCACCTGCGCGCGCTGTGTCGCGTCGAACTCTCCCCGATGCTCGATCGTGAGATACGAGATGCACGCGCGCGCGTCGAGATCGCGCGGCCCGGCGAAGGCCTGGGTGGGGCAGGCGTCGAGACAGCGCCGGCAGGTGCCGCAGCGGTCCGCCTCGAACGGCAGGTCCGGCTCGAGACGCGCGTCGGTGAGCACGACGCCGATGAACGTGAACGATCCGATCTCGGGATGGATCAGCATCATGTTCTTGCCGATCCATCCGAGCCCCGCGAGCTGAGCGAGCTCTCGTTCGGGCACGGGACCGGCGTCCACATAGCAGCGCGTTGTCGACCCCGGTACGAGCGCGCGGATCGCCGTGGCGAGCTGCTCGAGGCGCTCGCCGAGGACGTCGTGGTAGTCAGGCGACCAGGCGTACTGGGCGACTCGCGGCGCGAGGTTCGGGATTCGGTCGCCGTGGAAATAGTTCGTGAGTGTCACAACAGCGGTCTTCGCGCCGGGCATCACCAGACGTGGATCCTTCCGCTTTTCCGCCTGGCGATTGAGGTACGTCATGGTGCCGGCGTGCCCGTCCGCGAGCCAGCGGTCCAACTCGGCCGCGTGCGGGTTTCGCTCGAGCGCCGCGATCCCCACGGCCGAGAAGCCGAACTTGGCGCCAAGACGTTTGATCTCGATCACAGCCCCATCGTCTCGCGCCGCCAGCGGGCGAAGTTCACGACGTCACGGGCGGGTGGGACGGCCGCTTCGTCACCGTAGGCGGTGAACATGCGCCAGCGCATGTAGTCGCGTGGCGGAATCGGAAGAAACGGGGGCCGGCGATACCAGTCGCGGGCGCGAAAACTCCACGTGAGGCGCAACAAATCGACGGCGAGTCGCGGACTCACCAACGCCCTGAGCGCCAAGCGCAAATAGAGTGCGGACCAACTCGCGATAGGCTGCATTCCTTCTGTATATTCCCGGCCTATGACGCTCGCAAGCAGCGTACAGCCGCGCGCGCTTGGACTCGCCAAATACCGCGGCGAGTTCCCCATCTTCAGGGACAGCGTTTACCTCAACACCTGCTCGCTCGGCGCGCTGGGCGAGCGGTCCCGCCGCAAGGTAGCCGAATACCTCGATCTGTGGCAGAGCCGCGGCGCGTCGGCGTGGTACGACGTGTGGTGGGAAGCGCTGGGCGATCTCCGCGCGCGCTACGGCCGCGTCATCAACGCGCCCCCCGGCGACATCGCCCTGGCGCCGAGTATCTCGGTCGCGCTCAGTGCGGTGGCGGAATCGCTCGACTATCGGCGGCGTCCCAAAGTCGTGATCACGTCACTCGATTTCCCGACGGTCGCCTACCAGTGGCTCGCGAAGGCTGCCAGTGGCGTCGAGCTCGTCGTCGTCGAAAGTCCCGATCGCATCAGCGTGCCGGTCGACGCGATCGCCCGCGCCATCGATGACCGCACCGCCCTGGTCGTCACATCGCACGTGTACTTCACCAGCGGCGCGATCCAGGACATCAAGCGGGTCGCCGCGGCGGCGCACGCGCACGGCGCGCTGTGCCTGATCGACGCCTACCAGTCGGTGGGCCAGATTCCAGTGGACGTCCGGGACGCGGGCGTCGACGCCCTGGTCGCCGGTGGTTCGATCCGCGGGCGTTGACGTTTCACGATGACGCGCGGCGTTTCGAGATGGGCACCCCGTCGCTTGCGGCGGTGTATGCGCAGCTCGGCGGCCTCGAGTACATCGAGGAAATCGGAATCCTGGCCATTCGGGAGGCGACTGCGGCGTTGACGGAGGATCTGATCGCCACGGTGCGCGCCGCCGGCTTCAAGCCGAAGGTGGCCGCCGAGCCGGAGCGGCGCTCGGCCATCGTGATGATTCCCATGCCCGATCCGGCGGCGTCGGTGCGTCACCTGGCGGCGGGCGGCGTGATCGCAGACAGCCGGCCCGGCCACGTCAGGTTCTCGCCCTTCTTCTATAACGTGCAGGATGACTATGTCAGAGCAACCGAGCGCCTCGCCTCGCAACCCGCTCACTGAGGACGAGCAACTCCTCACCCCGCCGCAAGTCGTTCCGGTCGAGCGGCGGGCGTCCTTTACGAGCACCGACCCCTGGCGCGTGCTGCGCATCATGGGCGAGTTCGTCGAAGGCTTCGATACGCTGTCCGACGTGCGCAACGCGGTGACGATCTTCGGATCGGCGCGCACGCCGGAGGCCGACCGCTACTACAAGGCCGCGCAGGAAACGGCGCGCCTCTTGGCGAAGGAAGGGTTCGCGATCATCACCGGTGGTGGGCCGGGCATCATGGAAGCCGCGAACCGCGGCGCCAAAGAGGGCGGCGGCCTGTCGATCGGATGCAACATCGAGCTGCCGTTCGAGCAGGGCACGAACCGCTGGGTGGAGCGGTCCGTCAACTTTCGCTACTTCTTTGTCCGCAAGACGATGTTCGTGAAGTATTCGACCGCGTTCATCACCTTCCCCGGAGGCTACGGCACGATGGACGAGCTGTTCGAGGCGCTGACCCTCGTGCAGACGGGCAAGGTCAAACAGTTCCCCGTCGTCCTCTTCGGCCGCGACTACTGGAGGGGACTCGCCGACTGGCTCAAGGAGCGCGTCGCCGGGGAGGGAAAGATTTCGCCGGAGGACTTGAATCTGTTTCTCGTCACCGACGAGCCGAAGGAGGCCCTCGGCTGGATCATTGAGGCCCGCGAGCGACGCACCCGCGCGTTCCGGGCGATGAACAGCGCCGCGAAGGCGGCGCGATGACGCAAAACGAATACCTGCGCGGGCAGCGCATCAACCCCAAGCCGGTCAGCGGGAAGGAGACGGTCGCCGATCTCGTCGACAACGCCTTCCTGGCCTACAATGCCGGCCGGCTGGGGGAAGGCTGCCGGCTGTTCGCCGAGCGCATGCTGGAAGACGACGTGACCGTAGGGATGAGCCTCACCGGCGCGATGACGCCGGCTGGATTGGGCATGTCGACGATCATCCCGCTCATCGAGGCGGGGTTCCTGGACTGGATCGTCTCGACCGGTGCGAATCTCTACCACGACGCCCACTTCGGGCTTGGCATGGCGATGCACCGCGGGACGCCGTTCGCAGACGACGTCGTGCTGCGGGAAGAAGGTGTGGTGCGGATCTACGACATCTTCTTCGACTACGACGTCCTGCTCTCCACCGATCGGTTCGTGCGCGAAGTCTCGGCGCGGGACGAATTCCAGCGCCCGATGAGCACCGCCGAGTACCACTATCTGCTGGGCGGCTATGTGCTGGAGCGCGAGAAGGCACTCGGGCTGTCGCGCAAATCGGTGCTGGGCGCCGCGCACGCCGCCGCTGTGCCGATCTACACCTCCTCGCCGGGCGACTCGTCGATCGGCATGAATGTCGCCGAGCAGGCGCTCTCGGGGAGCAAGCTGCGCTTCGACGTGAGCGCCGACGTCAACGAGACCTCGGCGATCGTCTTCTCGGCCAAGGTCAGCGGCGGCAAGAGCGGTGTGCTGATCATCGGCGGCGGGAGTCCCAAGAACTTCGTGCTCCAGACCGAGCCGCAGATTCAGGAAGTGCTCGGCATCAGCGAGAAGGGCCACGATTTCTACCTGCAGCTGACCGATGCGCGTCCCGACACGGGCGGCCTGTCGGGCGCGACCCCGGCGGAGGCCGTGAGCTGGGGCAAGGTCGATCCCGACAAGCTGCCGGGCACCGTGGTCGCGTATCTCGACAACACCGTGGCCTTTCCGATTCTGGCCGCGTATGCGCTGGCCCGCCGGAAGCCCAGGAAGCTGAAGCGCCTGTATGACCGGCGTGCTGACATGATGCGCGAGTTGACCGATTCATATCTGGAGGCGAAAGCCGACCGGGACGCGCGCGCCGAGGCGGCAACTGGCGGCCGAGCGACCTGATACCGCGAAGTCCGCTTCTCACACCAGGGCGTACGCCGTCTACGTCCTGGCGTTGTTAACGCTCGTCAATCTGCTCAACTACCTCGACCGCAACGTCGTCTTTGCGGTGTTCGAGCCGATCAAGAGCGACCTCAAGCTGTCGGATGCACAGCTGGGCTGGCTCGGCTCCGCGTATATCGTCGTGTTGTCGCTGGCCGCGCTGCCCCTCGGCGTCATCGGCGACCTGCGCTCCCGCCGCAGCGTGATCACGTTGGGCGTCGCGGTCTGGAGCGCGGCGACGGCGGCCGGCGGCTTTGTGCGCCAATTCTGGCAGCTGTTCACCTGCCGGGCGCTGGTTGGGTTCGGCGAAGCGGGGTACGGCCCGGCGTCACAGGCGATCATCGCCCAGTACTACAAGGGACGACGCCGCGCGTTTGCCATCGGCGTGTATTCGGTCGGCATGGCGCTCGGCGGCGTGCTCGGCATCTGGTTCGGTGGCGTCATCGCGGAAGAGTACGGGTGGCGCTGGGCCTTCATCTGGATGGGCGTTCCGGGGCTCCTGCTGGCGGTGCTTGCCTCGCGCCTGCGCGAGCTCGATCGCCGTCCCCCGCCGCCGATCGTCGAGACGCTCGGCGAGTGGTGGCAGCATGGCAAGCACGGCGTCACCCGCTACGTCATGCCGCTCGCGATTTGCTCTGGCGTCGGCGCATTGCTCGCGGGCTTTCTTTCCTTGTTCGAGGGAATTCCATCACAGTTCGGCACGGCGGTGTTCGGCGTCGGCATGAGCATCGGGATCGCGTGGACCGTGTGGCGCCTCGTGCCGCTCGCGGTGCGGCGCACGACGGAAGCGGGCGCCGTCGCGGCGGGCGCGTTCGACGATTTTCTGGACGCCGCCGTCCTCGTGCTTCGGACACCAACCTTGATCTGGGTGTTCCTGGGCGGTGCGATGGTGACGTTCGCCGTGAACGGATTGGTCGCGTGGGCGGCGGCATTCATGCAGCGGATTCATGGCCTCACGGTCGCGCGCGTCGGCGGCGAGTTCGGCGTCTGGGCGCTCACGGGCGGCGTGCTGGGCGCCCTGGTGGGCGGCAGGCTCGCCGACCGGCTGCAACAGCGCTGGCACGGCGGCCGCGTGCTCGCTTCCGGCGCCGGGTTCGTCCTTGGCGCGCCCGTGTGTGCGGCGCTGTTGCTCGTGCACGACCTGCGCTGGTTCGGGCCGCTCATTCTGGCGACGTATTTCCTCTACACCTGGTACAACGGGCCGCTGGTGGCCGTCATCCTCGACGTCGTGCCGCCGGCGGTCCAAGCCTCCGTGCTCGGCGCGTTTGTGCTCTTCTCGCACCTCGCCGGTGACGCCCTCGCGCCGCCGCTGATCGGCTACCTGCGGAGATCTGCGCACCGCGATGCTCCTCCTGCCGGCCGTCGGATTGCTGGGCGGCGTCATCATCCTCATCGCGCTCACGACGGTGCGGCGGGATATGCAGCGCTTACGTGCTCTCGATATCCACGTGTCAGGCCGGCGCTGAGATGCCATGAAGATCGCCGTCATTTTCGATTCGCTGCACCCCGAATGGGAGGATGCGGCGTTCAAGCGCGAGGTCGAGGAGAAGGCCGAAGAGGCGGAGTACGACGTCGCCCGCGCGCTCATGGCCGGCGGCCACGACGTGTTCATGATCGGTATTGGCGATGACGTCGCGCCGTTGCTCGCGAAACTGGCGGACTTCCAGCCCAAGCTGGTGTTCAACGGCTGCGAGGGCTTCCGCAAGAACGCGCGGCACGAGTACGGGATCGCCGCGCTCCTCGACATGTACGGCTATCGCTACACGGGATCCTCGCCGACCGCATTGCTCGTCGCCCGCAACAAGTCGCTGACCAAAAAGGTCCTCGCCTATCACGGCATCCGTGTGCCGGCATTTGCCGAGTTTCACGAGGGCGACAAGCTGGTGCGCCCGTCGGAGCTGCGGTTCCCGCTCATCGTGAAGCCGCTGCTCGAGGACGCGTCGATCGGCATCGCCCAGGCATCGGTCGTCGAGGACGACGCGTCGCTGTCGCAGCGCGTGGAGTTCATTCACACCAAGTACCACCAGGCCGCGATCGTCGAGGAGCTGGTCGAGGGCCGCGAGGTCTACGTCGGTCTGCTCGGCAACGATAAGCTGGAGGTGCTGCCACTGACCGAGATGACGTTCGGTGAGCCCGAAACCGCGGAGCATCGCATCGCCACCTACAAGGCCAAGTGGGACGAGGACTACCGCAAGAAAAAGAAGATCAAGAACGTGTTTGCCAAAGGCGTATCCGATGAGCTGACGCGGCGGATCGGCGAAATCTGCAGCACCGCCTTTCACGCGTTGTGGCTGCAGGACTACGGCCGCGTGGACGTCCGCCTGGCGCACGACAACGAGGTGTACGTGCTGGAAGTGAATCCGAACCCCTTCATCGCGGCCGAGCACGAATTGGCGGAGGCGGCGGAGAAATCGGGGCTCAAGTACAACGCGTTCATTCAACGCATCGTCGACGAGGCGCTGGCACGGTGAGCAGGCGCGAAGTCCCCACCCCCGAGACGCGGTGTCCCCGCTGCCATACCGAGCTGGAGCGGTTCTGGAGCTACTGTCCGAGCTGCAGCCGGCGGCTCGAGTGGCGCGACACGCTGCGCGAGACGAACGCCGAGTGTGCCTACTGCGGCTGGATGGTGTCGGACGCCTCGTCGTTCTGTCCCTGGTGCGGCCGCAACATCGAGGACGAGGACTCGAGCGACGAGCCGCTCAAGGCGCCGAAGGGGTTCAAGTTCCACGCCCGCTGCGATTGGGGCTGCGGCGGTGGCGTGATGTATCCGATGCGGTTCTGCCCCTGGTGCGGGCGGGCCCAGACGTGGCGCTACGATCACTTTCAGAATGCGTGCCCGCATTGTGACCGCGGCGTGGACGACTGGATGGCGACGTGCCCCTGGTGCGGCGAGGACGCCACCGGCGGCGATCTCATTCCGCGAGCGCTGCGCCGCGCCCGGCGCCTGCTGATTGTCTCCCGCATCCGCGACTGGCACTACCGCGTGGCGTTGCGGCCCGGCGTGTCGGGCGTCGCGCCGCGCGCCCCCAAGGTGATCGAGCTCGACCGCCGCTACGTCACCGGCAAGCGCCGCCGCGACGAGATCTCGTGGAACATGCTCACCGGCCTGCTGCTGCACGAGCTCGGCCACTCATTCCTCTACCATCACTGGTCGTGGACGCGCTCGGGCCGCTTCCGCCGCACCTTCGGTGAGGTGCGCAAAGCCTACCGGGTGGCCGACGAGCACTGGGTGGACTTCGAGCGCCGCCGCATCGCGACGACCCTCACCGATTACGTCAGCGCGTATGCGGCGACGCACCCGCAGGAAGATTTCGCGGAG
>WNGK01017045.1_pt1 | contig 10081 bp, 8 predicted proteins | sample 5400601 | NCBI WGS metagenome assembly WNGK01 (sample SAMN13153376, study PRJNA577476) | soil metagenome | isolation source: 60 cm soil or saprolite under Garry oak tree replicate 1 | place: USA:California | collected 2016-06-15 | reverse complement strand
CGACTACCATTCCTCCCTTGTACTTTTTACCTTTGATCACAGCTGTCGTGCTGGTGGAGCCCTTCGATTCTGTAATCTCTTCATATCTCGGAATGATGTAGCCTCGAAGCCGATGTTCTCGGAAGAGCATGCTCCTGATCCATCCTGAGACTCCCTGACGGGACATGTCTTCGATTGGCAGAAAGCTGATCCTAGAAAGAGCGGTGACAAGTTTCATCACTACTTCACCGTCGAACTGGGTTAGGTTCAGAACTAGCTCTGCATCTTGGTAGCAATAGGCCGCGAGTTCGGAGTATGATAGCCGGGAGATTGGTGTGGAGATCTCTAGCTTTCCGGTCTCGAGAAGTGCCTCGGATATAGCGTCGAGCGTGGATTCTCTATATTTGCCGCTGAATGCATAGACTTGGATTGATCTGTTGAAGAAGAACTTGTAGAGGTCGAAATGAATGCCGTATTTGAGTCCTGCTGATTCTCGTCCGAGCTCGATGGGAATCTTATCTCGTGTAAACCCTAGCTTCTCCGCTCGATGGAAGAGATATCGGAGGTCGAAATCGTCCCCGTTAAACGTCAGGACAAAAGGGTAATCGTTCAGTTCCCTGAATATCGCGGATAAGAGCTCCTCTTCGGTTTCATAGAAGTCTAAGAGCAGCCCCGAGGGAGCCTCAGCATCTTCAACCGCAAGCCCTGGCCGTTTCAGGATCAGAGCTTTCTTCACCCTGTCGTTGGAAGCGAAACTCGCGCAGATTACTTTGTACTCTGCTTCTTGGGGGTCCGGGACTCTGGTGTCGATTGGCGAGTGCACCTCAATGTCAAACGCTACTCTCCTGTAGGTTGGTACCGGGAAGTCTAACAAGCGAAGCCACCGGTCGAGTAGGCTCTGATAGACTGGATCGCTCTCCTCGAAGACAGTCTGGATGTTTATCGAACTACTCCCTGATTGTAGCGGAACGAGGTTTCCGCGTTTAATGGAATAGGACATTCCGGGCTCAAGTCTGCGATCATAGATGTAGTTCTCAGTGTATCGAATATCGGCTTCCCAGGCTTTGATAATATCACGGATGCATCCACTGGGACGTCCACCAATCGAGAGAGGGTCTCTCGCATAGATCACGGTAACAGGAATCTCTTTGCCCTTCAGCGCGTCGAATCTCTTGGATCCCTCGAACTTGACAAAGCCAGGGTGTCTCACTAGGCTCTGGTTCTTCCCCAGCACTTCAGGCGACTCCTTGGAGAGACAGTACGGGGTATGCCCTGTGTTGTCGTACCAGAAGTGTATCTTCTGGGATTTCGGCTCGTAGAGTTTGAGGTATACGGAGCGTCGCTCTCCATCGTAGCCAGCCCCCACGAAATATGATTCAGCTAATTCCTGCGGGATGCTTGGTCTGAAGTTAAGCTGTGCTTTTGGGTCCTGCCTCGGCCGGGGGGGAGGCACCGGTTCAGGCTTTGCCATGTACTGGTCGAGGCTGGACATTAACGCGGGCCCTGATCTCAGAAGCATGAAAGTTAAACCTTAGTTGCTCGGAATCGGGGCCTTGAAACGCTGTGCCCGCTAGAGTCAGGCTGAAGGTGTCGAGCCGAAAATGACTCCAGGCAACACTTCGTTGAGAGGCCTTCATGAAACTGAGACCACTCGTCCGGTTGGTGTAGGGATGCATCATGTTGGCCCAGCAGACAATCTGCAAGAATCCAAACGCGCAGGGAAGCTACGCAGACCCGACTCCTATTTCTCAGATCAATTCAGGCTTGCTCATCAGGCGTTGGTACTGGTTAGTAGAGGAGCCAGCGAGCGAGACGCCGTGCAGCGAGCTGCAGCCTCAGACCCTCGTCTGACAAACGTCAAGCGGGAAGCCTTAGCTTTGGTATTGGGAACAACCAGCGAACAGGACGTTATCGACATTCTCGTGCGAAATGCACATCCCCAGGAAAAGATGGGGATGAGCGCTCGCTGCTTGTTTCGGCTGACAACTTACGCAATGCTACGACCAGGTGCGAGAGGACAGATGAGGCGAATAGAGCACAGCGTCAGAGCGATCGCTCCGAGTGATCTAATTCCTAGGCTCGAATTCTTCTTCGGAACTTTGTCGGCCTTGAACACGACTGGGCTTCTCTCCGGTTTGAGAGACTCTGAGAGGGTCGCTCTTCAAACACATCATCCGGTCTGGTGGGTGAACTATTGCTTTCGCCTTCTCGGCCGCGGGGACGCTGTTACGTTCTTGTCCACAAGGTCGCGGCCAAGATATTTTCGGGTCAATCCTCTGAAGAACCGAGGAAGAACAACTCTCCCAAAGGAGCTTGGGAGTTTGGCTGAGAGACTAACGAAGGTTCCCTCTGCCCAAGGTGTGTACATTGTCTCCGGCTCTCCTTCCGCGTTCGCAGGATTCTTCTCGTCGGGTTCTTTCCAAATGCAAGATTTAGCCTCCTATCTGGCGATCGAGGCGGGGAGTCCTAGGCCTGGGGAGAGTGTTCTGGACTTGTGCGCAGCTCCAGGAGCGAAAACCGCTGCAATCGCGCAGTTGATGAAGAACCGGGGTACGATTGTTTCGGTTGATTATTCTCCCGCAAGAATGAAGAGTTGGAGAAGAGAAGTTCAGAGACTTGGAGTAAAGATAGCGGACCCAGTGATTAGTGATGCTTCACGGCTTGGGCTTCATGACACCTTCGACCTAGCAGTTATTGACCCGCCATGTACTGGAACAGGGGTTTTTGATCGGAATCCGCGAATGAAATGGCACCTCTCCCCCGAGTCGGTAGGTCGCTATTCAGTTCTGCAACGACGTTTCCTCGAGTCAGCGGTCTCTCTAGTTGGTGAGGAGGGCCGAATCCTGTACTGTACCTGCAGCTTGACGGTTGAGGAGAACGAACATGTTGTCGCACCATTTTTGAAGTCTCATCCAGAGTTTGAGACTCGACCGGTCCTTGAACAGTATGGGTCACCGGGCCTGATGGGACTTGGTGATTGCCGTAGGTTTTACCCGCACCGCGATTGGACTGCTGGCTACTTCATCGCGCGCTTGCAACGGACAAATTGAGACGTAACTAGTCTGCGGGTTTGGTGGGGATAGGCGGAAGTCGGGGCTTCTCGGGGCCTTCGTACATGATCAGATTCTTCGCTTCCAGAGTCTCTTGCAACTTGTTGACTGCGATGTGAACCTGGATCTCTTTTTTCGCCCCAGTGCAGACTAGTTTGCCGCTGGCGAAGATTAGGATTACGACTTTTGGCTCGTCCATGCGGTAGATGAGTCCTGGAAACTGCTCAGGCTCGTACATGGTTTTCTTCAAACTGTAAACGACCTTCTCCAGGTCGATTGTGCCTCCCAGACCCGCGGAAGCTACGATGTTCTGGACGACGATTACTGGTCTGCCAACGATCACGATCCCTCCTTTCTTCAATTCGTCAACCACTTTCAACACGGCCTTGTGGGCTTGGCGTTCCGATTTTGATCCGGTGCAGACCATTTTGCCGGAACTGAATATGAGCGTGGCTGTCTTCGGCTTTTTCAGACGATAGACCAGACCGGGGAATTGTTCGGGTCGATATTCTACTCCAGGGAAAATTCTGACTATCGCATTGAGGTCTATTCGCTGCTTCAGCGTGACAGAAGCGACAACATTCTCAATATTGATGAAAGCTCTTCCCTTGTCAGACAACACAAATCACGTTTCCATTTTGAAATCGAAAAAGAATGAGTTTCGACTGATCGGAGCTTGCAAGGACGCCAAGTTCGACGATTAGACCTCTGATTTTAACCGCTTATAAAGCAATTTAAACAAGGATAAATCGCCAATTCGAGCGAAAGATTGGGCTGATGTAAGCCCAAGCTCTACGAAGTAAGCCGAGGCGCTAATTTCTCAATCCGATCGGTCATTCTCAGCAAGTCTATGGCTGATGCGTTCTCTGCAATCCAGGGTTTGCATCTGATGTTGATGGTGATTATGTCTCCAGCCATCCGTTCTAGGCACAGAAATAGTGGAGGAATCGGAGAATACACTAGATCGTTCCCACAGGTTGGACAACGAATCATGGGAAGAGCGCCGAGCGATAGAGAAATGTCGCTATTTGGGTCGAATGAGGATTATTGCGCCTTCAACCTTGACCTCGTAGACTGGTTCTGGAGTTTGGGCTGGTCCTCTTCTTACTTCACCGGTTGCGAGGTCGAATCGGGACCCGTGCCAGGGACATTCGACTATATGGTCTTCCAGTTTTCCTTGGCCTAGTGGTCCTCCGAGGTGAGTGCATGTGTTTTTGATGGCGTAATATTTGCCCTTGCTGTTTGCGAGGCAGATCGGTTGACCTTTGTACTGCACCACCTTCATCTTATCTGGCGGAATCTCAGAGGTCGAGGCTACTCTTACGAATTCTTCTGTCATTTCTGTATCGGACCTGAGATATTCTTGCTAATCGTGCAGCTCTATTAGTTTCTTGCTTCCGCATTGTTATTGTTTATCGTAGTGAGAAGACTCTTCTTCATACCTCAGCCTTGTTGCCCCGAGCTCAATGGCTGACCGGGCGGTAAAAGGCATTTGATCATTCAAACTGAAGGTCCAAAAAAAGAGAGGTTAGGAAAGCTGTTGCGATTATTCTGTGTCCGCTATGCCGCTGTGGGGGTTGGGCAGTGACTTGCCCGGGCGTCAAGCGCTGCGGTTGCATTGGGCGAAGCCTGAGGGGGCAGTGAAGTCGGATGGTCAAAGTCGCAAGGTGGTACAGTTGTCGGAGGCCCATTCGGATGGTGGGAGTGGGCGGCTGCTTGACTTGCACCGGCTACCAATGATATCATTGTGGGCGACATTGCTGCGATCAACGCGACTGATAGCAGAGCGATGATTTTTGCTTTCATTCGTTTTCCCATCTGGGCCATAGCCTCCTAGGAAATATAAATCAAGATTTTTGAAGGTTGTACAACCAGTCGTTGTACAATGTCCTTCTCCGTCTTGGTTTGGCCTCGGATAGACTGGTCAATCTAAAGCTATCAGGAGCCATGCTCACTCTCTTCGAACATGGTCTGGAGGCTGAGCGCCTCAACCTCTCCACCTTGATCAGAAATTTGAGGGGATAGGATGCAAGGACTGTATGCGAGGAGCAGTCATGCGAGTGTGGCTGATTTTCAACTACATCCTCTGGTCGAGCTGAGTGTCTAACTCGAGTCCTTCTCAAAGGCTCCGTCCATGGTTTCTAAAGGTGGGAGAGATTCCTGATTCCACTCGGTACCTCAGCATATGGCTGGAAGTTACGAGGCATTTTAGTCCCGCGTTCGAAGGTCGTGAGTCAGCGGTCCATTTCCTGGGACACATGTCATGAAACACATCGGAGGTACCCGTCTTGCCCTCCTACTCGCCCTCGCAACATTGGTTCCCGTCTTGTCCGTCGATCTGGTTTCAAGAGTCAATGCATGTTGCCCAACTCCGGGTGGCGGTTACTACTCCCTGACATCGGTTCCGGCATCGACCCAAGAAGGCAATACGGTAAACCTGGTTCTTACCGTTACTAGTGCAGGCGGTGGGACCCTCTATCAGTTCAGATTCTTCGTGAAGAACCCCGCGAGTGTGATTTTTCAGTCGCCGTTGGAGAACTACACGACTCTCATCGGGCAGTCCCAGTTCAGTAAGTCGGTCGCATTCCCGAGTACATCGTTTGCAGGATCCGACTCACTGCTCGGCCAATACGCTGCTTCGGTCGATCTGGTAAGCCCGATCGCATCGCCAAATGTGGCTTCAAGTTCTTTCTTCGTGAATATTGTCGATAGTTCGGAGCATGAGAGAACTCAGACCGTGACGATTCAGGCTAGCGGGTACAATGCCTCGGAGAGCGTCAGTGTAAGCATTAGGACACAGACCACTTCAACTCTTGTGTTCTCGCAAACCTCTCCAGCCTCGCTTGTGGGAGTTGTAACTGCTAGTTGGAAGATACCCGTGAACGCGACTATAGACTCCTATATGGTGACGGTTTCCGGAACCAGCTCTTTCAAGACTCCTCTTGACGTCCAGCATTTCGCTGTGAATGCAGCGACGATGTCTGTCGCTACCATCGCGATATTCAAACCGATCTACCAGAGGACTGAAACTATGCGGTTTTCCTTCCAGCCAACTTATCCCGACGCGTCGCTTCCCTCGACGGGCGTCGGCCTTCTAACATTAGCAACACCTGGCGGTTCCAAAATCACCCTCACGGCTACGTACAACAGCAATGCCCAAACGTTCAGCGCCAATTATACCACCTCGTTGACTAATGAGACAGGAGTCTGGACGGTCACACTCGGACCACGCGCCTTCAGCGATGCTTTTGGGAACACCGGCCCTGGGATAGCCATAATGAACACTCCACAACTAACTCCTGCAGCCCTAACCGTCGATGTGACGACTAACACTAACATTGGAGTTGGCCAACAACTCCGATTCAACGCAACCATAGAATATCCTGATGGAACAACTCTCCAGTCTGGCACGGTTCGCGCTTACTTGCTCTACAGCGGGACACCCGCAATCAACGATTCTGTCCCTATGGTCTTCGACACTATTCTCGGATTGTGGATAGGCAGCTACACTGCCCGTTCAACAGATGCCGGAGGACTGTGGTCTCTGATCGTCAAAGCATCAGATTCTCCTTCACCTGCAAACACTGGCACGGCAACGAGGGCAATAAACATCCAGAATAATCCGCCGGCCAGCTTCCCACTCTACTACTTCGGAATCATAGCCGCACTAATCGCGGGACTACTCCTAGCCGTATTCCTCGTCTTCAAAAGACGTCGAGTGACACACGCTAGGCTGAAGATTGATCTTGATGCGGTGCACTCCGAAGCTGGGCGGATAGAGAGTTCAGACTTTTTCAAATCCGTGAAGGATCAGGTAAGGAAGGAGAAAGAAGAATAGAGTATTCCTCCAGACAGCTCTTCGGGGGAGTATCAGGCAGGGGTTACGAGGACTTCTTTGTTGCCGATGTCAGGTACGCTTTCCCACCGTTGTTGTGGATTCTAGTAGCGAAACATGCGTCTTTGATGAAGTTGATATTGAATAGTCATTGAAGGTGTGGAATAGTCCCGAATCGATAGCGTTGTCGAAATACGCGTTCTTGAAATCTAGTGACAGCGCGTTTGCGAGTCTGAAATCCACTTTCAGCTTCCTCTCGCTGCCTTTCGTTTTCGCTGCTTCGATGGCGCGGGTCGAAAGGTCGACCCCAACAACCGAAAACCCTCTCTCTGCGAGGTAGAGTGCGTTCTCACCGGTCCCACAGCCAACGTCGAGTACCCTGCCCTCATTGAGTTCCCCAGCCTGGACCAATTCTACAAATGCCGGTTGAGGGCGGCCGATGTCCCAGGGCGGTCTGGTCTTGTACGCGTCCTCCCAAGAGATCAAATTTTATCGTGCCAAAGTCAACTTCATGCGTCTATTTCATAAGGCCCTCTCGTCTAGAATCTCGGCCGAATGGTTCGATACGAACAGGTTAGTATTGCACAATGACAGAGAAGCATTACCCGGAAGGCTTCACCGATTTTCTAGAATTCTTATGTGGGAAGTATGACGTAGATAAAAGTCGAGTATTCATCGAATACAGTTCAAAACCTCCTCCTCCAATAAAGGGAGGTCGACCTGGTTGCTACGACGGGCTCCTCTCGTACCGGAAAAAAGATGGGCAAGTTGAATTTCTCATAACGGTCTTCGAAGCAGCTAGGGACACGCTACTGACTCTGGGACACGAGTTTGCTCACTTGGTAGACGACTTGAAGTCCGAGAAGATCGGCAAACCTCTTGGCCCCCCTGATGATGCACGTGAGCGGAAGTTTGACAACTTGGCTATGCGAGATCTCAACCAATTCTGGATGCAAAAGAAGATAGGTGGCTCGAAACGTGACCAGCATCCTGTCGGAATCCAAGATGCGATCCCAGAAGGATAAGGCTCAAGATTTTCGTGGACTCCACCATGGAAAACGGATTCTAATTCTTCCGAACGCATGGGATGTCCCAAGCGCACGCGTCTTCGAGAGTGAAGGATTCCCAGCGGTTGCAACCTCTAGCGCCGGACTGATGGTATCTCTTGGCTACCCTGATGGCGAGGTGATTGGTCGTAATGAATTCGTGTCGGCTGTCGAAAGAATCGCTAAGGTCCTCTCGGTCCCACTCTCGGTGGACATCGTCGCGGGATTCGGTAAGACCACTGAAGAAGTAGTAGCCACGGTCAAGGCAATTTTGAGAGCGGGAGGAATCGGAATAAACATCGAAGACTTCGCCCATGCAACGAAGAAGCTCTTTCGTGTTGAGAGACAGGTCGAGAATGTCAAAGCGATCAGAAGACTTGGTGATACTGTGGGCGTTCCTCTTGTAATCAATGCTCGAACCGACGCGCTACGATTTGGAATTGGCGACGATGAGGCAAAGTTCGAAGAAGCCATTCGCCGCGCCACTGCTTACAGAGACGCGGGAGCTGATTGCGTCTATCCTATGGGTCTGACTGAGGCGGGTTCAATAAGTCGCTTTGTGAAGGAGCTTGATTTTCCCATCAATGTTATGGTTAGGAAGGCGTTGCCTCCTGTCAGCGAACTGGAGAGGCTGGGTGTTGCTCGCGTAAGCTTTGGCCCGAGTGCTTCGTATGCGGCGATGGGTCTCTTAAAGCGCGCTTCCAAGGAGGTGTTGGAAAAAGGCACCTATCAGAATCTTGTCGACGGTGCGATCGCCTTTGACGAGTTGAACAACCTGGCGACGCCTAGGCAGGATCCCAAAGCTTCCGAACAGTAAACGGACATCCGACGGTCCACACTTATTCGATCACGACGAGCTTGACGCTCTTCAACTTGTCCTCCTTCTGGAATTCGTGGGCCATTGACCCCACCTTCTTTGCGTCCCCCTCTAGCAGGAAGAGCTCGACGCAGTTGGTTTGGCTGATCTTGTTGTGGATGTGTGTCTTCACGATGTCATCGAATTCGTGTTTGAGCCTTGTTATCGGTGCTTCGTTGGACTCGTCGTGAGTTACGACTATGATGGCGTTCATGTGTCCCGAGAGAGCATTCTTTTCTTTGGAGTCTTCCAGCAGCAACCTAATTGCTGATCTCACGAGTTCGGATCGACCGGCGAATCCTCCTGATCTCTGGATCTGGTCCATCTCCTTCAACATCTGATCGGGGAAGGACAAGCTGATAATGGCCATTTTTCGACACAGTAGAGATGGTTAACAATAATTATAAAGCTTCCAGCCAATTGTTATTAACGTAGGTTCCAAGTCAATCCTCGAGCGGCAGAAGCTCATCACGAATTAGAGAAGTTAAGATGATCAGACAGCACATTTCAGTATTGAATATGCGACGTTACTTGCGGAAGTTAATAACTCCTGACAAATACTTAATAGTCCCTTGCCCCCCTGCTAGGCTCACAGTTCATGGAGAAATAAAGAATGCGAAGAGGATATTTCATCGCCGCGGTCCTAGCAGTAATCCTCGTAACGGCTACAGCGGCCGGATTGTATCTCAACCGGCCTGCATCCCAAACGAGTTCAACCCAGGTGCAAGTAGTGGCCGCCGAAAACTTCTGGGGCAGCCTGGTGTCGCAGCTCGGCGGAACCCACACACAGGTGCTGAGTATCGTTTCCGATCCAAACGCTGACCCTCACGAATACGAAAGCAATGCAGCGAACGCTCGGGCGATTGCGAACGCAAACTTAGTCATCGTTAACGGCGCTGGCTATGATGATTGGGCTCTAAGACTTCTTTCAGCAAACAATAACCCGAGTCAGAAAGTTTTGAACGTGGCAAATCTCCTTGGGAAAGAGGCTGGGGACAACCCGCACTTCTGGTATAGCCCGAGTTATGTGAATCAAACCACACGTGCGATGTATTCAGATCTTGTTTCCGTCGATAGCACCAATGCCGCGTACTACGGACAGCAATACGCCAGTCTAAGCGCGTCCCTTGGACAATATAATAGTCGGATCAACGAGATTGCCTCAAAGTATGCAGGGAGACCTGTAGCATCGACAGAAAGCATCTTCGTCTATCTAGCCGAAGCGACTCAGCTTGACCTCATCTCCCCGCCCGAATTCATGAAAGCAGTGTCCGAAGGAAACGATCCGACGACTCCTGACAGAATCCTATTTGAA
>WNGK01027134.1_pt1 | contig 10083 bp, 9 predicted proteins | sample 5400601 | NCBI WGS metagenome assembly WNGK01 (sample SAMN13153376, study PRJNA577476) | soil metagenome | isolation source: 60 cm soil or saprolite under Garry oak tree replicate 1 | place: USA:California | collected 2016-06-15 | reverse complement strand
AGCCAAACCGCCGGATGGTCCGTTATCTATTCTTCGAGGCCACACCCTCTGCACCCAGGAGCATAGACATCGCCAGAAACATCCAAGCCTGAGACCATCTCATATAAGAAGTCCGAATGGTGCAAGAACGAAGTACCCGATAATAAAAGAAACCCCGTTCGTCCCACATGTGGTCCATGGTCCAGTGAAAAACTTTCTGCGCCAATTGGACGTTCCCTGGATCAAGATCCTTCAACGACAATAAGGTGATGATGCTCTGAGCGACGCAATGAATGTCTATCGGGTAAGTTTGGTCATGGAAGTATTTCGCTGCCCCATCCTCACGAAAGAAGTGGTCTCGATAGAATGCGAACCCACGCCGCAAATGAGAGTCAAACTCATCCGTTCCGAGAACGTAACCTATCGTTTGTAGGGCACATAAATTGTAGCCGGTGTGAAAATTATCTATCCATCCTTGGTTGGAGGATTCACCGTACTTCCAGGATCCGTCATCACGCTGTCTTGAAGCCGAGTAGCACGCCACTTTCAGGGCTGGCGCGAGAAATGTCTTATCTCCCGTATGCTTGGCGACCCTGCAGAACAATGCGGCACCCAGGAAATTCCCGTTATGGACATTGTTCTTCATCGACGGTAGCGGATAGGCGAACCCAGCCACGGATTCTCCGTCAGTCCAGTAGAGGTGTTCCATGATGAACTTCGCGCTGCTTGCAGCCATTTCTAGAAAACGAGCTTCACTGGTTTGTTCATAGGCATCCAGCAAAGCATCCGCAACGAATGTCGTGCACACAAGATTGGGTGACCAGCGCGGGACCAGGAGCGTTCTCGTCTGCCAGGGAAAACTGTAGCCCCAGCACCAATAGCTAGTATTCGGAGAGCGAAGGGACTCCAGATTCTTGAAAATGTCCCCAAGGAGGCTTGGGCTGGTAGGAATACCAAGATTCGAAAGTCTGAGCAAAGCCTGGATAAACAACCCGAGTGCCTTCGGATTTTGCGCGGAAGGTATGGCCAGAAAAGGCCGGATATTGAAGATACTCCGCTTAAGGACCTGGGTAAGAATCAGCCGAGGTGCGTAGCGATCCAATACTGGCAGGGCCTGAAAAATCCTGCTATTCAATGCGTCATACGGGTCAATTCCCGCCCAATCGCGGGACTGACAATAGGCAAGGAGTTTGAGGGTGGCAGTTTTCGCCAATTCCGAAGAAGAATTGCGCCCGGAGAAATCTACCTGGCTGGTGGTCGGGTTCATGGATGAAGTTTGCTGCCGTTTTGCCTTATTTCGTGCGCGAGAAGGAATAGGATACTTTGCCGTTCTCAAGGCTCGCATACGCGACCACTGCTCGTTCGGAGCCCTTGCCTCGAACTAACCAGTTCCCATGTTCGGATTCCAGAGTCATGCTGGCTCGTTCTCTCCACCAAGTGTCCACTTCACCGGGCAAAGCCAGCCACACGTTCCTTTTACTTTCGCAACTTTTCAGCAATTGTAGAAGCTTGCGATATAGTTCTTGTTTCTCTGGCTCGATGATGTAGTCGGGGTGGATGATGAAGCTGATCAGTCCGTGTTTGGCGATAATCAAATCGATCTGCTTCGACCACAATTCCATAGGATCGGAACGCATGATATTGAAAAGGGGGTAGTCCTGCGTGGTCGTCAAGGGCAATTCCAAAACGTCGCCTACAAAATAGGGGAATACTGTGCAGCAACCGCCGCGTTGAGGATCCAGGTGTGCAACGTTTGGCACGGACATGTCGTATGAAAAACCAAACGCATCGTACCAATCAAGGTTCCGGTACATTACCGGCGACCGAAAGCCCTTTGCTCCCCATTTTTCAGCATACCGGTTGATAGTCTCCGCTCGACTTCGAAAAAGTTCTTCCGAGCTGAACAATCTCCCGTCATGATTCAACCCATGAACACACACTTCGCTTCCGGCCTGGCGAATCGCATCCATCACTTCCCGGGAAATCGGATACCTGACTTCCGGAACCAACTCAAAAGCCGATTTAACTCCAAACTCCTTCTCAAGTTTGAGCATCGTGGGGCAAAAGTCTTGTCCTACACCGGTCTCGACATCATGGGTCATAATTGCGCAGGAGCTTGCCGAGTCAGGCCAATACCAGATGAACGGGACCTGCTTGTCTCCAGTACTTTCCAGGATAAGGACCCACAACCAATCCACAAACTTTTCCACCGTTGTGTCCACCGGCCAAGTAGGAAACGTGATTTTTGACCAGTCCTGTAGAGCCATCCGCTGAAGATGCTTGCGCACCTGGACCGGCAAGAGTGGCCGAATGGCATAATAAAGCCGTCTGAAAAGGGACTTACTATTTGAAATGTAGGAGATTTGGGCGTTCGCCGCGGCAACGTACTTTTCCCGACGAAGGTTTTCTATGATCTCTGTGGGATCAAAAGGCAGCGTAATCGAACCGTTCTGCCGCGAGACGCGTGAATCCATCAAGGGTAAGTTTCCATCCGCGCCGGCTGTGTTCGAGATATCCTGCACCCGGCCAAAGAGTCGGAGATCCCCCAGCTTGAAAAATCCTTCGGGCCCGGAGCCGGGTGAACACTTTATCCCAGCCGTGGAAACAGGCGGACACTTTGTATACTGAAGGAAGGCCAAAAGAGAGTTGTGAACTCCTTGGCTCATCGAGTTGTCGATCGCGCTTGTGCTAGTCATTATTAAACCGGTAAAATCGGAGTCCCTTTTTGCGAAACGCCCTCACTTCCGCGCGAGTTGGGTAAGTGTAATTTTTCCAGTCACCGGAAGGCTGGGGAACCGGTTTGGTTGATTGGGGATCATATCTTTCCAAAAAGGAAGCCATCATTTGGCCACCAGCGGTGGAAGTCTTCCTGTTCAGGTCATAAACCGTGTCTTTCTTGGTGACTGGCACTTGCACTTGGGACAGCACGTCGCCGGTGTCAAATCCTTTTGCAATGACGTGTAAGGATGCGCCAACCCTATCTACTCCCTCCAGGAGAGCGTGAAAGCTCGGGGCCATGCCTCGGTATTGAGGCAACAAGGATTTGTGGAGGTTCCAGCAGCCAATGCGGGCAACGGATTCGCGAACTGTCTTGCCAATATAATGACTGAAATTCGTCGAGATAATGATGTCGGGTTTCCAGGAACGAAGTTTCGCAACCCCTTCCGTATTGTTGATATCCGAAGACCCGAACTGCTCGACACCATGCTGTTTCGCGAGATCGGATGGAATTGCCGGTTTCTGCTTGCCATGAACGTATTTGAGCAGCTTGATGTAGGTCATGTCGGCAAGAAAAATGAGGCCGGATTTGCGAAACACCATCCAGGCAGCTTCGAAGTCCGAATGTTTATAAACCTTACAGGCGGAAAGGACCGACCCGACAATCCACTCCGGGTGGCTTTGATAGAGGAATTTCTGCATTTCCCCGGCAAACTCGTCGTCTACGGCAAGTAGAACAATTCTCATTTGAAAGTGAACTCAGCGCCGTTGCTGTCAAAAATTTGCAAATTGCAAAATCAGATCGTACACAGTTCTCTTGGAGCTGTTTATTTGGGCGCAGCCGAGCCGTCGACCGGCACCATCTCCGCCGTACTTTTTGGACTGGTGCTCATTTTCGGTTGTGGGTCAGATCCCATCCCGGTGGCATCGGCCATCAATTGCAGGTAGCGCTGCTTCATAATGCTCCAGCGGATGGGAGCGAATTCTTGCAGGGCCTTTTCCGCCATCCGATGACGCCGCGCCGGATCCCTGTAAAGAACGAGCATCTGGTTCGCCAGATCGGAAGGGTTGTGCGGTTCGAAGAATGCCAAAGCGTCTTCACTAAAATAATAGCGAATGGTTCTCAGCCGAGAAGCGATTACTGCCTTGCCCATGATGATGTACTCCGACAATTTCCCCGAGAAGGACAAATCGAGGAAAATGTCCTGCCGGGTCGCGAGAACGCCGATATCGCAGCGCTTCATCCACTGAAGAATTTCTTGGGGACGAACGAGCCCCAGAAATCTCACCTTTGAAGTCAATCCAAGCTCTTCCGTCAGGAGTTGCAGGGGCTTATGTTCCGTGCCAGTGCCGAGTATCCAGAATTCCGCACCAGGCATATCCTGGTGCACCTTGGCGAATCCCCGAATCGCGACATCCAAGCCGTAAATATGAGTAACGGTTCCGTGATACATCATGACGAATGCCGGCTGCGGGACCTGAGGGCCAGCGGGGGAGTCAGAGGTTTTCGAAGCGAGGAAGAATTCTTCATCCACGCAGTTCATGATAATCGTGGATTTTGAACGCCTGAGTCCTCGCTTGACGAGCACGTCTTCAATCGTGTGGTTAATGTTGATTACGAAGTCGGCGAAATTGAAGCTTTTCCGTTCGACGTATTCCAAGATGCGCACAACCCAAGAATTAGGCCTGATCCCATATTTGGAAATGTAAAACTCCGGTGTGACTTCGTGCATATCGAAGCAGCGATCCCCGTTTCTTGCCAAGGGCAATCGTGTAGACATGCATTCCGTCCAGTTCATAATCTTTCGACTTCGAATATTTGGAACGAAGTGCGAGGATATCTACTTCATAGCCTGCGGAAACCAACGCTTCCGCCTTCCGCGTTACACGTACATCAATTTCATAGGGATTGTGTAACAAGATGCAAACGGATTTCATACTTAGGTTCACCGGGAAGTTATCCATTACTCGCGGGCCTGGCAGCCAATTACACTTTTGAGGTCTGCACCGCGAGTTGGTCGAAACCATTTGCGCCCGAATTCTCCTGCTGGAAGAAGTCTCGAACGGACTTCACAACGTAGCGCAGTTGGGCGTCGGAAAGTTCAGGATAGATTGGCAGTGCCAGGGTCTCATTCGCCACAGTCTCGCTTTGAGGGAATGCTCCTCCTTTGTACCCCAGGTAAGCAAAGCACTCCTGAATATGCATGGGAACCGGGTAGTACACCTCTGTGCCTACTCCACGATTCTTTAGGTACGCCTGCAGTTGATCGCGGCGCGGAACACGAATCACGTATTGATTGAAAATGTGCCGGTTCGTGACAACCTTCGGCAATCCAATCCTTGATGATTCGGTCGATGTCTCCGTTGATCCGGTCTCGGCAAAGAGGTGGTCGTATGTTTTTGCATTTCTCTGGCGGCCCGCGGTCCAACTATCGAGATGCGGGAGCTTGGTGGAGACAATAGCGGCTTGTAGAGCATCCAGCCTGAAATTACCACCGACTACTTTGTGATAGTACTTAGGCTTGGATCCATGCGCTCTCAGCACCTTCAACTTGTCCGCACGTTGCGCGTCGTTCGTTACAATCATGCCCCCGTCGCCGGCAGCGCCGAGGTTCTTCGAAGGGAAAAACGAGAAACAACCGTAGTGACCGATCGAACCCGCGCGGCGGCCCTCGTATTCCGAACCGATTGCCTGTGCAGCATCTTCGATCACAACCAGTTTGTGGGTCTCGGCCAAGGCCATAATCGGGTCCATATCCGCCATTTGCCCGTAGAGATGTACCGGCATGATCGCGCGCGTTTTCTTGGTGATCTTCGCTGCAATCTGTGTGACGTCCATGTTGTAGGTGACCGGATCAATATCCACGAATACCGGCATGGCGCCGAGACGCGAGATGGCGCCAACGGTCGCAAAAAAAGTATACGGAGTGGTGATCACTTCATCGCCCGGCCCGATGTTCTCCGCCATGAGGCAGGCCAGCAGCGCGTCGCTGCCCGACGTGACACCCACGGCGAACTGGCAGGCGGAATACTTCGCGACCGCCTTCTCGCACTCCTCCACCTTTGGACCCAGGATGAAGTGCTGGGACTCCATCACTTCGGCGATTGCTGCGAGAAGTTCGTCCTTAACCGTCGCGTACTGCGCCTTAAGATCGAGCAGTGGTACCTGCATATTTGGTCTCCTCTTTAAATTGTTTATAGGATTTCGTGCCCTTGCTCAGTTCAGCCGGCAAGGTATTTTCTTCGTCCAGATCGAGGCAGCGCAGGACGCCCGGCTGGACTTCCTTGTAACGGTAGCCGCTTTCCGGGCAAATCACCACGCCATCTTCGCTCGCCAATTCAAGCTTGTGTCCGTGCCGGCTCATCCACGCGATCTGGTGCGCGGGATTGCCGACCACAAGAGCGTAGTCCGGCACATCCTTGGTGACCACGGAGCCTGAGCCTACAAACGCATAACGTCCAACCGTCACGCCGCACACGATCGTTGCGTTTGCTCCGATGGAGCATCCGCGCCGCAGCCGCGTAACCTCATACAGGGAATGCCGGTTCACCTGCGAACGAGGGTTGCTCACATTCGTCAACACGCAACTCGGCCCCAGGAACACGTCATCCTCAACTACCACACCCGTATACACAGAAACGTTGTTTTGAATCTTGACGTTGTTGCCGATCACCACACCGCCATCCACGTTGACGTTCTGGCCGATCACGCACTTCGCTCCGATTTGCGCAGCCTTCATCACATGCGCAAAATGCCAGATCTTTGTACCCGCTCCAATTTTCGCCCCTTCGTCGGCATATGCGGATTCGTGCACAAAGTATGGTTGCTCGGTTTTCTCGATCTTTGCTCCAACGGATTCCCCCGTATCGCCGCCATTTTCCAGCGCACGCTGGAAGGCATCCAAAACGCGCAGAACCCGCAAGCCTTCCTTGCCGTCGCTGACGGGAGCCGTTCTTGACTCGATGCAATCGAGAAAGTGCTGGCACTCCGCGCGTAGCGGTTCGCGATTGTCGAGAGCCACCACCTCGCCATCGGCCTTCACCGCGGTCGGGATGCGATTTTTCCATTCCACTTTGTGCGGGTAGAGCATCAACTTGTGCTCGACGGTATCGTCGAACACCGCCATTTTTTCCGAACCCACCACCACAAGTTTCTGCTCCTTAATGGGATGCAGCCAGCTGACGAAAATGTGGGCTCGAACACCGCTCGGAAATTCGAAGTGGCTCAAAGTAACGTCTGTAACGCCGCTGTTTAGATAAGCGCCACCTTTGCACGAAACATGGGTCGGCATTTCGTTCAAAAGCGAAAGGATGACGGAAATATCATGCGGCGCGAAACTCCAGAGGATATTTTCTTCGGTTCGAATCTTCCCGATATTCAACCGGTTGGAATAGAGGTAGTTAATCTTTCCCAGTTGGCCGTCCTGAATCAGCTGCTGCAACTTGAGAATAGCCGGGTGGTAGCGAAGTATGTGGCCGACCATCAGAATCCGGCCCTTCGTCTCAGCGATTTTGACCAGCTCTTCACCATGCTTCACGTCGATTGCCAGCGGCTTTTCGACCAGGACATCTTTCCCGGCTTCAAGCGCGGCCTTTGCCAATTCGTAGTGAGTAACGGCCGGTGTGGCGAGGGCCACCGCATGGATGGAAGGATCCGAGAGCACTTCCTGATAGTTCGTGCAGAACTTCACGCCCTGGTATTTCTTTTTGTAATCCTCCTCCAGCAACTGGTTCGAGTCGCAGAGGGCCACCAATGTGCCGAGTTCGTAAAAATTTCGGACCAGATTCTTGCCCCAATATCCGACGCCGATGACGGCGACTCGCTTCTTCGATGTTTCGTTTGCGCTTTGCATTTTCGTTCCTTTGTTCAAGCCCCTGCGGCAAGGCTCCGATTTAGAGAAGATTCATACACTTTCCTGCGGCTGCCCCGTCTCCGTAGAGTGATGGCCTCGAACTGGGGGGAGTAAACGTCTTCACCATGTCGGCGAGTTGCCCGAGGTTCGCACCGACAAGCACATTCCAGCCACTCTCAACCGTCTCAACCCATTCCGTTTCGTTACGGATCGTGAAACACGGAACGCCCAGCCAGAACGCTTCTTTCTGCAAGCCGCCAGAATCTGTCAACACACAGCGGGCGGATCCGGTCAGCGAAACCATGTCCACATATCCCACCGGCTCCATCAACTTCAGATGCGGCCCCGGCTGAAAACCTATCTCCGTCAGCACCTTCCTGCTGCGTGGGTGCACGGGAAACATGATTGGCTCCCGGATTGAATTGAACGCTTTCAGGATTGCGCCCAGCCTCTCCAGGTCATCGGTATTCTCGCTTCGGTGGATGGTTGCCAGCAAATAATTCTGTTTCTTCACCCCAAAGCGTCCCAGAATCTCCGACTCCCTTGCGTCTGCGCGTTCCTTCGCCCAGTGCAAAACATCCAGCATTACATCGCCCACCTGGTGAACATTTTGCGTGATGCCCTCTGCCGCCAGATTCTGCACGGCCGTGTCACTAGGACAAAGGAGCAGGCTGGACAAATGATCCGCCACCACGCGGTTGATCTCTTCCGGCATCCGGCGATTGAAGCTTCGTAAGCCTGCCTCAACGTGGGCGATGCGTACCGACAATTTGGATGCGGCCAAAGCGCCCGCCAAGGTGGAATTGGTATCCCCGTAGACCAGAACATAATCCGGACGGTGAGCAAGTACCACATCCTCGATCGCTTTCAGCATTGCCCCGGTCTGTGCGCCGTGCGTGCCTGAGCCAATCCCAAGATTCAAGTCCGCTTTGGGCAGCTCGAGTCCGTCGAAGAAGACCCCACTCATCTCGTAATCATAGTGCTGGCCGGTGTGCACGAGGATCTCTTCATGGCACTCGCGCAATTTCCGGCTGACCGCCGCTGCTTTGATGAATTGAGGCCGCGCACCGACGATGGAAACAATTTTCAATTTATTCTCTCGCTTTGAATTCTGCTGAGCGTCGAGTGGTTTACCGTCAATCAATCCGTGCATTGCCGAATCTCCGGCATTCGTTTGCCCCAACTACTTTCGCGAGTCACAGGGCAGGTTTCACTCGCCGCGATCTCGGAGTGGATTCCATTAGCGCTGCATTATGCCAAAGTAATCTCTTTAACAGTTGCGGCCAGTGCAGCCAGTCGTATCCGCCTTCCAGCTTTGCGTGCAGCAAGTGTGAATCGTCCCAGTTATTCACGGGCAAACGGGGCAGAAACAGCTTGTTACACTTGCGACTGGCCTTTCCCAGGATCGTGGATACCCCATACTCGAAACCGAAGTTCTCCAGTAAATCTTCCACAAAGCGCACCAAATTCTTGTCTTCTTCGGGGAAGGAGAATGGGTAGGAAAAACTGTCCACGGGTGCACCAAGATTTTGCTCAATCACTTCCTTGGATTGCCCGATTTCGAATTCCAGTTCCTCGGGTTCCAGCGAACGCAAGTCGGGATGGGTAACCGTGTGGGAACCAAAGCAAATTCCCTGCCGGTGCAGTTCCCGCACTTCGCTCCAGGTAAGGTAATCGGCGCCTTCAATGCGTGCGGAAGTCTCTCGAATTCGATCCGTGGCCAGAAAAACCGTCGCCGTAAATCCGCACTGCGTCAGGACGTCCATCGCCTCGGTGTAGAAATCACGGTAACCATCGTCAAATGTCAGCACGACTGTCTTCGAAAGATCGGCGCCTGATGTCAATGCTGCCCAGGCAGATGGCAGGTCCAGTGTTCTGTACCCTTGATTACGCAGCCAGCGCATCTGTTCTGAGAATACCGCCGGTAGTGTATGTATCTGATAAAAGGGATGCGACATCCCGAAAAGATTGCCCGAGATGCTGTGATACATCAGGATCGGCATACGCGTGCCCTGACTCGGACCGAGAATTCGGGTCAGCGGTAACGAGAGATAGAGGGTTGCTGTCCTGTCCAGTCTCATCATGAAGCTTTTGTGTACCGAAGGGATAGAAAGAGATTGGTCCGCCGGTGAGCGAAAACATCTCGTCAAGCTAAATTGAATTCTCGCGCACCGGCATGATTTTACGGGGCGACTGTCAGCTTTGCGGGCAGCAGTTCACGGACTTTTGCCGCGACTTCACTCAACTGCTCATTAGTCATTTGTGGGAACATCGGCAGAGAAACAATTTCCGCTGCCACGCGCTCGGTGACCGGAAAATCACTCTTCTTGTAGTTGAGATTCTCGTAAGCTTTTTGAAGGTGCAGTGGAATAGGGTAGTGAATCCCGGTGCCGATCCCGGCTTCCGCCAGCCTGGCTTGGAACGCCTCGCGATCCTGCACACGGACAACGTAAAGGTGATAAACACCCTTCGTCCAGGATGCTTCCATCGGAACCACGATCGCGTCCTTCAGGTCCGCCAGCAACTCGTGATA
>WNGK01031563.1_pt1 | contig 10084 bp, 6 predicted proteins | sample 5400601 | NCBI WGS metagenome assembly WNGK01 (sample SAMN13153376, study PRJNA577476) | soil metagenome | isolation source: 60 cm soil or saprolite under Garry oak tree replicate 1 | place: USA:California | collected 2016-06-15 | reverse complement strand
CAGACGCTACGGCTCTTCTTTATTGAGGGTTATACTCTGGAGGAAATTGCCGCCAAGCTGGGTCAATCCCGAGGGAATGTCAAACACCACTACTTCCGCGGGCTGGATCGGCTGCGCAAGGAATTCTTTGCTGGCACATTGCCGGGTAAGCAAGCAGTATGATAAAAAGTCTTGTCCAACCTAGGAGCAGGGGCGTTGTCGCCAACCGAACCCCATGACGAGTTCCTAGAACTCTGCGCCGTTTCGACCTCTGGCCAGCTGACTGGGGAAGAACAGAAGAGGCTGCAGGAGCATCTTGCTGTCTGCCAGTCTTGCCGGGAGGCCCTCCAGCAGTTCGAAGCGGTCGTCGGCCAGGCGATTCCCACCATTGCAGCCAACGAAGAATCTGAGAGCGCAGAACCCGGCCCATCCTGGTCCCAGGAGCAGGCTGAGAAGGCTTTCTTCCAGCGCCTGGCGCAGGAGGAGAAGCACGAGCCCAAGAATTTCCGCGGCTTGAGCGATCTTCCAACCAACCCCCATCGCCTTCCCCCATCGTCAAGTTCGTTACCTTGGCGGCAAGTGTGGATGCTCTACGCTGCGGGAATTCTGCTTTTCCTAACCCTTGGCTTCTACGCGTATCGCGTTAACGTCCACCGCCCAACTGAGGTTGCCCAGCACGCCCCGTCCCAACCAAGCGTACAAAATCAGGTCTCTCTGGAAGAACAACTGAGCGATGCGGGTCACGATCGCGAAATCGCACGCGCTCAGATCGAGCAACGAGACAAGACGATCGCGGGTCTCCGCCACCAATTGGCAGAGCAATCGGCCGAAATCAACCAGATGAAATCGACGCCGGCGCGATCGGAGAACGATCAGCGCGCCGGCGACGCAAGCGGACAGGATCTCACTCAGCAGCGAACAGATCTGGCGCAGAGGTTGGACGCCGCGCAAACCAATTCCAACATGCTCCAGGAAAAACTGGATGTCTTGGCTCAACAGTCTGCTCAAGATGCAGCTCGCGCCAAAGCGTCAGAGGCCAAAGCCAACGATCTTACCCACTTGCTGCAAGATCGCGAGGCGGCCCTTGAGCAACAGGACCAACTCCTCGCTCACGACCGTGACATCCGGGACCTCATGGGCGCGCGCGATCTTTACATCGCCGAAGTCTACGACGTCGTCCGCACCGGCAAGACCCAGAAACCTTATGGACGGGTGTTCTACACGCGGGGGAAATCCCTGATCTTCTACGCGTACGACCTGGACCAGCAGACGGAAGCGAAGAAGGCGAATACCTTTCAAGCTTGGGGCCGACGGGGGCCGGACCAGCAACAGGCGCTCAACTTGGGCATTTTCTATGAAGACGATGCTTCCAGAAAACGATGGATTTTGAAGTGTGACGACCCGAAGACACTGGCACAAATCGATGGCGTATTCGTGACCGTGGAACCAAACGGCGGTAGTCACAAGCCCAGTGGCAAATCACTCCTGTTCGCTTACCTCAGAATTGACCCAAATCATCCGTAACTTCGTTGTTCTGTCCCCGCCACGTCGTTAATTCGTCCTAGAATGATGCAGCGTGGTACCAGCGCGGATTGTCCTGCGAACAATAGAAGAGGGGGCTGGAACCCCGTTGGTCGCTGGAGAGTCTAATGCGCTTCCCCCATGTTGTCCTGCTTTCCGCTTGCGCTTTGATGTTGGACTTGCCGCTTCTGGCGCAATCACCCAACGGGGTTATCAATGGTCTCGTCGGCGATCCTTCCAACCGGGTAATCGTTGGCGCCGACGTGGTAGTTGCTAACGACGTCACCGGCGTGCAATACACCACCAAGACCAATGGCGAAGGCATCTATGTCTTACCGAACCTTCCTCCGGGACCGTATCGGCTGCAAGTCTCGAAGGTGGGTTTCAAGACACTCATCAAGCCCGATATAGTCCTCAACGTCCAAGACGCGCTGTCCATCAACTTCACTTTGCCCGTTGGTGCGCTCTACGAGACGATCACGGTGGAAGCGGGTGCGCCGTTGGTCAATACAGCCAACGCTGCTGTGAGCACTGTGATCGACCGTAATTTTGTCGACAGTCTGCCCCTCAATGGGCGCAGCTTTAACACTCTTTTGCAGTTGACACCCGGCGTGGTCATTGCTCCTGCGCCACTAGGCGGCGCCGCGGCGCCGGGGCAGTTCAGCATCGCCGGGCAGAGAACAAACGCGAACAACTTTACGGTCGATGGCGTATCGGCTAATTTTGGGGTCGTTTCAACCACGGTCACTGGCAATTCCGGCACGGGCTCAGCCCAGGCCTTGAGTGCCCTAGGAGGAACCAGCAGCCTGGTTTCCGTGGACGCACTACAGGAATTCCGCGTTGAAACGTCTTCCTTTGCTCCCGAATTCGGTCGATCTCCAGGCGGACAGATCATCCTCACAACACGATCCGGAACGAACACTCTTCACGGCGGGGCATTCGAATACTTCAGAAACAATGTCTTGGATGCGAACGATTGGTTTGCCAATCAGTCTGGCCTGCCGCGTGCCCCTGAACGTCATAACAATTTTGGGGGCTTCCTGGGTGGCCCTATTGCGAAAAGCAAAACCTTCTTTTTCTTCTCATACGAGGGTGCGCGGCTTCGGCTTCCTCAAACACTGCCAACCCCTGTTCCTTCTGAGTATGCGAGGACGACCGCTCCGTCCGCGATAGCCCCTTACCTCAACGCGTTCCCCAGGCCAGACGATCGCACGATAACACCGGGCGTGTACACAGCTGTGTTCACAGGGAACTATTCGAACAGCGCTACGCTGGATGCCACCAGCGTGCGTATCGACCACAAGTTCAACGACAGTTTTTCCGTCTTCGGCCGCTACAACTATGCTCCTTCCCAAGCCGTGAATAGGACCAATAGCCTCAACAATCTTCAAACTGTCACGACCAATACCCAGACGCTAACGCTTGGTGTGAACACCCTGCTCAATGGGAATGTATCGAACGCCGTTCGAGGCAACTATTCAGCGCAGAGCGCTAATAATTTGTTGACAATGGATTCATTTGGGGGTGCGGTGCCTTTAGATCCGGCCCTTCTACTCGGTTCGTTTCCGATTTCCAGCAATCTGGGTTCCTTCGGGACAAACGACAGTGGAGCGTTCTACCTCATCGGTTCAGAGGCGCGAAATCACACCGCGCAGCTGAATCTTGTGGACGATTTGCTGGTTGCCAAGGGGACGCATCAATTGAAAGTTGGAGGAGACTATCGGGCCATCTTCCTGGATCAACAACCTAATCACAGCGCAGTGTTCTTGTCTGCAGACAGTGTCCAAGCATTCGTTTCGACCGGCACAGCTGGCATTGTTACGATGAACAACGCTCCCGCACAGGTTCTCTCGCAGTCTCTTTCCTTGTATGGTCAGGACACTTGGAAGGTCACACCTCGGCTAACGTTGACGTACGGATTGCGCTGGGAATTCGCTCCTGCTCCATCCCGTCGTGGCACCACGCTACTTGCGTCTTGGACGAATACAAACGACCCGTCCAGAATTGCCCTTGCACCTCAAGGAACGCCAATCTGGGCGACAACCTACACGAACTTCGCCCCGCGGCTGGGCGTGGCCTACAGTTTGACACCACAGAGTGATTTCGTCGTCCGGGCGGGATTTGGCTTGTTCTACGACACCACGGCGGGTTCCATCGGCGCGCTTGCGAGCTCTTTCCCAAGTAATACGTCCGGTCCGCCACCGGGTGTGCCGACCACCGTTACTCTACCGGTAAATGATTTTGCCCCTTACCTGTCACCCATCTCGCTTCAGCCTCCCTTTCCGCCGTTCACCACAGGCTTTGCCAATGATCTTCGGTTTCCCCGGTCGTACCAGTGGAACGTGGCATTAGAAAAATCCTTCGGTGAGAAACAAGTCCTCTCGGCAACATACGTCGGACAGGTGGGCCGGGATCTCCTGAGGCAGGAAGGCATGTTTCAGCCGAATGCAAACTTTTCATTTAATTTTCTGTTGACGGGAAACACTGCCCGATCCAACTACCATGCCCTGCAGGTGCAGTACCGCCGGCCGCTTTCAGGGCGAGTCCAAGCCTTGCTGAACTACACATGGTCGCATTCTCTCGATAGTGCTTCGCAGGACGGAGTCGTGGCCGTTTCTCACACAGTAATCTCTGCTGCGAGAGACTATGCAAAGTCCGACTTCGATGCGCGCCACTCGTTCTCCGGCGCGGTTACTATTTCTCTTCCCTCGGCGGCCAAATCTGGCCTTTTGTCCGTCTTGACTAAGAGCTGGGCGGTCGACACTGAGATCGTGGTTCGGAGCGGCTTCCCGTTTAACGCGGCGCTCGTGTTTGGGGGGCCAGCCGGTGCCGGGCTATCGCGCCCGGACCTTGTCTCCGGGATGCCGGTCTGGGTTCCTGACGGAACCGCGCCCGGTGGAAAGCGTCTGAATGGCACTGCATTCACAATCCCGCCGGCCGGCGAGCAGGGCACAGAACCCCGAAATGACATTGCTGGGCTTGGCCTGACGCAAGTAGATCTGTCAATTGCCCGGAAGTTCGCCATTGCTGGACGGCTAAACCTTCAATTCCGAGCGGATGCATTCAATGCTCTGAACCATCCGAACTTCGCTAATCCGCTTGGTCTTGTCCAGCTTGGGTCCTTCTACTTGAGTTCGACCCGAATGTTGAATCAGGGTCTCGGTGGGCTCAACCCACTCTTCCAGGAAGGTGGACCTCGGTCGCTTCAGCTGTCCTTGAAGCTGACCTTCTAGCCGCATTCGAACCATCAGTTTTCAAGGTCGGCCCCGGAGCTGCAAGACCGTAGCCCCGAGGGATAAGTGTCGGGAGAAACATTGATGAGAAACCTGCGTTGCGTGAGCGCTTTGTTCGTGCTGCTCGCGGCCTCTTGTATTCCAGCGTTCTGGTCTGTTCGTAGTGAGTACGGACCCTGGAAGCGTGCCGGTTTGTTTGGGCAGTGCAGGACTACCAGAGTGGGATGGCATCAATCAGTGGGTTGAGGAAGCGCCACAATGGTCTCCCGATGCGCACTACATCCTGCGCCGAATGCGAATGCAGCCCGACGAGACATGGCAGGTCTGGCAGTGGAATCTAGGAGGGGGACAGCCAGTACAAGTAACGCACGCAAATGGCGATGTAGAGAGCTACAGCGTAGCTCCGGATGGGGCCACAATTCTGTTGACGGTGAAACAATCGCGGGATCCGCTCGACACTAACAAATTGGCTGAGGATGGAATCCTTTACGACGGCACCTTCCTTGCATCGCGCAATCGCAGCGTGGTCAGCGAGGTGTTGGCCACGAAGCCACTCGAAGCAGAAACATGGATTCATGCGGTCTCGAGCGGGAAGGAAAGAAAAGCCACTCAAGAAGAGATCGCCCTCCTTGGCCCCTGGGTCAGCGACCTTGACGAGAAAGTTGTGAACCCGCTGGGGGGTGACTCGATTGAGGGCCATCACATCTTGGACGCCAAGGTTTCTCCGGATAGACGCATGGTCGCATACAGATACTTGCCAAGGAATCGCGCGGAGTCGCAGGGGCGAGTCTACCTTCTGTTTATCAAATCGGTCCGAGGAGGAACCCCAGTTCAACTTCAATTGCCCGCCGAGGCCTGGCTTGTCGTTGACTATTGGTGGAGCGCGGACAGTAGCAGGCTGTACTACATGCAAGTCGATGCAGATGGCCGGCCGGCACAGTTGATGGTGATCACCGTGGGCGGCGGACCGGCTAGACAGGTATTTAGTGGCCACGACTTCATTTGGTCCTGCTCGGTGGATCAAGGCGTACGCTACGTGGCGTGCGGCCGAGAAGGCCCCCTGGCTCCTAAACAGATCGTGCTACTCAATCTCGCACACGGCAGCGTTCGCGAGCTTGTCGATCTGAATCCTCAATTTCAAAATATCGCACTCAGCACACCGGTTCGCATTGAGGGTGTCAATAGGTTCGGTGACAGGTGGTTCGCGCACCTCGTAAAACCGCTGAACTATGAGCCCGGCAAGCGCTACCCCACGATCCTGACGACTTACCGGAGCGGTGAATATTTCCTGCGCGGAGCGTCAGGAGACGAGAACCCAATCCAAGTTTATGCTGCGCAGGGTTTCGCAGTTCTAAGCTTTGATATGGGTCGCGATCGATATGCAGAGATTAAATCCGGTGATTTTCAAGACTTTCTGGTGGCGGAGTCTTCTCCAATCGCCAGCATGGAGATGGCGATTCGAAAGGGAGTCGACATGGGAGTTGTGGATCCGGAAAGGGTCGGCGTCAGCGGTTACAGTCGAGGTACGGAGCAGGTAGCCTACGCGATAAGCCACACCGATCTCTTTCACGCAGCCAGCGGTGCAACAGGGTTTACCAGTCCCTGTTCGTATTACATGTCACCCGACTACACTAAACGCTACTTTGCCGGCTACGGGCTAGGTGGCTGGCCCGACGGTGAATCTCGGTCCAAATGGAAGGAGTTTGCCGCCCCCCTGAACGCCGACCGTATCCTTACGCCCCTGCTGAACAACGACCCCGATTCCGAGTACCTCGAAGACCTCGCCCTTTACACCGCCCTCAAAGAACTCGGAAAGCCTGTCGAACTTTTCATTTACCCGAATGAGCTTCACCACATCAACCAGCCCAAACACCGCTATCAGGTGTACGAGCGCAACTTGGACTGGTTTCGATTTTGGCTCAAAGCGGAGCAAAGCCCCGAACCAGGAAAAAAGGAGCAATACGAGCGCTGGCGACACTTGCGACAGTTACAGCAACAGACGGAAGCAACGAGGGGGGCAGGTCTTCTCCGAAAGAGCGCAAACAACTAGCCTCCAGCGTCTCACACCGACGGGCGCCGCGCATCTTGTCGGTTAGTTTAGTCATCGCCAAGGACTTCGCACAAATGCGGATCATGGCTGGTCCGCAGAGCAGGTATTTTGAAATTGCAGATGAGAAAAGCCGGAATGTTCGGCGCCTGAGCATTCCGGCTGGTTGATCTACTCGTCTGCTTCGTACGCGGCATTCGTCAGCCGGGACTGATGTGCTGCGTCCATCACGGTCACGATCGGCTTGGGAGTACCCTGAATTGCGCCGAGAGCGTTGGCAAGCAACCTGACTTCGGGTTTGGTGTAGGTCATGTGTATCACCTCCTTTCTACTTTTGGGATTATCCTCAGCTGAGAGAACTGTTACTTCCGCGCCAATCATGAGGAGGTTCTTCTCAACAACCGCTGCTCTGGCATTTGCGCTTCCTCATCCTGATGGTGGAGTACTTTCCATCGCACAAGGCTTTTCAGCCATTGTTCGACTGCCACCGTGCGCATCAAAGTGACGATCGCGACTTCCTGGCCTTGCTGCGCCTCTTCCAAGGCCCTGTAAATGGATGTCGTATTGACGATTCCAAGTGAACCACTGGCCATATGCCGGCTCATTGCGACTAGATTGGTCCAGTTCCTCGAAATCGCCGCTCTTGGCGAACGGGCAACAAACGCCTTACGTTTTCGGTTCAGGAGTTCGTCTGGGACTATTCCAACGAGTGCGCGGCGCATCAGAGAACGGCGTTGCCCTGGTCGAACCAATTGCTCCCTGGGTATTGCATAAATGAATTCCAGCAGGTCGCGGTCGAGATAGGGATAGCGTTTCTCCTGGGACGGGTTGGACGACCACGCGGTACACCCTAGTTGCCTCCGCAACACATTCAGTGTGCTCAGGTGCTGCTGAAATGTTGGTAGGGGACCAAGCAACCTCAACCTGGATTCGTAGCCGATCAGCGCGGCTCGATTGCGTTTCACAAAGCTGGAATGCAGCCATGGTGCTGGCCGCATATGTTCCGGAACACCGACGATAGCGGGAGGGAAGAATCCCCGGACTGCTTCGAAAAGCAAGTGAAACCAGGGCTTTCTCTTGTTCAGCGCCCAGACCTTGAGTTGATGTGCGAGCCCGCCAAAGTGGCCTCTCGCTAGAAGATCTTCGAGTTCGGGCGTTGGCGTTGGTACGCCTCCCATTGTTTCGTCTCCACCGATTCCAGAGAGCACGACGCGATCCCCTTGTTGACCCATGTACGCTGCAAGTTGTTGAGTCGTGTCGTTGGGCGGGCCGGCCGACGCTGGAGTCGCAGCGAAGAACTCGGTCTCGAATTCGAGCATGAAGGACTCTTGCGATCCAACCTCAATGTGACAGCCCCCGCGTCCGCGCTTTTCTTCTACCTTGGTGAAATAGGGACGTTCGTTCCAATTCGGCTCGGAATCGTTGTAGTAGGAGACCGTGTCGAGACGTGGGGTTCCCGCAGTCCCTCCAGCTATGATCGTGTCCGCCATGCAGACGATGGAGGAAGAATCCATCCCACCGCTGAGTTCTGCTAGGAGGGGGCTGTCCGAACGAAGCCTGCGCCTCACTGCTTGCGCGAAAGCCGTGCGGAAATGCTCTTCGTATTGGCCATCCGTCACGTACCGAATTCTTTTGGACGAATCAAAGTTCCAGTATTTCTTGATCGTGTGCTTTCCCATACGCAGAAGCCCAAAAGAGGAGGGTGGGACGGAATAAATGCCAACGTAGGGGGTGAGGTGTGTTGCCGGGAAGAAGGACAACCAGCCGGCAATGTATTCTTCCTCGAGCGAGAAAGTATTTCCGGCGAAAAGAACGAGTGGATCGAGGATGGTGCTCCAGGTGACTTGGTCTTTGTTGATCGAATAGTAGAGATGGCGTGTACCGACGAAGTCCTTGGCCAAAATCAACGAGTGAGTTCTCCTATCCCAAATGGAGACGGCCCAGTCACCGATCAGCTTTGCAAAGGCATTAGTTCCCCAGCGCTCGTATGCATCCGCAACAATCGAGAGATCGGTCGAACCCGTTGAAGACTCATGGCCCAACTGCCCGATGAGGTCCTCGCGATTGTCGAGGCGGCCGTCCCAGGTGATGACTACACCTGATGGCGAGACGTGTGGCTGGTTCTCCAGCCTGGATTCCCTGGTGGTATGAAACGCTCGGTAGATGATCCCAACATTGTCCTCACGGAAAATCCCCTCGGCATCGGGACCGTACATGGCAAGCACAGGACGAACCCGATCCAGTTCTTGAGTATCCACCGGCTTACCGTCGAAATTGCACCTTCCGAATTGGGCGCTCATATTTCTTAACCTTGATGTTCTGCTTCGGCCGCTAGCATCTGTCGAGGACCGCGTACATCTCGGGTGTGTAAGGCTTGTCGTTCACGACACGATCGTCCACTTCGACCCACGCGTGGGCCTTGAATGGCATCTGCTGCGCGCCGATGACGAGTTGAGCTCGGACTCCATGTCTCTTGAGAAGACAGGCCGTCGCGGCCGACCGCTGCAAGCACAACGCTTCTTTCCAGTACCAAATGCACGCCATATCCACCGCCGAACAGACCCGCTCGACTGAATTGAGTGCGTCCGACTTCTTCCCAATCGGGCAGTTTCGGACCTTGTTGTAGAGTGCCTCGAAATTTCCTCGTGCCAGATAAGAATCGAACTGAATCAACCGCAGGTAGGCTTGCAAGACAAGAAACACCACGGCATGGACCTCCAATTCACACTGACAATTGCAACTGATCACAAAGAAACGCCATCCGGTCTGTAAGGGCCGCAATGCGCTCACTCAGCGGGAGTACCGGGGAATGCCCACGATGACGGTTGTAGTCCAGGAATATTGGGTGTTCAGAGACGTTTGCCGATTGCAGGCGGGCTGTCATTTTTCGAGCATGAAGAGGGTTGCAGTTTTGATCTGCGTCTCCCGAGACGATCATCGTTGCGGGATAAGAGACCCTCTCCCGCACCCGGTGATATGGAGAGTAGTTGAGCAGTGCGGCAAAATCGTCTGCGTCCTCAGCGGTTCCAAATTCTTCCTTCCAGACATGCGCATTGTCGAGAAGGTGATAGCGCAACATGTCGAGCATCGGAACCATGCACACCACAGCCCGGAAAAGCTCAGGCCGTTGCGTCATGGCTGCTCCGACCAGCAGGCCCGAGTTCGAACCACCGAAGATGGCCAGCCTCCGCGGTTCAGTTCGTCCCGCCTCGACCAGCCATTCGGCAGCGCAAATAAAGTCATCGAATGCCACCTGTCGGTTCCGCCGCTTGGCGGCTTCGTGCCATTCGGCGCCGAATTCCGA
>WNGK01027995.1_pt1 | contig 10084 bp, 8 predicted proteins | sample 5400601 | NCBI WGS metagenome assembly WNGK01 (sample SAMN13153376, study PRJNA577476) | soil metagenome | isolation source: 60 cm soil or saprolite under Garry oak tree replicate 1 | place: USA:California | collected 2016-06-15 | reverse complement strand
TGTGGGCTCCGAAGCGACCGTCCGGGCAGGGCTGGAGAAACTGGTGCGAGACACGGGGGCCAGCGAGGTGATCGCGGTAACCGATACCTACCACCACGAAGACCGGCTGGAGTCGTACCAGCGGCTTGCGGAGGTGGCCAACGCGGTCGAAGTCAGGAATGAACGAAGCTACGCTTGAGCGGCGCCAGGCTGAAGCCGGTGGGCGACGTGAAGGCCTTTTCCAACCGGGACGATCATCGAAATGAAGCCTGGTATACGGCTGACGGCCTCAATGTAGGCGGCGATGTCGTCCGGGTGGGACAGTGCGTTGTCGGCCAACAGCAGGAGGTCGCTTTCAAGCTTCGGCAGCAGCAGCGACAGTTGCTGGGGCGCGCTCACGCGATCCGCATCGAAAAACACCGCATCGAAGGGCCCACTGAGTTCCGCGACAACCTCCGTCGCGTCCCCGACTCGAATGTTGGCCCAAGCGTCCAAACCGGCGCGGGAAAGATTCAGGCTGGCCTGGGCAGCTCGTTCGGGATCCCGCTCAATGGTGATGAGCGGTTCGGCGCCTGGAATTCGGCGCAGCGCATCCGCAATCCACAGGGCGCTATAGCCGTTGGAGGTGCCAACTTCAAGGACACGCCGCCGGCTCCCGGCCAGAATCAACAACTGAAGGAGCCGGGCAGTGGGACTCTCAAGGTTGAGCCGTTTGTGCCGATGTTCCGATTGCGCGGCGTCGTGAGCGATGCCTTCCTGCTCGAGCTGCTGGAGGAAAGCTTCAAGATCGGGAGCCGGGTTCGCAGGTGAGCTTGCCATATGCTTCTTTGAGACTGAGCGTCCGGCATTGCCGCGCCCAAATCGAGCTGTCAACCAGGCTATGCAATTGCGCCGGTGAAATGTCCAGTTATGGCGTGGTTTGACGCCTAGCTCGATATTGGACTATACCGGCGATCTGAGCGCGTCTAAACTTAATAGTGCGATAGGCCAGACGTGTTCAAAACCGGTTAGACTAGTTCAACTCTCAATGCTGAAATCCAACGGAAATCCGGCAGGAGTCGTGCGGCTGAGCTCCGGGAGAACTCTGTTGCGCCGCGGGGTCATAAGCCTGGTTCTGGCGGGCATTTTGCCGATCGCGCTGGCTGGCTGCGGGGCGGCCAATGTGGCTGCAAATTCACAGTCCGGAGCGCTTGCAGTCACTCCGGGTATATCAAGTGTCGACACCAATTGCACCGGCTGCAATGCCATTGATGCCCATGGGAATCCGGTGCTTCAGTTGTCAGCGCGAGCGGTACAAGGCAGTGTTTCGGCACTGACATGGCAAGTCTCCGGCGGCGATCCGGCGGCGGGCCCTGGCAGCATCGATGCCTCTGGCCGCTACACACCGCCGTCGTACCTGTCGGCGGATCAGGCGCAAGTGCAGGTAACTGCGACGGTGCCCGGCAACCCCTCGATGACCGGGAAGGCAACAATCACAATCACTCCGGGATTTCTGCAGCCGCTTACTCCAGAAAATATGGCGCTCGGCCCGCAGGCCACAGTAACGCTGACCGGCAGGCTGGCCCAGACGGGTGGACGCGCGGACATCCGATTCGCGCTGGCGAGCTCGGCCGGCGGTTCGTCTGGGGGACTTGGAACGCTGACAGTGCCCGCCTGTCAGCACTCCGAGCAGGCATTCACGACATGCTCGGTGAGCTACACCGCTCCTGCCTCCGTTCCAGCGACCGCCGCAACCTACGTGGTCGCTTCGGTGGGCGGTTCGAAGACTGAAGCTGAAATCCTGCTGAACACTGCGGGAGTGAACAGCAATCCCGCAGGCCACCAGGGAGCGCTGCCGACCATGATGCCGCTGGGTAGCTCCGGCGGAAACAACCATGACTTCGACGCGCACGGGAGCACCATCGCCGACTGCTGCAGCGGCACTCTCGGGGCCCTCATCCAGGACAATGCGGGACGCCAGTATCTTCTGAGCAACAATCACGTGCTGGCGCGCAGCGATCACGCAACGGTGGGCGACGCAATCGTGCAGCCGGGGCTTATCGATAACAACTGCACGCCCAGCGGCGACGGACCGGGCACAGTTCCGGTGGCTTCGCTGACGACGTGGCTTCCGATCAAATCGAGCCAGACTAATGCAGACGCAGCCATAGCGCAGGTCGCATCGCGGACACTCGATGCGACCGGCAGCATTCTCGAACTAGGGGCACGACAGGGTGACGGCACGCTGGCCGCCGCTCCTCCTGGGATCTCATCGACTGGCGGTAAAGGCGAGGCGCCGTCCCTGCAAATGACGGTCGCGAAGAGCGGAAGAACCACAGGGCTGACTTGCGCTGCGATTTCAGCGATCGCTCTTGACGTGTCAGTGGACTACTACCGCGACTGCGCGGAGACCAAACCGTATTTCACCAAGCTGTACACGAATCAACTGGCGATCAGCGGTGACCGGTTCAGCGATGCCGGCGACTCCGGAGCACTTGTTGTGGACACCGCGAATGCCGAGCCTGTGGGACTCTTCTTCGCGGGCGGCACGGATGCCGCGGGCGTGGTCCACGGCATCGCAAATCCGGCGAGCGATGTGCTCAACGAGCTTGCTGCACAGACGGGGAATGGCGCCAATTACACGTTTGTGGGTGGGGCCGATCACGCTGTAAGCTGCCTCAATTACGGGGACAGCACCATCAGCGCCGCACAAAGCGCGGCACTGGGCAATGCAGAGATCGCGCGGGGGCAGCAAGCGCTATTTTCCGCGCGCACGCTGGTGGATCCGGCAGCCGGAATTCTAGGCGTGGCCATGGGCAAGAGCAGCGATCATCCGGGCGAGGCTGCGGTGATCGTCTACGTGAACGGCCACATGAACCCCAGCGTGCCGGCCACAGTCGAGGGGGTTCGGACCGTGGTGATTCCCGCCAGCTCGGAACAAGTGGCGGTGGGAACCGCATCGCTCGCCAATGCCTCATCTACGCCGCCTTCCATGGCCCCCGCGGAATTGAAACGCGTGTTGGACGTCAAGCAGCAATTTGCGCGCGCGCTGATGCGGCAGAATCCTGCGTTCTTCGGCGTCGGCGTGGGGCAGAGTCTCGACAACCCGCGCGAATCTGCGCTGGTGGTCTACGTCGATCGGCATCACTTGCCTGCGAACCTGGCGCCAGTTATCGATGGTGTGCGCACACGCTACATCGAAATGGATCGGCTGCACGTGACACGCTCCTACGCGACCACGGTGCATAGCTCCCACCACTGCATTCCCCATCCAGCCGGCGAACCAGATCCCGACGCGATCATGCGTCCGCGCCTCTCGGCTCTCTTTTAAGTTCTTCCCGTCTTCAAACGGATTTGGGCTGACTGGGATACCATCCTTGCTGTCGGGAAATGGCTTGCACTGGACAGCCTTCAGCCCCGTCGAACCCCACTTTCCAGGAGGACACATTCATGAAGCTGCGAACCTACCTGAACTACGGTGGAAACTGCGCGGAGGCATTCCGTTTCTACGAGAAGCACCTCGGCGGCAAGATCGGCATGATAATGACCCATGGCCAGTCGCCGGACCAGACCAATGTTTCGCCGGAGTGGAAAGACGCCGTCCTGCACGCAACCATCACAATCGGGGATACGCTTCTGATGGCCAGCGACGTGCCTCCGGATCGCTTTCAGCCGATGAGGAGCGCGTACCTTTCTCTGGCCGTCGACAGCGACGCACAAGCCGAGCAGATTTATGGTTTGCTCTCCGAAGGCGGCGAGATCTTCATGCCGATGAATGAGACGTTCTTCGCATCGCGCTTCGCAATGTTGAGGGACAAGTTCGGGACATCGTGGATGATCCTGCATGAGCGGCCCATGCCGCCGGCGGCGTAGCCACGGACCTGCTCGAAAGTTGCGGAATACTACAGTTGGGTTTAGCCAGGCTCGCGTCGGTCCGGGCCTAAAGGCCACTCTGTTTTGGCCGCTTTTCAGGGGCCTGAAGACCCCTGCTCCCTCCGGAACCGCTATCTGCAACTGTAGCGGCAAGCAATCCGATTGGTCGGCGGATTGCTGAGGTGGAGCCCTGTTGCAGCGAAATGTAAGCGATCAACCTAAAGTCGCGTGTACGGCAGCGGCGATCTCCTTAAGCCCGGCGGGAACATCCGCTCCAATGTGGATGCGCAGCGCGCGGCGACCCCGCGACTCCAGCACAGCCAGATCACCCGCTGCCTGCGCGTCGATCACGATGCCAAAGCTGTACTTCTGGCCGGGGATCGGCAGATCGACGGCGTGGGCGGCAGTGACCTGCAGGAAAACGCCGGTGTTTGGGCCGCCCTTGTAGTCCTGCCCGGTGGAGTGCAGGAAGCGAGGGCCGAATCCTAGGCAAGTTGCGACCTTCTTCGCATCGCGGACCTCGTGGCGGAGGACCTGAATGATGTTTTCGTTCTCGATGAACATGGGCAGAAATGCCAGCGTTGCGAAGTAGTCACCGGGGTGAATCTGCTCGAGGTGCGCATGCAAGTAGCCGGTGAGATCGGACGAGTGGGCAGCAGCTTTCAGTGTCGCCGCGTACTCGCTGGTTGCATACAATTCGATGCCACCATCGGTCAGGATCGGAGAGCGCTCCGGGAGTTTTCCCGTCTTCTCATATTCGGCGGTCAGTGCGCGCGTCTCCACCTTCGCCGATTCCACATCAGGCTGGTTGAATGGGTTGATCCCCATGATAGAGCCTGCCACGGCAGTCGCAACTTCCCACGTGAAGAACTGCCCGAATATCTCGTAAAGGTCGGAGACTTCAAAGTGCACCACGGGATGCCCGGCAGCCTCGAGCGCGGCGACCGTGGCGTCCTGGCTGGAATCGGCCGTGTTTTTGAGGCGCACGTACGCAAACACGCGATCGCTTCCGTAAACCTCGGGCGATCCGATGGCCTCGCGGTCGACCGGGGTGATGCCCTTGCCCAGTTTGCCCGTCGATTCGGCGATCAGCTGCTCCATCCATGCGCCCAGGTCGTAGATCTCAGGCGAAGTGAAGATCGTGATCTTGTCGCGGCCTACATTGTGAGCTGAGCCGAGAATCAGGCCCAACTGCACTGCGGGATTGTTGACGACCGGCTGCTTGGCCGACGCAACAGCTTTCGCGGCTTCTGCGAGCAGCTTCGGCGTGTCGAGGCCGGCGACGGTTGCTGCGACCACGCCGAAGTTCGACAGCGCTGAGTAGCGGCCGCCAATTTCAGGGTCGCCGTAAAAGAGGTGGCGGAACATGTCACCCTTGGCGACCTGCTCCATCTTCGAGCCTGGGTCAGTAATCGCAATAAAGTGGCTGCCGGCCTGCTCTGCACCGACGGCCGGAGTCAACGATATGCATCGCAGGGAAACCCGGTTGGCGGCCAAACGTGACCGCCAGCACCTCGGGACAGAGGCTCGAGCCTCCCATCCCCAGAAGCAAGGCAGATTCAAATCCGGTAGAGCGCACATCCGCTGCGAGGCCCGCTTGCGCCGCCGCTTCTTTCTGCTCGCGCTCAACAATATCGATCCAACCCAGCCACTTCTCTTCCCCGTCCTTAGTCCACAGGCTGGAGTCTTTTTTCCAGAAGCGATCAACCTTGTTGTTCGATTGCCAATCGGCGGCGGCCTCGTCGACGGTGCTGCGAAGTTGCTTGGGTAATGCGAAGCGGTAGCTCATTTGATTTGATTCTCCCTCTGCTTCTTGTGGAAATGTCACCTTCAGGTGAGCGGTGGGATTTGTCCGAGTCTTCTCTACCCGTGCGGACGGGTCGCGCACGTATCAGATGCACCAACAGGGCGCCAAGATGGGTCGAATCGCTCGTACGACCCCGGTTGAACGAACTTTCCTCCCAAACAAGCCGCTTGCGTTACGCGGCGCGGGCTGGAGATCGCGGAATGATCCGAACGAGGTCGAGACCGCCAAGATCTTCAATCGTGAAATTTGGTGAGGCTGCCGGAACGCAGGCGATACCGCGCGCCGGGATTTCGAAGGATTCGAAGGTGGCCGAGTTGATCCGCGCCGAGCCGGCCGCGGCAAACAGATATGCCAATCCAGGCAGGGTTTCGCCGTCCCCCGGAAGCGAGGTGCTGTCGCGGCTGCCGTTCACCGCGATCCGCTCCACCCGGAAGTACTCGACGTCAATGAGGATAGTCCGATCGCTCAGAGAGCGTGGAGGTACCTTCCCGGCCCGGGTGACGAGACGCGTCGCTTCAAGCGATTTTTCAATGTGCAGTTCGCGCGGCCGGCCGTAATCGTACATGCGGTAGGTGAGATCGCAATTCTGCTGTGTTTCCAGCAGGATCGACCCCGGCCAGATAGCGTGCACCGTGCCCGCGTCCACAAAGATCATATCGCCCTGGGCGACGGGAAGAATGTTCAGGCTCTCTTCGAGCGAACCGTTTTCAATGCCGGCTTTTACCTGTTCCATGGTCACGCCGGGCTTGAGACCTGCCGCAACCTGTGCTCCGGGTTCAGCGGCAAGCGCGTACCAGCACTCGGTCTTTCCCCGCGGCTGACCGTACTTCTGCGCCAGGCGGTCGTCGGGATGCACCTGGACGCTCAGCTTTTCGCGCGCGAAGATCATCTTCACAAGGAGAGGTGACTCCGCCCCGGAGCCAGCCGAGCCGAGTAACGCGGTTGGCTCCTCACCGAACAATCCGCCAAGAGTCTTGCCGGCATGCTTGCCCGTTGCGATTCGGCACTCATCGCCCGTGAGCCAAGCCTCTCCGATCGGTTCCTTATCAGCCACACGGTCATACCAGGGGCGAAGGTCGTCGTAACCCCAGACTCGGCCTACAAAGCGAGGTTCGATCAGGAACGGCGGCAATTGCATCAAGGATTTTTGGGGTGCCATGCTGGACGGCCCTTCCTGGCGGCGGATTAATGCGACGAGACGCAGAATCTGGAAACTGTCGTTTCCCATGCAGATGGCGAATTCCAGACAAATCCGCCACCAGAGTAATTTTGCCATAGTACCCTGCGCCGGAATGGATTCCCAGCCGGAGCGATTTCGGCTCAGCCCCGATCCACGGTTTCCGAAGTTGCACAGGATTCAATGTCCAGGAAAAACCGTCGATAGGACGTCTTTCTGACATCACCGACCAAGGTGCGATGGAGTACTCTCTGAGTGATAATCATAGAAAGGGGTTCGCCCTTCCAGGCTCACGAATCGGGGCGCGGATGGATTCGATAATGCTGACCAGTTGACTCGATTCGATTTCTTGCCCAAAATTGCCGCGTATAGTTGACGTCTCCCCGGAGGAGGACGAGCGATGCCTTTTCAAGTGTGCATGGGCGCGATGATGCAGTGCACGATGGGTATGGCGCCGAGTTCGATGGTGGTGCTGCCTACAAACAAGGTGCTAACCGACGAGGTGCCGGACGCCAACATCATGGATCACATTCCCATGACCAACATCATGCCGTTTGGGATGTGCATGTCACCTGCGAACCCGACGGTGGCAGCGGCCACTGCGGCGGCCCTGGGCGTGCTTACTCCCATGCCGTGCATCCCGAATACGCCCGCTCCGTGGATCGCCGGGGCGCCCACTGTGCTGCTTGCTAACTTCCCTACGCTCGATAATGTCTCGCAACTGATGTGCATTTGGGGCGGCGTGATCACCTTTACGAATCCAGGTGAGGAAACCGTCCAGGTTCCGTGAGCCGCAGTGTTTTTCCGTTGGTACAGTAGGTACACGACTTTGTTAGACTCGCACACAATTGGCTCGAGTTCGGCTGCATGAGGCAGGTTCGACATGACCCAGGAATCGACGATCTCTCTCGAATTCGCAGCCATCACAGACATTGGCTGCCGGCGTAGCAACAACGAGGATAGCTTTGGCTACGATGCGGAGCAGCACGTCTACGTGGTGTGCGACGGGATGGGCGGCAACGCGGCGGGAGAAGTGGCAAGCGCCATGGCAGTGCGCGCTCTGATCGAGTCGTTCGGATCGACTGCGACCGCTGACCCCGGCGCGACAGAGCCAACGCCGATCGAAAACCGACTGGCCGTTGCAATCTATGAAGCCAATCGCGTGGTCCGCGAAGCCAGCTTTGAGAATCCTGAACTCGACAGCATGGGCACAACCCTGGTTTGCGCCTGCCTCGACGGCGACCGCATTGTGATCGGCAATGTGGGAGACAGCCGCGCTTACCTGGTGCGAAACGGCGAGTGCGTCCAGATTACCCAGGATCACTCTTTTCTCGATGAAGAGGTCCGCAAGGGAAACATGACACCGGAGATGGCGGCCGCGTCCAATCTCCAATCCGTGATTACGCGGGCTATTGGCGTAGCGGAGACGGTCGAGCCTGACCTGTTCGCCGCGACCCTGCAGCCTGATGACATGCTGTTGCTGGCGTCTGACGGGCTGACACGCTATGCGCACAACGACGAAATAGCGCAAGCCGCAGCAAACGAATCCGACCTGGGACGCATTTGCAGCTCTCTCACTGAGTACGCCAAAGAGCGCGGGGGCGCAGACAACATTACATGCATCCTTCTCCGCGCAGTCGCGGTTCCAGGCTCCGCCGCATTGGCAGAATCGAACGTGGATTCGTCGGCTATTTGACGACCGGCGTCACGCAGTTCAGGCCGGAGAATCCATCGGACACCAGGAGATCTGCTCCAGGTCCGGAAAGCTCAAAGGTGGCTGTTTTTACCCCGCCGCTCGATCCGCCCACCGTGTGTCCGGCCACCGTGGTGGCCGTGTTGATCACGTATTCCAACCGATACCCGCCCGCCGTGCGCGTGATCTGCGCTGTGCGCACCAGTTGGAACAGCGCCCAGGTTCCCTGGTAGACCAGCGGCTCGTTGTTGTCGTACACGAGCGAGGCCCTCTGCGCATCCGGGCCGTTCCACTTGAATTGCTGCGCGTTGGAGCCGGGCGCCATCCTTTGGCCGTCAACCACGAAAGTCGCGCTTGATACGCCATTGCCAGGTATAAAACGGAGGCTGAACGCGAGCGATGCGGACTTCTGGCCCGCCGGGTACAGGGACGAGGTGATATGCGCAGCGCGATTGAAATACTGCACGAAGCGCGGATTCAGAGGTTGCGGAGCCGCCGGGTTCGGACCGAATTGCGACCCTTGCGGAGCCAGGAATGGCTTCAGAGGCCCGTTGTAGCTCGCCCAGAGCGCGCCAGTCTCAGGAGCAAAAACGGCATCGACCTCCTGCAGAGAAGCCGGCGCAGGGGAGGTGGGAGCAAAGGGAAACCTGGTTAATAAAGGCGAGATGGCGGCGCATATCTTCTGCCCGCCGCCTGCGGCCGGCGCGCCGGGGCTGGGCGCAAGCTTGGCCACGCACTGAATGGGAGCCTGCATCAGCGATAGAACCGTACCCTCAGTGTGCGTCTGCTGGTCCACGTTGAAGGCTTGGGCTGACTGCTGCGCGGCTCCGCCGGCAAGCACAACTTGCTGAGAGACGGGGGAGAATGCTGCCGCATCCATGGGACCAGGGTTCTGGGCGGCCAGATCGACAGCGCCGGCCAACTGCGAGAGAGCCGTAATGTAGGGCGCATTGCCGGGCCCGATCAGGCGGTCCGTGGCGTTGGGATCGACGAGGGCCTGGGTCGGCTGAAAGGTTGATTTGATCTGCTGATCGGCAACCGCTGTGTTGTGTGAAACGGTGAAGAACAACGACAGCAAAGGCGACGCGGGTCCCGACAGCGCATTGAGCCGCGACGGAGCTTCCTTGAGGTTGCCGCAACTCGCCACACGCGCGCTGATCAGAAACGCGTGCCACTCTTTGAGGAAGTCGGCCGTATATTGGGCGGCCAGATCCTTGCCAATAGCTGAGGTGTTCAACGAACCACCGGCCTGGTTGCCGAGCACCCAGGTTTCCCCCTGTGCGTACCTTTCAGGATGTTGAAGGGCATCCTGCATGAAGCCGAATCCGGCCTTGGTAAACGCCCCGCGAACAATGTGCCCGTCCACTACGAAGTTCGCCGAGCCCGGATACTGCCTGTTGAAATCGATCGGCTGGCTCGTCTTGTCAGCGTCGGTAAGCATCCCCTGATAGATCCTGGTTTCGGCAAGAAACCGCGATAAATAGGAACGCGTATGTTCCACGGCTCCGGAATCGGGCTCGATGGCGTACGGCGGCTGATGCAATAGCTCGGCGCCGTAGAAGTCCATCTGCTTCTG
>WNGK01024537.1_pt1 | contig 10084 bp, 10 predicted proteins | sample 5400601 | NCBI WGS metagenome assembly WNGK01 (sample SAMN13153376, study PRJNA577476) | soil metagenome | isolation source: 60 cm soil or saprolite under Garry oak tree replicate 1 | place: USA:California | collected 2016-06-15 | reverse complement strand
ACCGCTGCGCCCTTCCCGCGATTTGGAAAGTTTTCGAGCAAACGCGTCGCGATATTCGTTTCTGATAAGATTTTGCGCGCGATTATCGCGGTTCCATCCGTCGATCCATCGTTCACCACGATCAATTCACTTTTCGGCGCGTTCGTGGCGAGATACTCGATCGTAACGCGCAGCGTTTCGCTGATGCGCCCTTCTTCGTTGAAACAGGGAATAACGATCGAAAAAGGCGGGAGCATTAAATTGTCATGTCGAGCGAAGTCGAGGAATCTCTAATTATAACAGCGAGAGATGTCTCGACTTCGCTCGACATGACTGGATCGACGTAGCCGCGGTACATCCCGTTTGTGTTAAATGGCAAAGCTACCGCGCCGTTTTTGTCGATGGCAATTAAACCGCCGCTGCCGCCAAGCTTCTTAACTGCGTCCAGAGCCGTCTGTGCCGCTTCCCGCAATTTCATGCCGCGATATTCCATCAACGTTGAGACCTCATGCGCCGCGCCGGCGCGAATAAAATACTCGCCGTCACCGGTGCAGGACACCGCGCAGGTTTGATTATTCGCATAGGTGCCGGCGCCGATGACCGGCGTGTCGCCGATTCGCCCGGGCAGCTTGTTTGCCATTCCACCGGTCGAAGTCGCCGCGGCTAAATTCCCCTCCTTATCCAACGCGACAGCGCCGACCGTGCCATGCCGATCGTCTTCCGAGATAAAGAATTTCTTTCCGCCGACGCCGCCGTGCTTTTCCGCTTCCTTGATTTTCTGCAACGCATCCCAGCGTTCCTGGGTGAAAAAATATTTTTCATCTGCAAGCTCGATCCCGTTTTCTTTTGCAAACGCTTCCGCGCCCGCGCAATCGAGCATGACGTGCGGCGATTTTTCCATGACCAGCCGGGCCAGACCGATTGGATTTTTCACGTGTTTCACACTGGCGACCGCGCCGGCTTTGAGTGTTTTCCCGTCCATGATTGAAGCGTCCATCTCATTTGTGCCAGCGCTTGTGAAAACAGAGCCTTTGCCGGCATTAAAATGCGGATCATCCTCGAGCACGCACACGGCCGCTTGCGTAGAGTCGAGACTTGAGCCGCCGCGCTTCAAAATTTCGTAACCAGCTGTCAGAGCACGCTCGAGTCCGGCACGATATTCGCGCTCTTTCTCCGGCGTCATGTTGCTGCGCTCGATAGTTCCCGCCCCGCCGTGGATCGCGAGTCCAAATTTCTTTCTTTCCATGTCTGGCTGATTCTCAGGGCGCGCTTCACTTGCCGTCTGCACAGGAGTTGATTGCTGTTGGGCAAACGTTGGCGCCTCGGGACTAAATAGCGCAACGGCAAAGAAGCAATTGAGTATGCGAAACAATTTCACGTAATGCTGGCTGGGTTAGCGAGAATGACCGTCGGTTCTATTGATTTGGCATCATACATTGGCCGTCCAGTAGATGAAAGTGACGCGGAGACGCGCGTTGCGCACTCCCTAAGCAGTTTTTCGCCCTGCTAAACTTTGCTCTTTTCCCCATCGGCAACTAAGGCCACGTTTCCCGGCCATGACAGACGCTAATCCGCCAGCTTTGGTTGCCCAGGGAATCGGGCACATCGCGCGCAATTTTCTCCGCGAAGTCGGCGGCGTGTTCTGGTTTATCATGAACACGTTCGAAGAGACATTCGAGCGGATCCAGCAGGGGCGGGTGCCGTTTCGTGCCACCAGTTTTTTCCGGCACACACAGCGGGCCGGTGTGGACTCCGTGCCGCTGGCTGGGCTCGTCTCCTTCTTCCTTGGGCTAACCATGGCGTTGCTGACCGGTTACCAGTTGCAACGCTTTGGAACGGAACGGTTGATTCCTGGGTTGGTCGCAATCGCGTTCACGCGCGAACTGGGGCCGCTTCTCACCGGCATCATGCTCGCAGCGCGCATCGGTGCTGCTTACACCGCCGAGCTCGGCACGATGCAAGTGTCTGAAGAAGTCGAAGCGATCGAGGCGATGGGCATTGGTCCTCTGCGTTTCCTTGTCGCGCCGCGGATGCTCGCGCTGGTTCTGTTAATGCCGTGTCTGTCCACGGTTTCGAATATCGCGGCCGTATTCGCTAGCAGCCTGATCTGTAAGGCGTATTTCAGCATCGCGTTCCCCTATTTTCTCGATCTGGTTAAAGATTCATTGCTCATTCGCGACATCGTCACCGGCATTTTGAAGAGCTTCATGTTCGGGCTGCTCATCGCGGCGATTGCCTGTTATCGAGGGTTGACGGTCAAAGGCGGGGCCGCTGGGGTGGGCAGCTCCACAACTTCCAGCGTAGTGACAGCGATCACGACGGTGATCGGGTTCGATACCTTATACAACGTCGTTTACACCACATTTTATCCGACATGACCGCACCCACGCACATGGTCGAGATGCGCGATGTGCGCATGCAATTTGAAGAAAAGAAAGTGCTCGACGGCCTTTCACTCGACGTCCAGCCGCAGGAACGTCTCGTGATCATGGGCCAAAGCGGCAGCGGCAAGAGCACCATATTGCGCCTAATTCTCGGCACGCTTCGCCCCAATTCCGGTTCCATTTTGTTCAAGCAATTTGAAATCACGCGGCTCCAGCGGCGAAAACTTCAGGCCGTCCGGCAACACATGGGAATGGTCTATCAATATTCAGCGCTGTTGAGTTCCCGTAATGTGCGCGACAACGTCGCTCTGCCGCTCGAGGAGCTCACCGACAAATCGCGCGACGAGATTGACAAAATCGTCGATGAAAAACTGGACCTTGTCGGGATGAAAGATTCCAAGGATCTGTTGCCAGAAGAACTCAGTGGCGGCATGAAAAAACGCGTGGCCCTGGCGCGCGCTCTGGTGCTCGAGCCGGAGTTGATCCTTCTTGACGAGCCCTCGGCCGGCCTCGACCCGGTCATTGCTTCCGTGATCGACGAATTAATTATCAGCTTGAGCGAAACAGCGAAGGTTACATCCATCACCGTCACGCACGAAATGGACAGCGCCTTTCGCATCGGCACGCGAATGGCTATGTTGTATCAGGGGAAGATCATTGAAGAAGCCGAAGCCGAAAAATTCAAACAATCCAAGAATCCGGTGGTCGCTCAGTTTTTGAGCGGCAGCACTGAAGGTCCCATTCTGGAAGGCAGCCTCGATGCAATTACAAAGAAATGAAATCATGACCGGCCTGCTGGTGATCGGCACGATCGCCGTGGTCGCCTTTCTTTTGGTTTTGCTCGGCGCGCCGGGACTGTTCCGCCCGCTGGTGACCTACAAGATTTACTTCGACAACGCGGCCGGAATCAAACAGGGCGCAGTGGTGATGTTGGCCGGGCGCAAGATTGGTCAGGTTCAAAAACTCTATTCACCCGTCTCGCCGAAAGAAGAAAGACAGGCAGAGGAAGCGGCCGCGGCGATCAATCCCCCCGAAGCGAACGCGAGCCCAAGTCCAACCGCGACCCCGGGCAAACCAAGATTCGAGGTGCGCGTGGATGTGCAGGTGGATAAGCACGCCAAGGTCTATCGCGACGCGAAGACGCGATTGATGCAGCTCGGCTTGTTGGGTGACATGGCCATCGATATCACCCAAGGAAACGAAAGTTCCGGCCGCGCGAAGGACGGCGAGATATTTGCCGGAGAACGCACCCCAGACTTGGGCGAAGCCGCGGCCAAGATGCTGGAAGTGATCAAACCGGTCGCAGCCGAAGCCACCAACACCATGAAGGATCTCCAGCAGACGGCGCAAAATCTGAATCGTCTCACCGACGAAAATTCCGAGCTAACCCTTGCGCTCGGCCAGTTCAAGACGTTCGGGACACATCTCGTCGATCTAACCGCCCCGGACAGCGCCCTCTCACACTCGCTTACCAACATCGAAAAGATCAGCACCAGTCTGACGGAGAACGACAATATCGAGGTCACCCTGCGAAACCTGCGGACGTCTTCGGAAAAACTAAAGACCGCAGTGGCCGACCTCGGCCCGGCCGGCCAAAACATCAAGGAATTCAGTGAGACAATAAAAACGCAGCCGTGGCGTTTAATCTGGCCATCGACAAAAAAATACGCCGAAGCATCACCAACTCCCGCTCCCGGCCAGGGAACCATCACCGTGCGCAAAAGCGCGAGAGCCAAACCACATGTGCGACTCCTACTTCGCGCACAAGCCAGCGCTAGGGTGGCGCGCTGCTTGTCGGCAGTGTGCGGGCGCCTCATGTGCTGGTGATCGCGTCCTCGCGAGCACGAACTTTGTCTTATCTGATCATTGCGCCGGCCAGCAGCCCGCTCGCGAAAGCCTTCGAAGTTGGCTGCATCGCTTGATTAGGGCTCATTGGGAGGAAGCCTCTATCCGGCTCTTAATCTGGTCGAGCACTGTCTGCAACTCACGCCCAGCTTTGCCTCTGTCGAGGTTCGTTCCTTGGTTCTGTCCGAAAGCGCCTTGCATCCCGACAGCGATATGGCCGTACACTTTCGTTGTGCTTCCAAGAGGAGCAATCGTGACCGAGATGTTCATCTGCGGCGTCGAAGAATATGCGTTTCCGAGCGCCACTTGGTAGAGAACGGCGGCGCTGCCTTCAAGTGGCTTGCTAACGTTTAGCGTGTACTGCGTGTCTTGCAGCACGGCGAAGCCGTTGCTGGCGAAATGCGCCAGCAAAAGTTCTTTGATGCGTTTTGTGTTCGTGCTGTTGATGGTGACTTCGGGATAGCCGCTAGGAGTCGGCAGCGGGCCGACTCCGGCGCACGAAGAGAGAAGTAGCAAAATGAGGATCAGGGTGAGCCGATGGGGATATTGCATATCTCTGTTAATCGGTTTGGTCTTTAGATTTCTCGTTCTCGGCAATCTGTCGCTCTGTTTGTTTCACGGCCGCGTATGCCTGCCCACCGGGCAGGCGACGCGCAATCGCTGAAAGCGAATTCGTAGCCTCATGGATTTTCTGGAGAAATGCGGCTTGTGTTTTTTCGCCGCGCTTCGCGGCGAACTTCGCACCGAACCACGCTCCAATGAACGCTGCCGCAATCGTGACTAGGGAAGTGATGATGAGTTCGAGAGCGTGCATGAGACCTAACTATGATTAGGCCTTGAGGGCGGCATGAATGGGACTCCAGTTGTTCAAGTATGTACTTAGATCACGAGCGGGATTCTGATAGGAACCCTTGGAAACAAGCAATTGGTCTTCGCGGCTAAGACCTCGCGTCTCCCAACATCGCTTGTCTTTGGTAACCCAGATGTAGCTCTGAAACGCGCTGCGCTGCCCGTGAACCGATGTGAGCAGATCGAGAATGGCAGACGGTGGCGCGATGAGGAAATCCACTTCCTTTTGATGAAAGGGGTATAGAACGAAAATCCAAAACTTAGCAGTTGATTGCGCGATCTTCTGTCGCTTCAGCGTGAACCAGCCGCATGCCTTGAGGCCGGGTCGTAGCGCATCAGACATGTGTGTGGCAAGGAAATCTCTGGAAAACTTGACCTGGATCGAAACCGCTGTCTTGCAGTCGTGATCAGTGAGCAGCAAATCGACACCCGAATCGCGCGACGGTACCCAAACCAAGTAGTCCCTAAATTGCTGCTCAATGTACGACGCGACCAGGAATTCGCCGGCGTGAATTGTGAAGAGCGGCTTCATCGAGGCCTAACGAGAATTATACGAAAAAGTTTCGTCTAACAAGATTGGTGCGGAATCTTTCGACCTAATTCGATTACGCATCTTAAGACGCGGCGAAATGCAGCCAATTCCAAAAGAGGGGAATTGGGCTACGGGCCGTAGCTTTTCGTGAACTTCTTCCGCGACTCGCTCTCGGGCTCGGTTGATGTGATCGGTGCTGATGGCTCGGGGGTGCCTGCCGGCGGTTGTTCCGCCGATTTTGGTGGCTCGGCGGCTTCTGGTGCCTCGGGATGCGCGGCACCTTTGGGCGTTTCCCGCGCGACCTCGACGTACGCCATTTGCAAATTGGAAAGCGCGTTGCTCAACACTTTTGCTTCTTCGCTGGTCAGGTTGCCGCGCGTTTTCTCCTGAATCATGGCCAGTTGATCGATGAACATCCTGGCCAGGTCCAGGTTTACTTCGGGTTCACCGGTTTTTGGATTCGGAATTTGACCAAGAAACAGCGCGGCGTTTTGCGCGTGCATCACGACGAATTCGATGAAGCGCTGGGTCATCTCGCCGCTCAGTGTGGTTTTTTGGACTTCAGCCATATATCATTTCTGTTTCGCGCCTGGAGATTTCTCCGGTGGTCGCACCGTCGCCAAAACGTACGGTTGATCGCGAAAATATTTCGCAGCCACTTGCTTAATAGCATCGAGCGTCACTGCGTTCACGTCGTGTTCGAGTCGCTTGTAAAAATCGAAGCCGAGCCCGTAAAGCTCGTCCAGCGCGCAATGATAACCGAAAGCGTCGTTGCTTTGATTCGCGATCTCCTGTTGCCCGATCAATTTCTTTTTCGCTCGCGCCAATTCTTCAGGGGTCAGACCATCATTGGCAACCTTGTGAATTTCATCGAGCAACGCGGCTTTCACCCGCTCGATCTTTTGCGGATCGGTGCCGAGATAAAATGAAAAAAGTCCCGGCACCAGGCCTTGCATCTGGCCGGCGCCCACGTAATAGGCCAGCCCCATTTGCTCGCGAATCCGAACGAAGAAGCGCGACCCGAGATCGCTGCTCGCCTCGTCGATCAAGTCCAACGCGTAGCGATCCGGACTGGACAAACTTACGCCGCGGAACCCAACCATGATCACGCCTTGCGCTTTGTCTTTGTGGCTTTCAACCGTTTCCGGTTTGCCCAGCGGCGTGGAAGATTTGGCGTCGGTCAGGGCAAGCGCGCCGGGCTTCATCTTTCCCAGCGTTTGCTCGACCAGTTGCTTTACCTCGGACGCCTTCACATCGCCAAAGACAAGAACGACGCCGTTCTTCGCGACGACGTAGCGATCACGAAATTCGAGCAAATCTTTTTGAGTCAAACGCTGCACAGACTCAGCCGAGCCATTTGAACGCAGCGCGTAAGGATGCTGCGGAAACAGCGCCTGTCGCATGATGTTGCGCGCGACCGTGGTCAACTGCTCTTCCTCCTGCTGGATCGCGGCGATCTGGATTTCTTTTTCACGCGCGATCGCTTTTTCCGGCATCGTGGCGTTCAGCAACACGTCCGAGAGCAAGTCCAAGCCCAGTTTCACATCGGGCTTGGTGACATCGACCGATACGCTGAAGCTGTTGTTGCCCGCATCGCTCGAAATGGAACCGCCTACGGCTTCGATCTCATTGGCGATTTGCTCAGCTGTGCGCGTTTTGGTTCCTTTCAGCAGCACCTTGGCCATCAACCGCGTGATGCCGTTGTCCTGCCGCGTCTCTGCGAGAAGGCCGCCGCGAAAAACCGCGCCGATCGCCACGAGTGGGAGGCGAGGATCTTCACGCACCAGCAACCGCAACCCGTTCGACAGATCAAATTTCTGAATCTCGCCCGCCGCAACTGCTTTCGCGCCTTCGGCTTTGCCGGCCAGCAAGCCCTTGGGATTCAGCGAGACGACCGTCAGATTGTTTTCGGTCAGATAAGTTGCAGCGACGCGCTTGATGTCATCAAGGGTGACTTTCTGGACGGCATCGAGATAATGCCGGCTGAAGTTCAGATCCCGCGTGAGCAACCAATTCGAGCCGATGTCTGAGGCCTGGCCACGCATCGTCGTCAGCGCGCCGAGATGATGACTCAGCATGATTTTCTTGGCCTTCGCCAATTCCTCTGCGGTGACGCCGGCGTGTTTCACCTCATCCACAATGCGCAACGCCAACTGCTCGGCTGCTTCGCGTTTCTTGGGATCGACAGTGGCATCGACGCCAAACAAACCTGGATCGCCGGGTGTGTAGGAAAATGCCGATATGCCGAACGCCAATCCGGCCTCTTCACGCACGCGCCGATACAAACGCGAGCTGCGTCCCTCGCCAAGGATAGTCGAGAGCAAATCGAGCGCGGGCACATCTGGATTTGTAAGCTCCGGGATGTGCCATGCGAGCGAGAGATGCGTCAGCTCCGTGGCAAATTCCTGGTGCACTTCACGCCGGCCAAGTTGCGGCGGTTCCGCAGGAATAAACAGCGGCTTGAGCGATGTCTCCGGATACGGCTTGAACAGTTCGGCGAGCTGTTGCCGCACTTTTTCTGCATCCACATCTCCCACCACAACGAACGTGAGATTGTTCGGAACGTACCGCGTTTTGTAATACTGCATCACCTGCTCCTGGGTGAGCTGGTTGTAAATCTCGAGCTCACCGATGACCGGGAATCGATAAGGATGCCGCTGGTAAGCGGTGGCAAAAAGAAGCAGTCCGGTCATGCGATCGGGATCGTCCATGCCCATCGCGAACTCGCGCCGGATGACTTCCTGTTCTTTCTGATATTCCTCCGGCGGCAGAGTCGAATTCATCATGGCGTCTGCTAAAATGTCGAGCGCCGAGGAGACGCCATCTTTCGGCACATCGATCCAAAAAACGGTGCGATCGAACGACGTGTACGCATTGATGTATCCGCCGACGTCCTGGATTTTTTGCGCGATCTGATTGGTCGATCGGGTCTTGGTTCCTTTGAAAAGCATGTGCTCGAGAATATGGGACAAGCCTGCGCCCAGATGTTGGTCTTCGTAGATGCTTCCCGTGGCGCACCACGCCTGCACACTCGCCACCGGCGCGCTGTGATCTTGTTGCACGATGATCGTCAGTCCGTTCGATAGAATCCATTTCTGCGCCGTGCTTGGCGGAAACATGATGGTAGATGACCCGCCGGGGGACGCAGCTTTCAGATTCACCATGCCAAACAATAGAGCCGCTGAGAGAAAATTCGCTACAAGCGATCTCAGAAATGTCATTCTGAGCGAAGCGAAGAATCTCTTATGATTTCTGGATGGGTCGCTCACGGGAATAAATCGAGATGTTTCGCTTCGCTCAACATGACAGCGTAATTCATGGGATGAAGTGTCATGGCCGACAGTTCTTGCTTTGAGAGCGAGCGTCGATCCCAGTGATCAGTTATGGCTGATCACCTCTTTGAGGCCGCAGGCTTCGGCGTTGGCAATTGCGCTGCCGGTTTTGCTGTCGCTGGTTTTGCTGGGGCGAAAGGCTTTACAAACGCCTCTCCAAAATCGTAAACATTCTTGAAGTCCTCGATTGAATCTTCCTCGGTTTTTCCGAATACCCCAGCGCCGATCAGGTTAAAAACCATGTTCCCGACGTCCTCGCAGGAATGGATTCCCCAGTTGTCGAAAACCGTCATCACCAGGGGTCCGAATTCTTTGAGAGCGTACTGCCGCACTCCATCCAGCAATTCCGGTCCGGTCACATGACGAACGCTGACGCCTTTAACCTTTTTTTGTTGTTTGGTTGTGAAATCGAGCGCGTCGCGCAAAAAGGCATAGGCGTCCCGCTGGTAACGTGGGTCGCTGGCAACAATCGAGTCAAGAGCCTCTGCGAAACCAATCTTTTGCATCAACAGAAAAATGCGCTCCAAACGCGCTACTCAAGCTAATCGTCAAAGCTGAAATGAGCAAGGGTCTGTTCAGATTGCTCTCAATTTTCGAACTGGTCCTCCAGCGCATCGACATAAACTGAAAGGGGATCGTGGCGCTTTGGAAGTGCGAGCTGCGATTGGTCCACGGCTTTGAGATAATCAGTGAAATTCCCGCTGCCGCTTTTCATTTGAGTGGCTTCGAACCAGTTCATGTAGTCGTCAATATCACTCATTCGAGCGGCGAGATGTTTGCGGGTAACCTCCAAACGCGACAGACGCTTCGCGATTCGTTTCCTTTTCCCAAGGGCAACCAGCGCGATGATTTCCTGATATTCACGCGCGATTGGGCGCAAAACCGGATTGGCCTCGGCAACGAACGAGAGCAAATCATGGCCCAACTGATTCAGCGCCATCTTCTCATTTGGAGAAGCCTTGTGCTGCGCAAGTTCGTCAAGACTTACCAGCTTGGCCGGCTTATTCGCTTCTGAAATTTTCACGTGCAACAATTCACCAAGGCGTCGCTCGCTTTCGGCAAAGGTGAGCAACCGGTACGTCTGCAAATTCCGCAACCGACTTAAGGCCAACTGCCAGGTTCGCTCCGCATCGCCAAGGAGGAACGGAAACTGCGCCTTCAGA
>WNGK01009367.1_pt1 | contig 10084 bp, 8 predicted proteins | sample 5400601 | NCBI WGS metagenome assembly WNGK01 (sample SAMN13153376, study PRJNA577476) | soil metagenome | isolation source: 60 cm soil or saprolite under Garry oak tree replicate 1 | place: USA:California | collected 2016-06-15 | reverse complement strand
CGTCGCTCGTCACGTCCACACCGGCAAGCGAATTGAGGTTTCGCTCGCCCGATCCCGTGAAGCCCGATCCATGGAAAAACGCCGCGATACCCATGCCGCGCTTCACCGCGCTTGTCGGGTTCGCCGTGGCGAACTGCTTCTTGCGTGCGTAATAGTTGCTTTCCGCGAGCGCCCGATCCAGGAGCTGATCCAGGATCACGGGCTCGCGCATCACCTGTTCGGTCGCAGTGGTCGTCCCGTCGTGAAGGAAGTTTCTTCGCCTCAACTGGATGGGATCCATTCCGATTGCGGCGGCGATCTCATCTATGTGCCGCTCGATAGCGAAGATCGCCTGTGGAGCTCCGAACCCGCGAAATGCCCCGTAGGGCACGGTGTTCGTGGCCCACGCACGCGAACGAACGCGAACATTGGGGCATACATAAGGACCGGGAGAATGCAGGGTTGCACGTGAGAGCACGGTCGGGGACAGCGTGGAGTACGCTCCGCCATCTGTCGCAACCTCGATGTCCATTGCCAGGAGTCTACCTGTTGCGTCCAAGGCGGTGCGGTGCCGTACACGTGAAGGATGGCGCTTCGGCGTCGCTGCAAGATCCTCCATGCGATCGTAAGTCATCTTCACCGGCCGACCGGCCTTCATGGCAAGCAAAGCTGCGTGCGAACCGAGGACCGAAGGAAAATCTTCCTTCCCGCCAAATGCTCCGCCCGTCTCGGTCTGAATCACTCGAACCTTGTCCTCAGGCAAACCAAACACGGCCATCAGGCTCTTGTGCACGTAGTAAGGACACTGAAGCGATCCCCACACCGTCACTCCATCCGTTTCACTGTACTCGGCAATCACTCCATTGTTTTCGATATAGAGATGTTCCTGAGCGCCGGTCCGGTACTCGCCTTCGATCACGTGCGCGGCGCCAGCCCATGCTTCATCCACATTTCCTTTTTCAAGCAGGAAACTCTTCAGGACATTGTCCTCGCCCCACACGATCACGTCCTGACGTTCGCTCTCTTCAATGGTGAACACGGGCGGCAGTGGTTCGTAGTCGATTTGCACCGCGTCGATACCTTCCCGCAGTTTCTGTTTGTTCGCATGCGCGAGCAGCACCATGGCTTCTTCACAATGGTTGACCGCGCCATCCGCCAGGCACGGCTGATCAGCAAAGATGAGCTGGATATGGTTCTTGCCGGGAATATCACCAGCGGTCACAACGGCAAACTCGCTCCAGTTGACCGCCGGGTCGAATTTGATGGAGCGGACGAGTCCGCGCGGAATACTGCTTCGTACTGTCGCGCCGTGCCACATCCCCTCAAGTTCAATGTCGTCCACATACTTCGCGCGACCCATCAACTTGTCCACGCCTTCTTTTCGGGGGACAGGAGAGCCAACGATGCGGGTTTTCGCGCTCGTGCTCATGATCGGGGAAACCGGCCTTGCCGTACAGGTTGAGGGATAGCATACAACGATATAGCTCGAATGAAAAGCGAACGTTGAAGGAGTTTCAGCCGGACTTCAGCTAGCGAGCAGGGCAAGAGCTCGCGCAAGCACATGGACCCCCGCTCCGATCCACTCCGGCGAAGCATATTCGTCGGGCCGGTGACTTACGCCACCGCGGCACGGGATGAACAACATAGCGACCGGGGCGATGCGCGACATGAAAAGAGAGTCGTGGTATGCGCGGCTCACCATCTTTTTATAGCTTTTGCCGGAAGCCTTGGCGGAGTCCTCGAGGGCGGCAAGAATCGTCCCATCGCACGTTGCGGGTGGGTCGGCATTCACAAGTTCTGAAGTGATGGTCACGCCGCGGCGCTCCTGCACCTCTTTGCAAGCCTCGTGCAAGGCTGCAATCACACTGTCTCGTCGGACGCCCTCAATATCGCGGATGTCGGTTTCAAGCCGTACGCGCGATGGAATACTGTTGACCGCGCCTGGAAAGACCTCGCACACGCCGGCCGTTGCGACGGTATCAATCGCTCCAGTCGATTTCGCCGCTTTTTCGAGAGCAAGAATCAGTTCTGCCGCCGCGGCAAGTGCGTCTTTGCGGCCCGGCATCAGCCTGGCCCCGGCATGGCCGCCTTCGCCTTCTACCAATATGCGCAAGCTGGCGGGCGCCGCAATATGCGTCACGAGCCCGATATCGAATCCTTCCTGTTCAAGCAAGGGCCCCTGCTCAATGTGCAATTCAACAAAGCCATCGAATCTGCCTTGTTCAAGTGCGACGCTTTCGAGCGACCCCTTGAATCCGGCAGACGCACGCAGTTCATCGAGCCCGCGTCCTTCCCTGTCGAGCAATGTTCGGGCCTGCGCCGGCGTGAGGGAGTTGGCCATCATTCGGCTTCCCAGGCATCCAATGCCGAAGCGTGTCGGCTCTTCCGCGGTGAAGATAACCAGTTCGATGGAACGTCTTGGAGTGAAGCCGAGCTGCTTGAGAGTGCGAATCGCTTCAAGGCCGCCGAGCACGCCCACGCATCCGTCGTACAAACCAGCATTCGGAATGGCATCAATGTGAGATCCGGTGCCGATGGGTGCGAGCGTAGGTTCGGTGCCCTCCCAGCGCGCAAATGTGTTGCCAATAGCATCCTCGGTTACCATCAGACCGGCATTCAAACACAGTGTCTTTACAAATGCCCGTGCACGCAGATCAGCGTCACTGAAGACCACACGAGTAACCACAGGCGGTTCAGCTTCGGAGATCCTCCCGAGCGTTTGCAACTCTGCGATCAGCCCATCGATGGAAAGCTTTGGACGAATGATCGTCATGGTTCACGCTCCAAGAGGGTGGCGGCGCCAATCTTTATAGATAAGGTACTTCGTTTGCCTTTTGCCCAGGGCGCCAAACCATTGCGGGCAGTAGGGAGCCATCCAGATAAAGTCGCCCGCCTCCACCGGATACCACGAATCGCCGAGCTTGTAGATGCCGCCGCCCTCCAGCATCAGCAGTCCGTGTTCCATCACGTGGATCTCCACCATGCTAAGTGCGGCGCCGGGATCGTAGGTCATGGTATTCACGGCGAAATCGTAAGCCGGTCCGTCCGGCATCAGAGCGCGAACCCGCAGCGCCGGGTCCCCCATCAGAGCGACGTCCGGCTGGTCACGTTCGCTCCCGATCACAACCTGCGGCAGTTCACTGCCGATATCGGGAATATAGGGCTTCTCAATGATTGCGGCTCGCGCAGCGTGCTCAGCGCTCACGGTGTGGGCTACCCCCTGCGGTAGATAAGCGAAGGCATTTTCACCAAGCCGATGCGTCTCGGTTCCCAATTCGAGGATCAGTTCGCCTTGGAGCACAAACACGAATCTCTGCGCCGGCGCAGGTCCCACCAGACCGCCGCTCGAGAATTCCGCTGTAAGCTGCGTGAATGCGGCCCCGATTTGCGGCGCAGCATGCACCACGAACTCTACGCCGCTGGCACCGGGCAATGGCGTCCGGACAAACGTATCCGGCGTTTGCAGCAGGTGGTCCGGCTTTAGACTGCTCCTAGTTGAACCCAGATGGTGCACGCATCAACCTCGATCCAAATCTGTTGCTCGATTTTATCTGACGTCTGCCGCAAGCCGTTCGAGAAACCCGCGCGCCACGTGCAATGAAGCCTCAATATCTTCAACGAGCACAGATTCGGAAGGATCGTGGCTGATGCCACCGGGACTGCGCAAGAACAGCATGGTCGCCGGTACGCGCGATGCCATGATCATCGCGTCGTGCCCTGCGCCGCTGGTCATCGTCTTCGCCGGCAATCCCGCTTCGCGTATCGAATCCGCCATGAGCGCGGTAAGCCTTGCGTCCATCGGCACAGCCGGTTGGTTCAATTGCTCAGCCCATTCCATCGTCAGTCCACGTCGTTTGGAGATCGCTCCCGCCTGCGCCAGCAGATCGTTCACAGCCACTACTCGCACCGCATCGTCGGCGTGCCGGCAGTCGAGGGTCACCTCAACCGCGCCTGGAATTACGTTGCCCGTATTGGGCTCCGCATTGATTCTCCCGACGGTGGCAACGAGTTTTTCTGTTTGCAGCGCAACCTCTTCGACGGCCGAGATCCACTCGGCGGCTCCTGCCAAAGCATCCTGGCGGAGATGCATAGGCGTCGTTCCGGGATGATTGGCATGCCCGGTGAATGCGAGGGTTCCGCGCGTCTGGCCCACGATGCTCGTCACCGCGGCCACACTTAAATGCTCTGCGTCCAGCACGGGCCCTTGCTCTATGTGAACCTCAACGAATCCGAGCTCATCCCCAGTTATTGCGGCCCGATGAATGTCCAGAGGGTCCAGGCCGAAGTCCCGAATCGCCTGCTCCAGGGAAATCCCATCCGTATCTTGCAACCTCAGGAGCGCGGAATCGAAGCATCCCGCCACGGCGCGGCTGCCTATGAATGGCACTCCATAGCGCACGCCTTCTTCCTCTGAAAAGCCGATGACTTCGATGGGAACCGCAAGGGTCATCTCCTGTGCCAGGAGAACCCATTCAAGAGCAATCACGACTCCCAGCACGCCATCAAATGCGCCCGCATTCGGAACCGTATCGAGGTGGGAGCCGATGATAAGGCGCCTTTTAGGAGACTCATGCTGCGCCCAGAGCCCCCGGAGATTTCCAACGGCGTCGATTTCCACGCGCATCCCGAGCCCATTCATTCGCTCGCGCAAATGCGCATGAACACTGCGCATGGGAGGGGTGAGATACCGCCGTGTAATACGGCCAGGTTCTTCCGTCATCGCGGCAATACTGTTGCATTCCTCGATGACGCGGAGAGCTCGATCTCTCATCGTCTCACCCATTCTCTGCCGCGCGGGGCGCCCTCTAGGCTCTGGCCGTCATAAATGCGTTGGCCACGCAGCCAGGTTTCCACGATCCGTCCCTTCAGCGTCGCGCCCATATAAGGAGAGAGTTTGTGCCGAAAATGCAGGTCATTGTCGCGCACCGTCCACGCGGCTTCCGAATCGAACACAACGAGGTCGGCATCCGCCCCAACGCGCAGCGAGCCTTTCTCTGCGGACATTCCCGCCAGCCGAGCCGGAGCGGCTGCCAGCCACTCGGCAATACGCGGCAACCCCCGCGCGACGTCGAGCCCGCGTTGGCTCATGCCCGTCCACAGCACGGGAAGCGTCAGTCCGAGGCTCGCGATCCCGCCCCACGCCTCATTCCACCGGCCCTCCTCACGTCGCTTCATTGCCGGGATGCACGGAGAATGGTCGGTCGTGACCATGTCGATCAGCCCATTTTCCAGGGCGTTCCACAATTGTTCGCGATTCGCTGCGCTACGGATTGGAGGCGCGCATTTGTACTCGGTCGCGCCGTCGGGAATATCGTCCGCCGCGAACCAGAGGTAGTGCGAGCAGGTCTCGACGGTGATTGGAACGCTGCTTGATCGCGCATCTGCCAGCAAGCCGAGTGCCTTCGCGCTTGCCAGGTGCACAATGTGCACCGGCGACTGAAATTCCTCCGCCAACCGAATGAGAAGGGCGATCGCTTCAGTCTCCGCCTCGTCCGGCCTCGATGCCAGGTAGGTAGAGTACCTTCGCCAATCCGAAACATCGCGATTGGCCGCTTCCGTTGCCGCTTGCACCGGTCCTGGCGCCTCGGCGTGGGCGAGCAAGGGAAGACCCGTCCCCCGCAACCTCTGCAAGGCGAGCCGCAAGTCGGATTCGCCCACCCACTGGAAACCATCGATTCCCGAATGTATGAGAAAGCACTTGAAGCCGGCGACCCCCGCCTCCACCAATGGCTTGAGATCCTCCGCATTACCGCGGACCACTCCTCCCCACGCGGCCCAATCGACCCACGCCTGCCCTTGAGCTGCGGCACGCTTCTCCTCGAGCGCACGCGCTGACGTAATCTCGGGCATGCAGTTCAAAGGCATGTCCACCAGCGTCGTCACCCCGCCCGCAGCCGCAGCCCGCGTCGCGGTCGCAAAGCCCTCCCACTCGGTTCGGCCTGGCTCGTTGATGTGGACGTGCGAATCCACGAGCCCCGGCAGAAGGGCCAGATCGCCCAGATCGTGCAGAATCGCCTCTCCGGGCACTTCGCCCCACTCGCCGATCCCAGCGATTCGCTCCTGCTCCACGACCACGGTCGCGGGAGCAACTCCCTTCGGGGTAACCACACGAGTTGAACGGAAAACATTGGTCATGCTGTCGGTATTCTTACTGTAAAGCTCAGATAAAGGGAAATCTGCCTTCTCATTCTTCTTCAATTGAGTCTCAAGACGCACGTGGGATAGAATTGGCCGACTTTGGCGCACGAGGAGGTCCCGCGTGTTATCGACAATGTCAGATTTTCCCCTGACGATCGGCTCCATCTTTGACTACGGCGTGATGGTTCACGGTGCGAGTGAGGTCATAACGTGGACCGGCGAGGGGTCGAAGCGGGCGACCTTTCGCGAGGTGGGCGCGCGTGTAAGGCAACTGGCCCGAGCGCTGGAAAGGCTCGGCATTCGTCTCGGAGACCGCGTCGGCACCTTGTGCTGGAATACGCAGGAGCACCTCGAAGCCTACTACGCCGTTTCGTCAATGGGGGCAGTCGTTCACACGCTGAATCTGCGCCTCTTCCCCGAACAACTCGCCTACGTCATCAATCATGGCGGCGATCGAATCCTGCTTGTCGATGCGTCTCTTCTCCCCGTGCTGGCCAAAGTTGCGAAGGACCTTAGCACCGTGGAATGCATCATCGTGATAGGAGAGTCCGACTCCGCGCCGATTGGCTCCCTGCGCTATGAGGAATTGCTGGCGGCGGAGGAGTCGGTCTTCGAGTGGCCAGTCCTGGATGAACGCTCGGCGGCTGCCATGTGCTACACCACCGGCACAACCGGCGATCCCAAGGGGGTGGTCTATAGCCACCGATCCATCTACCTGCACGCGCTCTCCGTTTGCGGGCCTTGGTGCCTGGGGCTCAGCGAGAACGATCTGTGCCTCGTAATTGTTCCCATGTTTCACGCCAATGCGTGGGGAATTCCCTATGCCGGGTGGATGGCCGGCAGCGATTTTCTGATGCCGGGCGGCTCGCTGCAGCCGGAAACCTTATGCCGGATGATTCAACAGTGCCGACCTACGCTGGCAGCCGGAATTCCAACCATCCTCTCCGCAATGTTTCGCCATGCTGAAGCTCACTCCATCGATCTCTCATTCTTCCGCCAGTTGTTCAGTGGTGGAGCGGCGCTCCCCCGCAGCCTGGCAGAAGGATTTCTGGCCAGGCACGGTGTCAAGGTGGTTCAGGGGTGGGGCCTGACGGAAACCAGTCCCGTCGCCGCCGTAGCGCAGCCTCCCCGCGACTGCCCAAAGGAACAAGAGATTGATTGGACCACGAAAACGGGCAGGTTGATACCCGGCGTCGAACTGCGCGTTTGCGATGGCGAAACCGTACTTCCGTGGGACGGTGAGTCAGTGGGCGAGTTTGAGGTGCGCGGCCCATGGATCACGGCCTCGTACTACGGCGATACGGCGTCGGACAGGTTTCATAATGGGTGGCTCCGCACCGGCGATGTTGGGGTGGTGGAAGAGCGCGGCTATCTCCGCATCACCGATAGAGAGAAGGATGTGATCAAGTCGGGCGGGGAATGGATTTCTTCCGTGGAATTGGAGAACGCGATCATCGATCATCCAGATGTCCTGGAGGCTGCGGTGATCGGCGTTCCGGATCCGCGCTGGGATGAGCGCCCGCTTGCCTGCGTCGTTCCGAAGAATGGCATGACGATAGATATTGCCGCGATTCGTGCGCATCTAACCTCACGAGTGGCCAAGTGGTGGATTCCGGAGCGGTGGGCATTCATCCGCGAAGTCCCAAAAACGAGCGTTGGCAAGTTCGACAAGAAGACTCTTCGAGCACTCTACGCGAATGGTCAGATCCAGGAGGTGATCGATCCCGGGGAGAGTCAGAGGAAGGAGTCGCTCTCCGAGAACCTGGTTCCTTGATGGGGCATAGAGTGCTGCTCGTTGCTCAAAAGCAGTAAAGTAAAGCCAGGTTGCGGTCGGGTCCAGATGTCTAAAGACAATGGAAATCTACGGGTGCTGGTGGTAGATGACGACATGCGGGTTGCCGACTCGATTGTCCAGGTACTCATCACGAGTGGCCATGGTGCCGAAGCGGCGTACAGCGCTGAAGTGGCCATGAAACTGGCTGAAAAATGGATTCCCACGTGGTGATTTCAGACATTCTCATGGGCCCGGTGAGCGGAATCGAATTGGCCATTCACATCCGGGAGCACCACCCCGACTGCCGCGTGCTGTTGATCTCTGGAAATGCGACGCCTTCAACGTCCCCGCCCGCATCTAGCGCCCAGGGCGCCAAGCTGCACTTCATGTCTAAACCCGTGGATCCCGCCCGCATCCTTGAATTCGTGGCCGCCGGCGCCGGAAATGTGCGTGTCCAGAGAGGTTGTTGACCTGTTAGCATTACCCTGCCACGACGAGTTGCTTACGCTCCAGAACAGGAAATGGACGGTCGGCCCGCTGAATGATCCCCATCGATCCCCAATTGATTGGAATAGCGGGAGACGATCCGCGGCTTACTACCTGGGAGTGGATTGCCGCGACGGATCAACTTCGCTGGACGTCAGGGCAAAGTGAAATCTATTCCCGGCCGGCGAAGGAGATCAACTGTACCGCCGCCTGGAACGAATTGGTTCATCCGGATGATCGCGAGAGGCTTCAGAAGTCCGTCGAACGCGCACTTGAATCCGGCACCGGCTTCCGTGAGCGGTTTCGCGTTGCGGGAAGGCACGGTGAAACCCTATGGATCCTTGGACACGCCAGGGTCATCCGCGACCCCGACGGGGCTGTGCGCTTGCTGGGGCTGAACATGGATGTGACCGACTGGGTCGATGCGCTGGCAGACAGCGAGGCTCGATTCAGCGCTACCTTCGAGCAAGCGGCTGTTGGCATCGCCCACATCGGCCTCGATGGCACCTGGTTGAATGTGAATCGACGCTGCCTGGAGATCGTCGGCTATCCGAAAGAAGAGCTCCTTAAGTTAACGTTTGCCGACATTACGCATCCCAATGACCTGGCCGCCGACTGGGCCCTGGTTCATGAGCTTCTGCGTGGCGAGCGCTCCACTTATTCGATGGAGAAGCGCTATTTCGCCAAGGACCGTCGCTTGGTCTGGGTGAACCTTACTGTTTCACTCGTGCGAAAGAGAGATGGAAGTCCCGATTACTTCATCTCCGTTATTGAAGACATAACTGCCAGAAAGCAGATCGAGGCCGAGCGCGATGGATTGATCGAGGCTCTGGAAGAGCGGGTTCGCGAGAGGACGGCGGAACTCGAAAAGCTCACCCTTACCGATCCGCTGACCGGCATCGCCAACCGTCGCTGCCTTGATGATCGGCTGGAAATTGAATGGAAGCGTGCGGTACGAACACATCAACCGCTGTCCGTCTTGTTGATCGACATCGATCACTTTAAGAATCTGAACGACGGTTTCGGACACGCTATGGCAGACCGTGCGCTCGTCTCAATCGCGTCGGGGCTTGGCAACCTCGCGCGGCGAGCCAGCGACCTTGCTGCTCGATACGGGGGAGACGAGTTTGTCCTTGTTCTGCCCGATACGGGACCCGACGGTGCGGAGATCATTGCCCGACAAGTTCAGGATATGATCCACGTCATCAATTTGCGAACCGCCGAATCACCTTTGGCGGCGGGGATTACGGTAAGCCAGGGTGTCGCAACTTCGTGGCCGGAAAGCAGCGCCGCCTGCTGGACCCTTCTCTCCAATGCCGACCGCGCGCTCTACCGAGCAAAACAGTCTGGAAGAGACCGGTTCGAGGTGCACGGCGGATCCATTGAGGGACAGGAGGTACCGGGTTCCCACCCGAGCCCATCCACCAACCGCAGGCCCGACCCGCGATCCCGGGGATAGGAGCTTGTCGAGCTGCAGCGAACCCTCGTGGACGATGCTTGCAGGAAAACGGTACGGGAAATGGTGGCCGGGAACGCCAGCCGAATTCGGCCTCAACCGGGTGAAAAGCGGCTAGAGCATTTCTCTTTTAGATGTATACTTGATTTGCTTAGTTTGGCGATTCTGCGCGTAACGCGATGGCGAAGGCATATTCGGATGACCTTCGGCGGAGGTTTTTGTCCGCCTATGAGCAGGGTGAGGGCACGCTG
>WNGK01011550.1_pt1 | contig 10086 bp, 10 predicted proteins | sample 5400601 | NCBI WGS metagenome assembly WNGK01 (sample SAMN13153376, study PRJNA577476) | soil metagenome | isolation source: 60 cm soil or saprolite under Garry oak tree replicate 1 | place: USA:California | collected 2016-06-15 | reverse complement strand
ATCGTCGTGACCGAGCCCGACGCATCGGGCTGTAACTGGCAGGTCGAGTGGCCGGTCGTCCATGCCGCCCATGTCGAGCCGTGCCGCTCGCAATTGCGAGAGCTGGTCGATCAGCTGCGGGAACGATATAACGTCGAAAGGTAGCGGCTAGCTCACTGCCGCGAGAAACGCGAACTGCAGGACGGCCCACCCACCCAGCACGGCAACCGGGTGGGGTGACATTCACATTGCGGGGCGTCGCCTCCGGAACCGCCGGAGGTTACCGCCAAACCAAACCTGCCGTCGCGCGGCGGCATCTCGGCGCCGGCGGAGGCTGCCATACAGTCGGTCGTTCACTGAGGCTGGAGATGTACTGTGCCAGCCCATGACACGAGGGTGCCTGAGTTGCAGCCTCCGACCTCTCCTTCCGCCTTCACGCCCACCACATGGTTTCCGGTAGTGATCACACCGAGGCTGACGGGGGCAGTGGTTCCCCCTGGGCCTACGAAGCCGGTTTGATTGACTTCCGTCCCGTCGACAAAAAAATGAATCTTCAGGTCGGAGCAGGTCAGGGGCCCGGGAGTGAAGCTAGCCTCTCCGGGTTTGTCGGGGCCGGGATGGGGTAAATTAAACGTGTCCGTGGTGTTGCAAAGCTGACCGCCACCCGAACAGGTTCCCCCGACCTGCTTGTTACAACAAGCGGCCGCGGCCCCGCTTGCAATGAACCCGAGGAACGAGACGACCAAGATCAGCATGCTGCGGTGAAGCGCCCAGCGGGGCAGAAGGTGGGCAAGTGTCATGAACGTCTCCCTTACGCTGTTTTGTCTTCGGGCGCCGTGATCGTCGCCCCCGTTTTGAAGCGTCGGTTCCTGTGCGCGCCTATTATCTGCGCAAGCGATAGGCGCCGCTAGAACAACGCCTCGAAACAGTGGGGTTGGCGGATGGGGTGGGATTCGAACCCACGAAGGACTTGCGCCCCTGCCGGTTTTCAAGACCGGTGCCTTCAACCACTCGGCCACCCATCCGTTTCCTGCCGGTTTCTGTGCAACGCCTCCCCCGATGCGGCTCTCGGACTTGTCTCGTCACGGGCGGCCTCCGCCCAAGAGGGAATCATATGGAAACCGAACTGAAACCGGTCCCCAGCGATCCGCGCTCGCGCTGGGCGATGCCGTCGGCAAGCATCGAGCAAGTCGCCGTTGCCCCGAACCAGGTGCTGCGCAATACGTATTGGCTGCTCGCGCTGTCGATGCTGCCGACGATTGCCGGTGCGTACACAGGAATGGCGATCAATTTCGCCGCCTTCTACAAGGCCTCCCCGATCATGGCGCCCCTGCTGATGTTCGGCGCGATGATTGGAGCGCTGTTCGTCGTCTCGGCGCTGCGTAACAGCGGCTGGGGTGTCGCCGCGGTCTTCGGCTTCACCTTCATTGCCGGCATGATGCTGGCGCCGATGCTGCAGCTCGCTGCGGGCCTGCGCAATGGTGGTCAGCTGGTCGCGCTGGCGGGCGCGATGACCGCGGCCGTGTTCTTTGTCATGGCGACGATCGCCACGGTATCGAAGCGCGACTTCAGCTTCCTCGGCAAATTCCTGTTTGTCGGGCTGATCCTGCTGGTCATCGCCTCGATCGCGAACCTTTTCTTCCAGGTGCCGGCACTTTCGGTCACCCTCTCGGCGATCGCGGTGCTGATCTTTTCCGCCTACCTGCTCTATGACGTCAGCGACATCGTTCGCGGCGGCGAGAGCAATTACATCATGGCGACGATCCGGCTGTTTCTCGACATCCTGAACTTGTTCGTGAACCTACTGAACCTCCTGATGATCTTTTCCGGGCAGCGCGACTAAGCGCGTTCGGAGCCAGGTCTTCGTACGGGCGCCGCGGGGCGCCCGTATTCTTTGGAGTGTCGCTGGACGGTGCGTTGTCCCCGGGGTTCGCTGCGGCTCACCCCGGGCTACGGACGAAGAGAGCGATCGACTCCACATGCGCGGTGTGCGGAAACATGTTCGCGACACCGGCGGCTGACAGCGTGTAGCCGCGCCCGTGCACGAGCACGGCCGCATCGCGGGCGAGTGTGGCCGGGTTGCACGACACGTAGACGATACGCCTCAGGCGCTCCTCGGGCAGCGCCTTGACCAGCTCGATCGCGCCTTCGCGCGGCGGGTCGAGCAGCACCTTGTCGAGCGGTCCGAGGGTCTCGACGCTTTCGCGCGTCGCCGCGAACAGATCGGCGATAACGAAGCGCGCACGCTGGGAGAGCCCGTTTCGTTGCGCATTGCCTTCGGCGCGGCCGATCATCGTGCGACTGCCTTCCACGCCGACGACCTCGGCGCCGCGGCGCGCAATCGGCAGCGTGAAGTTGCCCAGGCCGCAGAAGAAGTCAGCGATGCTATCGCCGGGTGCGGGCTCAAGGAGCGCTACCGCGCGCCGCACCAGCACGCGATTAAGACTGGCGTTCACCTGCGTGAAGTCGGTCGGTTCGAAGTCGAACGTGACGCCGAACTCGGGCAGCGCGTAGGAAAGGGGTCGCGCGGGCGGCCGCAGCGGCCGTACGCTCGCGGGACCCTGCGGCTGGAGATAGAGATCGACGCCGTGGCGCCCGGCGAAGCCGGACAGTTCGCGCTCGTCCGCCGCGGTGAGCGGTGCCAGGATGCGCAGCACGAGCGCGTCGACGGCTTCCCCGCGGTGTTCCGCTGCGCCTTCGCCCGCGTTTTTGCCCGTATCCGCCCCATCGGTAGGTTCTCCAATGGCCAGCTCGATCTGCGGCAGGCGATCGTGGATCGAGAGCGATCCGATGAGCGCACGCAATTCGGGCAGCAGCGCCGAAATGCGCGGTGGCAGCACCAGGCAACCCGCCATGTCGGCAACGTAAGTCGATTTTTTTTCGCGGAAACCGACGAGCACGCCGCCTTTCTTCGGTACGTCGCGCACCGACAGCCGGGCGCGGTGACGATAGCCCCAGGTGATGCCGTGGATCGGCGCAAGCAGCACGTCGGCGCGTACGCGGCCGATGTGCCACAGCGCGTCCTCGAGCACGCGTTGCTTGACGGCGACCTGCGCGACCGGCTCGAGATGCTGCAGGCTGCACCCGCCGCAAACGCCGAAGTACGGGCAAGGGGGCGTCGCGCGCGCGGGGCTCGCGGCGATCAACTCGGACATTCGCGCCAGTTCGTAGTTGGGCTTGCGGCGAAGCACTTCGACCGCCACCCGCTCACCGATCAGCGCGCCTTCGACGAACATCGCCTTGCCGTCGACGCGAGCCACGCCGCGGCCCTCCTGATCGAGTGCGGTGACAACGACGGAGGAAGGAGGGCCTGGGCCGCTCGTGGGGTGAGGGTCGGTCATGAAAAATCGAGTCTGACCCTACTTTTCTGGCGCGCACCGATGTGATGTGGCCTGAAGGGACCAAGACGCGACTGAATTGTATCGCGTCGCGCGGCACCGCCCCGTGAAACGAATCACTCCGAGGTAGAATCGTGCGATGCCGATCCTCGCCTTCGACACGTCGACCGAAGCTTGCGCCGTGGCACTCGGCGACGGCGGGCGCTGGGCGGAACGGGTGGAGCACGCGGGCCAGCGTCACTCCGAATTGCTGCTGCCGATGATCCGCGCGCTGCTCGATGATGCCGGCCTTCGTCTCGCCAATCTTGATGGGGTCGCCTTCGGCGCGGGACCGGGCTCGTTCACGGGCCTTCGCATCGGCTGCGGAGTCGCGCAGGGACTCGGCTTTGGCGCGAATCTGCGCCTGGTCGGCGTCTCGACCCTCGAAGCGATGGCCGAAACCTCGCGCACGCTGCACGGCTGGACGCGCGTCATTGCGGGATTGGACGCGCGCATGCAGGAGGTCTACTTCGCTGCCTTCGAGTACGCCGGAGATCGCTGGCACGCTCACATCGAACCCTGCGTCATCAAGCCCGACGCCGCTCCGTTGCCTGAAGGGGCCTGGTGCGCTGCCGGCAACGGTTTTGCCGCCTATCCGCTGCTACGCGAACGCCTGGCGAACGCAGTCTCCGCGTGCGATGCGCTGATTTCTCCCACCGCGCCGGCGATCGGCAATCTGGCGCTGCCGCGATTCGCCGCGGGCGAAGGCGTTTCCGCGCGGGATGCCGCACCGTTCTACGTGCGCCATCGCGTTGCGCTGACAACGGCCGAGCGGGACGCAGGGATCCGGCTGTGAACGCCGCGCTGGCGCGGGAATTTCCGCGGACAGTGCTGTGGCGGCCGCTGACCGAGAGCGACATCGACGAGGTTGCCACGCTGGAGCGCGAGTCGCATGCGGCGCCATGGACGCCCGGCAACTTCCGCGATGCGCTGGCCGCGGGCTACGGCATCGTGGTCGGCTTGGCCAGCGGACGCATCTGCGCGTACGGCGTGCTGCTGTTCGCACCGGGCGAAGCACAGATCCTGAACCTCACCGTCGCGCCGGAGGCACGACGGTTGGGCCTCGGACGCGCGCTGCTCAGGCGTTTCCTTGCCGACGCGAAAGCGCGGGGCGCCGCGCAATGCTTTCTCGAAGTCCGGGTATCGAACCTGCCTGCGATCGAGCTCTACGCATGCGAGGGCTTCATGCCGGTCGCTCGACGGGTCGGCTACTATCCAGCCGACGCCGGTGCGCGCGAAGATGCGCTGGTGATGCGTCGGGCGCTTGGGAATTACTGATATGGCGACCCGCAACGAGATCCTGGGCGAACTGGGGCTGCTGCCGGTGTGGCGATGGCGCGTGGCGCGCGACGCCGCGAGCGCCCCGGGCGAGCGACGGCATTTCGTTGCGGAGGTGTCCGCAGTGGCGAGCGCGGCGCACCAGGTCGTCGACGCGCCCGTGCCGGTCGATCGCCTGCAGCGCATCGCGGCGCTCGGCTGGAAGGGATTCGCGGCCGACGTCGAAGCCTGCACCGCCTGTGGATTGTGCCGGACGCGAAACAAGGCGGTGCCGGGGGTCGGAGACGCGCATGCGGAATGGCTGTTCGTCGGCGAAGCGCCGGGCGCCGAAGAAGACGCACGGGGTGAGCCCTTCGTCGGCCAGGCCGGGCGCCTGCTCGACAACATGCTCGCCGCGTTGGGAATGCGACGCGGCAAGAACGTGTACATCGCCAATGTCCTCAAGTGCCGCCCGCCCGGCAACCGTACGCCGGAGCCCTTCGAAGTCGAGGCGTGCCGGCCTTACCTCGACCGGCAGATCGCGCTTATCCGGCCGAAGCTCATCATCGCGCTGGGCAAGAGCGCGGCCACCACCCTGCTCAACGTCGACGCGACGATCGCGAGCCTGCGCGGCCGCGTGCATCGTTATCAGGGCGTGCCACTGATCGTTACGTATCATCCGGCGTATCTGCTGCGCAACTTGCCCGACAAAGCGAAGGCGTGGGAAGATTTGTGCCTGGCACGCGCCACCACGCGTCGCTTGCAGGACGGAGGCGACGAGACTCTCCACGTGCAAGCCGCCCGCGCCGACCCCATTTGACGTGCGTCGCCATCCATCCTTCCACGAAGGGAGAAAAGACAATGCGCAAGCTCTTGGGTCTCCTGGCGGCCTCGCTCGCCGCGATCGCGCTGTCCGGCTGCGGCTACAACGACCTGCAGCGCCAGGACGAGCAGATCAAGTCCTCCTGGTCGGAGGTGCTGAACCAGTATCAACGCCGCGCCGACCTGGTGCCCAACCTCGTCGCCACGGTGAAGGGCTATGCCGCGCAGGAAGAGCGCGTGCTGACCGAGGTGACCAACGCCAGGGCCAGTGTCGGCAGCATCAAGGCGACGCCGGAGCTGATCAACGATCCGGAGGCCTTCGCCAAGTTCCAGGCGGCGCAGGGCCAGTTGCAGTCAGCGTTGTCGCGCCTGCTCGTGGTGGCGGAGAATTATCCGCAGCTCAAGTCCGATCAGAACTTCCGCGACCTGCAGTCACAACTCGAAGGCACGGAAAACCGCATCACCGTCGCGCGCAACCGCTACATCAAGTCGGTCCAGGAATTCAACACGACGGTGCGCACGTTTCCGACCAACCTGACGGCGATGCTGTTCAAGATGGAGCTCAAGCCCAACTTCTCGGTGGAGAACGAGAAGGGCATCAGCGTGCCGCCGACGGTCGACTTCAGCAAGCCTGCGCCTGCTCCCGCCCCGGCGGCCAAGTAACTCGGCAGACGCTCGCGCGCACTCTGCTCACCGTGGCCCGTTTCCAATCGTGCCGCAGCACGTGGTACACGGCGCGGCGCTGCGTCCTGGGCGTGCTGGCGCTCGTCGCGCTGCCGGGCGCCGTCAACGCACTCGCGTGGGATCCCCCGCGCGAGGGACTGCAGCCGGTCCCGGCGCTCTCCGCGCGGGTCACCGACGCTACCGGCACGCTCTCGGCGGGGGAACGGCAAGCATTGGAGGCGAAACTTGCCGACTGGGAAGCGCGGACGACCAACCAGCTCGCGGTCCTGATCGTTCCGACCACCAAGCCCGAGACCATCGAAGAGTATTCGCTTCGTGTCGCGGAAGCCTGGAAGATCGGCCAGAAGGGCAAGGACAATGGCGCCGTGTTCGTCATCGCCAAGAACGACAAGCAGATGCGCATCGAGGTCGGCTATGGTCTCGAGGGTGAGCTTACGGATGTGGCGGCACGACGCATCATCGGCGATACGGTCGCGCCGCTCTTCAGCCGGGGTCAGTTCGCCGCGGGGATCGACGCCGGCGTGGATCGCATCATCGCCGTCGTGGGCGGGACCGATACGCCGCCGCCGAACAAGGAGCCGCGGCGCGGACGATCGCGGGGCGGGTTCGACATCGGTACCATTGCGCTCATCCTTCTGGTCGCGGTACCGGCGCTCGGCGCCATCCTGCGCTCGATTCTTGGCAATGTCGGCGGTTCTGTCGCCGGCACCGCCATCGTCGGAGGTGCGGCGTGGCTGTTCGCCGGGTCGCTTATCATCGCCGCGATCGCGGCCATCATCGCCTTCGTCGTGATCAGCTTCTCCGCGTTCGGCGGGCACGCCGGCCGAGGCCTCTGGTTCCCCGGCGGCGGTGGCGGCTTTGGCGGTGGCGGGTTTGGCGGTGGCGGCGGCGGATTCAGCGGCGGTGGTGGCGGCTTCGGCGGTGGTGGTGCGTCCGGCGGATGGAATTAATAACAATGAGCCTCATTCCAGCCAAACCGCAGCGCCTCGGCCGTCACTTCCTGACCGACCATCTGATTGCGCGTCGCAAGTTTTCGGCGCAGGCGCTCAAGCGCATCGAGGAGGCGATAAGCCGTGGTGAGCGGATGCACGAGGGACAGCTTCGTTTCGTCGTCGAAGCCTCGCTTCCGCTCGCGCAGGTGTTCCGCGGCCTGGAGCCCCGGGCGCGTGCGTTGCAGCTTTTCGGCCAGCTCGGTATTTGGGACACCGAGCACAACAACGGCGTTCTGGTCTACGTGCTGCTCGCCGACAAGGATGTCGAGATCGTCGCCGACCGTGGCATCAACCGCAGAGTCGCGCAGGACACCTGGGATGCGGTTTGCCGGGCGATGGAGGCAGCGTTCAAGGAGGGCCGCTTCGAAGACGGTGCGGTCGACGGGATCACCGCGATCGGCGAATTGCTGGCACAGCACTTCCCCCGCAGCGCATCGGGGCCCAACGAGCTTCCGGATCAGCCGATCGTGTTGTAGCCCCGGGTATCGCGCTTCTGCTCAACCCGGGCTACGGCCGCCCCGGCTTGGCTTCGGCGCGCTCGGCCGAGGCGAGGTGCAGCGCGTCGCTGGCGGCGAGATTGTATCGGTGCCGCCACATGACCACCAGCATCATGGCGGCGACAAACAATCCGAAGAGCACGATCGCCGCGTTGGTCGACAATCCGGCGTGCACGATGACGGCGTAAAGCGCAAGCATGATGAGCACGCCGACGTTCTCGTTGAAGTTCTGTACGGCGATCGAGTGCCCGGCGCCCATGAGCACGTGGCCGCGATGCTGCAGCAGCGCGTTCATCGGAACCACAAATAATCCAGCGAGGACACCGATCATGGTCATGACGATGATTGCCCAGCCCGGGGTGGTCACACCGGCCATCCAGATGACGCCGATGCCCATGAGGACGCCCAGCGGCAACACCCTGGCCGCGCCGCGCAGCGGCACGAAGCGCGCCGCCAGCGCGGCACCCAGAGCGATGCCGATCGCCACGACGCCTTGGAGGTACGATGCGCGCGACAGGTTGTAGCACAGGTGAGTCGCCGCCCAGTCGATGACGATGAATTGCAGCGTCGCGCCCGCGCCCCAGAACAGCGTCGTGGTCGCGAGCGATATCTGACCGAGCTTGTCGCGCCACAACAGGGCGTTGCAGTGTGCGAACTCGCGGATGAGGAACATCGGATTCTTGCTCGCGACACGACGCTCGACACCGGTGTCCGGGATGTACCAGTTGATCACGGCCGCTATCGCATAGCAGGCCATGATCACGGCGATCGCGGCCTGCGGCGGCGTCTCGATGCCGGTGTCGATGCGCGGGACGTCGATCGCCAGCAACCAGCTCGACACGGGGCCGCTGATCAGGAGGCCGCCGAGGAGCACGCCGAGAATGATCGAGCCGACGGTCGTGCCTTCGATCCAGCCGTTGGCAACGACGAGTTGTCTCGGCGGCAACAATTCGGTGAGGATGCCGTACTTCGCCGGCGAGTACGCGGCCGCGCCCAGACCGACGAGCGCATAGGCGGCGAGCGGGTGTACTGTGAACAGCATCAGGCTGCAGCCGAGGATCTTGATGCCGTTGGTGATCAGCATCACCCGGCCCTTGGGCATCGAATCTGCGAACGCGCCCACCATCGGCGCGAGCAGGACGTAGGAGATGACGAAGACCTGCTTGAGCGAAGGCGTCATCCATGCGGGCGACTCGAGATCGCGCAGCAACTGGATGGCGGCGACAAGCAGCGCATTGTCGGCGAGCGACGAGAAAAACTGCGCCGCCATGATCGTGTAGAACCCGGCTTGCATTGTCCTCGAATTGGTGCGTGCGCTCCGGGATTCGACGGCCGGGCCGCAGGTTGCCGGGGGCGTTCGCTGCGCGTATATGTATAATGAATGTGGCCGGCGCATGCGGCTCGCGCCTTATACCACGTTTTCTTCGCCCAGACCAAACCCGCACGGGCCGGGCGCATCTTGCGCCGCACCAGAGTCGCCGCCTCCATGTCCCGTCCGCTCATTGCGCAGGTCAATCTTTCGGCGCTGCGCGAGAATCTTGCCAAGGCCCGCGAGCGGGCTGCTGGCGCTCAGGTGCTCGCCGTCGTCAAGGCCAATGCGTACGGCCACGGATTGCGGCGCGTGCTGCCGGCGCTGGGTAATGCCGATGGTCTCGCCCTGGTCGAGCTCGACACTGCGATAACGTTGCGCGAGCGCCATTATGCGCGGCGGATCCTGCTCCTCGAGGGATTCTTCGAGGCAAGCGAGCTCGCCGAAATTTCCGCGCGGCGGCTTGCGGTTGTAGTGCACCATATGGAACAGGTGAAGATGCTCGAGGCGGCGACGTTGTCGCGCCCGATCGAGGTTTTCATCAAGGTCAATACCGGAATGAACCGGCTGGGTTTCCGCATAAGCGACGTGCACGCGATCGTCGAACGCTTGTCGCACACGGCGAGTGTGGCCGTGATGCGGTTGATGACGCATCTTGCCCGCGCCGATGAAGAGGACGGTTTGCGCGAGCAGCTCGACGCCTTCGAGGATGCATGTCGGGGCCTCCCGTACCCGCGCTCGCTCGCCAATTCGGCCGGCATCATTCGTTATGCCGACGTCGGCGGCGAGTACGTGCGGCCGGGCATCATGCTCTACGGCTCGTCGCCGTTTCCTTACGACACGGCGGAGCAGCTCGGGCTGACACCGGTGATGACGCTCAAGAGCGCGCTGATCGGCGTCCAGGACCTGAAGCCCAATCAGAGCGTCGGATACGGTGGCACCTACACTGCGGCTCGCGCGCACCGGATCGGCGTGATCGCCTGCGGCTACGCCGACGGCTATCCGCGCCACGCCCCGAACGGCACGCCGGTGCTCGTCTGCGGCAAGAAAGCGCGCACTGCCGGGCGTGTATCGATGGATCTGATGACGGTCGATCTCACCGACGTACCCGAGGCGACGATCGGCAGCCCGGTGGTGCTCTGGGGCGAAGGGCTGTCGGTCGATGATGT
>WNGK01016647.1_pt1 | contig 10090 bp, 7 predicted proteins | sample 5400601 | NCBI WGS metagenome assembly WNGK01 (sample SAMN13153376, study PRJNA577476) | soil metagenome | isolation source: 60 cm soil or saprolite under Garry oak tree replicate 1 | place: USA:California | collected 2016-06-15 | reverse complement strand
ACGCGAACACGATCGCGATGATAATCACCGGAACGAAAATCCAGCGACTGGAGGGATCTTCCCGCCGGCCCATTCCGAGACCGCTGCTCCCGGAAAAGGCGTAAGCGATTGCGCCGGCCAATGCCAAAATGATTACGCCCGTACGTGCCGGATTGGAAAAGAACGTTGTCCAATCCCCCCACCCCAAAATGACGAGCGCGAGAATCGGCAATGTGCCGCCGACTCCAAACGCGAGGTTCTTGATGATGTGATTCACAGGGTCCGAGCCGGACTGGCATTAACTGTGACGGTAAAAACGAGCGACATCGGGAGTGAGCGAGTTTCAATTAAGTCGCCACGGCGACTTCGTCCGAACGGCAGACAGGGAGCATGGAGTGGGAATTAAAATGCTCAAATATTGCGAAATCGGGCAATTTCTATGGATGAAATCCTATCCGTTTCCTTGGCGGCGATGGTGGCGTAATTAACTCTTTGATCGCTTCGAAGACCACCGCGAATTGCTCATCGTATTTTTTCTCCAGGGCTTCGATTTTGCGAGCCAGGTCCCGATTGGAATCCATCAGACGACGGAGCTGCACAAAGGTTCGCATAATAGCAATGTTCACTTCGACCGCACGGGCGCTGCGAAGCACGCTGGAGAGCATGGCGACGCCTTGCTCGGTGAATGCGTATGGACGATAACGGCGTCCTCGATGCTTCCGCGAACTCATCACAGTTTGTGATGAGCGAACCGCTGCCCTTCCCGATGTGGTCACAAACTGTGACCTGATCCTCTCATATTCCTTGTCCGTCAGCTGAAACATGAAATCGGCAGGAAAACGCTTGCGATTTCTTGCGGCGGCCTGATTAAGAGCGCGCGCCTCGACACCGTATAATGTCGCTAGATCTGAATCGAGCATCACCTTCTCGCTGCGGATGAAGAAGACGAACCGCGCAAGATTCTCCGGTTTCAAAATGATTGCCACAGACAATCCTTACCCGAAACTTTTTCCAACGGATACGAGGAAAAGCGAGCCGCCTTTGGCGGATGGATGAGGTCACAATTTGTGACCTCAAATGATCAAATTCCTCTTTCGTGAGCTGACAGGCAAATTCCTCAGGAAATCGGCCCTTGTTTCGGAATAAAGCCTGGTTCAGCGCCTTTGTCCGGACGCCGTAAAGCATGGCCAGATCGGCATCGAACATCACCTTTTCGCTTCTGACGAAAAAACACTAGGTGGGCAAGTTCCTCCGGCTTGGGCATGAAGGCGAGACCTGTCGAAGATTCCCTGCCTCTTTGGCGGTAAGTCTGAACATGAAATCCGCCGGACGGCTTGTTTCTACTCAGCCGATTAATTCGAGTATTTTCTGATACCGAGGATGATCGCGCAGAGGGTCGAAATCGGAGTCGTGCTTGATCCAGGCTTTAGTCTCGTGATTCGCGTGCGGTAGCAGGCGTTCAAGTAAATCGAATGCTGTGTCTATTTCTCCCAGCCGTGAATAAATACAGGCCGCGTTGTATTGGGTAAGGATATCATCGGGATCAATCGCCAACGTCCTCGCTAACCATTCCTTGGCCCGGTCGTTTTGACCGAGCGTGACTAAGGCTGCGGCGCCGAGATAGGCGGGCCTCGGGTTATCCGGGTGAAGGGTCAGCTCTCGCTCGGCCCGTTCGATGCCTCTTCGCGCAGCACTCTCTTTTTCGCCATCGCGACCGAGGGAACGATAGATCTGAATGAGCAAGCAGACAGATTGGTAATCATCGGGCTTAATCTCTGCCGCGCGCTCGAAAAGCGCCGCCGCTCGCTCAAGCTTGCCTTCGGCAAAACAGGCCCGCGCATAAAAGTAGTGTCCTTCGAATGAGTTCGGATCGAGCGCGATAGCCTTTTCGAACTCCGCCATCGACTCCTCATATCGTTGCTCAAGCGAAAGGGCGAGTGCTTGCGAGGCGTGCGCCTCAGCCAGACCGCTCTCCAGAGCCAGAGCCTTGGCGCTTGTCTCAAAAATGCCTTTGATCTCAACCGGCGCGCTGTAATGCAAAAAGAGAAAGGAATCGCAGTCAGCAATGCCAGCGTAAGCTCGTGCGTAAGCTGGATCCAACTCGACGGCCTTGGCAAACATCCGGCGCGCCAACTGATAGTACGATTTCGAGTGGCGGTGTAAAAACTGCCGGCCTCGAAGATAGTAGGTATAGGCTTCGACGTTGCCGGTAGGTGTCTGCCCAATGGATTTTTTCTCCTGCGGCAGCAGCTTCACTTTTAGCTGCTCCACGATGGCGTGTGTGATTTCGTCCTGAATTGCGAAGATATCCGTTAAGTCGCGATCGTAGCGGTCGGCCCAAACGTGACCGCTATCTTTCCCGTTAATGAGCTGGCCGGTGACGCGAACACGGGCGCCGGCCTTTCGCACGCTTCCTTCCAAAATAAAGTTGACGCCGAGACGCTGGGCGACTTCCTGCACGTCAACATGCTTGCCCTTGTAGGTAAAGGCGGTGTTGCGCGCCACGACAAAGAGACCCGACACCTTCGAGAGATCAGTAATGACGTCTTCGGTAATACCGTCGCTGAAGTATTCCTGTTCCGGGTCGCCGCTCATGTTGACGAAGGGGAGAACGGCGATGGAGGGTCGTTCCTGCCCGGCTGATGCCGCGCCATCGCTGGAGGGGCGAGCGACAGAAATGCTGTAAACGCGGATGGGCGCTTCGATAGGCGTCGTTCGCCCATATCTTCAAAGGCGAGATCGAGGCGTTTGCCGACGTGATCGCGCACGGATTGGGAGACGGCAATTCCGCCAATCGGCGCGATACTCTCCAAGCGCGCTGCCACGTTCACGCCATCGCCAAAAATGTCGCCTTCTTCGACGATGATATCTCCGAGGTTGACGCCGATGCGAAATTCGATGGGCGCAGCCGACTCGGTGGCATTGCGGGTGCGCATGGCTGATTGGATATCGACCGCGCAAGCGACGGCGCTCACTACGCTGGGAAATTCAATCAGCATTCCATCGCCGGTAAGTTTGAAGATGCGTCCATTGTGCTCGCTGATTTTAGGGTCGACCAGATTTTTCCGCAGTGATTTCAGTGCGGCGAGGGTACCCGCTTCGTCGATGGTCATTAGTCGGCTGTAACCGACCACATCGGCAGCAAGAATAGCAGTCAGGCGGCGTTCCATATCAACCCAGTTACTCTACAGAAATCGGCGAGGGAACGTAACACCAAAATGCCGCAACGCTGGCGGTAATCCTAGATCAGAGAGCAGAGGCGGGAAAATGACGAAGCACGAATGACGAATGACGAAGGAATGACGAAGCACGAAAGGCGAACTCATGCTCATGCTCATGCTCATGCTCATGCTCGTAATCGAGAGATCAGAGGGGAGAGACTTGGAGCTGGGAGCGGCTCCCTTCTACTTACCCGATTAACTCGAGTATCTTCTGGAAACGCGGGTGCCTTCGGAGCGGGTCCAGATCAGAATCATTCTTGATCCAGCCATGCTTCAATTCGTGACCGGCATTGGGGAGCAGCCGTTCCAGCAAATCCAACGCTTGCTCTACGTCGCCCAGAATAGAATAGACGCAGGCAACATTATACTGGGTGAGGACATCGTCCGGATCGATGGCCAAGGCTCTCGCTGCCCATTCTCTGGCGCGATCAGTCTCGCCGAGCGTCGCGAGGGCATTAGCGCCCAGATAGGCCGGCCTCGCATTTTCCGGGTGAATCGCGAGTTCACGCTCTGCCCGTTCGATACCCCTTCGAGCGGCATTCTGGCTGTCAGTATGGCGGCCGAGCGATCGATAAGTCGGAATCAGCAGGCACAATGATTGATAGTCATCCGGCTTGTTTTCAGCCGCACGTTCAAAAAGGGTGGCTGCCCGCTCGAATTTGCCCTGGGTGACGCAGGCACGCGCATAGAAGTAATGAGCCTCAAATGAGTTTGGATCAAGCGCGATTGCCTCTTCGAATTCCGCGGTCGCTTCCTCATGCCGCTGGCCTAGTGAAAGCGCGAGACCTTGGGAAGCATGCGCTTCGGCGAGCCTGTCGTCCAAACCAAGCGCCTTGGCGCTTGTGGCCAGAATGCTGTCAATGCCCGCCTCCAAATGGTAATGCAGGAATAGGAAAGAATCGCAATCGGCTATCCCGGCATAAGCGCGTCCATAAAGAGGATCCAAGTCTACGGCTCTGGCGAACATCCGCCGGGCCAATTGATAGTTAGACTTCGAGTGCCTTTGCATAAACTGCCGGCCCCGGAGATAATATGTATACGCTTCGACGTTATCGGTGGGCGCCTGCCCAATCGACTTCTTCTCCTGTGGCAGCAACTTCACCTTCAACTGCTCGACAATGGCGTGAGTGATTTCGTCCTGGATAGCGAAGATGTCGGTTAGATCGCGATCATAACGGTCGGCCCAAACGTGGGCGTCGTTCTCGCTACTAATGAGCTGTGCCGTAACCCGTACTCGCGCCCCGGCCTTGCGCACGCTTCCTTCCAGAATGAAAGGGACCCCGAGTTCCTGGGCTACCTGCTGCACCTTTACGGCTTTGCCCTTATAGGTAAACGCGGTGTTGCGGGCGATCACCAATAGTCCGGACACTTTTGACAGGTCGGTGATGATATCTTCCGTGATGCCATCGCTGAAATATTCCTGTTCCGGGTCGCCGCTCATGTTGTTGAAAGGCAGGACTGCAATTGCCGGTTTGTCTGATGGTTCGTGGTGCGCTGCCTGTCCGTCCTTGTTGTCGCGAGCTGTGGGAGCATCCAGACGGACACGGTAAACGTGAACTGGCCTCTCGATGTTCTTTAGAGTTTGCTCGCCGATGTCCTCGAAAGCGAGATCGAGCCGGTTGCCCAAGTGATCGCGGACTGGAGCGGAGATTGTTATTCCGCCGGGCGTGGCGATGCTCTCCAAGCGCGCGGCGACGTTGACACCATCGCCAAAGATGTCGTCCCCTTGCACAATGACGTCGCCCACGTTAACGCCGATACGAAATTCAATGCAGTGATCTTTCGGGACTCCGGCGTTTCGTTTACGGATACCGCGCTGCATTTCGGCGGCGCACGCAACCGCGTTCACGACACTCGGAAATTCCACAAGCATGCCGTCGCCGGTCAGTTTGACAATTCGTCCCTGATGCTCACTGATTTTGGGATTAACGATATCGGTGCGCAGCGCGTCTAGTGCCGCGAGCGTACCAGATTCGTTCGCACCCATGAGGCGGCTGTAGCCAACAACGTCGGCGGCAAGAATAGCAGTCAGGCGGCGCTCCATATCAACCCAGTTACTCTACAGAAATCGGCAAGGGAACGTAACACCAAAATGCCGCAACGCTGCCGGTAATCCGAGATTACCCATCAGAGGTCAGCGGTCAGCGGTCGAACGACAGAGGAGTGGAACGACGAAGCACCCGTGTTCACTACGCAACGGCGCGGGAGGCGAATGACGAAGCTCGAATGAAGAACTCATGCTCAGGCTCGTAATCGCAATCGAACCCCAAAAATCCGCCTCTGGTGCACTCGTTTCCAGCGAGGACGATGAGAGTGAGCTTCGTGGTGCTCGTGATCATGCTTTGCCTCGTTCATGGATTTCCTGCATTACACTCCCCTTCCCGAACGTCAGGCGAGCCGGAATTAAAAATTAAGAACTAGGAAAGGAAAAAAGTAAGAGTGAAGAATTTAGGCGGGAGCAAAACCAAGAACAAGGGTGACCGACGCGACCGCCTGCGGATGGTCCGCGCGGATTGCACTCAAAATAGCGTGAGTGTTCCGTCCGTGTAGGTCCCGACTCGTATCCAGCCGTAACTACCGTCGGTCGGCCGGACGGCCCAGAAATCAAAGTCGGCATTTAACCGGTCGCCAGCACCGTCAAGCGCGGTCGATCCGGTGACGCCGCTATAGGTGTTCGTCGCATTGACGAAAGCCGCTTTGAAACCGGCGAAGTCTTTCAAGTTTCCAGCATCTCGCAGCGCTCGCTCCACTACGAAGAGCGCGTCGTAAGCAGAAAGCGCAAAGGCGTCCGCGGTGATACTGGTGCGCGCTTCGATCGCATTGGCAACCGGTTGCCACAAACTTTGCAAAGCATCGGGAAGCCCGAAGGTCGGGTTCGGGTATCCGGCGTTGGCAGCAAAAGCAGCTGCATCCGAATCGCCGACTAATGCCGCGGAAAGGGCGACGCCGTCACTGCCGTACCAGTGAGTGGACGAGAGGGTGGAATTATTCTCCGCGCTGTGGAACACACCTACAACCTCATCGAACGCAGCAAGGTAAATTCCGACGCTGCTAGGATCCGCGCCCGCAATCAGCAACGTGCTAATCTGCGACGCGACCGATGTCGTAGCAGCGGAAAAATCGGTTGTAGTCGGCTGGTATTGATATCCGGTAGTGACCGTACCGCCGAGTTTCTCGAAATCGGCTTTGACGGAATCGTGCAAGCCATTGTTGCCGGCGTCGTTTCGCCAGAGTGGAACAATCGTGCGAATGCCATCGTGCCACATGAGCGCGACAATGGCCTCAGCTTCACGCATGTCGTTTGGACAAAAGCGAAAGATGTTGTCGCCCGCAATGGCGAGCGAGGAAGCGGTGCTGCCCTGGCTGATGACGAGAATGTTATGGGCATCAGCGTAAGGCTTGATCATCGCGACCTCGGCGCTTGATTGCGGTCCGATAACAATCTTCACGCCGCGTTTATCGAGGTCCTGAATAGCGGCGAACGCCTTGGCCGGGTCGAGCGTGTGTCGCGGACGAATAAGTGAAATCGGTAGCCACCGTGCTCGGCCTTGGCTGTAGCCTGGAGTTGCTCATTGGCGAGCTGAAGCGCTGCGACAGTGTTTTGCCCGAGAGAATTCCAGGAGCCGGTCAATGAGACGAGCACACCAATCTTAAACTCGCGGTGTGAATGCAGGGACGATTGCTCGCTTCGGACTGGCTTGATGGCAGCGAGCAAGAGTACAAAAACGATAAATCGGCGGAGAGAACGACTATTCATGTGCGACAATGATCGCAGGAACGGTACTGAAGTGTCAACGAACTCGCCGGCCTGGACTGAAGAATCTTCGCGCACTCACCGCAAACCGAATTACTTGCGCGATAGCAGCGATTAGACGGCATCGGCAACGCAAAGGTCGGCTTGCACTGTCATGAATCGGAAGTGAGGTGTACTTTTCCAATGAGTCTGAATAGCGCGACGAAGGAACGCGACCAGCTCAAGGGCTAAAGTGGCCGAACAACATGATTTCCGGGAATAACCAGCCGAGTGGCAGCCGATCCGCACTTCTCGGTATCTGCATTTTTCTGTCCGCGATTACGTGGCTCGTTTTTGGTCAGACGCTCACACACGATTTCATCAACTACGACGACCAGGTGTATGTTTACGAGAATGAACAGGTATCAAACGGTCTCACTCTGAACGGGATCGTCTGGGCGTTCACGCACAGCGTTTCTGGCAATTGGCACCCACTCACGATTGCTACCCACATGATCGATTGCCAGTTGTATGGGCTGGACGCAGGCGGACATCATTGCACAAATGTCGTATTACACACGCTGGCGGTCCTTCTTCTTTTTTTCGTTCTCCGGGAGATGACGAGCGCGATTTGGCCGAGCGCTTTTGTGGCAGCGCTTTTCGCCATTCACCCGCTTCGGGTGGAATCAGTGGCCTGGGTGTCGGAGAGAAAAGACGTGTTGAGCGCCGTGTTCTTCATGCTGACCCTCGCCGCTTACGTGCGATACACACGCCGATCCTCGATCGCGAGTTATCTGCTGATGACTTTTTTCTTTGCTCTCGGGCTCATGTCGAAGCCAATGCTGGTAACATTGCCGTTCCTGTTCTTGCTTCTGGACTATTGGCCGCTAGCTCGATTTGCCACGCCAATTAATCTGGCAAACGACGCGAAATCATCTAGCTGGTTAGATCGACGGCCGGTTGCAGAGAAACTCATCTTTGAAAAGATCCCGCTTGTCGTGCTGGCGGCCGTCTCGTGCGTGATCGCGCTGCTTCTGCAAGGGAAGGCTTTAAATCCGATCGCACATATTCCCCTTCTATTGCGGGTGTACAACGCCTCAGTGAGCTGCGTTACGTACATTTGGCAAATGCTCTGGCCGGATAAACTGGCGCTTCTTTATCCGTATCCATTGAGTCAGTTATCAATCTGGCCGTGTGTCTTCGCGATCAGCCTATTGCTTGCAGTGACTCTTGTCGTCTGGGAGTTCCGTAAAGAACGGCCTTACCTCATTACCGGATGGCTGTGGTACTTGGGAATGCTCGTACCGGTGATTGGTCTAATCCAAGTTGGAGCGCAAGCGCGGGCAGATCGTTATACCTACCTGCCGCAAATCGGTTTGTATTTGGCTGCCACGTGGGCGATCGCGGATCTGTCGAGATCATGGCCGCATCGGCGCAAGGTTCTGAGCATTTTAGCGACCGCTGTAATCGGTTTACTTGCCTGGCGTGCATCGAGTCAGACGTCGTATTGGAAGAACTCCGAAACGATCTGGAATCGAACGCTTGCCGTTACGTCGAATAACGCAATTGCCCATCAACAGCTCGGGAACGCGGCACTGGGCGCCGCGGATCTCGAAACCGCGATATTCCACTTTGAAGAATCGTTAAAAATAGCACCCGACCAAGCTAATGTGCACACCAACCTTGGCGTTGCGCTTGCGCGCGATTGGCGCTTCGGCGAAGCGATTACTCATTTTGAAAAATCACTGGCCATTGCGCCGGAAACAACGGCGACTTTGCACAATTTTGCGTGGCTGTTGGCAAGCTCTCCGGAGAAGCGATTTCGAAACGCTTTTCGAGCAATTGAGCTGGCAGACAAAGCTGATCGCCTGTCTGGCCGCAAAAATCCGTTCTATGCTCACACACTGGCGGCGGCTTACGCGGAAACCGGTCGCATTAGCGAGGCCATTACTGTCGCTGAGCGAGGCCTGCAGCTCGCGATCTCCCGAGGGGACTCAGCTTTGGCCAGTGAGCTCAGCAGCGACATTGATCGGTATCGAACGAGCCTTCGACAATTTGAATAGATCGCACAGAATGGGAACGTCGTTATTTTCTAGCCGTTCATTAGTATTGTCAGTTAGACTGTGAGGATGTCAGGCAAGATCGCGGCGAAGACACGACGGAAAGCAGTATGCTGATGCCGAGCGTTTTGATCATTGAGGATGATGACGATGGTCGTCGGGCCGTCGCCAAATTGTTTGCTCGGGCAGATTGGAAAGTCTTTGAGGCGGCCGACGGTGATTCCGGAGTGGAAATCGCTCTCCGGAACCGGCCGGAAGTTATTTTATGCGACCTGCTGATGCCGAAGTCGAATGGCTTCCAGGTTTGTCGCACCATCCGGCAACAACTTCAGCCGACGAAGATCATCGTGGTGTCGGGACGTGATTATGCGGTCGATCGCGCGAGCGCGCTCGAAGCCGGCGCGGACGAATTTTTGCTGAAGCCGATTACATGGGAAGTGCTGCGCGAATCAATCGATCGCCTCCTAATTCCACAGCGACCACGAGCGACAACCTCCCCTGAGGAACTCGGTTCAGTGCCGCCGCGGATAAAACTTTGGGGCGTGCGCGGCTCGCTCCCGGTGCCGGGGCCGGCGACGATCCGATATGGCGGTAATACCAGTTGCGTAGAAGTGCGGGCCGACGGTGAAATTATCGTGCTCGACGCGGGCACTGGGGTTCGTGCTCTTGGTCTGGCGCTAGAAAAGGAGCTGGGACCGGGAACGATCAAGCTGACTCTTCTCATTACACACACGCACTGGGATCACATTCAGGGGCTGCCGTTCTTTTCCCCGGCCTACAACAGCAAGAATCTGATCCGGATCCTGGGTTATGAAGGAGCGCGTGCTGGTCTAGGCACGATCCTGGCCGGCCAGATGGAGACGCCGTTTTTTCCAGTTAGCCTTCATCAATTGCCGAGTCATCTCGCGATCCAAGAGCTAAAGGATATGGAGTTTCATATCGGCAAAGTGAAAGTGCACGCAAAGTTTGCGAATCACCCGGGCATCTGCGCCGGCTATCGGCTCTTTACCAGCGCTGGATCGATCGCATACATGCCAGACAACGAACCGTACGAGCCTCTCAAAATGCAGCTCGCGACACAGAACGGAATCGATGGG
>WNGK01009359.1_pt1 | contig 10090 bp, 7 predicted proteins | sample 5400601 | NCBI WGS metagenome assembly WNGK01 (sample SAMN13153376, study PRJNA577476) | soil metagenome | isolation source: 60 cm soil or saprolite under Garry oak tree replicate 1 | place: USA:California | collected 2016-06-15 | reverse complement strand
ACCCGCCGCCGCAGCGCCCACGGTCGCTGCAGCGCCCGGCGCCGGGGATGGGCGCGCCGCATTGTTGCGCGGGCTGGGCTGGGTCGGTTGGGCGAGCCTCGCTCCACCCCGGCCGCCGCGGCCCGTGGTTTGCGGCTGTTGCTGCGTCGGGGCCGCGGAGGGCCGAGCCAACTGCCGCGGCGCGGTGCGGGGCGTTTGTGGGGCCGCGCGCTGCGCGGACACGTGTGGCGCGGCGACGTGCGGCGCGGCCCGCGGCGCGGCGATATGCGGCGCCGCGCGAGGAGCGGCCGCCGCGTGAGGTGCAGGCGCCGGGTGAGGAGCGGGAGCCGCGCGAGCTGCAGGGGCCGCAGGGGCCGCACGCGCCGCCGGCGCTCCTCCCGGTTTCCCGCCCCCTTTCTGCGGTTGCGCGGCTGCGGTTGTCGCCAGCGCAGCAGAAACGATAAAAACTGTCGCGATGCGTGTGTTCCATTGGAACATGACACCACCTCCTGGGTCGCCCGCATGAATCAACGCCGGAGGCGGCGTGCGGGTTTCGCTCGCGAAGGGGCCACGGCTTACATGGGGCTTACACGGCGTGCGACATATTCGGCGCACGACAGATTCGATGACCAATTGTTCAGAATTGCGTGTCTGAAAATTCCGGGAGATTGACGGAGATCGAGATGCGGTTTGTTCGATTGGGACGAAACGGTCCGGACGTTTCCGAAATGGGGCTCGGTTGCATGGGCATGTCGGGCGGCTATGGGCCCGCCGACGACGCGGAGTCGATTGCGACCATCCATGCCGCGCTCGAGGCCGGCATCACCATGCTCGACACCGGCGACTTCTACGGTTCGGGGCACAACGAGATGCTGATCAGGGAGGCGCTCAAAGCGGGCAAGCGCGAGCGCGCCTTCATCGCGGTCAAATTCGGCGCGATGCGCGGCCCGGACCTCAAATTCCTCGGCGACGACGGCCGGCCGAATTCGGTGAAGAACTTTCTCGCCTACACGCTGCGGCGGCTGGGCACCGACCACGTCGATCTCTACCAGCCGGCGCGGCTCGATCCCACGGTGCCGATCGAGGATACGATCGGCGCCATCGCCGACATGGTGAAGGCCGGATACGTTCGTCACGTCGGGCTCTCCGAAGCGTCGGCGAAATCGATCCGCCGCGCCCACGCGGTGCATCCGATCGCCGCGTTGCAGATCGAGTATTCGCTCGTCAGCCGCGGCATCGAGAAGGAGATTCTGCCGACGATCCGCGAGCTCGGGATCGCGCTCGTCGCCTACGGAGTGCTCTCGCGCGGCCTCATCAGCGACAGCGCGCCGGCGTCGCAGGGCGCAGGCGAGATTCGCACGCGCATGCCGCGCTTTTCGGCCGAGAACTTTCCGCGCAACATGGCGCTCGTGCGCGCGCTCGGCGCGATCGCGCGCGAGAAGAACGCCTCGACGGCGCAACTCGCCTTCGCCTGGATGCGCTCGCGCGGCGAGGACGTCGTGCTGCTGATCGGCGCGCGCCGCCGCGATCAGCTCGGCGAAGCGCTCGGCGCGCTCGACGTGCGGCTCACGGCGGCCGACCTCGCGCGCATCGCGCAAGCGGTGCCGGCCGACGCGGTGGCCGGCACGCGTTATCTGCCGGCGGTGCTGGCCCATATGGACAGCGAGCATGCGGGGTAGGGCAGGGGCCGCGCACTCGCGAACTCATGTTGAGGAGCATCGCAGCGAAGCTATCTTTGCACGCGCGCGGATCGGTGTGAGGTGGAGAGCGGAGCGGTGAACTCGGTCTGCTCCCTCCCCCCTTTTGGGGGAGGGCTGGGGAGGGGGGTAGCGCGTGTAGCAACACCCGCGCCTTAGTCTCAGGACCCCCACCCCCAACCCCTCCCCACAAGGGGGAGGGGAGTGCCACCGAGTGCGCGAACCGAAGTCACCGCATCATCAGCGTGCCGGCGCCGTGGTCGGTGAGCAGCTCGAGCAGCACCGCGTGGGGGACTTTGCCGTCGAGGATGACCACGCCCTCGACGCCCGCTTCGAGCGCATAGATGCAGGTCTCGACCTTGGGAATCATGCCGCCCGAGATGGTGCCGTCGGCGATCAGCGCGCGCGCGTCGTCGGGGGAGAGTTGCTTGATGAGCTTGTTGGACTTGTCGAGCACGCCCGGCACGTCGGTGAGCAGGAGCAGCCGCTTGGCCTTGAGCGCCCCGGCGATGGCGCCGGCAAAGGTGTCGGCATTGACGTTGTAGGTTCCGCCCTGGGCAGAGGCGGCAAGCGGCGCCAGCACCGGAATGAGCTCGCGGCCGAGAATCTGCGTGAGCACGGTCGTGTCGATCTTATCGGGCTCGCCGACGAAGCCGAGGTCGACGATTTTCTCGATATTGGAACCGGGATCGAACACGGTGCGGTTCACCTTGCGCGCGAGCACCATGTTGCCGTCCTTGCCGGTGAGCCCCACCGCCTTGCCGCCGGCCTCGTTGATGAAGCCCACAATCTGACTGTTGATCGAGCCCGCGAGCACCATTTCGACGATCTCGATCGTCGCCGCGTCGGTGATGCGCAGGCCGCCGGCGAATTCCGACTTGATGCCGAGCCGCTTGAGCATCTCGCCGATCTGCGGCCCGCCGCCATGCACGACCACCGGATTGATGGCGGTCTGCTCCATCAGCACGATGTCGCGGGCGAAGCTCTTCGCCATCTCCTCCTCGTCCATGGCATGGCCGCCGTATTTCACGACGACGATTTCCTCGTCGTAGCGCTGCATGTGCGGCAGCGCTTCGGAGAGGACGCGGGCGATATCGTGGGGCGAAATGGTCATCGAGGATTGTCCCGGCAATCCGGCGGTCACGCCGCGGGCAGCAACGTCGCTGCGCCTTTTAGCGAGCCGCCGGCCCGGGCGAAAGAGGGCTAACCGGCGCTCTCCAAGACTAGGCTTACGCGGCTACTGCACCGGAACCCGTGCATTATCCGATGCATGTGTTTCGACAAGAGCGGAAACGTGCCTAACCCGCCCCGCGCTCCTTGAGGAGCCGTGCGATGGCGGATCGCAACTCCGCTATACCGGCGCCGGTGCGCGCCGAGGTCACGAGCAGGTCCGGGTGCGCCGCGGGATGCTTGGCGAGCGCCGCCTTGGTCGCGGCGACGAGCGCCGCGAGGTCGGCGCTCTTGGCCTCGTCGGCCTTGGTCAGCACAATCTGGTAGTTGACCGCGGCCTTGTCCAAGGTGTCGAGCACGTCGGCGTCGATCGGCTTGAGGCCGTGGCGGGCGTCGACCAGGAGGTAGGCGCGCGCGAGATTGGCGCGTCCCAGGAGAAAGGCATGGATCAGCGCGGTCCAAGCCTTGACCTTCGCCTTCGAGGTGGCCGCATAACCGTAACCCGGCATGTCGATGAGCGTGAGCTGCGACGGCCCGGTGAAAAAGATCAACTCCTGCGTGCGGCCCGGCGTATGCGAGGTGCGCGCGAGCGCGCGCCGCCCGGTGAGCGCGTTGATCAGGCTCGACTTGCCGACATTGGAGCGGCCGGCAACGGCAATCTCGATGCCGCGCATGCGCGGCAGCGCCGCGGCTGATCCGGCGGCGGCGGCGAACTGCCAATCGCCCGCGAACAGCTTGCGGCCGGCTTCCATCTCGGCGCGGGTGAAAGGGGAGGCGGTAGCCAGCGACGGCGCCTCCGGGCCGCTCATGACGACGAGCCGCTTACGCCGGGGTCACTTTTTTTTTTGGTGAAGAGATTTTTCAAGGCCTCCCATGTGCGCTTGAGATTGTCGAACAGCTCGATCTTGGCCCCATGCCTGTGCATGATGAAGCTCTGCTGCGCCACCGAGAGCGTGTTGTTCCAGGCCCAGTAGATCACCAACCCGGCCGGGAAGCTCGCCAGCATGAAGGTGAAGATGATCGGCATGTAGTTGAAGATCATCGCCTGGGTCGGGTCGGGCGGCGGCGGATTGAGCTTCATCTGGAACCACATGGTCACGCCCATGATCAGCGGCCAGATGCCGAGCATGAGGAAGGGGCCGATCATCGGAACGAGCGAAGGATCCCAGGGAATCAATCCGAACAGATTGAAGACCGTGGTCGGATCGGGCGCGGCGAGGTCCTTGATCCAGCCGAAGAACGGCGCGTGCCGCATCTCGATGGTGACGAATAGCACCTTGTAGAGCGCGAAGAAGACCGGGATCTGGATGACGATCGGCAGGCAGCCGGCGATCGGGTTGATCTTCTCCTTCTTGTAGAGCTCCATCATCGCCTGCTGCTGTTTCATCTTGTCGTCGGCGAAGCGCTCGCGGATCGCCATCATCTCCGGCTGCACCGCCTTCATCTTCGCCATCGAGGCGTAGGACTTGTTGGCGAGCGGGAAGAAGAAGATCTTGATGATGACGGTGACGATCAGGATGGCGACGCCGAAATTTCCGACGTGGCGGTAGATCCAGTCCATCGCCAGGAACAGCGGCTTGGTGATGAAGTAGAACCAGCCCCAGTCGATGAGCCGATCGAATTTGTTGAGGGCGAGCGCTTGGTCGTAGCCGTCGACCACGCTGACCTCCTTGGCACCGGCGAAGAGGCGACCGTCCACGGTGGCGGCCGCTCCGGGCGCGATGGTCTGCGCCGGGCCGAGATAGTCGCTCTGGTAGGTCTTGATGTTGTTGCCGATCGTGCCGGTCGAAAACTTCGCCTCGACCTGGGTCTTGGTGTCGGGGAGGAGCGTCGCAGCCCAATACTTGTCGGTGATGCCGAGCCAGACATTCGTGGCGCTATAGGAAATAGCCTTCCTCTTCTCGATGTCCGCGTAGGTTTCCTCCTGCAGGCCCTTGTCGCCGAACACCCCGATCAGGCCCTCGTGCAGAATGTAGTAACCGAGCGTCTGCGGCGTTCCGTGGCGCGAGATCAGCCCGAAGGGATAGAGCGTGACCGGCGCCGTGCCGTTGTTGATGACCTCGTCCTTGATGGTGAAGAGATACTTGTCGTCGACCGCGATGGTGCGGCGGAATTGCAGTCCCTGGCCGTTGTCGTAGACGAGCGTGACCGGCCGGCCGACCGAGAGCGCGCCCGAGCCCTGCTGCTGCCACAGCGTGTCCGCATCCGGCAGTTTCACCGATGCGCCGCTCGGCGCCGACCAGCCGAATTCGGCGTAGAACGGATGCGGGCTGCCCGAGGGCGCGAGCAGCACGATCGGTGGCGAGTTCGGATCGACGGTCTCGCGGTATTTGACCAGCGAGAGGTCGTCGATGCGTCCGCCCTTGAGCGAAATCGAGCCGGCGAGGCTGGGGGTCTCGATGCGCACGCGCGGGGAGGCTGCGAGCGCGGCGTCCCGGCTCATGGTCTGGGGCGCCACGGTCCCGCCTTGGGCGGGCGTCTGTGGCGCCGTTCCCGGTGCTGGCGGGGTCTGCGGCACCGCGCCGGGAGTTTGCGGAGGAAGGGCGGGCGGCTGCTGCGAACGTTCCTGCGCCTGCTGCTGCTGGACCTGCTTCTGCTTCTCCATCTGCGGCACGCCGAAATACACCTGCCACACGATCAGCACGAGCGCGGAGAGCACGATGGCGAGGATTGTGTTCTTTTGGTCGCTCATTTGGGAACTCGCAGCCGCCGCAGCGCGCGCTTGAAATCCTCGCTCATTTGCGCGAACGGCAGCGACAAGGCGGCGCGCCGTCCGATCAGCACATAGTCATGGCCGCGAGAAAGACCAGTTGCGGCCGATAGCCTCACGATTTCCTTGAGCCGCCGCCGTACCCGATTGCGCTCGACGGCGGTTCCAACCTTCCTCGACACGGTGAAGCCGACGCGGACCGGACCGCCGTCGTCTCGCTTGCGCGCCTGCAACACGAAAGCGGCGGTCGGCACCTTGGCTGCGGTCGCGGCGGCCAGGAACTCGGCGCGTTGCCTGAGCCGCTGCATGGGGACGACGCCGGGCGCGCCGCGGCCGACGTTCAAGCGCTGAGCCGTTTGCGTCCGCGCGCGCGCCGCGCGGCAACGATCTTGCGCCCGCCCTTGGTCGCCATGCGGGCACGAAAACCGTGACGGCGCTTGCGCACCAGATTGCTCGGTTGATAGGTCCGCTTCACGGGTTGTTCTCCGCTGGCGCTCGATGGCGACGGTGACTCGCGCGGCGTCAAGGGCTTAGCCCCGGCCTTTCGTCCACCCCGGATGATCGGGGTCGCCGCGCCCAAAATCCCGCGGCTTATACGGGAGGCCGCCGGTGGTCGTCAATGCGAGCACAAGGGGCGGCGGCACAAGCACGTGAGCGCGCGTCACAAGGCGGTGAAAGCGCCGTTTTGAGGTCGACGGTCGGCTAAGATCGATCCGCTGTCGCGGCTTCGCCGCCGTGCCGCCAAGTGTCGGCGCGTCCGGATCATACCCTTGGATCGACCATGACCGCCAACAACGATCCGTCATCCGCGGGCGCCGGACGCGCGAAATTCCCGCGGCGGCGGCTCGTGCCGCTGGTCGTGGTCGTGGTGGCGTCGGGCGTGGTGATTGCCATGGGCTGGCAGCGCCAGCTCTCGTTCGAGACCTTGGCGCGTCACTACGAAGCGCTGCGGGAGTTCATCGCGGCGCACGAAGTGTCCGCGGTCGCGGCCTATGTCGCCCTCTATATCGTGGCGGTCGCACTGTCGGTCCCGGTCGGCGTCTATCTCACGGTGACCGGCGGAATTCTGTTCGGTGCCGTTCTCGGCGGGGCGGCGGCGGTGGTGGGTGCGACGATCGGAGCGATTTGCATCTTCCTGATCGCAAAGAGCGCGATCGGCGAGTACTTCGTGCGCCGGGCGGGTCGATTGGCGGAAAAGGTGGCGCAAGGCTTTCGCGCCGACGCCTTCAACTATCTGCTGTTTCTACGGCTGGTGCCGATCTTTCCATTCTGGCTCGTCAACCTCGTTCCGGCGCTGTGCGGGGTCCCGCTCGCGACCTTCGTGGCGGCGACTGCGCTCGGCGTCATCCCCGTCACCTTCGCGTTTGCCTTCGTCGGCGCCGGCCTCGACAGCGTGATCGCCGCGCAGCAAGCCGCCTACCAATCCTGCCTCGCGGCGGGTCGCCCCGATTGCCGGCTCGAATTCCACATGAAGGCGGCGCTCACGCCGGAGCTTCTCGGCGCCCTCGTGGCGCTGGGGGTTCTCGCGCTCATTCCGGTGGTGGTGAAGCGGCTGCGCGCGCGCACGACGCCGGACGCGCGAGAGCGCACGGATAATGCGTGATCCGTAACGCTGCGCGATCTACTATCCTCGTCCTTCCTCGTGCGTCCACTTGTCGGCTGGAGAAGGCATGGCGGAACGTCTGCAACCCGACATCTGCGTCATCGGCGCGGGCTCCGGCGGCCTCTCGGTCGCCGCCGCCGCGGCCGCCTTCGGCGTATCGGTGGTGTTGGTCGAGAAGGGCAAGATGGGGGGCGAATGTCTCAATACCGGCTGCGTGCCCTCGAAATCGCTGATCGCCGCCGCCAAGCACGCCCGCGCCGTCGCCGAGGCGCGCGCCTTCGGCGTATCGGCGGGAGCACCGGACATCGATTTCGGCAAGGTCCACCAGCACGTGCATGACGTCATCGCTGCGATCGCGCCGAACGATTCGAAGGAGCGCTTCAACGGTCTCGGTGTGCGGGTGATCGCAGGCGCCGCGCGCTTCAAGGACCGCAACACCGTTGTGGTCGGAGACGGGATCGAGATCGCGGCGCGGCGCTTCGTCATCGCGACCGGCTCCTCGCCATCGCTTCCGCCGATCGCGGGGCTCGAAGCGGTGCCCTACCTCACCAACGAAACCGTATTCGATCTCACCACGCGGCCGCAGCACCTGATCGTCATCGGCGCGGGTGCCATCGGCCTCGAACTTGCGCAAGCCTTTCGCCGCCTCGGCGCCGCGGTCACCGTCATAGAAGCGGCGCAGCCGCTCGCGCGCGAGGACGGCGAATGCGCGGCGATCGTGCTCGACGCCCTCGCGCGCGAGGGCGTTAACGTCCACAGCAACGTCGCGGTTACGCGCGTCGAGGGCACGGGTGCAGAGATCAAGGTGGTCGTTGGCGAGGGCGAGCCGGCGATCGAGGGCAGCCATCTCTTGATCGCGACCGGCCGCAGGGCGAACACCGACGGCCTCGCGCTCGAGCAAGCCGGCATCGCCTGCGACCGCAGCGGGATCGTGGTCAATAAGCGGCTCAAGACCGCCAACCGGCGCGTCTACGCCATCGGCGATGTCGCGGGTCGGGGGCAGTTCACCCATCTCGCCAATTACCATGCCGGGCTCGTCATCCGGAACGCGCTGTTTCGCCTGCCCGTCAAGGTGAACGAGGATCTCGTGCCGCGGGTCACCTTCACCGACCCCGAGCTTGCCCATGTCGGGCTCACCGAGGCGCAGGCGCGGGCACGCGGTTTGTCCGTCCGCTTGCTGCGTTGGCCCTATCACGAGAACGACCGCGCCCAGGCCGAGCGCGAGACGGTGGGGCATATCAAGGTCGTGACCGACGGCAGGGGCAAGATCCTCGGCGCCACCATCGTGGGCGTGGGCGCCGGCGAGCTGATTACCACCTGGACGCTGGCGATCAGCCGGGGCCTCCCGATCCGGGCACTTGCCGGTATCATAGTGCCGTATCCCACCCTGGCCGAGATTGGAAAACGCGCGGCGATTACCTATTTCACACCCAGTCTGACCAGCATTTGGGTGCGGCGCATCATCGCGTTTATGCGCCGCTTCGGCTGAGCCGGGGCGCGAGGATCCATGGACACGACCGATCGACCCGCTGCGGCGGATGGATCGAGCCGCGCGCGAGCGCGCATGGGGCTATCGGCCAAGCTTCTCGTTCTCACGCTGTCGTTCGTGATGATCGCGGAGGTGCTGATCTACGTGCCTTCGGTCGCCAACTTCCGGCTCAACTGGCTCAGCGACCGGCTATCGGCCGCCTATACCGCGGCGCTGGTGTTCGAGGCCGCGCCGAGCGGCATGGTCCCGGACACGGTCGCGCGCCAGATCCTCGAGAGCATCGGCGCGCACGCGGTCGCGCTGAAGATGGGCAATCAGCGGCGCCTGCTCGCGGCTTCGGACGTGCGGCGGCCGGTCACACACGACATCGACATGCGCGACATGCCTTGGCACCGCGCCATCATCGAGGCCTTCGACACGCTCGTCTGCGTCGACGCCGACGTGATGCGGGTGGTGGGGCCGGCGCCCATGGGCGGCGAGTTCGTCGAGGTGGTGCTCGACGAGGCGCCGCTGCGCCGGGCGATGGTGGATTTCTCTATCCGCATCTTGATTCTGTCGCTGATCATTTCGGCGATCACCGCCTCGCTCGTCTATCTTTCGCTGCACTGGCTGCTGGTGCGGCCGATGCGGCGCATGACCGCCAACATGGTGGCGTTCCGCGCCGATCCGGAGAATCCCGCGCGCATCATGGCGGCGTCGGACCGCATGGACGAGATCGGCACCGCCGAGCGCGAGCTTGCCGCCATGCAGCTCAATCTCGCAACCTTGCTGCAACAAAAGAACCATCTCGCCGCGCTCGGGCTCGCGGTCTCCAAGATCAACCACGACCTGCGCAACCTCTTGTCCTCGGCCCAGCTCTTTTCCGAGCGCCTGGCGAAGATTTCCGACCCGCACGTGCAGCGCTTCGCGCCCAAGCTCATGCTGGCGCTGGAGCGCGCCATCGCCTTCTGCCAGTCGACCTTGTCCTACGGTCGCGTGCAGGAGCCGCCGCCCGACCGCCGCCTGATCGCGCTCGAGCCGCTGGTCGAGGACGTGCGCGAGACGCTGGGGCTCGATGGCGGCACGCCGGTGCGCTGGGTCGCCGCGGTCGAGCGCGGGCTCACCGTCGATGCTGATCCCGACCAGCTGTTCCGCATCCTGCTCAATCTCGCGCGCAACGCGGTGCAGGCGCTCGAAACGCGCGACGCCAAGGACCCCGGCAGCGACCAGATCCGCGTCACCGGCCGGCGCGAGGGCGCAGTGGTGCTGATCCAGGTCTCCGACACCGGCCCGGGACTCTCGGAGAAAGCCCGCGCGCATCTGTTCGAAGCCTTCCAGGGCTCGACCCGCACCGGCAGCGTCGGGCTCGGGCTCGCCATCGTCGCCGAGCTGGTGCGCGCCCACGGCGGCGAAATCCGCTTGGTCGAAGGCACCATCGGCGCGACCTTCCGCCTGTCGATCCC
>WNGK01009358.1_pt1 | contig 10090 bp, 10 predicted proteins | sample 5400601 | NCBI WGS metagenome assembly WNGK01 (sample SAMN13153376, study PRJNA577476) | soil metagenome | isolation source: 60 cm soil or saprolite under Garry oak tree replicate 1 | place: USA:California | collected 2016-06-15 | reverse complement strand
ACAAAAGGCACCAGTTGGAAGTCGGCCTTAGCTTGCCGAATCTGATCCGAGACCAGAATTGCAAATAGCGGCAGCTCGAGACAAGTTTTTGGCACCAGTGACTCCGCCCCTGGCGCAGTCAACTGCTTTCATAGGATGATTGATGTTAAATCGCGGTTACGCTCATTGGCGGGTTCGGGTCGATCCTCGAAGGCCAGAAAAAGTTCGAAAATCGTCTGCTAGAGTGTACCCATTCGTCCTAATTCGATCCTAAGCTGCTGAAGCGGCTAGTTCAAAAATTTCGGAATTTAGGAGAAAAGTTCGAAAATCGTCTGCTAGGGCCGACCATTCTTTCTCTCGTTCTCTCAATTGTTTACGCTGCCTTTGCTGCTTCGGCTCCTTGAGCGCCTTGTGCAGATGGCGCCGGATTATGTTCGTAGGCGAGACGGGTTTTCCCTTTCGAGTACAGAAGAGGAAACCAGCATTTCGGTCTCCAACGAACTGTTTGAGAAGCCCGGCAATCGTCGAGTGAAGATCGACCTGACGAAAACCGTTCGCCGTCTTGAGCCGTTGCTCGACCTCGCCGTGACGAACCTTCTGCTTAACTTAATGTAGAGGATCAGGAAGTCGGGAGAGATGTGCTTATTGATCTCGATACCGAGCGCCTCTGCAAAGACCGTGTCCCAGAGCCGCACGTAGGAGTCGCTGAACCGGGAGTTTGCCCAGATCAGCGCGCAACGGCCGCCGCCAGCAGTATCAGAGCGCCCGTGGCCTCGGTATGCACGAACCGTTGCAGCGGCAGGAGGATGCGCCGCGCGGCACTCGATCTAAGGTCTTGGAGGGTGGTTGCCTGGTGATTCCGGAGCGGGACGCGCATCTTTCTTCTGCCTCTGCGACTATCTTCCAAAACATACGGGTGCTAAAACTCAGATGCTATGATGCGCGCAACTAGACGGGTGTGGGCATCTTCGAGAGCAGCACTGGCAGATCAAAACGCGAACGAGCAGCCTGCTGATGTGACAGCCCTCCGCTGGACCTGGGAATCGTCAGTCAAGCTGCAGGTACGGCTTCTCGACTGAACAGTTGTTGGCGCGCCGTGTCGCAGATCGCTATCACCGCCGGATGCCTTAACTTCCTCTCCACCGAGATGGCATAAAAGCGACTGCGGATGTCCTCAGTACGACCAATCCGCTGAAGACTGTCCTGCCTCAGTTGCTTCTCGAACACCGAGGGTATCGGGAACACTCCTCTGCCTGCTTGTCCGAAGGCTCTCAGTAGTGCATAGTCCTGAAACTCTCCGGTTATCACGGGGCGAACGCCTTGCGAGTCCAACCAGAAGTCGAGGCTTCTGCGGATCGCAGTATTCTCGCCCGGCAGCAGCAAAGGGGCCTGGTGGAGTGACTGTGGGAAGTCGTTCTTCAGACTTTTTGCCAATTTCGGAGTCGCTACGAATGTCGTGCCGCACTCGCCCAGCAGGTGGTTGTAAGCCTTGACCTTCACGCTAGGATTAATCGGCACATCCGACAACACCACGTCCAATTGGTGGATCGCGAGCTGCGCCAGCAGTTGGTCGGAACTTCCTTCGCGGCAAACCACGCGAACCGGTTCGCGCAGCCGGAGCGCCGGTTCGATCAGCCACTGCGCGATCAATTTCGGTACGACGTCAACCACTCCAATGACAAGCCGCAGAGGCCGGCCGGTGGGCCGGTCCTTGACGGTATTCATAAGCTCTTGGCCGAGCGTGAAAATCTCTTCTGCATAGCTGAATACAATCCGGCCCATTTCCGTCAACACCAAATTACGGCCCGACCGAGCAAGAAGCTTTTCTCCGAAGTGCTCCTCGAGACTACGCAGCTGGGCGCTGATGGCGGGAGAAGAAACATGCAATTCCTCGCTGGCCTTGCTGATGCTGCCGGTGCGCGCCACCGCGAAGAAGTAATGCAGATGATGATAGTTCAGCCATTCCATGACCCGGCGTCGCTTAAGGAAAACCTTGGAATTCTTGTCAGATTATATCCTTTTCTTAAAGCACCCAGTTCCCCTACTGTCAAGAGTGGATCCGGAGGACTCATGCAAGTGGAGCTTCGCATCCGGGACACCGCACGTCGCGATGTACTCCGTGCTCACGTTGAACGCCGATTGCGTTTCGCACTGAGCCGGTTCGAGTCGGGCAAGTCGTGGTGCGGATAGGCAGGCTCAATGGAGATCAAGGTACCAGGGAACGGAGTTGCCACATCGAGGCCCGGTTGGTGCCGTTCGGAACCGTGACGGTGAAGGAGAGAGGCACGGACCTGTTTGCCGCGATCGATCCCGCAGCCGGGCGCCATAGAACGTTTAATCGCTCATTGCGTGGAACGGGCCCGCGAGTCGAAAACCGGTGGGGGCCAGTGCGGGTGAATAAGCACCCACGCAGGGGCCGCGGATGGAAGCGACGAACTGGCAGAGGAGCAGTCATGAAGGACGACCAGGTTCTGATTACTCGAGAGAACATGGAGAGACTTCGGTGCCTGCTCGATTCCTGGAAGAGCTCTCAGGACAGGGACCGCGCACACCTCGAGATACTTGCGCAAAAACTGAACTCCGCCCGGGTAGTGACATCCGACAGGATCCCGCACGACGTGGTCACGATGAACTCACAGGTTTGCGTCAATCATCTGGACGCCGGCCACGTGAAAATCTACACGCTGGTATTTCCGTGGCGCGCGGATGTCTCGAAGGGAAATGTGTCGGTGCTTGCTCCCATCGGAACTACCCTTCTGGGACACCGCGCCGGTGCTTTGATCGACTGCAAAGTTCCGAGCGGCAGGAAGCGGTTGCGGGTTGAAGAGATCCTTTATCAACCCGAGGCCGCCCGCACAACCGAACTCGATGCTAATCGCGTCGATCATATTTCCTACTATCCCGCCGCATAGCAGGCGTTAGCAAATGGGGATTGTGAAAGGGGATTGAGGATAAAGATGAGCATGTTGCGCAGTCTCACGAACCCACCGAACGTGCCCGGCCAGTGCGTGCATGAGCCACAAGGATGACTTCACCTTACTGTACTTGTCCCACCGGTAGAGTTCCTGCATTGTCGCTCAGCAAGCGTTGTCATAGGAGTGTGTTTTCCATGGTGGTGGCTCGCCGTTTTCAATGGGAAGGGAGTTTTTTCGTATCACAAGCATTGGCGATACCGGGCTCTGGGTAGGTTTCATTTTGTTCGTATTGGGGATGCTGACTATCGATCTCGGGCTCTTTCAACGTCGCGCCCACCAGCCCTCACTGAAGGAGGCGCTCGCTTGGAGCGCGGTTTAGGTAGTGCTGGCGCTCCTGTTTAACGCAGGAATCTACTTTTGGTTAGGCCCCCAGGCGGGTCTTGAATTTTTCACGGGATATCTCATCGAGAAGGCGCTCTCTGTAGATAACTTGTTTGTGTTCTTGGTGGTCTTCAGCTATTTCGCGGTTCCGCCTGCCCTGCAGCACAGAGTACTGTTCTGGGGGATCCTAGGCGCGCTCGTGATGCGAGGCCTCTTCATCGCGGCGAGTACGGCACTGTTGCAAAGCTTTCACTGGATGCTTTACGTGTTTGGAGCCCTCCTTCTGCTCACCGGCATTCGCCTCTTCCTCCGACGAGTAGGGAGCTTTATTCCGCAGCACAACCCATTGCTGCGCTTCTTCTCTCGCTTGGTTCCAGTGGTAAGTGAATATCGCGGAGCTAGTTTCACGGTGGTCGAGTCGCGGCGCCGTTTTGCCACGCCATTGCTGCTTTCCCTTGTCGCCATCGAGGCGAGTGACCTGGTATTCGCCCTGGATTCGATCCCGGCTATCTTTGCCATCACACCGGATCCCTTCATCGTTTTCACTTCCAACATTTTTGCCATGCTCGGGCTGCGTTCCCTATATTTCGTGCTGGCCGGCGTGATGTTGCGTTTTCACTACCTGGGTAAGGGATTGGCGCTGGTGCTCGGCTTTGTCGGCTTGAAGATGCTCCTGTCCGGCATGTATGAGCTGCCTGTGGGCTGGTCCCTCGCCATCGTGGCCTTGCTGATTGCCGGTTCCGTGCTCTTATCTCTCCGACATCGCCCGCAGGTCGCGGCCAACGGTCGAAGGTCTCCCGCGATTGCTAAGTAAAAGTTAACTATCACGTCCACATTTTGTAGTTTGCTTAAGATTTCTGACTGCATCCTACCACTCATTAGGCACGAGAAATTGGGACGGCGAAATTGAGTCGGCAGTGACGGATGCGCAGTTCGCAAGTCTCTGTGTCCTAAAAGAGGAGGAAATGATGGTGCTCACAAACAAACTACTGATCGCGTCTTCCGCGTTAATCGTGTTTCTCTTGGTCGCTCTGGCGAGCACGGCGTTTGCGGAGACCGCAACCCAAAGCAGGGCGCGGGTGGCGGAGCAGCTTGCCGACTTCAAGCGTACGGCATTCGAGATGCGCCGTGAAGCCGACACGCTCAGGTCATTTACGCCACACAAGCGCTTGCATTGGCAGAGCCACACCTACAGGCTGGACGCCCTCAAGAATCACATGAACGAGATGGGTAAGACCCTGGCGGAACTCGAGCCCTTGAAGCCACTGGCGAGCGAGAACCAGGGGATGGCCATTGAGCACGCGCGGCCTCATCTGGTTTCGGTCGCCGAGAGCCTGACACAAGCGATCGAATTGGTGAACGAAAACCGCAAGAACGTCCACTGGGGTGAATATGGCGATGCGGTGAGCAATATTTACGCTCACGCAGATGCTTTGCACGCCAAGCTGGAGACCATCCTCGATTACGAGAACGCCCAGATGCGCTTGGACAGTCTGGAACTTCAGCCGGCCCCGGCGGGAGGAAGCTGACTTCTACGACGGATGGCTTAACTTGGCTGGGGGAGTTTGCGGACCATCGGCTGGCTGGCTCACGGCACGCGAGGTCAGCCGATCCGGTTCGCGACTCACCCTCGCTGAACGTAGACGCAACGATCTTGATCGCGATCATAGGACGACTCAGCGAGCACGAATCACTCTGAGAGTTATTTGCCCCACGCAGACAATTGCGAAACGCAGAAGACACAATCCTACACCCGCACTGACATGGCTGTTCAACCATAATTCCGACGATGGGCGATGGGGATCTAGCAGGGCGCTTTCAGGATCTGCATTTGCACAGTGGTGAAGCAAGGTCATCTTTGTCTATTCCGCTCATCAATCAGCAACTCGCCGCCACCCTTGCCGCAAATCATCTGCCGATAAGAGCACAGGCGAAGTAGTAGAGGAGGTCACTTGGGGCTTGAATGCGATCCGTCGGACACTCTGGGACCATAAAGCGGCGACGACAAGAGAAGCTTTGAATGGCCCAGAGACGTGCCGGTGCGCGAAACCGCTACTAATCGTTCCAAAAAAGCGATCCCGTAATTAATGATTTTGCAAACACTGCCGTCTGGCGAGGGCATCCTACAAACTGCAATGTTCAAGGTACGAACCACTCCCTCGTACACCAAAGAACGCAACCTCTAAACCCACAACCTGGTTTGAATACAAAGTCGCGGCATCCAGCCGAGAGCGATGTGCTCTCATGTAGGGAGAATTCGAAATGAAGCGGGTCGAGGAAGAACGGCCAACCCAATTAACCAACACGAGTGCCGAACAGCAAGAGGCGATCAGACGTCGAGCCTTTCAAATCTATCAGCAACGCGGAATGGCCGATGGCCTGGATGTGGAAGACTGGCTCCAAGCGGAAGCTGAACTTGTCGACGCTCATAGCACCGCGAAGGTCGCGTAAGGACCCGATGCGCAGGCGTTGCCTCCACCGCAACGCGGAAACGTTCCCGAAGCGGGTTCACGTCGCGGTGAATTGTTCGGCACAGGCTCCAAACAATAAGACGACGAGGGGTGGTCACCGCGTTCTTTGCCGTGCATGCGAGGCGGTTTTGAACCACCCCTCGGCGATCCACAGTTCCAAAAAAACTAGTTTTCAATTAAGGATTTTGTATCTATGCCCGCTTGGGAGGCGCATCCTACTGAGCGCAATCGTCAGGGATTGGGGTTGCATCTCCATAAACTCCCCCGGTGAGGGATTCGTGGTTATTCCAGACAGTCCGCTGGTAGGGAGCCTGGGCGCATTCCTGCCTCCTGCCTGGAATGGCCTGGTGACCAGAGACGGTGTGGATTGCCGGATCAGGATCCTGGTCTTACTGGTCATCCTGGCAGTGGCCTTCGCAGCCATGGTCCCGGATTTCGAGTTAGCGCCTGCGGCAGCTCGTCTAGTGCAGTGCGTGCGTGCTCTGGCATCGTTCGCTCATCTTCCAAAGCCTTCCACTCCGCTGCAAGCAGCCAGTGTGGGTGGCGTGCCGCTAACAATTCCCCGCTTTGGTGTCCACAACTCCATAATCGAGCTCACCTGCGCGCGCCTCTGCTAGACCATTCTCGACACAACACACCACTGACCGGCGGTCTGTCACAGCGAACCTAGGTCGCGTAGGAACTGAGCATGCCCACGTCGGCCGTGCGAGAACCGATATCAGCGCTTGTGCAATTCTGGAGGTGGGAAATGAATTCAAGATATGTCGCACTATTTTCGATATTAGTCGCGCTCTCAATCACCGCGTCAGCCCAGCGTCTCGACGGAACACTGCGGGGCACGGTGCAAGACCCGCATGGCGCGGTTGTCACCGACGCAGAGGTAACGGTTTCAGGTCAGGCTACAGGTGTTAAGCAAACCATGCAGACCACTTCAACGGGAGAATATGTTTTCCCGTACCTACTGGTCGGAACCTACACCGTGGAAGTCAAGGCCAAGGGCTTCGCCAACTACTCGCGAAAGGACGTGGAAGTCCTCCCCAATCAGGTTGTGACCGCCGATGCGAAGCTCTCGGTAGGTGCCGAGGGTGAAATCGTCGAGGTCACAGGCGGTGGCGAAGTGGTGCAAACGACCACGGCTCAACTCTCGCACGACTTCGGCGCTCGCGCCGTCACCGACCTGCCCAGCCCGGGCGTCGGAGGCGGACCATTGAACCTTGCTCTGCTGGCGCCGAATACGACGACGCAGGGCGCCGGGGTACTGGGCGAAGGTGGCTCCATCGGCGGCGCACGACCTCGCCTGAACAGCTTCAATATTGACGGCGTGGACGACAATCGTGTGGACGTGACGGGCCACACATCAGAAGTCATCCCCGAAGCCGTCGCCGATTTCAATCTGGTCACCAATATGTTCAGCGCCGAATTGGGCCACTCCGCTGGCGGTCAGTTCAATATTGTGACCAAGTCCGGCACCAACGACTGGCACGGATCGTTCTGGGAATTCAACAATAACCGCGACTTCAATGCCATGGACAACCTGGAGCAAGGCTCCGGCCTGACAGCACCGCGCCGCATCGACCGCAACCGCGCGGGAGCAGACATTGGCGGGCCCTTGATCCGGGACCGGCTTTTCATCTACGGGGCCTATCAGTTTTCGAGCACCGGCCTGGCGGCTGCGGCCGTCCAGCAACTCGCTCCCACGGGGGATGGACTCGCACTGCTGAACAGCATGGCTGCCAATGACAACGTCCGCAGTATTCTGAGCCAGTTCCCGACCGCGCCCACGGCGAACGAGCCTTCCGAGATTGTCAATGGACTCTCGATCCCAATCGGAAGTTTTCAGCCGGCCGCGCCCAGCTTCCTGAACCAGCACGATTTCAACATCAACGCGGATCTGAATCTGGATCGGCATCAACTGCGCGGACGCTTTCTGTATGACCGGCAGCGCTCCCCCAATGTCAATCCCGATACGCCGCTGGCGCAATTCACTGGCGACATCGCAGCCGACAGCCGCAAGGTGATCTTCACCGATGCCTGGTCGATCAGCCCCCATGTGATGAACGACTTCCGCCTTTCGTACTCGCGATTTGTGCAAGGGTTCACGGTGCCAGGCGCATTTTCGAACTTTCCTAACGCCAAGGTCGATGCATTGGGGCTGAATATTGGCCCGGAGGGCAACTCCCCCCAGAGTTACACGCAGAACAACTATCAGATCCTGAACAACATCAGCATCGTCAAAGGAGCGCACACGATCAAGTTCGGCACTGAGTATCGGAGGTGGATTGCTCCCTCCAATTTTCTGCCCAGGGAACGCGGTGAGTGGGACTACGCCGATCTGCAAGCATTGATCAACGATGAGGTCCCGAACGGATTCAATGGCGCACTCCGGGGAGCGGGTTCAGGAATCTTTAATGGCAACCAGCACGCGCTGTATGGCTTCATTCAGGACGATTGGAAGGTGACACCCCGCCTGACTCTCAACCTGGGCTTGCGTTACGAATGGACCAGCAATCCGGCAGATGTGCGACTGCAACGATTGAATGCGATTTCGACTTTGCCGGGGGTGTTTGAATTCCGCGAGTCCACGACAGACACCAACAATTTCATGCCACGCATCGGGTTTGCGTGGGACCCGAGCGGGAGTGGCCTCTGGGCGGTTCGAGTCGGTTTCGGCATCTCCCACGATGTCACGCCCCAGAACTTTCCCCTCTTGCAACTACCTCCACAACTGCAAACCGAGCAAAACCCTGACATCACCTGTACGTTGCCGGATCCTCCCGTCTGGTGTGCTTCCGGTACGGGCTTCCTGGCCGGTGGTGGCCTGCGTCAGCTGAACGTCCCTCCCGCCACTCAGGAAGAAGCGCGGGCAGCAACGCAGGGCATTATTCTCGACCAGGTTCAGCCCAAAGTCCTGACCTGGACATTGGGCGTGCAGCGGGAACTGATGAGGAATACCAGCCTCGAACTGCGGTACTTAGGCACCCGGGCGACGCAACTGCCGGTGCAGGCCCGCATCAACACCGTCAGCGCCTTTACGGCGGGGCTGCAGCCTTTGCCAACATTCTTCGATCCGAGCCAGGTCCCAGGCACCATCGTGGGCGGATCCCGCCTGGCGGATTTCGAGAATTTCAGCCCTTTCATCCATCCCGAGTTCAGCACCATGACGGCATTCCCGCCCATCGGTGGCAGCATCTACCATGCCGGTTCGGCCGATCTCAACCGGCGCTTTGCCCGGGGCTTGATGTTTCGGGCCAACTACACCTGGGCGCACAACATCGATGACGCCACCAACGAGCTGTTCAGCAGCGTGGTGAATCCGCGACGCCCTTTCGACTGGATGAACTTGCGGCTCGACCGCGGGCGCTCAACGCTCGATATCCGCCATAAGTTTGCGATGTCGTGGATCTACGAGTTCCCAAACCCGGATACCGAAAACGGCCTGCTGCGAACAATGTTGGGGGGCTGGCAATGGAATGGAACGTATCTCGCGCAGACCGGACAGCCGGTGTCAATACTCGCCAACGCTGACGCAAACGCGAACGGCGACGCTGCGGGAGATCGCGCCATCTTGAACTCCAGTGGAATCGAAAGGGTCGGCACGACGGTCAACTATGTCTGCGTGGGAGCAGGCGGTGCAACCACCATCGCCTCGATCGACACAGGCTGCTCGGAGGGCAGTGCCAATGTGGCAGGCTATGTGGCGCAGAATCCCAACGCACGATACGTGCAGGCAGAGCTTGGCGCCTTTCCCACGGTTGGACGCAACAGCTTCGGCAGCCCGGGGATCAATATATGGAACATGGGACTGTTCAAGAATACGAAGCTGACCGAAAGGGCGACCTTGCAGTTGCGAGTGGACACATTCAACACTTTTAACCATCGCAACTTCTCGCTGGCCCAACCCACTGTTTTCCAGACGGGCGTGCTGATCGGCACGGTGAACAATGCACTGAGCACCACGTATTCCAACGTTATCTCCGACTTGTTCCTGAATGACAGTCGATTCACCGGAGGCAACCGCCAGATGCAACTCGGAGTCAAGCTGATTTGGTAGTTGAGGTGCCGGGGTTCGCAAGAGCCCCGGCCTCCGGCGCGAGCCCATACCACCTTGAGGAGACGATTCATGTCCACTGTCCGAAGTTCGCCTGAAAAATCTCGCATTTAAATTCCTTAAACATTTGATGTAGCGGGCTTTGCCGCTTTTGTGACATGTTACTATGTACCCATGTAAGTAAATAGCATTTATTTATTTCCACAGATTATTGTGTTATACCTTAGCCCATGTACATCGATACCGTGCCCAACCGCAACTCCCCACCCGCGATCCTTCTCCGCGACAGCTCCCGG
>WNGK01028726.1_pt1 | contig 10091 bp, 7 predicted proteins | sample 5400601 | NCBI WGS metagenome assembly WNGK01 (sample SAMN13153376, study PRJNA577476) | soil metagenome | isolation source: 60 cm soil or saprolite under Garry oak tree replicate 1 | place: USA:California | collected 2016-06-15 | reverse complement strand
CGTGCTTGAAAGCGCCACGTCCACAGATGCGCATCATCGTGACTGGCTCCGGCATGGACGAACAAACCATTCTCAAGGCCATCGCTGCGGGGGCCAAGGGCTACGTGGATGCGGCTGCATCGCCTGCTGATTTCGTGCAAGCGATACGGATCGTCAGCCGAGGTTCGGTCTGGGTTCCACGGCGAGTGCTTTCGATGTTCATCGAACGCATTAGCAATTCGCCCCGAGGTATCTTTCCAGCCGACCAAGTGGCCTTTACGGACCGCGAGACGCAAGTTTTAAAGATGCTGGTGGAAGGGCGATCTAATAAGGAAATCGGCGTTCCATTGGGCATCAGGGATCGCACGGTCAAGGCGCACGTTGCCAAGCTGATGCGCAAGGTTGGAGTGGACAATCGGGTCGCACTCACAGTGCATGCCATTACACACTCGTTGGTTTCCCTGCACTGAAGGTTTGGCAAACGCATCCGTGATGGCTATTTCTTCGCGGCTCTCACCTTACCGATCTCGCCCGCTGTGCGGCTCTAATCCGCGCTAAACCTGCCGCTGGAATGTGACGCTTGGGAGCAATGGAGACAACCTTCTGGCCTCGCGCTCTTGCCCAACGTGCTTTTTGAGACGCCGAAATTCTTGCTCGTGCAGCGGCACTCATTGTCCGGCGTCCTCGTCTCGCGCCTGTGCTGTTTAATCCACTCAGCGCCTTGATCGCAGCATCCAGAGCGTTCACCTGCCGTGCTGCTTTGTGCAATGCCTCATCAAGTTCCTTGCGTTCCTCCGCAGTGCTGCGATTGACCTGCTTGCAATTGCGTCCTACCATTTCTTGACCGATGGCCACGCCGTCACAACTCGTAGGACAAACCATTTCTCATTACCGCATCGTCGAGATGGGGGCGGCGGGATGGGTCTTGTGTACAAGCAGGAGATGTCAAGCTCGATGCGCACTTACGACAATTGAACGGTTGGCGTGTGATACGAGTTTTGGACTGAACGGAAAAAACTGCCGATCACCATCAAGCTGAAATCAGTCGAAACATTTTCCGGCGTCTTCGCGCTTCCCATTCCTCGCGGCTGAGTTGAATCAGGTTGGAATTGTCGCCGGAACCTCGCGTGTGACAGTATTTTGCGAGCTTGCTCATAGTCCAGAATGGACTGTCTTTGGATAAGGTGCCAGCGTCTTTTCGAGTTTCCAATTCTTCCCAGAACTCGTTTGAACACTCCTCCCGGTGATGAAGGAACAGCCACCACAGGTCTTCAGCGCTCATGATTCTCAGCTTCCGACGAAGACGGTCGGTCCCAGGCCCTCCGTTATTCATTGCTGACGCCTCGAAAGGCACAGAGTTTACCATCCCCTGAAGGCAGAATCGAGGTCTGCGAAACTGGCAGCAATCAGTGATCGCTCCATCGAAGTTGTTCCGCTTTACATTGACTTCGCCTCCGCAGCACTCCTAACATTGGCAATCCTGAGCTTCTTGCCCTCTCGCGATGATCGATCAGTCCATCTCGCACTACCGCATTGTTGAGAAACTCGGCGGTGGGGGGATGGGAGTGGTCTATAAAGCTGAGGACACTGAGCTCGGTCGCTTTGTCGCTCTGAAGTTCCTGCCTGAGGATGTAGCCAAAGACCCGCAGGCGCTTGAACGCTTCCGCCGCGAAGCTCGTGCTGCATCCGCACTCAACCATCCCAACATCTGCACGATCTACGAGATCGGCAAGCACGGCGACCAGTCCTTCATCGCCATGGAGTATCTGGAAGGCGTGACGCTAAAACATCGGATCACCGGAAAAGCATTAGACATCGAGACCGTGCTGTCGCTTGGAATCGAGATTGCCGATGCGCTCAACGCCGCGCATGCTAAAGGCGTTGTTCACCGGGACATCAAGCCTGCGAACATTTTTGTGACGGAGCACGGGCACGCCAAAATTCTTGATTTCGGGCTCGCGAAGCTCACGCCCACGGCTGCTCGCGTCGCAGAAGCAGCGGCGGTCATGGCTGAAGCGACGGCGGGCATCAGCGCGGGAGAACCTGACCAGCCCCGGCACGGCTCTGGGAACCGTCGCCTACATGTCGCCAGAACAAGTACGCGGGAAGGAGCTAGATTCTCGCACTGACCTTTTCTCCTTTGGAGTGGTGCTGTACGAGATGACAACTGGCACGCCTCCGTTTCGTGGTGATACCTCGGGGGTGATTTTCGACTCAATTCTGAACCGTGCGCCAGCCTCGCCAGTTCGCCTCAACCCGGAAGTGCCCTCAGAGATGGAGCGGATCATCGACAAGGCACTAGAAAAGGATCGCGATACTCGTTACCAGCACGCCTCCGACCTGCTGGCTGATCTCAAGCGCCTGAAACGTCAGACCGAATCCACCAGAATAGTTGCTCCAGAGGCATCCCCTGACAAGGCACTCAACCGCCGCAAGCTTTGGGTTCTAGCCGCCTGCATCGTCGTTATCGCTCTGGCAGCAGGCGGCGCTTGGTATTTGCGTCCTAGCAGAGCCTCCCAGATTGATTCCATTGCCGTGCTCCCCTTCGCCAACGGGGCGGGAGATGCTAGTACGGATTATCTCAGCGATGGCATCACCGAATCACTGATTGATAGCCTCACCCATGTGCCCCAGCTTAAAGTCAAGTCGCGTCACTCAGTTTTCCGCTACAAAGGGAAAGATGTTGACGTGCAGAAGGTCGGCAGCGAGTTGGGCGTTTCGGCGCTTGTGAGCGGTCGAGTGGTGCCGCGAGGTGACACGATTGAAGTGAGTGCTGAGTTAACCGATGTTCATGACAACACCGAAATGTGGGGACAGCAATATAGGCGCAAGAGCGTAGATATCATCTCCTTGCAACAGCAGATTGCGAGCGATATTGCAGAAAAGTTGCGTTCGAAGCTCGGCGGCTCAGAAAAGCAACAGATCGCCAAGCAAGGAACACAAAATCCAGAGGCGTACGCCCTGTATTTGAAGGGACGCTATTACTGGAACAAACGAACAGCCTCGGATGTTGAGACGGCGATCTCCTATTTCAATCAGGCTATAGCCAAAGACCCCGGCTACGCTCAGGCGTACACGGGCTTGGCTGACGCTTATTCGGTGTTGCCTACCTATGGCGGCACCCCCGGCGAAATCTATCCGAAATCGAATGCCTATGCCCGCCGGGCGCTGGAACTGGACGCATCATTGGCCCATCCCCATGCCGTTCTGGGCAGCAACGAAATCGAGTACGACTGGGATTTTGCCGGAGGCGAGGCTGAGTACAAGAAGGCCTTCGAACTCGATCCCAATGATGCCACGGCACATCAGTGGTATGCACAGAATATCGCAGAGATGGGCGGCAGAGAACGAGAGGCGATTTCTGAAGCCGAGCGTGCTCGCGAGCTCGATCCGGCGTCACCGATCATCACGATGGCGCTGGGACTGGTTCACGTCTACGCTCGGCAGTACGATCAGGCTATTGAGGTTTGCAAGGATGTGGCAAAAGAGAACCCGACATTCGCCTTTGCACACAATTGTTTAGCCTATGGGTATTGGGGCAAACGCATGTACCCGCAGGTGATTGAAGAATGGAAGGCCTATGGCCAGCTTTCCGGAGACCGGAACGAAACTGAATTTGCTTCTGCCATGGAAAAAGGCTTTCGTGCAGCAGGCTGGAAGGGCGCACTAACTAAAGTTATCGAAGCCCGCCAAGCGCGACGTAAGATCGGCTACTCGTCTGCGTACGAGATTGCTCAGCCCTATGCCGAGTTGGAAGATAAAGATCACGCCTTCCGCTGGCTCGACACTGCCTACCGGGAACACGATCGACATCTATTGGATTTGAAAACTGATTTCTTACTCGACCCCATACGTCCTGACCCACGCTTCGCCGAATTGGTGAGCAAGGTGGGGCTGCCGCACTGAACGGTTCACTCACATGATCGGCCAGACCATTTCGCACTCTTCGTCGCGAAAAGCTACCATGTCGGGGCACGGGAGTGGGAGCCGACCGCTTTGCCAGTTGAAAGATGGCTGAGGGCGATGGGAAATGTCGCCCTCACAGATACCGACAAAACTCGAATCAGAAGCTACGGCAACTTCACTGCAAATACGTTGGGATCGCCACGACCGTTAATGATCTGAAAGGCACCGACGAAGCCACCGTTGGCTCCTGTGAAATCACTGGCCATACCGTCATAGTCCCCCATGTAGAAAGGGTTAAGTAACGTGTCCGTCGCGTGAAATGGCGGAGAGCTGGACTTGGTTTGCCTCGAATCCGTCCAATTGCGCCCGCCGTTGGTGGAGACAGCGCAGAAGCGATCGAAGAAGAAATTCTTTGGATCCAGGCGCCGATCGTAGAAGCACGCCTCCACCCTTCCCGTGTTGTCCACCGCAATTCCCGGCATGTACTGGTCCGTACCTCTTCCGTTCGCCAGGGGCTCAACGTTCTGGTTGATTCGCACCGGGCTAGACCAACTAGCGCCTCCGTTTCTGGAAAAACTGACCACGGCGTCCGCGTAGCCGTAGAATCCGGTTGGCGAAGCCAAATCCGGGAACTGGACAAATCTGCTGTCATGCCATGCAACATAGATGCTGCCTTTAGTAGCGGCTGACGAGCGGTCAATAGCCATGCTCTGCAGATCGAGACCGGCGCGGAAGCCGCCCTGTAATGCGAAGCAGTCTCCTGAACAAGCTACATCGCTGACCTTCACTCTCGATCCAAAGCTCTTGCCATGGTTGCTAGACCGGCGAAGTCGGATCTCACGAGTTATGCCATTAGCAGCAAAGAACTCCCAGGCTACATAAACGTTACCGGCTGCGTCGACCGTCACCTGCGAACCCTGCACGAACAAACCTGGGACGGAAGCAGGGCTGCAAAGCGAGTTGAAGACTACTGGAGCGCTCCAGGTGGCGCCGCCGTCTGTGGACCTCACCAACTCTATGGCGACCCTCGTGAAGCGATCGGGCGGACCGCACACGCCCGAGGAATCGAAGTCGGTGTAGGTAACATAGATCCGGAGCGGGTTGGAAGGATCAACCGCCATCCAGTCCTTATCAAGCAAGTGAGTCAAGCCATCCTTGGCCACTGCCTCCACTGGGTCAGCGAAGGTCTCTCCGCCGTCGGTCGATTTTGAGACCGAGATCGCGGTGATGGGAGCGGCAGGCGGTCCCGTTTCGAAAAGCGAGGAGTAATAGAAAGTGTTCGCGTCAGTGCATCCGATGACAGGGTCGCCTGCGAGAAAATTGAAAGGATTCGGACCGGGGTTCAAGAACCTCAAGTCAGTGTAAGAGGAACCCTGGTTAGTGGAGCGAGCAACGCCGTCGCCGCTCAGTCCGCCCACCTTTGCGACCAGGCTCTCAAAAGCACTCCCAGTGTCGTTAAAGCCGACCACGACGTTGTTCCCGCACCAGGCAGTGTGGGTTTCGCTTTGCGTGAATCCGGAGAGCACTGAGAAGACGTCTTGCGCGGGGTTAGAGACCCTCGCGACTCCGTCTGCCGCCTGCGACGGAGCACTCAAGTCGGGCTGCTCTGATGCAATTGATGAGTCGGCCTGGAGGCGATTCAGCCCACGCAGTTCATTGTCGAATTTATCTGCCAATTGAAGCAGATTAAGGGCACCGCTAGAGAGCACCTTTCTTTTACTTGCAGGCATTCTCTCGCCGAAAGCCTTTATTTGTGCTAACCGTGCACCAATAGCTTGCAAGCGCTCCGGCGAGGCCTGTCCAAAAACAGCGGGACAAATAATCAGAGCGAAGAACAATGAGACCAAGCTGGCACCAAGCTTCTTCATTGTGCTCCTCCCTTCGGGATATAACACACCGGAATCGCGTGCTAATTTTCTGAAATCGTGAGTCAATGTTCTAAATCTCATGTTGCCTCCTCTAATGTGCTGGCTCCGGAGCCGAGGGGCCGGTCCAGTCGAACCACTGCGAGAGAACAGGTAGGAGGGTACGGCTGAGCGGGATCACTCTACACCTAAAGCGGCTGGTGTCAAGTCAAATCATTGCGGGTGAAGACGCGGAATGCCGCGTCAGACGGCGCTTTCGCGTGCTAGATGCGCCGCAGCCTGTGCCGCAAACTATGGCAGCATCGCGTCACTTTCCGGTTTTGTTAGGCGGTCTTAGAACACCATGATCGGCCGACATTGGGGAAGAGCATTAATTCGGACACCCACATGAAAATTGCCGGCGCGCTGGAGGCGCATGACCACGATGCGCGACCACCAAAGAATGTCACGGGTCAATCAGCCTTCACCGTGCGGCTGCCGTTTGAGCAGCCTCAGGCTCCATGCGGCAGTCACATACATTGCGAAACACTCCAGTGCAAATGGCAAGAATCCCAAATATCCCGGTATCGGCATCTCAAAGATTTTCCACTGCTGGAACATGGAAAGATGTAGTGCCACTTCGCAGCCGCCCAATAATTCCAGAACTCCCATAGCCAGCCGCAGACGAAACCAGAAAGCAGCAATGCATAAAAACGGGAGCGACGGCCTTGGCGGAAATCGCCCATGAGCGACGGCAGACCGAGTTGGTAGTTAATCGGATCGAGGAGAAAGATGAAGCCAATCCAGACCAGAACGAACAACCGTCTGGCCATAGTCTGAGATAGCATCAGGGGTAGCAATAAAGAGGTTGCGCCAAACAGAGCCATCCACCGCTGAGTTACTCGAGAGAATCTGATACTCTCCGCCGGGTGGAACCAGCCGAAGCATTCAATCAGGTCCGCAGTTTCAAAAATTCCGGGCGTAATCGTCGCAAATGACCACGCATATCCGAACACTGCGAGCGGCCAGGCTTGGGGCACACCGGCATACGTCCAGTTTTGCAAACGAAGATTGTACGCCTCAAAAACCAACCAGAGTGGAATTGAGAGTAGTGCAACCCCGGCAAACTGCCAAGGAGCATCATGCAGACGGGAATGCCCTCGCATCGCCAGCACGGCGGCGTCCGCGAGCAGGATGTAGCAAGTCCAGGCGATCGGAGTGGAGTAAATCGCCACCGGCTGAATGCCGGCGAAAACAAGTATTTCTGCGGATAAGAGTCCAACCAGTCCGGCCAAACCATAGAAGGCCAGCCGCCTTTGCCTATGGCGAAAAAATCCAATTACCAGAATCGCTGTGGTCAGAAACGTAATCGCCAGCCCCAGTTGCGTCATCGCGTTGATGATACCCCACCATTAGTTTGCCGTGACACTTTGCGACCGCCTGGCGCGAATTTACAATTGCGAGTCTCCTCACCAATGCGCGGGATACAGAGGCTGGTTAGCGATCCGCCCTGAAGTCTCGGCCCCAATCTGAATGAGGAGCCAATTTTTCGGCCAAGCCGGCTCCGCACTGTGTATAGCCATAAATGGGCTCGTGCATCAAGTCCGTCGGAGCACACTCGCCAAAACGTAGGAACGATGAGTTTGGTGGACAAATCCGAGTCGGCTCAACGAAAATTGAAGCTCGGTTTTGCTTGGTCTCGAGTAAGGTGGGCGCGTTGCATATTTAGGCCCTTGAGCGTACATTGTCGCTCGGCCCGGAAGCCGAAGCGGACATTCCGGTTTACTCGTGAAAAGGCCGAACTCGATCGCCAGCGTGTTGTTCCTCTTGGCCTTGCTGGTCGGAGCGCTGGTCGTGGGCTTTTGGCTTTTTCGTTCCTTCCTTCAGCCTTTCGCGTTCGCCACCGTCCTTGGCATTGGATTCCACCCTGTCTACCTTAGGATCAGCCGGATCGTCAGCGGGCCGAACAAGTCTGCGCTGCTGACGACCTTTGCCGTGCTCCTCATATTTGTACTACCGGCTCTGCTCGTTGCCTCCGCGGCCGGTGGGGAGCTAATCAAAGCCGCTCGGTACTTGGGCGACCGGAGCACCCAGGAAGGAGGAGCCGTCGCTTACCTGACCCATAAGCAGCAAAGCGCGTTGCGCTGGCTCGGAAAATATGTAGACGTGGAAGAATTGCGTCTCGAGGATGCCCTGGCCAATCTCCCAGGCCAGGTAAGCAAGTTCTTATTGGCGGCGGGCACCCGCTTAGTGGGAGGACTGGCCGGCTTTGCTGGGAATGCAATCCTTACATTCCTGATCCTGTTCTTCGTATTCCGCGACGGACATAGCGCGATTGAGAATGTCACGTCCATCCTACCCCTAGACCGGGACCAGGCGGTGCGTTTGTTGACCGGAATCCGCGACAGCATCGTCGCCAACCTATACGGGATTCTGGCGGTCGGGTTCGCCCAAGGTCTGCTGACCGGAGCCGCCTTGGCTACCCTTCGCGTGCCGTCAGCATTGCTCCTGGGCTTAACCGCTGCAATTTGCTCTCTTATCCCGATCGTGGGAACCATGTTGGTCTGGCTGCCCGCTGCTATTTACCTCATGGCCACCGGTCATCTCTGGAGGGGGATTGTCCTGATCCTGTGGGGCGCGCTGGTGGTGGGGACGGTTGACAACATCATTCGGCCGCTAGTAATTGGCAGCAAAGTTGAATTCCATCCGCTGCTCCTGCTGTTCGCATTGCTGGGTGGGCTTCAAGTATTTGGGTTTATCGGGATTTTTATCGGGCCAGTGGTCATTTCCGTGATCGCCGCCCTGATCAATATGCTGAGAGAAGAACTGACAGCCAAGGATGCCCCTCCCAGTACGGCCTCCATATCATGAAGACGTGCCAGGTTTCTTCATGTCCCAGATAGCAAGATAAATCGCGTTCATCTTTTGATCTTCATCTTTGGCGTAGAGGAACGCAGGCGCTCATCTGGTGGGCAACTCGCGAGCTTCGCAAACTGCGCGAAGCGTATGCGTTGTGGATTTCAGATTCGAAATAGCGAAGCCTGAAAGCATAGTCTGGTGCCGCCGTAAGAGGCGCAACACCGCCATTGGCTTCGCTTCCGTCGATAAAATGCTGCGGTAGATCTGGTTCGGCAAACAGGATCGCAGTCTCGTTAAGTTCCGCGTTGGTCCGCCAATTGAGCGTGGGCTAAGTCCAACGAATTCTGGCCGGGGCCATAGCAAGTCACGGTTCGCAGAAACCTGCACACGGTCACTTTTTTTCGAACGCTGCAATCACGCTGCTCAACGGACCTTATGCCCGTCCGCACGCGTGGCAGTCGAAGGATCGTTTCGGTCGCCCCGCCATGTCGGATGGTTGAAGTGAATCACAAAATCGCCGTTGTACGAGATGACCGCGTTATCGAAGGTCAGCCTGCCGATGTAACGCCAATTGCTGAAGGTGCGACTCTGCGAGACTGGCGTACCCCGGGTGGAACCCTCATCGGTCACTTCGATCCGGAACGTAAGAGTGCGTCTTGGCATCACGTCGCCTTTGTCAAAAATCTGTGCCATTATTTCGTCACGAAAGTCCAGTGCCCTTCCTTCGTACAGCTGGCGCTGCGAGGGCTCCTTATCGACGCGCTGAAAGAGCGCGCCTGTGATAAGCAAAATTGGCGCTCCTCTACCGCGACGCCAGGCATGGACATCCGGAGCGCTAAGCAACTCCGCATCATTTATGTAGTCGGTATCGTCTCCTGCAATGTCCTGCTGGGTAATGAAACTGGCGGTTCGAAGCGGCTGCGGATGGTTCGCGTCCGTGGTGGGAAACAGCTTGCCCACCATTGCTAACGACCGAGTATGTCCACGTCGGGTCTCAGTGCAACAAGTGGAGTACCGCCCCACGGTAAGCGCCTGGCTTCCCTTCCGGAAATAGCCCGAATACCCTGTCTCTTCCGTGATCTCCCACAGACCAGTCAGACAGACACCGTTGGGATGAAGCAAACGGCGAAAACCCTTCCCATCCGCGCCCCAACGCAAATCGGCGTGAGAATCGACTGCCCGTTCCGTGGCCTGACGAAAGAGATACCGCTTGCCAAAGGGCAGTATTCCGCGCAGAACGCTCGACAGGGTAACTTCGTAGACCGGTAATGCCGGCTCGCCACCTCCGCCCCACACCTTTTGGTAGGGGTTGGCGAAGAGAGCATCTCGTACGTCCGAGAAACGCACTCCCTGGTAGGCGCGATCCTCATCGGTGGTCCACTCCGTGCCAAAGTAGTGCTGGTCCATGGCTGTTTCGCACCAACCTGTCGTAACTCGTAAGGATCAGCTACGGCCGGCATCTTCGATGATTACGTCCGCCGCCTTCTCGCTGATCATGTAAAT
>WNGK01031460.1_pt1 | contig 10092 bp, 8 predicted proteins | sample 5400601 | NCBI WGS metagenome assembly WNGK01 (sample SAMN13153376, study PRJNA577476) | soil metagenome | isolation source: 60 cm soil or saprolite under Garry oak tree replicate 1 | place: USA:California | collected 2016-06-15 | reverse complement strand
AGTTCGGGCCCGGCTCGGAGATCCAGATCTCGCAGCTCCCGAGCCAGTACTTCTTCCGCCAGTGCTACATCGCCACCGACTCCGACGAGAAGCCGCTCCGCCAGGTGGTGGAGGCGATCGGCGACGACAACATCGTCGTTTCCACCGACTACCCGCACTCCGACGGCCTTTTCCCCGTCGCCATCGAAGAATTCACCCGCCTCGAAGGCGTCAGCGAGAAGACCAAGGCCAAGATTCTCTGGGACAACTGCGCGCGACTCTACAAGCTCTAAGTGCAGCTAGGGCCCGCCTGCTAGAACTCGCGGCGCAGGGCGGGGCGGGGGGCACCCTCCCTGGACCCGTATCTTCTGCGGGTCGTCGCAAGCCGCAAGCCGTCTTTCTCGTGGCCCCTTACGAGTGCAGATAAGGGGTTGCGCCGCAGCGTGGTCCAGGGAGGGTGCCCCCCGCCCCGCTCTGCGCTTTGCCTACTCGCAAAACTTGTCCAGAACTGCGACACGTTCGGGTAGGTGTGAATGACGGTGTTCTGAAGCAGCCCGCCCACCCGCTCGACTTTCCGGATGTACATGTTCTGGATGGGATTGCCCAGATCGTCCATCTTCATGGGGCCACGCGCGTCGTCGCTGATCTCCACCTTGCGGAGGGCGGCCACGAACTTCTCCTTGTCCTCGGCCTCCCCGTTGATGGCCCGCAGCGCGTTGTAGTAGAAGCGCGCGCCCGTGTATCCCTCGGCGGAGTAGAGCGACGTCGTGCGGTTGTAGCGCTTCTCGTACGCGGCCGAGAACTTCTTGTTGCCCGGATTGTCCAGGGCGGAGCTGTAGAGCAGCGAGGTGATGACGCCCAGCGCCTCGTCGCCCATGCCCTTGAGGATGTTCTCGTCGGTGAGGGTGCCCACGCCCACCAGCGCGATCTTTCCCTTCAGGCCGAAATCGCTCCAGGCCTTGACGAAGCGCGGGGAGAGGCCGCCCGTGTGACAGGCGTACACGCCGTCCACGTCCTTCTTCAGCGAGGTCAGGTAGGGCGCGTAGTCCTGGGCGGTCAACGGCGTCCAGATTCTCTGCACGACCTTCCCGCCCAGGTCCTCGAACACGCGCTGGAACCCCGCGTTCGACTCCCAGCCGAACGCGTAGTCCATGCTGATGGTGGCCACGCGGCGCAGGTTGAGCTGCTTGTAGGCATAGTCCCCGAGCGGAAAGGTGAGCTGGCTGCTCGTCGCGGACGTCCGCAAGATCCACCGGCTCGGCTTGCGCTGGGTGATGTCGTCGGGCGCCATCACCGGATAGAGGGACGGGATCTTGTTCTGCTCGAGGTAGGGGGCGATGGCATAGCCGGTGGCGGCGAGCAGCCCGCCCGCGATCGTGTGCACCTGCTCCTGCTCGACCAGTCGGCGGACCTTGGTGATGGCGCCCGCCGGCTCCGGATCGGAGTCCTCCACGAACACCTTGACCTCGCGGCCCGCCACCTTGTAGCCAACCTCCTCCCAGAAGAGGTTGAAGCCGTCCGTCATGTCCTTGCCCGTCTGGGAGAAGTTGCCCGTGAGGGGTCCGAAGAATCCGATGCGGATGGGCCCGCTGGCCGCGCGGGCGAGCAGGGGCCGGCTGGCCAGCCCCGCTCCGACCGCACCCAGCCCGGCGAGGAACGTGCGCCTTTGCATTGGTTCTCCTCCTCGTTCCGCCATCAGCGCGGAAGCTATGAACTCGTGGCGCGGTACTGCGGCGGGCGGCGCGCCTTCGTCACCTGCTCGAACGCGTAGGCGAGCTTGATGAGGGTGGGCTCGCTCCAGGCGCGACCCATGAACGTGATCCCCACGGGAAGACCCGCCGGGGCGCCCGCGGGAACGCTGATGAGCGGATAGCCGGCGAGCGCCGCGCTCTTTGCGCTGCCGCCGCGGATCGCGTCGCCGTTGACCAGGTCGATAGTCCAGGCCGGCGTGGTGGTGGGAGCCACGAGCGCGTCGAGCCGGTTCTGGTCCATGGCGGCGTCGAGCCCCTCGCGGCCCCCGAGGCGGCGGCACTTCTCGAGCGCCTCCACGTATTCCGTCTCGGTCAGCGCGCCCTTGGCCTGCGAGCGCTCGAGCCACTCCTGACCGAAGTAGGTCAGGTTCTCCGCGGCATTCCGCTTGTTGTAGTCGATGATCTCCTCGAGCGTTCGCACACGCGCCCCCGGGGCGAGGTCGGCCAGATAGGCATTCACCCCCGCCTTGAACTCGTACATGAAGACGATGAGCTCGGAGGCGGTGAGGGCGGCGCGATCGAAGTTGGGAATCTTGACGGGGTCGAGGATGACGGCGCCCTGCTCGCGCATGGCCGCGATGGCCTGGTTGGCGACGGCATCGGCCTTGGGGCTGTAGCCGAAGTAGCCGTCGCGGGGCACGCCGATCCGCGCCCCGCGCAGCCCGCCGGGATCGAGGAATCGCGTGTACTCGACCTGCGCCTTGCCCGCGCCGGCTCGCGTGGCCGCATCGCGCGGGTCCGCACCCGTGAGCGCGCCGAGGACGGTGGCGGCATCGGCCACCGTCCGTCCGAATGGCCCCACCGTGTCCTGGGTCGCGGAGATGGGGATGACGCCGGCGCGGCTGGTGAGCCCCACCGTCGGCTTGAGTCCGACCACGCCGTTGACGCCGGAGGGACAGATGATGGAGCCGTCCGTCTCGGTGCCGATGGCGACGACGACGAGGTTCGCCGCCACCGCGATGGCCGAGCCGGAGCTGGAGCCGCACGGCGACCGGTCCAGCGCGTAGGGATTGCGGGACTGACCGTGACGCGCGCTCCAGCCACTCGAGCCGGGCGCCGACTTGAAGTACGCCCACTCGCTCATGGAGGCCTTGCCGAGGATGACCGCGCCCGCCTCGCGCAGCCGTCGCGCAGTGGTCGAGTCCTCGCGGGGACGCGCGCCGACGAGGGCCAGCGCTCCCGCCGTTGTCTCCATCTTGTCGGCGGTGGCAATGTTGTCCTTGAGGAGGACGGGAATGCCGTGGAGGGGACCCCGCACGCGCCGGCCGCGCCGCTCCTCGTCGAGCGCGCGGGCGATGGCGAGGGCGTCGGGATTGATCTCCTGCACAGCCTTCAGGGCGGGGCCGGCGCGATCGATGGCCTGGATGCGCGCGATGTAGATCTCCGTGAGCGATTCGGCGCTGAGGCGCCCCGCCTGCATGGCGGTCTGGAGCTCCGCGATGGTGGCTTCTTCGACGGCGGGATCCGAGCGGGCGGCTCCGGTGGTGGCGCACGCGCCGAGCAGCGGCATCGCGCTCATCCCGGCGAGCGCCATTCCGCCCGCTCGCACGAACTCTCTGCGCGTCGATCGAGCGCCGGCGGAACCCGCCCGGGTGGCCATGGCGGCGCCCACGATAGCACAAACGCTTCCTGCGCGAATCGTCACGCGCTTGCCGACCGCGGAAAAGGGCGGCATAGTCTGCGCAGGAGGGCGCGCCCCATGAGCGATGATACGACGGCCGGCACGAAGAGGATCTCTGTCGAGAGCGCGGAGGCCGTGCTCGGGCTCCACTGGTTCGTCGCTCAAGACGACGGGCTCTTTGCCGAGGAAGGTCTGGACGTGCAGATCCTGCGGCCCCAGGCGCCGCCGCCGCTTCCCGGGGACGACCCGCGGGTCACGGATCCAAAGCTGCTCGACGCCTTCAACTATCAGAAGCTCTTCGAGGAGAAGAAGTGCGACGTCTACCGGGCCTGCGAGTGGGGCCAGATCCGTCGCACCTACGAGAGCAAGCGGGGTGGACCCATCGCGGGCAAGCGGCCGACCGTGGTGTGCCAGGGCATCTACGTGCGGCCGGATTCTCCGGTGAACGCGCCCATCCAGATGGCGAACACCCCCGTGGGCGTGCAGTTCCACCAGGGCTCACACTACGCGACCCTCGCCATGCTGGAAGGGTTCGTGCCCCGGCCCGAGATCAAGGTCGTCCAGGCGGGCCAGGTCGGGCAGCGCTACGAGCTGCTCGCCCGGGGCGAGATCGATGCGGCCACTCTGATGGAGCCCTGGATCACCCTGGCGGAGAAGAATGGCTTCAAGAAGATCATCGAGACGCACTACCTCGGCGTGGAGAACATCTCGTTCGATCTGGAGCCGGAGACCTTTCAGGCCCTCATGCGCGCCGTGCGAAAGGCCGTCAAGCACATCAACGACGACAAGAAGCGCTATCTACACTTCCTGATCGACGAGATGCCTGCGAAGTACGCCGCGCAGATCACGCCCGACGACTTCTATCTCCCCCGGCTCCGCTACGTGGATCCCGCGCCCTACACGCGCGAGGAGTTCGAGCGGGCACATCGCTGGATGCTGACCTGGGACCTCGCGGCCCCGGACGCCTCCTACGAGAAGCTGGTCTCCAACTCCATCTCGTAAGGCGTCACTTCGCCAGCCAGGCGGTGGTGACGTTGGGCACCTGGAAGTTGAACTTCAGCCCGTGCACTTCCTTGCGATAGGCCATGAGCAGGGGCATGACGATCCCGGTGCCCAGGTAGGCGCGCTCCTGGATGAGGCGCAGGACACCGCGGTAGATCTCGTGGCGCTTCCTGGGATCCATGGTCGCCCCGCCCTCGTCCATCAGCCGGTCGATGTCGGCGTCACAGACCTGCGCCCAGTTCGCGGGGGCGCCGCACTTGATCCGCGTCTTGAGCACGTCGGGGTCCACCACCGTCTGGAAGACGCCTCGCCAGAACGCGGCCTGGAAGTTGTTGGCTCGCACCGCATCGATCCACGCCAGCCGCTCCAGGCTGACCAGCTTGGTCTTGATGCCCACCGCCGACCACATCTGTTGCGCGAACTCGCCGATCGTGTTCTCGGGCTCGCGGCTGATCACCTTGAGCTCGATGGACACGCCGTTGGGGTAGCCGGCGGCCGTCAAGAGCTCCTTCACCCTCGCGGGGTTGTACTCGTTCTTGGTGATGCTCTCGTCGTAGCCGAGGGTTCGCGGCAGCCAGAAGGGATAGTAGTGGGGAACGCCCACGCCGAAGCCGAGGGCCTTGGCCATGCCCGCCCGATCGATGCCCATCAGTGCCGCCTGGCGGACCCGCACGTCGCTGAAGGGGGAGGCCTTGGCATTGAAGCCGACCTTGAAGTAGTTCTGGCCGGCCCACGGCAGCTCGTACAGTACCAGGTTGGGATCGGCCCGGATGGCGGCAGCGTCCTTCGTGGGTACCCACTCCACCAGCTGAACGGCGCCGGCTCGCATGTCCACCAGCGCCACGGTGGGATCGGGAACGAACCGGCCCACGAAGCCGTCCAGGTAAGGCAGCGGCTTGCCGTCGGCGCCGGTCTCGAAATAGCTCGGGTTGCGCTCCAGGATCAGCCGGTCATCGGTGACCCACTGCTTGAACCTGAATGGGCCTGTCCCCACCGGGTTGCGGGCAAAGCCGTCCTCCCCGAGCTTGTCCATCGCCGTCTTCGAGTTCATGTAAACGCGGGCGCCGGACGCGTAGGCCAGGCTGCGCAGAAATCCCGGGCTGGGCGTCTTGAGCTTCAGCCTGAGCGTGCTCTTGTTCAGCGCCTCCGCGGTGTCCAGCACGACGCGCAACATGTTCCACGCGGCCACCTCGGCGTCGAAGCTGCTGCCATCGTGGAAGGCCACCCCCTGCCTCAGCTTGAAGAGCATCGTCTTGGCGTCGGGCTGCTCCCACGACTCGGCCAGGTCACCCACGACCTTCTGCTCACCCGTCTTCGGGTCGGCCAGCTCGAAGCGCACCAGCGTGTTGTACATGGCCTCGAAGCCGGCCATGAACGGTTGGCTGGAGAGGTGGGAATCCAGGTTCGGGTACGTCCAGTTGATCGACTCGACGAAGGTCCCGCCGCGCTTGATGGCGGGTGCGGGCTGCGCCAGCGCCCCGGGCGCGCGCGCGGCCAGCAGCGCCGCCGCCGCGCCACCCATGCCGGTGAGGAGCGAGCGTCGGCTAACTTGTGGGAGGCTCGATCTCTCGTTCATTGGGTGGCCGCCTTCTTGAAGTAGAAGTGGGAGGCGCCGATCTGGTTCTCGTAGATCGATCCCTCATGCGCGGCCGGAGGCAGGGGCAGGCGCACGGGCACGGACGTCATCCGCGGCTCCAGCGTCGGCGTGCCGCTCAGGAGCGCGCGGTTGAACTCGTCGAAATCTCCGACGCCGAGCAGAGGCCAGGCATCCGCCGCCGCGATCCCGTAGAGCAGCAGGTTGCGGCTGCGGTCGGAGGTGTTGAGCGCGGACCCATGCAGCGAGCGCACGTGGTGGAACGACATGCTGCCCGCGCGCCCGGTCAGCGGCACCGCGTTCGCGATCTCGGTCCTGATCTCCGCGGGATCGACCAGACCGCAGAAGCGGCCGTCGTCCCCGTGATGGTTCCAGACCGGGCCCTTGTGCGAGCCCGGCGTGACGAGGAGCGGGCCGTTCTCGAGATCCATGTCGTCGAGCATCACGCCCACGGCCAGGACGTCGTCGTTCGTGTGGGGATAGAAGGCCCAGTCCTGATGCCACTCGACCGGCGATCCGTACCGGGCCGCCTTCATGTTGAGCTTGGAGCTGTGCAGGCGCAGGTCGGGGCCGAGCAGGCGCGCGAGCACCTCCATCACCGCCGGGCGACGGACGACGGAATCGAAAGCCGGATGCACCTTGTGGGGCGTCTTGATGCGGCGGACCTTCGGCTCGGCCCGTGTGTGCCCGGGCTCGAGATCGTAGACCGCGGTGTGGGTGTCGACGGCAGCGGCGCCGGCCACCAGCTCGGCGATGATCTCGCGCAGCTCGGAGAGCTCCACGGCCCCGAGAAGGTCGGGGACCACGATGAACCCGTCGCGCTGATACGCGTTCCGCAGGGCATCGCTGGTCATGTTGTTCTCCTTCTCCCTGCGCGGGTGCCCCTCGCGCATCGGTGGCATCGTCAGCGCGACATCGTAGCGCGTGCGTGGGGGCCTGCGCAACCAAAAGTGCTCGGCACGTGCATTCACCGGCGGTTCAGCACACAATCGGGGTCGCCCTGAGTCACCTTCGATCGTGCAGTCGAGCGGCTCACCGTGTCGGCGGGGGGGAAACGTGAGCGAGTATCTCTTGCGTCGGCTCGTCTACTTCGTGCCGTTGCTCTTCCTGGTCACCGTGGTGACCTTCTCGGTCGCCTTGCTCCTGCCCGGCGATCCCGCGCTGGCCTACATCGGCGAAGCCAACATGCGTGACAAGGTGATGTACGAGACCATGCGCAAGGAGCTGGGACTGGATCAGCCGATCCCCGTGCAGTATGCCAAGTGGCTGGGCCGCGTGGCGCGAGGAGATTTCGGGCGATCCATCCGGACCCGCGAGCCCGCGCTGGAGGGGCTGCTGGCCCGCTTTCCCGTGACGCTTCAGCTCACCGCGATGGCCATGGTCATCGCCCTGCTGATCGCGGTGCCCGTCGGCATTGTCTCCGCCGTTCGTCCCAACTCCACTGCCGACAAGGCGGGCACCATGCTCGCGATGAGCGGCGTGGCGATTCCGGATTTCTGGCTGGGCATCATGCTCATCTACATTTTCTCCGTCTGGTTCAAGCTGTTGCCCCCCTCGGGCTACGTGCCGATCTCGCAGGGTCTGTGGCCCAGCCTGCAGGCCATGCTGCTGCCCGCGCTCTCGCTGGGCATGGCTCTCTCGGCCGTGGTGATGCGCCAGCTCCGGTCCGCGCTGATCGAAGTCCTGCAGCAGGACTACGTCATGGTGGCCCGGGCCAAAGGGCTACGGGAAACGCTCGTCGTCGGACGGCACGCACTCAGGAACGCGCTCATTCCCGTGGTCACTGTCATCGGCCTTCAGACGGGACGACTGTTCGGCGGCGCGGTGGTCGTGGAGACCATCTTCGCGCTCCCGGGGCTGGGCCGCCTCGCCGCCGATTCCATCTTCTTCCGGGACTTTCCCATGCTGCAGGGAGTTGTGCTCATCCTGGCTCTGGCGGTGTTGCTGGCCAACCTGCTCACCGACATCCTCTACGCCTTCATCGATCCGCGCATTCGCTACGGGTAGCGGGAGGACGATCGTGGGCTGGCTCCGCGCGGTCCTGACCAGGGCACTCCAGACCCGTGGGGCGGGCTTCGGGCTGGTGGTCGTCGCTCTCGTCCTCTTCGTCGCTCTGAGCGCGGACGTGATCGCTCCCTACAATCCCGATCAGGCCCAGCAAGCCGGAGTCCTCACCGCTCCCGCGCTCGCTCACTGGCTCGGCACCGACCAGCTGGGCCGGGATGTGCTGAGCCGCATCATCCACGGGACGCGCACGTCGGTGCAGGCCGGCGTCGTCTCCGTGGGGTTCGCGCTCCTCGCGGGCGTCTCCATCGGGCTGCTCGCGGGATACCACGGCGGCTGGATCGACGACGTGCTGGTGCTCCTCGTGGACGCTCTGTGGTCGTTCCCCACCTTGGTGCTGGCCCTGGCCATCGCGGCCAGCCTGGGGCCCGGCCTCACCAACGCCATGCTGGCCATCGGCGTCGTGTTCACCCCGATCTTTGCTCGGCTGGTGCGCGGGCAGACCCTCTCCGTGCGCGAGCGCGACTTCGTCGTGGCGGCGCGGGCGCTCGGAGCCGGGCCCGCGCGCATCATGCTCCGCCACATCTGGCCGAACGTGACGGCACCGATCATCGTGCAGACATCGCTGCTGGTGGCGTCCGCCATCGTCGTCGAGGCCGCCCTCAGCTTCCTCGGCCTCGGCATCGAGCCACCCACCTCGAGCTGGGGATCGATGCTCAAGGCGGGCTATCAATACATGCAGCAGGCGCCGTGGCTCTCCTTCGCGCCGGGCACGGCCATCTTCGTCACCGTTCTCGCCTTCAATCTCCTGGGAGACGGCTTGCGTCGCGGCCTCGACCCTCGGCTGCGACAGCGAGGCAGCAGCTAGCCTGGGAGGCCTTTTCAGCCGCGGACGCGGTAGCGCTGGATCATGGCCTCGTCGAGGACGAGACCGAAGCCGGGATCCTGCGAGACCTCGATCATCCCGTCTTTGATCGCCGGGCGATTGGCCCACATCGATTGCCATACGGGATCGCGCTCGGGATCGGCGAAGCACTCCGCGTAGGTGCCGTGGGGCACCGCCGCCATCAGGTGCTGGGCGATCTGCGACTCCTCGTGGTGCGCCATGTCCACGCCCGCCGCGGCGCAGAGCGCGGCCGCCCGCCGCCACTCGGTGACGCCGCCGCACTCCGAGGCGTCGACGTTGACGAGATCGACGGCGCCGGCCTCCAGGAGACGACGCACGCCGTGGCTGGTGATCTCGCTCTGCCCGGCCGTGATGGGAATCCGCGTGGCCTGGCGCACGCGGGCCATGAGGGCGGCATCGTCGTACCAGTGGCACGGCTCCTCGAACCAGCGGATGTCGAGAGGCTCGATGAGGCGAGCGAAGCGCACGGCATCCTGCGCCGACCAGCCGCGGTTGGCGTCGACGGCCAGGACGAAGTCGGGCCCGGCGGCGCGGCGCGCCACCTCGACGCGCTCGGCGTCCTGAGTGGGCGTGAGCCCGCCCACCTTGAACTTGCACCCCGCCATGCCCGCTCGGCGGTAGGCTTCCATCTCGCGCCCGATATCCGCGAGCGTCTTGCCTTCCATGTAGTACCCGCCGATGGAGATGATGGGGAGCCGGCTCCGGTAGCCGCCGAGGAGCGTGCCCACGCTCTTGCCGAGCGCCTTGCCGACGAGATCCCAGAGCGCGCAGTCGACGCAGGCGATGGCCTCGAGAAGCGTCTTGCGGTCGCGGCTCGCGTGGGAGAGCGCAAACATCGTCTCCCACACGCGCTCGCCCTCGAAGATGCTCATGCCGATCACCCGGGGGGCGAGGGCCTCGTGGATCAGCCGCGTGATCTCGAGCCCGTGCTCGCGGTTGTCGCCGTTGTAGACCTCGCTGACGAGTCCCGCGTCGGTCCGCATGCGCGTGATGACGGTGCTGCGCTTGAGGACGGCGTACGTGCTGCCGCCGAAGTTCCGGGTGAGGGGAATCTCGACGGGGATGGCCTCGACGCTCTCGACGCGCACGTGAGCGTACCCCCTCACCCTGCCCTCTCCCCCAATGGGGGAGAGGGATCAGAATGAAGAGAGCCGCGTGGTGTCCTCTTCCCGCTCCCCCGTCGCGGGGGAGAGGGCAGGGTGAGGGGGCCGTTTGACGAACGAGTGTCCCTCAT
>WNGK01009353.1_pt1 | contig 10092 bp, 11 predicted proteins | sample 5400601 | NCBI WGS metagenome assembly WNGK01 (sample SAMN13153376, study PRJNA577476) | soil metagenome | isolation source: 60 cm soil or saprolite under Garry oak tree replicate 1 | place: USA:California | collected 2016-06-15 | reverse complement strand
CCGGCGGCGAACATGCTGCCGTGCATCAGCCAGATGTGCACGGCCTGGTTGGTCTGGCCCAGGTCGAACGGCCCGGGCAGGTGCCAGACGATCATCGCCGCGTTGAACAGGCCCACCGAGACCCAGGGCCGCAGCAGCAGGCCGCCGAGCGCGCGCAGCGGCCGGGACCAGCCGCCGGCCAGCACGCCGCGGGTCACGCTCCGCCCGGACCGCCCGGGCAGGGCGTCGAGCAGCGGCTGCCACGGCGCGCCCGCCACGATCAGCGACGGCGCAGCGAACATCAGCAGCAGGTGCTGGATCATGTGCGCGAAGAAGTACTCGTCGGCCCAGTAGTCGATCGGCGACTCCACCGCGATCAGCAGCACCCCGAGGCCCGCGTAGAACCACAGCGACCGCCGCCGCCGCTCCCGGGTGCGCTCCGGCCGGGACCGGCGGGCCATCCGCGCCAGCCCGATCTCGTGCCACCCGGCCACGGCGAGGGCCACGATGAGGAAGGGGTCGAAGGACCAGTGGTCGGTGAGGTAGCTCATGGCGCTCCGGTGTCGGTGAAAACCCCGGCCACACCCGGCCGCACGCAGCTTCCCGTCGCCATCGGATTCTTATCGTGTCCGAACGAGACGGCGGTCACGCCCGTCAGCCCGCAGGAGCGACCCGGGGCGGACGCCATCAGCGCCTTGGCCTGAGTTCATGCCGGGCACGAATCCGGCTCCTCTCTCTACCTGCCTCGATTAGCTCTGCGTCCGTCCGCGTTTCGGGTGCGATGGGTTTGCGGGGCGGCCAGGCCTGGTGTGCCTTCAGGGTAGTGCGTCCCCGCGCGACGGGCTCTAGCCGGACGTGAACATGAGCAAGATGTAATGCCCTGGTCGGCCGCTCGCGGGTAAGACCGTCTCGGTCGGCTGCCAGCGGGTGCCTTCAGGCGTGTCGCTGACGTCGAGCCCGGCGGCGGCCAGCGCCTCCCTGATGGCGTCGGCGGCGGAGAAATTGCCCGCGCCGCGCAGCGCGGTCCGCAGCGCGAGGAGCGGCTCGACCGCCGGCCGCAGCCGCACCCTGGGGTCGGCCAGCCCGTCCTGGGCCGCTCGCCCGAGCCGGCCGATGAGGCTGCGCAACAGCGCGCGCGCCTGCTCGGTCCCCTGGTCCTCGTCGGTGTCGGCTTCCCACTGCCTGATCGCGGTCTCGAGCTCCAGGATCACCTCGACCATCGCATCGGCGTCCCGCCCACCCGCCGCCGCCCCGAACCCCCGCTCCGCCGCCGCGATAATTTCAGGCAGCGGCAAGGCCAGCACCTTTCCGTCCGCGGCAAATCCGCCGCCTTCGCTTCCCGCGTCCCCGCTGGTCCCGTCCTTACCTCCCGCATCCCCGACCCCTGCGCCACCTCGGCCCGGCCCGGCTCCGGTCTTCTCGAGCCCGGTTCCGGTCCCGCGGCGGATCCCGCGGACGAGGTCGCACAGTTCCGCTACGGACAGCCGGGTGCCGGTCGGCAGGACGACGCTGTGTCCGGACCGTCGGATAGTCACGCCTCCCCGGCCGCGGATCTCGATGTCCTCGGTCAGCAGGTCGATCAGCACCGCGGTGTGCTCGTCCACGCCCAGCACGGCGGCGTCGGCCGGAAGCTCGCGCTCCATGACGGCCAGCCTCCGTTCGCCGAGGTAGCAGTGCCTGGTGTCGTAACGGCCGCCCTCGGCGTTGTCGTAGTGCGGGATGACCGCGACCGTGAGGCCGAGCGTGCCGAGCAGGTCAAGGCCGGCGAGCCAGCGCGGCGCGCCGCCCGCCTTGTAGATCTCGTAAACCGGCACGGTGAACTGTCCCGCGGTAGCGGCCGCCGCCGAGGCCAGCACGGTCAGCCCGTCATCGGCCAGGACCCGGTCCCGCAGGGCCGCCGCGACCGGCCCGGCCCGCCAGTGCGCGAGCGCATAGGATGGGCTCCCCGGGCCAGCGAACACCCAGTCCGCCGCCCTGATGCCCGCCGCCTGCCGCGCTTCGTCCTCCTCGTCCCCGGGGATCAGCGGCGGCGCCATCCCGGGGTCAGCGTGCGGGCTCGTGCCCGCCGCGATGCGCACCCGCAGGCCGACACTGTCCGCGAAGTAGCGCTGCGCGCGCGCCGAGACGTCGGCGGCGTTCTCTTGGAACGCGTACGGAGTCGCGAGCACCATCGCCTGCGGCTTGCTCAGGCCGAGCCGCGCCACGAGTTCCCTGTGCACTGTGACCATCGTCGGGCTGGTCTCGCCCGAGCCGATGACCGCCAGGATGCGACAGTGCGGGTAAGGAGCCATCCCTCATACGGTAACCACGTGCCCTCGGCCAGCTCCAGCATCAGCGCGGCATTGAGCCCGGCATGGCCGCCTCCGGCGATGATCTCGTCATACATTTGCATTCCCCTCGCGCACTTGCTTACTATGTCTTTGTAGTTGCTACTACGGAAAAGTAGTTGTTAAGTGATAGGGCCGGGAACTCCCCGGGACTGGGCAGGTGAGGGCAGGAATGAGTGATCTTTCGCGGTTCCAGCATCCGCGGTTCGCGCGGATGTACGAGCGGATCAGCGCCGATTCGGAGCGGCGCGGCACGGCCGGGTACCGGGACCGGGTGCTGGCCGGGCTATCCGGCCGGGTGATCGAGGTGGGGGCCGGCAACGGCATGAACTTCGCGCATTACCCGGAGACCGTCAGCGAGGTGGTGGCTGTAGAACCGGAGGACCGGCTGCGCGTCTTGGCCGCCGATGCCACTTTGCGCGCGCCGGTCCCGGTCACGGTGGTGGCTGCCCATGCCGACGACCTGCCGTACCCGGACGCGAGCTTCGATGCGGGCGTGGCCTCCCTGGTGCTGTGCTCGGTGGCCGATCCGTGCCGGTCTCTCGCCCAGCTGCGCCGGGTGATCAGGCCGGGGGGCGAGCTGCGGTTCTTCGAGCATGTCCGGTCCGCGAGCCCGCCGATCGGGGCGTTTCAGGATCTGGTCACGCCGGTATGGTCGCGGGCGGGGGGCGGCTGCCACCTCAACCGGAATCTCGCCGCTGACATCGCCGCCGCCGGGTTCGAGATCGAGCGGCTGGACAGGTTCGCCTACCGTCCGCTGAAGTTCGCCCCGGCGCAGGCGCACATCCTCGGTATCGCGCGCAGGCCGCGATGACCAGGAAGCTGAGCTGCAGCGCTGCGGGAGAGCCTGGCCGCCGGACCAGCCACGTCACTATGGAACCGGAGACAGCTGGATACCGGCTCGGGGAACAGAAGACCGGGAAGAGAAGAGAAAAGGTGTGAGGCAGTGATGATGGGCGTGATGAGCCCGTGGATGATCGGCTGGAGCGTCCTTGGCCTGGCCGCGCTAGCGTTGGCCGCCGTCGGCGGAGTGCACGCTGTGCGGGCGCTGGCCGGCCGCGATGCCATCGGGGACCGGGTCGCTACCATGCCGATGCCAAGCCTGGCGGAGGCCACGGCCGAGCTGCGCCGTCGCTATGCCGTCGGCCAGATCAGCCGGGAGGATTACCTGCAGGGCAAGGTTGACCTGGAGTGACCAGCGGGCGGAAGCCGGTCCTGCCACCGGCCCGCGCCGCTCGCGCCGCGCACGGCACCGCCCTCTGGCCGGCGCCCTGCTGAAAGTCGTCGAGTGACCCGCCTTGCCGATGTGCGCGCCGCGGTAGCGGCGCGCACGGCTTTCACCTATGATTCTTAGGTGAAATCGGCGGGAGGTGGTCTGGTGCGGATGATGCCTGGCGGTGGTGTGCGGGGTTTCGGCGAGCTGGAGGCAGCGATCATGGACCGGGTCTGGTCGGCGGACCGGCCGGTGCTGGTCCGCGAGATCCATGACCGGCTGCGACCCGAACGGGAGCCCGCCTACAACACGGTCCTGACCGTGGTCGAGATCCTCTACCGCAAGGGGTGGCTGGCCCGGGAGAAGGACGGCCGGGCCTACCGGTACCGCGCGACGGCGAGCCGCGCCGATTACACCGCCGGCCTGATGGAGGAGGCGTTCGCGGCCAGTACCGACCGGCTGGCCACGTTGCGCCGGTTCGTGCACCGCATCGACCCGGCCGAGGCCGAGGAGCTGCGCGCGATGCTCGAGGCGGAGCGGCGGGACGGGGCCGGGTCGTGATCATCGCCGTCGCCCTGCGTCCCCCCGCCTGAATGTCGCCGAGGCGCTGCTGGCCCTCGCCGCGCCCGCCCCCCGCGGCGGCACTGGGCGCGGGCCGATCCGCCACGGCGGCGCGGATAAGGCGCCTGATCGCGGCGCCGGCGCCCCTTGGCCAGTCGCGCGCCGCGGCCGGGATGCTCGCCGTCGCCGCGCTGGCCGCCTTCCCTGTGCAACCGGACCCTGGCCGCCTTCTGCGCCTTCACCTCCGTCGCCACCCTCCTGGGCGTCGGCCTGAACGCATGGCGGGGCTGGTGGTGGGCCGATCCCGCCGCCGCACTTGTCATCGCCGCACTCGCGGTCAAGGAAGGCCTCGAAGCGTGGGAAGACGAAGACGACGGCTGACTGGTCATCTGCGCCAGCACCCCCGGGCCGGCGGCGACACGCCCGGTGCGCGGACCAGACGGAGCGGACCAGACGGACCAGAAAGGCTGCAGCCCGCCGAAGGCAGGCGTAGCGCAGTCGTCACCTGGCCTGAACGCTGAACCCAGGCCAGCCCGGTACCCGGGATGCGGTATGTTATCCGAGCACCTAAGGTTCACAGGCGGATAGGGGCGGTGTGGTGGGTAAGGCGCAGCGTACCCGGTCGTCGCGGCAGAAGCTGGAGCAGGTCCGGGCCAGGCAGCGGGCCGAGGCGCGGCGGCGGAAGCTGATCTTCGGGACCGTGGCCGGGGTGGCCGTCGTCGCGGTGGTCGCGGTGATTGCCGTGTTCGCTGTCTCGAAAAGCGGCGGCAGCCACGAGGTGATGCCAGCCGGCGTTAGCGGCGGTACCCCCTATGTCCAGCCAGCCGCGCTCACCGTGCCGAACACGACGGGGATCAGCGGGGTTGTCGCCTACGACACCACCGGATATCCCGCCAGCAGCAGCAACGGCCCCGCGAACCAGGCGCTCGGGCACGCCCACGTCCCCGGGCCCGTGCAGTACTCGGTCACCCCCCCGGTCGGCGGGAACCACAACGCGGAATGGATGACCTGCGGCGTCTACGACAAGCCGGTGCCGGCCGAGCGCGCCGTGCACAACCTGGAGCACGGCGCCGTCTGGATTACCTATCAGCCGTCACTGCCGCAATCCGAGGTGACCCAGCTACGCGCCTTCTTCGGCCGCCAGACTGTCCTGTCGCCCGGGGGTGCCGGCGGCTCGCGGTACGTCGACCTGACACCCTACCCCGGGCTCCCGGCCCCGATCGTCGTCTCCTCGTGGGGATTCCAGCTGCGCTTGACCTCACCCACCGACCCGCGGCTGCAGCAATTCGTCAGCAAGTTCCGGGTGTCCCAGAAATACACGCCCGAGTACGGAGCCACGTGCACCGGCGGTACCGGTACCCCGCTCCAGAGCTGAGGGCGGCTCGGCAAGGAGATCGCCAGGCTGGCCCGCCCTCCGTGGCCTCGCGTTCCGGTAGCAGGCACCACAGCCCGTTCTGCGTAGATCTCTTTAACTTATCCCGAACGGATGATGGTGGCAGCCCAGCCCGCAGGTATCACGCCCGTCCGGGAAACGCCGCGCAGCATGCCGCCCAATCGCCTAAGGTACTTAGGTATAGGCTGGCATCGTCCGGGTGTGCTGAGGGGAAGTGACATGCATCAGGTGCTGTTCGGGTCGGCGCTGCTGATCTCGTTCCTGGGCGGGGTGGTGGCGCTGCTGGCGCCCTGCTGCGTGTCGGTGATGCTGCCCGCGTTCTTCGCGACCGGGTTCTCCCGCCGGACCGGGATCGCGGCGGCGACCGGGGTGTTCGCGGCCGGGGTGGCGACGCTGATCGTACCGATCGGGCTGGGCGCCTCGGCGCTGTCGGCCGCGCTGCCCGCCCATCACCTGCTCATTTTCTCGGTTGGCGGGGCACTGATGCTGGCCGGCGGTGCGGCGGTGCTGGCCGGGTGGAAGCCGATGTTGCCGATGCCGTCGCTGCGCTCCCCGTCGGGTCACGGCTACGCCGCGGCGTACGGCCTGGGGCTGTTCTCCGGGATCGCCTCGGCGTGCTGCGCGCCGGTGCTGGCCGGGGTGGTGGTGCTGACCGGGTCGACGGCGTCGTTCGGGGCGGCGCTGGCGGTCAGCGTCACCTACGTGGCCGGGATGGTGGCGCCGCTGGCGGTGCTCGCGCTGGTGTGGGAGGGGCGCGACTGGGGATCGTCCAAGCTGCTGCACGGCCGCCGGGTCCGGCTGGGGTTCGGCCGGCTGGCCCGGGAGATGCCGCTGGGCAGCGCGGCGTCCGGGCTCGTGCTGGTGGCCATGGGGGTCCTCACGCTGATCACCGCGGTCACCGGCCCGTCGATGTCCAGCTCGGGGTGGCGGGAGACGATGACGGCGTTCTTGCAGCATGCCAACTCGGTGACGGCCCGCGCGCTGTCCTGGCTGCCCGGCTGGGCGGTGCTGCTGGTGCTGGCCGGGCTGGCCGCTGCGCTGGCGGCGCTGGCTGTGCGGGCCCGGCGGCGGGCCGCGGATACGGATACCGGGCCCGGCGACGGCCGGGCGGCGGGCCCGCCATCGCCTGACGCCGTCATCGCGGAGATCACGGAGAACACGACGGCGGGCGTCCATGCCGGGGGGCCGCGGGAAGGCAGCCAGCCATGAGCACCAGCAAGTCCAGGTCCGGCCAGCGGCAGGACAAGCAGCCCGCAGCCCAGGCGCAGCGCGGACCCGGCGCCCAGCGTTCCGGACGGCCGGGCGCGGGGCAGGAGGCCGGGCCGGCGGCCGGGCGGCAGCCGCCGCGGGGGGCTGGTTCCGGCGCGGAACGCAGGGCCAGGCTGGCCGCGCAGCGGAAGGCGCAGGGCCGTCGCCGCACCTGGCTGCGGATCGGTATCCCGGTGGGGGCGGTGGTCGCCGTCATCGCCGTCTTGTTCGCCATTTTCAGCTCGTCCTCGTCATCCTCCTCTGGAGCGGGCGCGTATCCCTATCAGGTCGGCAGCCCGGGGCAGGGTCAGGCCGCTCCGAGGTTCACCCTGGCCGCGAGCACCGGCGGGAACATCAGCCTGTCGGTTTACCAGGGCAAGACGGTGCTGCTGTTCTTCCAGGAGGGGCTGACCTGTCAGCCGTGCTGGGACCAGATCACCGACCTGCAAAAGCACGCCGCCCAGCTGCGGGCAGCGGGCATCGGGCAGGTGGTCTCGGTCACCAGCGACCCGGTCGGCGCCATCGCCCAGAAGGCGCATGATATGGGCCTGACCATCCCGGTGCTGTCCGACCCGGGCCTGGCCGTCTCGCAGCAGTACCACGCCAACAGCTACGGGATGATGGGCTCCTCCCGGGACGGACACACGTTCATCCTGGTCGGCCCGGACGGGGTGATCCGCTGGCGGGCCGACTACGGCGGCTCGCCGAAGTACACGATGTTCCTGCCCACCACCTCGGTGCTGGCCGACATCAAGCCGGGGGAGCACCCGTCGTGACCGCGGTCACGCTGCTCACCCAGGCGGACTGCGGGCTGTGTGAGCACGCGAAGAAGGTGCTCGCCCGGGTCGGGGAGGACTATCCGCTCGAGGTCACCGAGGTCGACCTGGCCAGCGAGCAGGGCCGCGCGCTCGCTGCGGAGGCGCGCGTGCAGTTCGCGCCCGGCGTGCTCGTGGACGGCCGGCCGTTCGGCTACGGGCGGCTGTCCGAACGTCGGCTCCGCCGCACACTCGAACGCGCGGCTGCTGACACTCAGACGACAGGGAGGTTATCCGTGGAGAAGCTGCTGTACTTGCTGCCGGCGCTGGGCTGCCCGATCGGCATGGGCGCCATGATGTGGTTCATGATGAAGCGGCCGGGCGGCAGCCAGCAGGCGCCGCAACCCGGCCAGCTCACGCCTGCGCCGGGCCAGCTGGCGCAGCAGGACCAGGAGCTCGCGGCGCTGCGCGCCGAAGTGGACCAGCTCCGCGCCGCCCAGCGTACCCCGGGTGGCCGGGACGACTGGAACGGCGCGTGAGGTTCCGGCAGCGCGGCTGTAATGGAGGCACCGAGATTGCTGTGTGCCACCCAGAACCGCTCAGCCGGACGCCTGAGATCCCCGGGAGCCAGGCATGAAGCAACTCTCGCGGCGAACCGCGATCCGGATCCTGGCCGCGGGCGGCGGTCTGCTGGGCGCCGGTCTCGCCGGCGGCTACGCGCTGCATGATTTGCTGGGCTCAGCTCGCAGCCCGGCTCCAGCTGCCGGTGGTCCGGTGAGTCCGGGAACGCAGGGTTCGATGATGGGGGACGTGACGCGGGCAGATATGAGCACCTACATGGACATGTTCCGCCGGCACACCCAGCTGCACCGGACGGTGGAGCTCATCCCCGGTGGCGTGCGCACCATCACCGAGGCCGATGCCCCCGTTCTGGTCGCGCAACTCCAGGCGCATGTGGCGAGCATGTACACGCATCTGAACCAGGGCGCGGAGGTGAGCTGCATGAGCAGCAGCCTGCCGGTGCTGTTCCGTAACTCCCGGCGCTACCGGCGCTCGCTCACGAACACCGCCAAGGGCGTGACCGTGGTGGAAACCTCGGATGACCCGCGTATCTCTGCTGCTATCCGATCCCATGCGGCCGAGGTCACCGGGTTCGTCGATGACGGCATGTCGGCCATGATGGCCGGGTGATGGGAGACAAGCCCATGATGGGCTGAGGCGAACCCGTCCAGCCCCGGCCCCCCGGAGGTGCTGTTTCCTGGCGGAGCCAACCGCTTCGGGTCCCGGGAAGCCCCCGTCCTTACGTGGCCCAAACACCTAAGGTGCCTGGTATATGCTCCTCGCAACGTTTGACTACGGCTTGTAGGAGATGGCTTCCGTGTCCCAGGTCGGCACGCCCTGCCCCGACCCGGCCAGCGCGCCAGGCACGCTAGCCGGGATGCACCAGCGGATGATGCGCGAATACCCGGCGATGGCCCGCGAGCACCAGCAGATGATGAAAGACTCGCCCGGGATGAGGGCAGATGAGCCGCCAGATGCCGGGCGGCGACGTTCCCGGCATGATGGGCGGCTCGTGAGCAGATTCCCCGGTAGCTTCGGCGAAGCGGACAGATGACCGCGCTGCGGCACCGGGTCCGCTGGTTCGCCCGCCGGGCGTGCGGCCTGCTGGGGGCGCTGACGGTGGCGGGAATCGCGCTGGCCGCGACGGCGCCCGCCGCGTCGGCGCACGCCACGCTGCTGTTCACCTCCCCGGCCGCCGACAGCGCCGTGCCCGTGTCGCCGGATGCGATCACGCTGACGTTCAACGAGCCGGTCACCCTGGTGGGGACGCCGGTGACGCTCGCCGGCCCGGGCGGGCGCAAGATCGCGCTCGGCGCGGCGCGGGAAAGCGGCGGGCGCAGCGTCGTCACGGTTCCGGTGGCGGCCCGGCTGCCGGACGGCGTGTACACGGTCAGCTGGCAGGTCATCTCGGCTGACGGGGACCTGGTCGGCAGTCAGTACGAGTTCGCGGTCGGCCCAGCGCCCGCGTCGCTGGCCGGCGCGGCGGTCGCCGCGCCGTCCACGCCGGGGCAGTGGCCGCTGGCGGCGGCGCGCTGGGTGCTGTTCGCCGGGCTGGCCGCCGCCCTCGGCGGGCTGGCCGGGCGGGGTCTTGCCCGGCTGTACAGGGACGCCCCGCCGGTGCCGCTTCCCGGCCCGTGGGCGCTGCGGGGGGCGCTGCTCGGCTTGGCCGCGGGCGTCGGCCGCGGAGGGGCTGCGGGCCCACCCAGAGAGCGTCGTCCCGGGTGGCGGCGCGCTGCTGACCTGGGCGCATGTGCTGGCGGCGGCGTTGTGGGCGGGGATGCTGCTGTACGTGGTGCGCGCCGCGATCGCGTGGCGGGAGCACCCTCGGGCGGTGCGGGCCCTGGTGCGCCTGTATTCGCGGGCCGCGGCGTGGCTGTTCGCCCTGGTCGTGGTTACCGGCGTGGTTTCCGCCGTGGTGCTGGTGCCCCCCGGGTCGCTTGTCACCACCGACTACGGCCGGGTCCTGATCGTGAAGGCGGCCCTGGTCGGGGCGGCCGCCGCGCTGGCGCTGGCCGGGCGCAGGTGGCTGCGCCACCGCCCGGCGCCTGGGGCAGG
>WNGK01009352.1_pt1 | contig 10092 bp, 7 predicted proteins | sample 5400601 | NCBI WGS metagenome assembly WNGK01 (sample SAMN13153376, study PRJNA577476) | soil metagenome | isolation source: 60 cm soil or saprolite under Garry oak tree replicate 1 | place: USA:California | collected 2016-06-15 | reverse complement strand
GAGCCGCCCTGGTCTTTTTGGCGCTGACCTTCGCCGCGATCGCCGGAACTTTGCCGGACGACGCCGTATTGTCCCAACGGTTAGTCGGAACGTGGCGTGGTTCTCGGCATGACACGCGGTACTTCGCCGATGGCACGTGGATGACGGATCCTCAGGATTATGAGCTGCTTGGTGGCCAGAATTCACACGGAAGGTGGCGTATCGAGAACGCCAAGTTGATCGAAACATGGCGTTTTGTCGGCGAGTTGGAGGACGCTCAGGTCATTGAGGAAATCATCGCGATTACGTCACACGTTTTGAAGTTTAGGACACTGTCCCAGGACGGCCCCGGCCGCCCCGAAGGGCTGGTGCTTCCTAGTGGCGTTTATACACTCAAGCGCATTCCCGACGCAAAACTACCTCGTGATAAATAGGCCTAACCATGCCGTGCAGCGCAACCGCTGGCCGACTCACTGCCCGCTTTATGAAACACCATTTGGAAGTCACGCTCCTCCCGCTAGCAGTAGCTGAGCTCCGTCTTGTTAGACAACCCGGCTAAATTGCTTGCAAGTCCGGCGGAGGCTTTCACCTTTGATCGTCACGCGGGCCCATTATGACGACTGCCAACAAAATCACGGTGGTTCGGATTTTGATGATTCCGGTCTTCGTCACGATGGCTATCTATTATGGCCAAAGCATCCAACGCGGCGAGCCGCTCGAATGGCAGCGTTTTACCGCAATCGCAATTTTTCTGGTCGCAGCCGTAAGCGACGGGCTCGATGGATATGTCGCGCGTCGTTACAAACAGCGGAGCGCGCTCGGCGCGATTCTCGATCCGATTGCTGATAAAGGCTTGCTCTTGAGCGCCATCATTACATTGAGCATCAGCAATTGGAGCGATATCGACCCTGAGTACGGAAGATTTCCAGCGTGGTTTCCCGTTCTCGTTATCACGCGCGATGCCGTGATTCTCGTCGGCGCGGGTATACTGCATTTGCTCAACGGCAAAGTGCATGTGAAACCAAGTTGGACCGGCAAAGTCGCTACTGTTTTACAAATGGGAGCGATCGCGTGGGTAATGTTGCAGCTTCATTTTCTTTCCCTGCTTTACGTCGTTATCGCCGCTGGCGTGTTTACGTTTATCTCCGGAATCATTTACGTTATGGATGGGGTGCGGCAGTTGCAGGCCGAGGGGCACGCACACGCAAAAGTAGATTGAATCCCGTCGTTCTTGCGCGATGAGCGGCACGAACAAATCGCCGAATGTCGCCATCGTGGGCCGGCCGAATGTGGGCAAATCGGCATTATTCAATTGCCTGATTGGTCGCAAGATCGCGATCGTGCACGATCAACCTGGCATAACCCGTGATCGAATCTCGGCCGTCTGCACGCGTGGAACGCAGCCGTTCGTTGTGTGGGATACTGGCGGGGTTGCGGGCAAAGGCGAATCGGAATTGCCCAGGCAAGTGCGGCATGCCGTCGAAGAAGCGATTCATGATAGCGACCTCCTGCTTTTTCTCGTCGATGCCAAACAGGGATTGTCCCCTCTCGATCAGGAACTCGCGCAAATGCTGCGCAAATCACAAAAGCCAGTCGTCTTGGTTATAAACAAGATCGACACTGAGAAACACGAGAATCTCGCGATTGATTTCGCATCGTTGGGATTTTCAGAGAGTCTCTCGATCAGCGCGGCGCATAGCCGCGGTATTTCCGAATTGATCGAAACAATCGATCAACTTCTCCCCTCCCCTTCAACGACCGACCAGTCACCAGGCGCTAGTCACCAATCCCTTTCCATCGTGATTATCGGTCGCCCCAACGTCGGCAAATCTTCGTTGATCAACTCAATTGTGCACAGCGAACGCGCCATTGTGAGCGAACTGCCGGGGACAACCCGCGATGCCATCGACATCTCATACGAACGTAACGGTCAACAGTTTCTCTTCATCGATACTGCTGGGATCCGCAGACGCGGCAAACAATCGAGCTCGGTTGAAGTTTTCAGCGCGATGCGAGCGGAACGGAGCATTCGTCGCGCCGACCTCTGCGTGCTCATTGTCGATCTTACAATGGGCGTAACCGCGCAGGACAAACGGATCGGGGGCCTGATCCAAAAAGCGCACAAGGCAGCGATCGTTGTTTTGAATAAATGGGATTTGATCAGACCGAAACGCAGCGAAAGGAAGATGATGGCACAGCTCATCGATGAAACGCGCGCTCGAATTTTCTTTCTCGACTACGCGCCGGTTCTGATTGCCTCTGCGCTGACCGGAGAAAACATCGAGAAATTATTTGAGTTCATCGCAAAAGTTCGGCGCGCAGCCAGGGAGCACATCGGCACCGGGATTCTAAACAGATTGCTCCGGTCGGCCTTTGCTTCTAATCCGCCGCCGATGATTTCCGGTCGACGCTTGAAACTGCTCTATGCCGCGCAGGCGGGCGGGAACCCGGAAGCTGCAATCGAACCTCCGAAGTTCGTCCTTTTTGTGAACGAGCCTCGTTTATTGAGCGAAACTTACCACCGCTACCTCGAAACGCGCATTCGCAAAGCGCAACCATACCCTGGGCTTCCCGTCATTCTGACGTGCCGCCCACGTCAGGAAAAGCGACGGAAGTAATTGTCGATCCGGCGCACGTTGGACGGCTGTTTAATCGAACATTCTTATTTCGCGTCTGTCTGACATCACACGAATGAAATCAACGCAGGAAATTACCCAGGAAGTACGAGAACTGGGCCAATGGATCCCGGCATTGCGCCAGCAGGTTGGTCATGTAGTGGTTGGCCAGAAGTACCTGGTTGATCGTCTTTTGCTGGGCCTGCTCGCAAACGGTCACATCCTGCTCGAGGGGGTTCCCGGGCTGGCCAAAACGCTAACAGTAAAAACGATGGCCTCGTGTATTCAAACCGGGTTTCAACGACTGCAATTTACGCCCGATCTTTTGCCAGCGGACTTGATCGGTACGCTCATTTACAACCCGCGCACGGGCGAATTTACGACGAAGCTCGGACCACTTTTTTCGAATCTAATTCTGGCCGACGAAATCAATCGCGCGCCCGCAAAAGTGCAGAGCGCGTTGCTGGAGGCGATGCAAGAACGGCAGGTCACGATCGGCGAAAAGACTTATCCGCTGTCCGATCCGTTTCTGGTTTTGGCGACGCAAAACCCGCTCGAGCAGGAAGGGACTTATCAGTTACCGGAGGCGCAATTGGATCGCTTCATGTTGAAGTTGAATATTGGCTATCCGCAAAAGTCGGAGGAGCGACAGATCCTCGATTTGATGGCGACATCGGCCCCCGATCTGCGCGTGAATCCAGTGATCGACCCAAAGCAGATCATCGCCGCACGCGAAGTGGTAAACAGCATCTACATCGACGATCGGGTAAAAGATTACATTGTCGATGTTGTCTGGGCGACGCGTGAGCCCGCCTCCTATAACTTGAGGCTGGAAGGACTCGTCCGTTACGGCGCATCGCCCCGGGCGACAATTTATCTCGCGCTTGGTGCACGCGCCCACGCCTTCCTAAACGGGCGCGGTTACGTCACACCCCAGGATGTGAAAAGCATCGGCCCCGATGTGCTACGGCATCGCATCATCGTCAGCTACGAAGCCGAAGCCGAGTCGGTCACGAGTGAAACAATTATTGAGCGAATTTTTGCAGGACTTCCGGTGCCATAACCTTGTCGATGGAAGAAGGGCGACAAACTCCGGCCGAGATCCTTAAGAAGATCCGCACACTTGAGATCAAGACACGCGGCTTGGTCGAGACCGCGTTCGCCGGTGATTACCACAGTGTCTTCAAAGGCCGCGGGATGAATTTTGAAGATGTGCGGGAATATCAGCCCGGCGACGAAATTCGCACGATTGATTGGAATGTGACTGCTCGGCTGGGTACCGCGTATGTGAAAAAATTTACCGAGGAACGTGAGCTTACGGTGATTCTTGTCGTCGATGTAAGTGCCTCAGGAAATTTCGGGAGCACCACGCAATCGAAACGCGAGTTGGCGGCGGAAGTGGCCTGTTTGCTCGCCTTTAGCGCGATCCGGAACAACGACAAGGTCGGGCTCATTCTCTTTACCGATCGGGTCGAGCTTTTTATTCCACCCAAGAAAGGCCGGTCGCACACCTTGCGGCTCATCCGGGAGATTTTGTTTTTCCAACCGCAGGGACGCGGCACAGAACCCGCGCTGGCGCTCGATTACTTAAATAACATCGTCACTCGGCGGGCAGTCGTATTTTTTATCTCGGATTTTCAAGCGCCGGATTTCTCGCGGGCGCTGGCGGTGAGCGGACGACGTCACGATTTCATTGCAATCCATATTCGCGACGAACGGGAGAAGGTGTTGCCAAACATTGGCATCATCACGCTGGAAGATGCCGAGACCGGCGAACAGATTGAGATCAATACCGCCGATCGCCGGACGCGCGGGCGCTTTAGCGAACTGGTCGACGAACACGAAACCGATCTTTCGCGCACGCTCCGGCGGAATAACATCGACGCGATCGCGCTCCAGACAGGAAGGGATTATTTGCCAGCGCTCCGCTCGTTCTTCAAACAACGCGAACGCCGTTTATCTATTCGGTGAGTGACGATGTCGATTTTGTTCATGTCCATTTTGGCGGCGGAAGAATTTCACGATATTGCCCCACCTGTCGATTATTCGCTAATACCGCCGTGGCTGATTTTCGTCGGGACGTTTTTTGCCCTGGCAATCACCGGGTTGGTTGTTTGGTTGATCGCGCAAAAACGTAAACGACCGCAACCGCCTCAGTTGCCGCGTGACCGCGCGCTCGAAGCGCTTGAGCAGATGCGGGATCAGATCGACCGGCTTAATCCGTATCAGTTTAGCATCCGCGTGTCGGACATTCTTCGTCGCTACGTAACCGAACAGCATGGCTTGCCCGTGACGCGGCAGACATCGATGGAGTTTTTAAACGCGCTGGCAAAGAGGCCGCAGTTTTCGAGCGATGAGAAGTTGTTGCTCGAAGATTTTCTGAATCGATGCGATCTGATCAAGTTCGCGCGTCATGAAGCGACTGCGGCCGACAGCCGGTTGTTACTCGAAGAAGCAACCCGATTTGTGAAAGGAGGGCAACTTGCAACTTTTTGATTGGTGGAGAGCAAACAGTGCCCTCACGTTTGGGCGTCCGTGGCTGCTCTTGCTCCTGCTCGCGATTCCATTGCTTGCGTATTTGCGCGGGAAACACGGTCCGGCTGCCGCCTTGACGTTCTCATCGACATCTGCTTTTCGCGCCATTGGAAAACAGAGCGCAGCCCGCGCCGGGAAAATTCTTCGGACACTGCTACTCGCGTCGCTGGCGATTTTCGTTATTGCCCTCGCGCGTCCGCAGCTTGGGAAGAGTCTCACTCAGATAGACGCGAGCGGAATCGACATTATGCTCGTGCTTGATGTCTCCGGATCGATGCTCACGAAAGATTTTACGATCGGCGGTCAGGAAGCGACGCGCGTGGATGCGATCCGCGAAGTAACGCGCAAATTTATCGAAGGCCGTCCCAACGATCGCATCGGTATCATCGCCTTTGCCGGGCGGCCGTATGTCGTAAGCCCAATGACGCTGGATCACGATTGGCTTTTGCAAAATTTGGAGAGAGTGCGCATTGGCTTGGTCGAAGACGGCACGGCCATCGGGTCGGCCATGGCGGCGGCGGCGAATCGGCTGAATGACAAACGCTCAAAAAGCCACGTGCTCGTCCTTTTGACTGACGGAGAAAATAATGCTGGCAAAATCCCGCCGAATACTGCCGCCGAAGCGGTGAAAGCGCTAAAAATTCACTTCTACGCCATTGGCGCCGGAATCAATGGAATCGCACCGGCTCCTATCTTTACGCCTAAAGGGCCTTTGACGGACGCCCTGGGCAACATGCTTTATGAAAACCAGCGCGTTGAATTTAACGAAACGGGTTTGAAAGAAGTGGCGAAAATTGCCGATGGGCAGTTTTTCCGGGCAACAGATACCAAATCCTTGGAACAAATCTATCACGACATCGACAAGCTGGAAAAATCGACCGTGAGCGTGAAAAAATACCAACAGTATCGCGATCTCTTCCCGCTTTGCCTGATGAGCGGTTGCGGTTTGCTGGTCGCTCAGATCTTGTTGTCGCAAACGGTCTGGAAGAAGTTGCCGTGAAGAAGATATCGATCTTATGACCTTTGGCGCATCGCAATGGCTTTGGGGATTGCTTTTGATCCCGGCGCTGGTCGCGTTGTTTATTCGTGCGGAGCGCTACGGGATCATTCGTTTGCGCGAGTTTGTTTCAGCGCGATTGCTGCCTCAGCTTGCGGGGACGGTAAATCGTCCACGTCGGGTCCTGAGATTTGCGTTGCAGTTGCTCGGTCTTGCCCTTGCCGTGATCAGTCTGGCGCAGCCCCGCTGGGGCTATACGTTTGAGGATGTAAAACGCAAAGGACTCGACTTACTCATCGCGGTCGATACGTCGCGGAGCATGCTTTCCAATGACGTGCAGCCTAATCGACTTGAACGGGTCAAACTTGCCGCGAGGGATCTGATCAATGAGTTACAGGGCGATCGCGTTGGCCTGATTGCATTTGCCGGTCGCGCTTTTTTGCAGGCACCGCTCACGATCGATTATGAAGCCGTGATGGAATCGATCAACGATCTCGATACCAAGACGATTCCCGAAGGGGGAACAAATATCTCCGAGGCGATCAGCCTTGCCACGCAAAGTTTCGGGAAAAGTGCAATGGGAAATCGTGCGCTCGTCATTTTCACCGATGGCGAGGAGTTGAGCGGTGATGCGATGAAAAGCGCAAAGGCTGCCGCCGATGCTGGCGTGCGCATTTTCACCATCGGCGTTGGGACGCTGGCTGGCTCGCTCATCCCGGTCAACGGTGAAGATGGCGAGACGGCTTTCGTTAAAGATTCGGCAGGGCAGGTTGTAAAATCAAAGCTAGACGATAAACGGTTGCGCGAGATCGCTCAGGCCGCGGGTGGATTTTATCTGCATTTGGAAAATGGTCCGCGCACGATGCAGCAGATCTACACCGAAGGTCTCGCGAAAATGCAAGCGGCCGAGATGGACGTGCGCCTGTCGCGGCGGCCAATTGAGCGCTACGAATGGCCGCTGGGAACAGCGCTTATCACGCTTGCCTTGTCGATCTTGATTGGTGAGCGCAAGCGTACGCGCGAAAGAGTTTTCGCTCGCGCTCCCGCAAAAATCGCAACCGCAGCAGCAGCATTATGGATCGCCCTTTGCCACTTCGGTTTCGCCACGACTCCCGGACTGGACGCATATCGCGACGGCAAATTCAGCGATGCCTATAGCCAGTTTCAGCAAACCCTAAAAATGCATCCGCAATCTCGGGCGGAGGATAAGTTACAGTTCGATTCCGGCGCGGCTGCTTACAAGTCGGAAGAATATGGAAAAGCGTTGGAATCCTTTAGTCAGGCCTTGCTCTCCTCCGACGCCGGCTTGCAAGGCAAAAGTCATTATAACCTCGGAAATACGCTCTACGAACGCGGCGAAACACAGAAGAGCGACGACAAAAAGCTGAGCGATTGGACAAATGCGCTCGAGCATTATCAGCAGACGCTCAAGCTCGAACCGCAAAATAAAGAAGCGAAGGACAACTACGATTATGTGAAGAAGAAAATCGAGGAACTAAAGAACAAGAAGCAACCGCAGCAACAGCCCTCGCCTTCGCCGTCGCCTCAGCAGAAGAACAAACAGGACAAACAGCAGAATCAGCAATCCAAGCAAGATCAGCAACAGCAGCAGCAGCAGCAGCAACAACAACAACAACAACAACAACAACAGCAGCAGCAGCAGCAGCAGAGCCAGTCCCAGCAACAACAAAAAGACGGACAGCAGGAATCAAAAAATCAACAATCACAAAACCAATCCGGTCGCGGTCAGGATCAAAAAGAGGAGGAAAAGAAGGAGCAATCCCAAGCGAAGAACGAGCCGCAACGATCGAAACAACAACAGGGCAACCAACCATCACCCTCCCCGTCTCGGGGCGAGAAAAAGCAAAACCAGGAACAGTCAGGTGAAGGCGAACAGCCTTCTCCCTCTCCCGGCGACCACGGAAACGACATGCCTTCGCCATCGCCCTCCCCTGGAAGCGGCGAAGGAGCGGAAGAAAATCCAACGCCTTCTGCTATTCCAACAGAATCGCCTCAGAAAAAATTGGCCGGTGAAGTAAAAGGAGCTGGCAAGGACGAGTCAAAAAAATCGCCCGATAAGAATGCGCAGATCGCCGAGGCCGAACCGGAAAAGGAAGATCAAATGACCGAACGTCAAGCAGAGTCGCTTTTGCAGTCGATGAAGGACGAAGAAGCGCGCGTGCAACTTGATGAACGCAGGGCCGCGCGCCGTGTCTATAACGACTGGTAGGTGGGCGCAGTTGATGGTTGATTGAAATGTCGATGTCCGGATCACGGTCTTGTATTGCGGTTTTTGTGGCGCTGGTCACGTTCTGTGAAACTCACAGCGCCTCCGCCGCTTCATCGGGTGTAACCGCAGTCTTGAGCAATTCCGAAGCCGCCGTCGGAGCAACGGTGCAGTTACAAATTCGAGTCACCGGCGCACGTAGTGCGGATGCGCCGGAAAACATTGCGGTGAATGGCCTCGAGATTCATCGAACAGGGACGTCCCAGCACTTCGAGATGAACAACTTTAATGTCACTTCAAGCGTGATCTACGACTATACGGTCATGCCGCTGCAGGCCGGCACCTTCATCATTCCGCCTCAGACAATTCGCGTGGGCAATAATTTGCTTCGCACACCGGAGCTGAGGCTAAACGTTGCTGATTCGCCTGGTCGCTCCGTGCGTTCTAGCCAAACTGCGCAGCCGGCAAACGCGACCAAACTTGTATTCGCCGAATTAATTGTGCCCAAGAAAACTGCCTATGTTGGCGAAATAGTGCCGGTCGAGCTCCGGCTTGGATTCGATCCACGTGCGCACCCAAAGCTGCTCGAAGGGCCGGAGATTAGCGGGCAAGGATTTACAGCGCAAAAACTGCAGCAATCTGGTGAAAATCTGGAGACAATTAACGGGCGGTCTTATGATGTAGTGACTTTTAAGACGGCGATTGCGGCCGCGCGCGCAGGAAAATTTGAAATCGGGCCCATCAAAGCGAAGGCACAAGTTTTGACAGCGCGAAGACCAAACACACCGCGCTCCCGTTCACCTTTTGATTTGTTTAATCTCGACGACCCATTCTCCGACCCGTTTTTTTCCGAACCATTCAGCCAATTCGGCGAGCGGCGCGAGGTTGAGATCAACAGTGAACCGGTGGCATTCGAGGTCAAACCGTTGCCGCAAAACGCCCCGCCGAGCTTTTCGGGTGCGATTGGGAATTTCACAATGACGACAGATGCAAAGCCAAAGAGTGTGCAAGTAGGCGATCCGATTACTGTCACATCGACAATTTCCGGACGGGGTAATTTCGATCGCGTTAATGCGCCGGCCGTGGAAGATGACCGCGGTTGGCACAAATATCCGCCATCTTCCAAGTTCAAGAATGATGACGAGGTTGGAATTAGCGGCACGAAGACTTTCGAAATGGTCCTTTCGCCTAATGAAAAGAAGCCGACCATTCCCCTTCTCGCATTTTCGTATTTCGATCCAGCCAAAGAGCAATATGTAACGCTGCGCAGCGATCCGATCGCTATTAATGTTCAAGGCGGCGCGGTACCAGCTCCCGCACCGGTGGCATCGCAGCCGGCGGCGTCAACGATGCCGGCTGCAGCCTCAGCAGCGGCGGCGAAGCAGGACATTTTGTATCAACTTAATGAGCGGGGGCGAATGCAATCGTTCACGCCACTTTACGCCCGTCCAATTTTCTGGATAGCGCAGCTGATTCCGTTGCTCGCTTTACTTGGGTTCGCCGGATGGAAAATTCGACAAGCCAGGATCGACAACCGTGACGCGCGACGCATCGCGGCGTTACAGCATGAAGCTGCTGAACTGTTGCGCAAGTTGCGCCGCAATGATGTATCGCCACGGGAATATTACGCGGAGGCTTCCAGGGTCGTTCGACTGAAAGCCGCGCTGGCACGCAATGTCGATCCAAACACGGTCGACGCTGAGACAGCGGCGAATACGTTCCGATTAAATTCGGATTCA
>WNGK01009349.1_pt1 | contig 10093 bp, 11 predicted proteins | sample 5400601 | NCBI WGS metagenome assembly WNGK01 (sample SAMN13153376, study PRJNA577476) | soil metagenome | isolation source: 60 cm soil or saprolite under Garry oak tree replicate 1 | place: USA:California | collected 2016-06-15 | reverse complement strand
TCACCACTGTTCTCTTTCGGGCGGCCGACGGCTACTACGAGACGTTTCGGTTCGCGAAGGCGATGGAGCCGACCACGCTTGTCGCCTACGAAATGAACGGCGAGCCGTTGCCGCGGCGGCATGGTTTTCCGTTACGCCTGATCGTGCCCGGTCTCTACGGCGAAAAGAATCCAAAGTGGCTTACCCGGATCGAGCTGTTGGATGAAGCGGATGCCCGACTGCACCGGCGCCACGGCTGCGGGTTTTACAAAGAGCAAGGCTGGGGACGCCAGGGCGACGCGATCCCGACTCACAGTCGCTTCGACGCGCCGCAAGTTAGGGGCGACCACTTCGAAGCGCCGTTCCAAGTTGGGAAGGCGGTCGAACTGCGCGGGATGGCTTTCGGTGGCAACCGCGGGATCTTGAAAGTGGAGATCAGCAGCGACGACGGTGAAACGTGGGATGTCGCTGAGATTACTAAACCCGGAACGAAGTTGAGCTGGAGCCTCTGGAGCTATCAATGGACGCCAGATGAAGAAGGTGAAACCGAACTGGTAGTTCGCGCTACCGATGGCGACGGCAAACTTCAAATCAGTGAATACCGCGACCAGGTCCCGGACGGCGCGACGGGGCTTCATCGCGTTCGGGCGATCGTGGAGAAAGCGTAGGGATTACACCGGCGAAACACTGCTCATCGCAGGGTTTGCCACGCCTGTTTCACCTCCCGGACGGGCGTTCGCATGAGAATTTGGTAAATGTAAGCGCCGATGCGATGAACTTTGTGATGCCGCTCGCGGCACCGTCGGTTCGCAGACAACACAGCGCTCGATACCGGCCGCCGGTATTTTATCGGGCTCTGCGCGAACTGCCAGATCGACAAGACGACACTGAGAAGGAAGACCGCGTAAACTAGAGTCTCGAGACCGCCACGGCCTTTCTCTTCCGAGCGTAATAAAAGAGCGAAAGTGGATTCGAATTGATTGCTCATAATGTTAGTTGGTTGACACGGACACTTTATGCACCAAGCGTGCCATGAAATGCGCCGCCGCTGTAAGCTACTCATCACAAAATCATTGCGACTGCAATTCGCACGAAAGGCGCGACGAAGTTGTTCCGTGATTGGGAACTGGGCGTCTCGTTTTTGGGACGGCTCGTACTTCTGATATTCCCGCGCAGCTAAATCACGCTGGCAATTGGTGACAAAGAAATCATCCTGTGCACGACGCCCCAGCGCAGAGCATCGGTAGCGTATTCGGTAACGCGTGCCATTTATCCTGTTGCGGTCGTTGTTTAAGAGTCACTTGTTCCACCAGAGGACACGGTCGTACTCGAATATCTAAAAAAGCGCGCTTCGAACGTCGGCATTGAAAACCTTCGTTGCAGATTGCATTTACAGCGTACGTAGCAAATCCAAGTCGGACCGATAAGATTGGTAGCTTATTCAGTAACGCCGCAGAAGCTCAGGCCGGTCCGTGTGCTAGAATTTGTGCTAGAATGAGGCCCATCCTACTCGCCATTCACGACCGCGACCATTTCACACAAAAAACCCGTTTTCCCTTCGTAAAATGCGTTCGCTTTGAAATGAAAAGCGACGCTCTGAAATCGATGATTTCGCAATCCTAAGTCTGGCGCGTCTGCCAATTTCGCCACCCTGGCCTGCCGCACGACTGCGGGATTCTAGATTTTTGGCTTGTGATTGCAAATTACGTCGGCGCCGCGAACTGACTTCGCCACGTGCAGTTCGCCGTAAAAATAAAATCTTTTCGAGAGATTGATTGGGAGCGCCTTTCCCCAAGCATGACTGGTTCGGACCGGGTTCACGATGGCGAGGGCGCCATCGCCAGCACGCGAGAGATGTGCGCTAGCCAGAAGCGGAGGTCGCGGGCGTTGCTGCCGCAGCCGCGACAGCCTTCTTTTTTGCGGCGGCTTCGGCTGCGGTGGCCAGCTTTGCATCGACCTCCGCAGCGTCCGTCGGACAAATACTGTGATAATACTCGTTCGATTTTGCCAGGTCGCTCTTGCGCAGGAGCAAAGCATCAAAGCGTTCCCGCCGGCTTAGCTCGAAATCTTTGTCCATCTTGATCGCTTCGAACGGACAAACTTCGACACAAATCTGACAGCTCATGCAGACTGAGATATCGATGTCGAAAACCTTCGGATAAAACTGCGGTTTGCCCATGTAATCGGGTTTCTTGTCTTCGCTCTTGACGATGTAGATGCACTGCGGCGGGCATTCCTTCTCGCATATTTTGCATGCGACGCAGCGCAGCCCCGCGTGCGGATCGTCGCCGTCGTAGGGCAAGAACGGAAAGTTACGGTAATTCTCCGGCAACGGATTGCGCTCTTCCGGGTATTGCACAGTGATGAGGCGTTCCTTCTCGAAATAACTTCCTACGAAGTTCCGTGCAGTGACCGCCATTCCCTTGAGTATGCCTGTACCAATCATGTGTTGGTTAACGAGAGTTATAAGAGTTACATCACCGATCTACTTCTCCCATTACGATATCGACGCTGCCGAGAATTACCATTACATCGGCAACCGTGTGCCCAAGACAGAGATCTTCGAGAACGGTGAGGTTGATGAAACTCGGCGGGCGCACACGGTAACGATACGGGTTGGTTCCACCGTCACTGATTAGATAGAAGCCGAGCTCACCCTTCGGAGCTTCAATCCGTCCATAGGCCTCTCCGGTCGGCGGCCGAAAGGCACGGATTTTTACCTTTGGATTCATGACCGGACCAGCCGGAACTTGTTCGAAAGCCTGCTTCAAAATTCCAACGCTCTCGCGCATCTCCAGCACGCGCATCATTAAGCGGTCGTAGGTATCGCCGTGTTCGCCGAGCGGGATGCGGAATTTAAAGCGCTGATAAAATCCGTAGCCATCCACTTTGCGAAGATCGTAATTCACCCCGCATGCACGCAGCATTGGGCCGGTGATGCCGGCACTGATGGCGAGCTCGGCTGAAAGTTTCCCGATGTTCTGCGTGCGCGCGATAACAACTTCATTCGAAACGATGAGCTTCTCGAACTCGTCCAGAAAGCGCGGGAACACATCAACAACCTTCCTTGCGCGTTCCATCCAGCCCGGCGGCGTGTCACAGCGGCATCCGCCAAAACGCATGTAGTCGCACATCATGCGCGAACCGGAGAGCGATTCGAACAGATCGAGGATCTTCTCGCGCTCGCGGAACGCATACATGAGCGGAGTTCCCCAGGCACCCATATCATTGAGCAAGAATCCCAGCAGCGAGACGTGATTTTGAAGTCGCGTCAGTTCCGCCAAAATGACGCGCAGATATTCGGCGCGCTCGGGAACTTCGATTCCGGCAAGCTTTTCCACACTGAGCGCGTAGGCCCAGTTGTTGGTCATTGAGCAAAAATAATCGAGGCGGTCGGTGTACGGCATCGAGCCGAGATAGCTGGTGTTCTCCCCGATCTTTTCGTGATTGCGATGCAGATAGCCGAAGACCGGCTTGAGCTTGCGCACGATCTCGCCCTCGAGCGCAACGTTCATGCGAAAAACGCCGTGGGTCGATGGATGCTGCGGTCCCATCGAGACTTCGAGCAACTCGCCGTCGAGTCGCGAACCCATTGTCGTTGGCGGCCGCTCGACTGGTTCGAGTGTTTGGATGGTGGCGGTCATTTCTTTTCTGTCGCTCCAGCGCCGCTTTGTGGCGTAATATTTTCCGCGCCGTCCAATTGCGGCCGTGGAGCGTAGTGTTCCCTTGCCTTCTCCAGCACGTCATCGTGCGGTGTCGGCTCGTATTCGTAATCGTCGGGTTCGCGATAATCTTTTCGCATTGGATGATCGACAAATTCGTCCCACATGAGAATCCGCCGCAGGTCCGGGTGTCCGTCGAAATGTACGCCATAAAGATCAAAGATTTCACGCTCCTGAAATTCAGCGCTGCGCCAGATCGGCGTGAGCGAGGGCAACCGTGCGCCCTGCGCGCGATCCGCCGTGCGCATCCGAATAATCACCGGGCCGTGTTTGTGCTTCATCGAGTAGAGGTGATAAACCGCTTCGAGATAGCCCGGGATTTGTTCTTCCGTCGTCTCATTGACTTCTTTTTCCTCGCCATCGACGACTTTTTTCACTTTCACAGTCTTTTTCAGCGTGCGTTCGAGCCAATCGGCTCCGGTTACATTTGAACAGAAATCGAGCCGCAGTGTTGGATCGTCTCGCAAAAATCGCGCGATGTCGCGCGCGTGTTTGTTGTCAATCAAGAGCGATGGTTGATTCGCAGGGCTCGGATTTGGCACGACGTCGATCTTGGCGTCGGGCACTGCCGCTTCAGCACGCGTTTTGATTTGGTCGAGTGACTCGATCATTGCGGAACAAAGGCATGTTGCCTGTGCCGCCGGGCCCGAAGGCTTTCGGGGCTGCGCTTGTATTCAACGGAGTCAAACTCCGCTGGCCGCACAGACTGAAAGTCTATGTTCCGGCTCGTCATGCCTTTTCAATCTTCGGCGGCTGAAAGATATCGGGATTAGCAGGCGGCTCCAGGTCGTGTTTGCCAAATGATGGCACCGGGAACTCGCTTGGTTGCGTCACATTAAGATGGTCCGCCTTGTTCGCGCCAGTGAGTTTCTGATCGTCGATTTTGCGTTGCAGTTCCATGAACGCGTGCAACAACGCTTCGGGCCGGGGCGGGCAACCGGGAATGTAAACATCGACCGGGATGTAGCGGTCAATTCCTTTGAGCACATTGTATCCTTCCTTGAATGGTCCGCCGGAAATCGCGCATGCGCCCATCGAAATGACGTATTTGGGATCGGGCATTTGGTTGTATAGCCGCACGATTTGCGGCGCCATTTTCTTGGTCACCGTGCCGGCGACAATCATCAGGTCCGCCTGACGTGGTGATGGCCGGAAAACTTCGCCGCCAAACCGCGCAATATCATAGCGCGAGGCCGCGGTCGCGATCATTTCGATCGCGCAACAGGCCAATCCGAACTGGAGCGGCCAGATCGAGTTCTTGCGTCCCCAGTTGTAAAGGTCCTGCATCGAAGTCACCCAGACTCCCTGTCGTTGCAGTTCCCTGCGTAGTCCTTCGTCAATTTGTTCGCTCATTGCGCCGCTTTAACCCTTCAACGCTTCAACGTTCCCATTGTAAGCAGCCCTTTCCCCAAGCCCAAACGAGCCCTTCAATCAGGAGCAACAGGAAAACCAATATCGCGATGAACGCGCCGACTGGCAAACTGGTGAACGCGACGGCAAATGGCACCAGAAAAATCGCTTCGACGTCGAAGATCAGGAAGATGATCGCGTAAAGATAATACTGCGACCGGAACTGGATTTGCGCTTCGCCAATCGATTCGACGCCGCACTCATAAATCGCATTTTTTTCCGCGCCCGGTTTCGGCGGCTGGAAAAATCGCCGCCACACCCAGGCCAAGGCGAGCGGGATCAATGGAAAGACCAGCGCCACGCCAATGAAAATAACGATAAAGAGATAAGGGTCTGGAATCATCCGATACCCATTAAATTCCCTCCGAAAACCCTGATGCCAAGCTCATAATTGAAACCCGCTGTCGGTTAGCGCGAAGAGCGACATGCAGATCCGCTGATTTCAGTAACACGGCGCGCCCAGAGAGCCGTGGCTATAGCGGATTCATTTTTCGCTCTCGCCAGATTGTCTGCCAAACCAGCGCCGCTTCTTCGGTTTCGCCTCCTCCGCCGGTGCCGGCGCCGCGGTCGGCTTCTCTTCTTTCGCAGCCGGCTCTTCGGGCTGTGGCTCTGTGCGCTCTGGTTCCGTCCGCTTTGGCTTTGGTTCGGCCTCTTTTCGTTTCGCCTTTTTTTCTTCCGCCGCCTTTTCCTCGACGAGTTGTGCCGCGTCAACCCACTCGATGAATGCCATCGGAGCGGAGTCGCTCTTACGCTGGCCAAGCTTCACGATGCGCGTGTAACCGCCATTGCGCTCCGCCGACCTTGGCGCGATGTCGTCGAACAATTTCTTCACCGCACGCTTTTGGCGCAGCATCGCGAAAGCGGTGCGACGGGCGTGAATCGATCGTTTTTTGCCGAGCGTAACCATTCGTTCGGCGAGCGGTCGAATTGCCTTTGCTTTGGCGAGCGTGGTCTTGATGCGTTGGTGTTCGATCAGGGAGCAAACCTGATTTGCCAGCAGCGCTTTGCGGTGCTCAGCCGTGCGACCAAGCTTGATCGTCTTTTTTTGATGTCTCATATCGTGGCGAAGGCGATCCTCGATCCGAGGCTTACTACTCTTCGGCAGCCGGTCCATTCGGGCCGGCGCCATCGCCGCTCACCGGCACGTCGACGAGGCCGGGATCGAATTTCATCCCAAGGCCCAAGCCAAGCTGTTGCAGTTTGTCTTTGATTTCGTTCAACGATTTCTTGCCGAAGTTCCGATACTTCAGCATTTCGGCCTCAGTCTTCTGGGCAAGTTGACCCACAGTCGTGATGTTCGCATTGTTGAGGCAATTTGCGGCGCGCACGCTGAGCTCGATCTCGTTCACGCTCATATTCAGTAGCTTCCTGAGCTTCAGGTTTTCTTCGCTCACGCCCGCTGGCGTCTGGTCAAATTCTATCACTTCTTCGTTAAAGTTAACGAAGACATCGAGATGATGCCGCAAAATGGCCGAGGCTTGGAGCAACGCGTCATCTGGTGTCAAGCGCCCGTCGGTCCAAATTTCGAGAATGAGCTTGTCGTAATCCGTGCGCTGACCGACACGCGTGTTTTCGACCGCGTACTTGACCCGCGTGACCGGTGAAAAGATGGAATCAATCGGGATGAGACCGATTGCCTGGTCCAGACGCTTGTTTTCCTCGGCTGTGGCAAAGCCACGGCCGACGCGCACATCGAGCTCGGCGTCGAGTTTATGTTTCTTGTCCAGAGTGCAAATGATCTGCTTGGGATTGAGCACGTCGTAGCCTTGTACCACCTGAATGTCACCAGCGGTCACTTCGCCCTCCTTGTTTACAGTGAGCGAAAGCTTCTTCGGCTCGTGGTCATCGGCTTTAAATTTCACTTTCTTGAGATTGAGGACGATGTCGGTCACGTCCTCGACCACGCCCGGCAGCGTGGCGAACTCGTGCTGCGCCCCTGCGATTTTTACGGCGGTGATGGCCGCGCCTTCCAGAGAGGAAAGCAGGACGCGCCGGAGCGAATTTCCCACAGTGTGCCCATAACCAGCTTCAAACGGCTCGGCAACGAACTTGGCGTATGTATCTGTGGCTGTGCTCTCGTCTTTGACGAGAGTTTTTGGCATTTCAAAACGACCGTAACGGATTGGCATCTTCTATTTTTCGAATGTCGATTTTCGATTGACGATTGAAACCGGCTACGGCCAGCGCAATCGAAATTCGAAAATCTTAAATCGAGATTCCTTCTTTCACCGGGTTCCCCCTGGCGAGTGTAGCCTCACATCCAGCGATGGAGACCCAGGGACCAACGGCGTAATTACAAAACTCGCTGCGGAGTGCTCAATAAACGCCAATCCGGCACTTTTGCAAGTGGGGTTTCAGGCGCAAACCGTCGGTCACACCGGCAACTAGCCTTGTATAATGTCATCAGACAACTCATCCCCGTTTGCCGCCGTCTTCGGAAAATGCGACGCCAGCAGTTCGCCGATTTCCTTAATCCCTTCGACCAGCGCGTGGCTGAATTTCTCGTTTTGAAAATGCTTCCGCATTTCATCCACAACGCGCTGCCAGAATTGCTCGCCGCATTTTTCGTGAATCGCTTTATCTCCAACAACAGCGAACTTGCGTGCGCGCGGCGCTACGAAAATCAGCACCGCATTGCGCTCGCGTGTTTTGTTCATGCGGAGGCGCTGAAATTTCTTCTGTGCAGCAATCAGGGAATCCGCATTCAACTTGCCGCGCTGAATATAAACGCGAATCTCGCCCGAAGTTTTCGATTCAGCTTCACGAATCGCGCTTACAATCTGTTCATGCTCAAGCTTGCTGAGAAACTTACTGGTTCGCATTTTACCAACTCGATCCTGCGCCTCCGCCGCCGAAACTCCCGCCTCCACCGCTGAAGCCACTAAAGCCGCCTCCTCCATCTCCCGAAGACCAACCTCCACCGCCGCCACCGACCGGGAAGAATACCGGACCGCCGCGTCGCGAAGAATAGCCATAACCACCCAGCCGCCGCGTCATCGCTGCAATGGCGCTTAGCACAACAACAAATACGAGAAAGAAAAAGACGAAGTAAAAGAGACCTAGAGCTCCACCACCATGATGCTCTTCCGCAATGGTTCTTCCCGATCCCTTGTACTCTCCGCGAATCGCCTTCAGGATCGAATCGATCCCGGCCGAAATTCCGCCTTCGTAATCACCGGTCCGAAAGTGCGGCTTGATCTTGTATTCGGTGATGTCGAACGCGGTTGCATCAGGCAGCGCGCCTTCCAAGCCGTAACCGACTTGGATAAACATTTTTCGGTCTTGAATGAACACAAGAAGAACGACGCCATTGCGACGCTCTTTTTGGCCAACTTCCCACGTCTGGGCTACCCGTTGCGTGTAATCCGCAATGTCAGAGTCGCTCTGCATCTTCGGAAAGATCGCGACCACGACCTGATCGGATGTTTCGCGCTCAAATTGGGTGAGCTGTTCGTTAAAACGCAGCGCTGCGGATTTGGAAACGACACCGGCGTAATCATTGAAATAGCTTGTCGGTTTGGGCGGAATGACTTCGGCGGCTTGCGAGCTGATCGCAAATAGCGCGATGAGAATCAGCAAGATTGCGCGAACGTTTCTTTCCCGACTGGGGAGCGCCCGTGCACTCCAGTTCACGGTGTCGCAGTCGCCGCGGGCGCTGGTGCGGGCGAGCCAAAATTGAATTGCACGGGCGGCGGTCCCTCCGCGCCCGTTTGCGCCGTGAAAAATGGCCGCGGTGGGAAACCGAGCATACCCGCAATCAAATTTGTTGGGAAACTGCGCACCGCAACGTTGTAGCTTTGCACTGCACTATTGAAATTGCCGCGTTCGACCGAAATCCGGTTCTCCGTTCCTTCCAATTGCACCTGCAAACTGAGAAAATTCTGATTAGCGCGCAATTCTGGATATCGCTCTACCACTACCAGTAGGCGCGAGAGCGCGTTGCTCAACTGTCCTTGCGCGGCCTGGAACTGCTGGAGCTGCGCTGCATCGGTAGGCGCTTTGTTCGGGTCAAGTTGCACACGGCCGACGCTGGCCCGCGCTTTCGTTACCTCGACGAGAGTTGATTTCTCGAAATTGGCCGCGCCCGAAACTGTGTTCACCAGATTCGGAATCAAATCTGCGCGCCGCTGATAGACATTTTGCACCTGCGCCCAGCTTTGGTCGACGGCCTGCTGCAAACGAACCAGGCGATTATAACTGCCGCCCAGCGCGAGAGCCGCAATAACGACAATGAAAAGCAGAACGGCGAGCACGACGCCGCAACCCATCGCGAATTTATTCATAGGATTGTGAATCGTTCAAGAAATGTGAAGCCAAGTCAATCACTCAGGCAGGAAGATAGCGTTCCGAGACTGTCTCGGCAGACAAGCATCTTGTCCGCCATCGGACGGACTCGCTGCGGCGAGCTTGTCGAATCACCAAACGCGCTAATGCAGGGCAGGCTGGAAGCACTGCCCGCCGAGTCAGGCAGAGATGCCTAACCTCCCTTTCCCAAAACTAGCCGTAGGAAATGTGCATCGGAAAATTTTGCGTTTGATCCTTGCCGCACAATGATTGCCTTCAACGATGGAATGATGAAAAGCCGCTGATAACCCGAGCCGAGCGCCACGACCATGTCTGCCGGCGCATCTTTACAAATGCAAACATCCGTCCATTGCGCGCTTTGCCACGGGAGATCGAGCATTCGTTCCATGTCTGCCTCGCGCCCGTGCGGCGCCTGCTGATTTAACCAAAATGTGAGACCGTATGACGGGTTTGCTGGCGACCCAGCAAACGCCTCGCGCAACAAAGTTGCCGGAACAATTTGCCGTCCGTGATAATTGCCGTGCCCAAGGACCAGCTCGCCCAGGCGCGCCCATTCTCGAGCAGTCAACTCAAATCCTGTTGCCGGCAACGGATTGCCGAGAGAATCTTTTTTGAACTTGAGACGACCGAGTCCAAGCCGGGTCGACACACGGCCTTCGAAGTAGCTGATTGTGTCG
>WNGK01012325.1_pt1 | contig 10094 bp, 8 predicted proteins | sample 5400601 | NCBI WGS metagenome assembly WNGK01 (sample SAMN13153376, study PRJNA577476) | soil metagenome | isolation source: 60 cm soil or saprolite under Garry oak tree replicate 1 | place: USA:California | collected 2016-06-15 | reverse complement strand
GCCGACGCCCGGCGCTGGGCGGATCGGGCCAGGCGGGAGCTGCTCTTGCTGCCCGAGGTCCCGGCCAGGGCCGCGTTCGAGGCGATGTGCGACTTCGTGATCGAGCGCACCGGCTGAGCGAGCCTGCGCTCCCCGGAGCTCCGCGTCGTCAACCCGGATATCGCCGTGCCGATGCTGAGGATCGCCTTCGTGGTGACGCACGCTCCGTCAGAACCCTGGCCAGTGGTCAGGCGGACCCTGGAGGCCATGCTCGCCCAGCGGTACCCGCTTCCCTTTGACGTGTGGCTGTGTACTGAACAGCCCAGCGGTCAGATCACCGAGTGGTGCGTCGAGCACGGTGTCGGGATCTCGACCCGCCAGGCGGAACCTGCCTATCAGAGGGAGAACTGGCCGCGCCGTACCAGATGCAAGGAGGGCAACCTCGCGTACTTCTATGACCGGTGGGGTTACCGCTCCTATGACGTCGTAGCCCAACTCGACTGCGACCACGTGCCAGGTCCGGGTTACCTGGCCGAGATGGTCCGGCCGTTCTCTGACCCCGCGATCGGCTATGCCGCGGCTCCCAGCGTCTGCGACGCCAACGCGGACCGGTCCTGGACGGCACGCGGGCGCCTGCATAAGGAGGCGAGCTTCCACGGGCCGTTCCAGCTCGGGCACAGCGCCGGCTTCGCGCCGCTGTGCATCGGCTCGCATTACGCCGTGCGCACCGAAGCGCTCCGCCAGATCGGCGGCATCGGACCGGATCTGGCCGAGGACTTCTCCACGACCTTCCTGCTGAACGCCGCGGGATGGCACGGCGCCTTCGCGATCGGCGCCGAGGCGCACGGTGACGGGCCTAACACGTTCGCGGCCATGACCGTCCAGGAGTTCCAGTGGTCGCGGAGCCTGACCACGGTCCTCCTCGGGCTGGTGCCCCCGAACCTGCGCCGGTTGCCGTGGATGCTCAGGTTCCGGTTCCTCTACGCGCTCTCCTACTATTTTCTGCTCGTCGCCACCACGGTGGCAGGACTCGCGCTGGCACCGATCGCGGCGGTCACCGGGCTGCCCTGGATCAACGTCAATTACTTCGCGTTCCTCGCTCACTGGTGGTCGATCTCGATCTGGCTGATCCTGCTTACCGCCCTGCTGAGGCGGCGCGGGCTGCTTCGCCCGCCGCGGGCACCTCTCGTGAGCTGGGAGAACTGGCTATACAGCCTGACCAGGTGGCCGTTCGTCGCGCTCGGCATCTGCGCCGCGCTGATCGGGATCTTCCGATCAAGGGCCGTGTCGTTCAAGGTCACGCCCAAGCACGTCGGCGACCTCGAGCCGCTGCCGGTCAAGCTCGTTCTGCCGTTTGCCCTCATCAGCTTGGCGTCGTCGTCGGCCGCGGTCGCCGGGGAGCGCTATACCGCCGCGGCCGGATACGTCTTCCTCAGTGCGTTCGCCGGCCTGGTCTACGCCCTCGTCGCGATCTTGGTGCCAGTCAGGCATGCCGCGGAAGCCGCCGCCGCCGCGGGGGCGAAATTCCGGACCGCGCTGACCGGCACGGCGCGAGGTCCGGTCCTTCTTGCTGCCTGGGCGACTGCCATGGCGGTCGTAGCCCTCGCGCTTTATCCGCTGTACGCGAGCCGCATGTTCCGTTTGTGAGCTTCGCTGCGGGGGTCGGTCTCAATGGGGAGGAAATTCGGGGATGTCCATACTTGTCACCGGCGGCGCCGGGTTCATCGGCAGCCATACCTGCGCCGAGTTGCTCGACCATGACTACGACGTCGTCGTGGTCGACGACTTCTCTAACAGCCATCCGGCGGCAGTCGCCGCGCTCGGCCGCCTGACCGGAAGGGTGCCGGCGGTGCACCGCGTTGACCTGCGCGACACCCGGGCCCTGGACCGCGTATTCAGCGTCCATGACATCAGTGCCGTCATTCACTTCGCCGCTAAGAAGGCCGTCGGGGAGTCCATGGCGATACCGCTCGACTACTTCGACGTCAACGTGGGCGGCACGATCAGCCTGCTGCGGGCGATGCGGGGGCACGGCGTGCGCCGGATGGTGTTCTCGTCATCTTGCTCGATCTACGGCGATCAGTACACCAGGCCGATCTCGGAGGACGACCAGCCAGGGCCAGTTAACCCTTACGCCCGCTCCAAGCTGATCTGCGAGCAGATGCTCGAGTCGGCCTGCGGAACCTATGCCGATCTCAGCGTCATATCCCTGCGCTATTTCAACCCGGCCGGCGCCCACCCGGGCGGCGCCATCGGCGAGTGCCCACGCGGCGTGCCGAGCAACGTCGTCCCCTTCATGGTGCGCGTCGCCGCGGGAAAGCTCGCGGAACTTCAGGTATTCGGGTGCGATTACGACACGCCGGACGGAACGGCGATCCGCGACTACATCCACGTCATGGACGTGGCGGAGGCGCACCGGCTGGCCGTGGAGCACCTCGACGACGAGCGGGGCATGCGGCCGATGAACCTCGGCACCGGGACCGGCGCATCGGTACTCGAGCTGATCGCCACCTTCGAGAAGACCTGCGGCGTCCAGGTGCCTTATTCGATCGCGGGCCGCCGTCCAGGCGATGTCACGAGCCTGGTGGCCGATGCCAGTCTCATCGAGAAGGCCTGGGGCTGGCGGACCAGCCGCGACCTAGCCGCGGTGTTCGCCGACTCATGGCGGTTCCAGCAGCTTAACCCGGAGGGATTCGCCGGCGGGCCTGACCCGGAGCGGGGTTCGGAATGAATATCACGGTCATCGGGACCGGGTATCTCGGCGCCGTCCACGCCGCCTGCATGGCCGAGCTGGGACACCGCGTGCTCGGGGTAGATACGCGTCCCGAGCGGATCGCCAGGCTGGCTCGCGGCGAGGCACCGTTCTTCGAACCTGGCCTCGGCGACCTGCTGGCCCGCGGTATCTCTTCCGGCAGGCTGTCGTTCGGCGGCTCGCTCGCCGACGCGGCGGACTTCGGCCAGGTGCATTTCATCTGCGTGGGAACACCGCAACTGCCCGGTTCACTAGCCGCCGACACGCGGCACGTGGAGGCGGTCATCGATGGCCTGGCGCCGCACCTGGACCGACCGGCGCTGGTGGTGGGGAAGTCGACCGTGCCCGTCGGTACGGCCGCCAGGCTGGTCGGCCCGCTCGCCAGCCTCGCCCCGGCAGGATCGGAGGCCGAGCTGGCCTGGAATCCCGAGTTCCTGCGGGAAGGGCATGCGGTGCAGGACACCCTGGCGCCTGACCGGCTGGTGGGCGGGGTGAGCTCTGACCGGGCCGATGCCACTCTCCGCCGCGTGTACGCGCCGGTGATCGCGGCCGGCACGCCGTACATCAGGACGGACCTGGCCACCGCGGAACTCGCCAAGGTCTCGGCGAACGCCTTCCTGGCGACCAAGATCTCCTTCATCAACGCGATGGCCGATCTGTGTGATGCGGCCGGTGCCGACGTCGTGACGCTCGCCGAGATACTCGGTCACGACGGCAGGATCGGGCGGGGGGCGATGTCCGCCGGCCTCGGCTTCGGCGGCGGCTGCCTCCCGAAGGACCTGCGGGCGCTGCTGGCACGCGGTGCCGAGCTCGGGGTGGCCGGCTCGCTGGCCTTCCTGCACGAGATCGACCTGATCAACACCAGCCGCCGGGAGAATGTCGTCGGCCTCGCCAGGACGCTCGCGGGCGGCTCGCTGGAATCGGTGAACGTGGCCGTGCTCGGAGCCGCCTTCAAGCCGGACACCGACGACGTGCGTGACTCACCGGCCCTCGCCGTAGCCGTGGCCGTGCGATCGGCCGGAGCCAGCGTCCGCGTGCACGATCCGCAGGCCGGCGACAACGCCAGGAAGGCGGCGCCTACCCTTGATTACGTGCCGGACGCGGAGACGGCGTGCGTGGACGCCGACATCGTCCTGCATCTGACCGATTGGCAGCAGTATCGCGAGGTGGATCCGGCCGCGCTGCGGACCGTGGTGCGGCGGCCGGTGCTGATCGACGCCCGCAACGCGCTGCCGCACCGCCGCTGGCGGGAGGCGGGCTGGACGGTGCGGTGCATGGGCATCGGGACCGGACTGACCGGGTCGACCCGCGATACGCCCGCTGGTTACGGCGAACGCAAGGAGGAAGCATGCGGGTCCTGGTTACCGGGGGGGCCGGCTTTCTCGGCTCGCATCTGTGCGATGCGCTTATCGGCAGGGGTGACGCGGTCGTCTGCGTCGATGACTTGTCGACCGGGCGACCGGAGAACGTCAGGCACCTGACCGGTCAGGCCGGCTTCGGTTTCGTCGGCGCGGATGTGACCGACGAGCTCGACCTGCCCGGCCCGTTCGGCGCGGTCGCGCACCTGGCAAGCCCGGCGTCGCCGCCCGCCTACTTGCAGCGCCCGATCGAGACCCTGGCCGTCGGCAGCAAGGGAACCGAGAACGCTCTGCGGCTCGCCGAGCGGGACGGCGCGCGGTTCGTCCTCGCTTCCACCAGCGAGGTCTACGGGGATCCCGAGGTCCACCCGCAGCCCGAGGACTACTGGGGCAACGTGAACCCGATCGGGCCGCGGAGCGTGTACGACGAGGCCAAGCGGTTCGCCGAGGCCCTGACCACGGCATACCGGACGGCCCGCGAGGTCAACACCGGCATCGTGCGGATCTTCAACACCTACGGGCCACGGATGAGCGCAAGTGACGGCCGGATCGTGACGAACTTCGTCACCCAGGCACTGACCGGCCGGCCGCTAACCGTATACGGCGACGGCCGCCAGACCCGGAGCTTCTGCTACGTCGATGACCTGATCAGGGGGATCGTGGCGATGATCGACTCCGCCGATCCCGGTCCGGTCAATCTGGGCAACCCTGAGGAATTCGAGGTCGGGACCTTCGCAAAGCTCGTGCTGGCGATTACCGGATCGGCGTCGCGGATCGAGTACCTGCCTCTCCCGGCCGACGATCCGACCCGCAGGCGTCCTGTCATCGACCGGGCGGCTGAGCGCCTGGGCTGGAAGCCGGAGATCTCCGTCGAGGACGGTGTCAGGCGGCTGATCGAGTGGTTCGCTTCATCGCCAGCCGAGCTCGGCCGCGCGACCGCCTGATCCTGAACCTGGTGCCGGTGCCGGAGCGGCAACTCGCCTCGCGGCGCCGCCGTTCATCCGCCCGTCGCCGGGCAGGTGCCCTATTGCGCTCCCACGTTCGGTGACCCCACCAGGTACGCGCTGCCGCCGTAGGTCACCGGCCCTGGCCGGATACCGAACAGGGAAGTCAGCTTCAGGCCGGCGTGCACCAGTTTCGACCGTGGCCCGAGCATGAAACCGGCGCCGCTGCGCAAGTGGGAGAGCGGGCCGATAAATCTCGGTGAGACGACATGGCCGGTGGGCCGGCCGCTGAGCTTCTCGTTGCCCGTGGCGCTGCGCCAGGCAGCCAGCGAGTCGTAGTGTGTCCTGGTGCCCCACTGGACCAGCCACGAGCCGCCAGTTGCCAGGTAGTCGTTTCCGGCGAAGAACACCTCGGCCGTCGGCATCGGCTGCGTGGCCAGGGTCACAGCGCCCGACGCGGCGACGAGGATGTTGTTCAGCACCTTGATGCGGTGCAGGTCCCCAGTTGCCTTGAAGGCGGGCTGGGTATTCGACCCGGTGACGACGATGGTGTTCTGGTAGAGCGCGGAGTTGCTGACCTTGCCCTCGGCCTCCAGGGCGCCGATGACGTGGTTCCGGCCGAGGACGTCGCCGTAGCTGATGTTGAATCGCACGACGTTCCCGGTCTGGTGCCCGGGGGCGGCTTCGGCGCTGTAGAGCAGGAAACCCGCGCCGTGATTGCCGTACGACAGGTCGTACTCGAGTTTCGAGTGCGACACTTCCCGGTCGAGGCCGAATCCGCCCCCATCATGCACGTTGGCCGACTTGTTGCCGTGGGAGACGTCGTGCGCGATCACGACCCTGGTCGAGTCGTAGGCCCACATGCCGATCGGCCCCTCCGTGGTGGAACCGTTCGATCCGCCATTGGCGAAGGCCTGAGAGTTGACGATGCCGGCACTGCTGACGCTGCCGAGTTCGATGCCGCTGCCCGTGTTGCGCGTGGTGTTCGCGGGGTCGCCGAAGTTGCGGTAGGCCCGCACCTGCGAGACGAAGAAGTTTCGGTGCGCGTAACCAGGCGCGGCCGGATTGAATTCGGGCCCGTAGGTCACCAGGCCGCCATCGAGGTTGCCGTGCAGGGCCGAGCGCGTGACGTGCACGTTGGCGAAGCCGGCGCCGTCGTGGGTCGCGCCGATCGCGATCCCGTAGCCGAATCCTCTGACATCGACCTTGCTGACGTAGACGTGGCCCAGCCTGCCCTTCGTCCGGTCGCTGAACATCTGGATACCGGCATAGCTCGCGAGCTTGGCGTGGTTGCCCGTAACCTTCAGATTGCGGATAATGACGCCGCTGGTGTCGAAGACCATGACGCCATTGGTACCCGACGCGATCGTCGCCCGGCCTTTCCCGTACGAGCTGACGAGTATCGGCGAGCGGACGTTGCCGGCGTCGCCCTTGCTGATCACAAGGCTCCCCGGGTACTGCTTTCCGCCCAGCAGCAAGAGCCTCGTACCGGGCCGCAGAGTCGCACCGGACGCGCGCGGGCCAGCGTCCGCCACGCCGCGGCCGGCGACGTCCCCGCTGCGGCGTCGTCGCCGCCCGGTCGGACGTAGTAGGTGACCGGGCCTGTGGTCGTCACCGCCGACATCAGTTTCGAGCCTGCCGATTCCACCGCTGGCTGGGCAATCGTCCAGCCAGCGACAAGCCCCGCCGCGATGCCGAGGATCGCCACAACACGCAGGAATCGCATAACGATCAATCTATCCAGCTAACCGGCAACATGCCCACAAGAGGGGCAGGAAACCCGGGTGTATTCGCGGCGCTGGGCCTGATCGGGAATTCCGCTACCGCCGGTGGCGCTGATACGTCTACGGAGTCCGGGACCGGGAGGTAGCCGTGGGGATTTTCGGCACGCACAAGACTCAGATGGTCGTAGCTGAGGAGGCGCTGCCCGGCCGAGCACAGGCCATGCGGGTGTCCGCGGCGCACGAGGTGCTCGGAACGCCGATGACGCCGCCGTACCCTGAAGGCAGCGAGGTCGCCGAGTTCGCGCTCGGCTGCTTCTGGGGGGCGGAGAAGAACTTCTGGCAGACCAAGGGCGTGATCTCCACTTCGGTCGGCTATGAGGGCGGCTTCACGCCGAATCCCAGCTACGAGGAAGTATGCAGCGGCCGCACCGGCCACGCGGAGTCCGTTCGAGTGGTGTTCGACCCGAACGTGGTTTCCTACCGCGACCTGCTGCGGGTGTTCTGGGAGTCGCATAACCCGACCCAGGGCCTGCGCCAGGGCAACGACGTCGGCAGCCAGTACCGTTCCGCGATCTTCTTTCACTCGGCCGATCAGCAGGCCGCCGCGCAGGAGTCGGCGGCCGCCTACCAGGAGCGGCTGACGCAGGCCAGGTACGGCGCCATCACGACCGAGATCAGCCCGGCATCGGAGTTCTACTTCGCCGAGGACTACCACCAGCAGTACCTAGCCGACACGAAGAACCCGTACGGCTACTGCCCGGACCACGGGACTGGCGTCTCGTGTCCGATCGGCGTCGTAAAGGCGGACGGCTGAGGTCGTTCGTCTGTACCGTGTGGGGGCCTCAAGTCCGTCCGAGGGCTGAGCTAGACGGCGAGTTCCGCCGGCCCGCTAGTTGCGGTGCCTATCCCACATTGACACGACGCGCTGTCTCTGCCAGCGCATCGGCGGCCCTTCCGGCGCGCTTGGCCTCGTCAGCGCTGACGCCGGTGTGACTGTAGCCCACCTTGGACTTCATGCCCAGCAGCACGCGCAAGTGCGTGGCCGATTCGCTATTGGCCTGGGATAGCAGGATTACTGCCTCGTTGTGATCCTGGCCTTGCGCGTGCTGGCCCAGCCGAGCGCAGCAGATAACGTCCGAGGCGGCGATCCCGGCTTGATGCATAGTGTGACAAAGGCATCCGGAGCTGCCGCTTCCCCGCCGGCCCGGTCAGCTATCAGCGTTGCTGCGTCAAGGAACTCGACCGCCTTACGCAAACGTCCTTGCCGGATTTCTGGCGTGCAAGGCTTCGTGCGTACCATCTCAGCTGCTCCTCTCTCGCAGATGTTGAATGAGCCAGGCTCGGTGGCCTGCGACAGTAAGGCCGTCTTTCACGACGTCGCGGAGAACCGGATCATTACGCGCCGCAAGTAGTTCGCTAACGGTGTACTCAAGGGGCCGTGCATCGTTGCCGGTCCATCTGCTGACGTCGGACGCCAGAGCGCTTACTTGGGCATCCCAGATATCAATGGGCGCACTGTCATCGCGAACCAGAAGAATGTCTATATCGCTTTCTTCGGTCATGGTGCCACGAGCCGCCGAGCCAAATATTGCGGCGTATCGTGGCCGCAGGTCCCAATTTTCGAGATATATTTCGATCTGTTTCAATAGCCGCTGGGCAAGGCGGGCAAGATCAATGATGGGACCGGCAGCTAGGTGCTCGCGATTAAGCTGGTAGGCATAAGTGCCGCCGATCCGTGTCGACTGAACGATCCCCTGGCGGGCGAGGCGGAGGAGAACCTTGCGGATGCCTTCCTATGCGATGAAGTTGACCGGTGGTGAAGGTCACCTCCTGCCGGGCGAGCACGGCGAGAACATCACCGTCGAGCGTGGGCGTGATCGTAGCTAGGGGCCGATTCAGTTGCATGACACCTCCCGGCAGTTGCTCCGGCCAGAATGCTAACTATAGTACATATGCCTGTACTATAGTTGGGACGCCCGGACTAAAGTTGGGTCAGCCGGGGGTCTAGTCGGGATCGCCGATGTTGCGCTCGGCCTCGCCGAGCATGTGGTCTGGCACGCGGGTTGTCGCGGATCGAATTCGCCGAGGACTACCACCAGCAGTACCTAGCCGACACGAAGAACCCGCAGGCTACTGCCCGGACCACGGGACTGGCGTCTCGTGTCCGATCGGCGTCGTGAAGTCCAGTGGGCACGCGGAGCCCATCAAGGCCGAGGGCTGACCGGCGTTCGATGCCGGCTGAGCTAGGCAGCGGGTCTCAGAGTTCGGAGTAGTCGCCTGACCTGGGCCATCAGCGGCTCGGAGCGGCAACGCCGTAGTCTCATCCCGCGTATATCCCCGGGCACCGTCGCGCTCGCCCGCTGGCTCAGGGTGGTGATAAGGATGGCTGAGCAAGACGACAGCCTCGACAGCGCCGCCAAGCGGATCTTGGCGGTTAATCGCTGGTCGATCGCGCAACTCCGGCGGCTCTCCCCAGGACCGTATGGGTTCGTGCTCGCTATGCTTCATCCGCCTCCCGCGTTGTCAGGTCACGGCTGCAGATGCGCCCTCTCGGTGTTGCCCGCGCCGTCCTCACGCGCTCGCCGATTCCCGTCGGGAGCGTCACCTTGGCGTACCGGGCGCCATCAGATCTCACTGACTTCATCGAAGTCACGACCGACTTCACGAGGCGGCGCATCTGGTCCTTCCCGCTGGATGACGAGCTTGGACTAGCCGCCGAGAGGGACGCAGCGATCGGTCCGGCTGATGCTGTCCTGGCCATGCTCGAAGACGACGATATTGACTCGCCTTTCGACCACTCAACCACGCCGATTGTGGTCGATGGTCAGCAGCGCAACGTTAAGACGCTGACTTGCGGCCGTTACCACGCCATGCGATTCGAACGAGAGTCTCTACTGGTCACGGTCATCAGCAGGATCCCAATGCCGAATCGGCCCGAGTTTGAGTTTGAGCGCCTTACTGACCTTGAGCACTTCCTGGCCAACAGTAGTGACGATCTTGAGATAGTGAAGACTTGGCTGCGAGGCCATCGTGAGGACGTGCAGGCTTGGCTCCGGAACCCCCATACAGGTCTGGGCATTCCGACTGAGCACGGGCTACTGCGGATCGAGGTCATCCGGGCGGTCGCGCCTGCTATGCCCGCGCCGCTACCTGATGCCCGTGATCTGCTCCTCGCCTTCTCCGTGGGGTGATCGCGGACGGCGAAGCTGAAAGCTAATTCTCGCTCACCCTGTGCCAACGTCCGGACCCGCGGCATCCGGTCCGGAAGTGACGGTCGCTGAGCGGCTGTGGCTCCGGCTCGCCGACCTCACTCCCGCGGAGCGCAAGGTCGCCCGCG
>WNGK01009348.1_pt1 | contig 10094 bp, 7 predicted proteins | sample 5400601 | NCBI WGS metagenome assembly WNGK01 (sample SAMN13153376, study PRJNA577476) | soil metagenome | isolation source: 60 cm soil or saprolite under Garry oak tree replicate 1 | place: USA:California | collected 2016-06-15 | reverse complement strand
GAGCCTGGCGCCGCTCGCCGATCTGTGGCTGCCGCGCATCCTCGGGCGCGAATACGATCCGCGATCGCTGCCGGTCGCCGCCAAGAGCTCCGCATTGATCGGCATGGGCATGACCGAGCGGCAAGGCGGCTCCGACGTTCGGGCCAACCTCACGCGCGCCAAGCAGACCGCCGACGGCAGCTACCGGCTCACCGGACACAAGTGGTTCTTCTCGGCGCCGATGTGCGACGCGCACATGGTGCTCGCCCAAGCCGATGGCGGACTCTCGTGCTTCCTGCTGCCACGCATGTTGCCGGACGGCATGCGCAATGCGGTGCGCATCGTCCGCCTCAAGGACAAGCTCGGCAACCGCTCGAATGCATCGTCCGAAGTCGAGTTCGACGGCGCTCACGCGTGGCTCCTCGGCGAGGAAGGTCGCGGCGTGCCGATCATCATCGAGATGGTCCAGCACACGCGGCTCGATTGCGCGATCGGCAGCGCGGGTCTCATGCGCAGCGCCGCGGCCCAGGCGGTGCATCACGCAACGCATCGCCGCGCTTTCGGAAGACGGCTCGTCGAGCAGCCGTTGATGCAGAATGTGCTGGCGGATCTGATCCTCGAGGCGGAAGCGTCGACCGCGCTCGCGCTGCGGCTCGCGCGCGCGTTCGAAGCCGGCGCGCAAGAGAATGAGCGGTCGCTGGCACGGCTCGCGACGCCCGCGGTCAAGTATTGGGTGTGCAAGCGCGCGCCGACCCTCATCGCAGAAGCGCTGGAAGTACTCGGCGGCAATGGCTATGTCGAGGAATCGGCGCTTCCACGCCTCTATCGCGAAGCGCCGCTCAATTCGATCTGGGAGGGCTCCGGAAACGTCATGTGCCTCGACGTGCTGCGTGCGGCCCGCCGCGAGAGCGCCGCTGTCGACGCCGTGCTCGCGGAGATGGCGCTCGCGCGCGGTGCCAATGCGATGCTGGACCGCCACACGGTGACCCTCGCCGCGGCATTGCGCCAGCCCGAGACCCAGGAGCGCGACGCCCGGCGCATCGCGGGGGCGATCGCCATCGGACTGGCAGCGGCGCTCCTTGTGCGACACGCGCCGGCCGCGATCGGAGACGCGTACTGCGCCTCGCGCCTCGACGACGGCTATGCAGGCGCCCTGGGAACGCTTCCCAGCGGCGTCGCGCTTGCAGCGATCGTGGCGACTGCCTGCGACGAAAAGTAGGGTCCGAAAAGTAGGGTCAGACTCGACTTTTCGTAGTCGCCTCGCGCGATGCCCGCCGTTACGTGAAAAGTCGAATCTGACCCAAAAAAACGCCGGCGCGGTTCGCCCGCGCCGGCGCTCGGTACGGATACGGCGATCGAGCCTACTGGACGCCGAGGGTCTTTTCGGCCTTGGCCAGCGTGTCGAGCGCTTCCTGATGCTTGCCTGCCTTGTGCAGCGCTTCCCCTTCGGCGCGATCCTTCTTCACCTGTGCCATTTGCGCTTCGGTGAGCTTCGGGTTCTTGGCCAGGGCGTCGTCGATCTTCTTCATGTCCTGCGGGCAATGGAACGCGAACGCGCTCCCTGCGAACATTAACGCGGTGGCAAACAGCGCGATGCGAACTTTCATGGTTTCTCCTTTTACCTTTTCGGCGTTTGATTCGTGGCGGCGGCCCCTCAGTGTCCTGCTCCGGCCGACGGCGGCTAGGATAGCGCAGACCGCTACATTTGCAACCCCTCCTAGCCTTCCAGAAGGAGCTCCGTCCGGCTCGCCGGATCCTGCCGGTAGAACCAGGTAAACAGCTGATACGCCTTCGGGTATTCCGCGTGGAGCAGCGTCGGTTCGGCAAAAAAGACCTCCGACAGCACCGCGAAGAACTCGGCCGGACTCTCCGCGGCATAGGGGTCGATCGCGGTTTCCTCGCCTTGCTCCACCCGGCCGAGGAAGTCCTGGTAGGCCGCATTCATCGTCTTCTGCCAGGCTCGCGGCGGCATTTCACCGGGCAACGGCGGGCAGCCGTTGGCCTCGCCGCTTCTCATGTCGATCTTGTGCGCGAACTCGTGAATCACCAGGTTCATCCCGGCGGCGGACCAGTCGGCGCTCGCTTCGACGTCGGGCCACGACAGGACGACGGGCCCGCCGGGCATCGCCTCGCCGGCGAGCGGTTCGCTGCGCCGGTGCACGACGCCAGCCTCGTCCTCGTACTCCAGCCCGGTGATGAATTCATCCGGGTAGACGATGACGTTCTCCCAACCGTCGTAGAAGCGCGGATCGAGGTTGAGGGTCAGCACGCAGGCCTGGACCGCGATCATGACGCGCATGAGCGGCGTGACCTCGAAGCCTTTCGCGGCCACGACGCTCTTTTCGGACAGGAAGAGCACGACGCGCTGGCGCAAACGAGCCAACTCGGTGTCGGTGTAGATGGCCAGGAACGGGAGCGCCTCAAGTGCCTCGCGCCACAGGAGCTCGGGAATCGCCGAGCTCGCAAGCACGCGTTTCTGCCTCCAGCGGCGCAGGGCTTCGAACATTGCGTCGATGCAACGCGCTGGGGAGTCAGCGCACGTCGCCGGGGGCGCGCTCGGTTTCCCCGTCGTTCAAGTCGTAGACGATGCCCGGCTCGCCCGTAAGCAGTCGGTCGGCCTCCGCTTCGGGCAGGGCCTCGACATCGCGGAGCTTCCGCGCGATCGTCGTGCTCTTGCGTCCGGCCTCGTCGAGCGTCTTGCCGACCGCGTCGAGGCGATCCTTCGTTTTCGCGAGAAGCTCGCCGAACCTTCCGAATTCGGTCTTGACTGCTCCGAGCACGCGCCATACCTCGCTCGAACGCTGTTCGATCGCCAATGTCCGGAACCCCATCTGCAGGCTATTTAACATCGCCCCGAGCGTGGTCGGTCCGGCGACGTTGACGCGGTAGTCGCGCTGGATCGTCTCAGTGAGGCCTGGCCGGCGCAGCACCTCGGCGTAGAGGCCCTCGACCGGAAGATAGAGCAACGCGAAGTCGGTCGTGTAAGGCGGCGCCACGTACTTGGCGTGGATATCGGCGGCCTGATCCTTGATCCGGCGCTCGAGCGCCTTGGCGAAGAGCTCGACCGCTACGGGGTCGGCGCGCTCTTGCGCATCGATGAGCTGCTGATAGTCCGCGAGTGGAAACTTGGCGTCGATGGGTAAAAAGCAGGGTACGCCATCGGCGTCTTTGCCCGGCAGCCGGATCGCGAACTCGACCCGCTCGTTACTGCCGGGACGCGTGGCGACATTCTTGTCGTACTGAGCCGGCGTGAGTATCTGCTCGAGAAGATTCTCGAGCTGCACTTCGCCCCAGGTGCCGCGCGTCTTCACGTTGGTCAGCACTTTCTTGAGATCACCGACTCCGGTGGCGAGCGTTTGCATCTCGCCCAAGCCCTTGTGCACCTGCTCGAGACGATCCGAGACCAGCTTGAACGACTCGCCGAGCCGCTGCTCGAGCGTGGCGTGCAGTTTCTCGTCGACCGTCGTGCGGATCTGCTCAAGCTTCTGGGCGTTGTCGGTACGCAGCACTTCGAGGCGCTGCTCGACGGTGGCTCGTACCGCCTCGAGCCGCTGCTCGTTGGTTTGCGTGAGCGTCGCGAGGCGCTCGTTCTGCACTCCGGCGATGGTCGCGAGCTGCGCCTGCAGAGTCTGCGTGAACTGGTTCAGACTCGCGGAGAGCTCACCGCGAGCCGTCTGTGCCTGATGCGCATTCTCGGTTCGCGTCCGCACCAACCCCGAGCGCAGCTCGCGCTCGAGCCGCTCGTTCTGCCCGGCGAGCGCCTCGAACCGCGACCGGATATCCGTGCCGTCGCCCGGCGCGCCGAGCGCACGCAAGCGGAACAGCACGAGGAGCAACAGGATGCCAACCAGCAGGAGGGCTGCCGCCGAAACGATCGGCCAGAGCGACGAATCCACGCGCGGAGTTTAGTGTGCCAGTGCGAGCACCGCAAATGTCGCGAGCCAATGATCGCCGACGTATTCGCCGCTCGCCACTCCGGGCAACCCGGCTTCCTGATGCACGTCCGCCGCCGCGGCGGCGATGTCGACACGGGCGTCCCCCGCAGGCAGAGCGGCCGCGATCGCGCCCCAGCACCAGGCGCGCGACAGGTTCAACCCGTCGAGATGCACAATATACGGATCACTGCGGTTACTGACCAAGGCAGGGGTGAACAGCGTCGCCGGCTCGCGCTTTGCGATACCAGGCAGAAAGCGTGCGAGCCAGTCGGCGAACGCAACGGCGTCGAGAACGCGCCGCATCAGATCGGCTTCGATGAGCGTTGGCGAGAAAAAGTCCGCCCCGGAGGGCTCCCATGCGGCCGGCGCATCGACATCATCGAAGTACCACGCGCGTGCCTTCGCCTCGGCCACGCCGCGCAGCACTTGCGCGTCGCACCCACCCGCGTAGTCGAGCGCGAAGGCCAGGGCGAAGGCCGTGTTGGTGTGCACGCCGTGACGGATCGGGTACGTCGCCTCGGTGAGCCAGTCGACGTAGCGCTCGGCGAACGCGTAGGCGAGCGGCATGAGCTCGCGCGACCAGCGATGCGCATCGGCGTCGCTCCAGCAGGAGAGCTCCTGCGCGAGCTTCAGCAACCACGCCCACCCGTAGGAGCGCTCGAAGGCTCGGGCTTCGGGCCGGCGTAGATAATGGGCTTCCGCTTCCAGGTTGGCCGGGGTCAAGGTCGTATCCAGCGCGGCGCGAATCGCGCCCGCCTCGGGAAGGTCCGGGTGGGTCTTGAGGACGCGGGCGAGCAGCCAATGCGCGTGCACGCACGAGTGCCAGTCGAAGCTGCCGAAAAATGCCGGATGCAGCGCGTGCGGCGCCGCGACGCCCTCCGGGCCGGCCATCACGTGATCGAGCTTGTTCGGATATTCGCGAGCGACGTTGGCCAGCGCCAGCCGGGCGAATTGCGACGCCAGCCCGGGAGTCAATGCCGGACGCATCGGCATTCGGATCGATGGTGCCGATCAGGAGGAAGGGACATGCGCGGTCCGGGCAGGAAGGTGACCACACAACGTTAGCCTATAATCGCGCGAGCGCACAGCGAGGGTTCGCATGCAGGGCGAAATCGTTCCGTTCATCGCCGGCTGCCTTTTCCTGGCATTTGGCGTGCTCGCGGTGCAGGGCGTGGTGGGAACCCTGTGGCGTTCGCGCCGGTTTCGCGGCCGCGCCGACGGAAAGCTCGTCGCGCTCGAGGCGCTGGACGGCCGGAAGTACGCCAAGGCGGCCGACGTGCCGACCGGCCCCAACGCGCCGCTGTCCTTCCGCCAGGTCGTCGATTTTTCGATTGGCGGGACGACCTACCAGGCGCGCGGACCGTTCCTGATGCGCGAGGTCACGAAGACATTCTCCCATGCCGGCGGGCAGGGCACGGTCACGACCAGCGTCGCTCCCCTGGAATTCGAACCCGGTTCCACGGTAGCCGTTGCCTACAATCCCGCCGACCCGCGCGACGCGATGCTACGCAGCGGGACGAATGCCGCGTATTGGCTTGAGCTCTTCTCCATCCAGACCTTCATCGGCTTGATGTGCGTGGTCGTCGGGTTGCTGATCTTTTTCTTCAACGGCAATCTCGCCTGGATCGGGCCCGACTGGCACCGCTGAAGATCAGGCGGCCTCGCGGCTCGCCCGCTTGCGCTCGTGAGCAACCAGGTGCCGCTTGCGAATCCGGATCGACTTCGGCGTGATCTCGACGAGCTCGTCGTCGGCGATGAATTCCACCGCGTATTCGAGCGTGAGCGGGATCGGCGGCGTGAGCATGATCGCTTCGTCCTTGCCCGCGGCGCGGATGTTGGTGAGTTGCTTGGTCTTGATCGGATTCACGACGAGATCGTTATCTCGGCTGTGGATACCGATCACCATGCCTTCGTAGACACGCTCGCCCGGGCTGACGAACATCCGCCCGCGCTCCTGCAGCTTCCATAGCGCGTAGGCGACCGCTTCGCCGGGTTCTGCGGAAATCAGCACGCCGTTGCGCCGGTCGGGAATCTCGCCTTTGAGCACGTCATAGCCATCGAACACATGGGAAAACAACCCCGTGCCGCGCGTCAAGTTCATGAATTCGCCCTGGAAGCCGATCAGGCCGCGCGCGGGGATGCGGTAGTCGAGCCGCGTGCGTCCGCGTGTGTCGGATTCCATGTTCGCAAGCTCGCCGCGACGCTGCCCGAGAGCCTCCATGACCGCGCCCTGATGCGCGTCCTCGACATCGACGGTGAGCTGCTCGAAAGGCTCGCGGCGCTCGCCGCCGATGTCGCGATACACGACGTGCGGCCGCGACACGGCCAGCTCGTAGCCCTCTCGACGCATGTTCTCGAGCAGGATCGTGAGATGCAGCTCGCCGCGCCCGTACACGGTGAACACGTCGGTGTCGCTGGTGTCCTCGACGCGCAGCGCGACGTTGGTCAGGATCTCCCGGGCGAGCCGGTCGCGCAGATTGCGGCTGGTGACGTACTTGCCGTCGCGTCCGGCCAGGGGCGAGGTATTGACCTGGAATTGCATCGACAGCGTCGGCTCGTCGACGGCGATCATCGGCAGCGCCTCGGGAGCGTCGATGGCGGTGAGCGTCGTGCCGATATGCAGATCCTCGATCCCGGTGACCAGGACGATATCGCCCGCCGCGGCCGAGTCGATCGGCACGCGTGTCAGCCCCGAGAACCCCAGGATCTGGCCGACCTTGCCGCGCGCACCTTCGGCCGAGCCGTGCAGGGTCATCACGTCCTGGCCGGGGACGATGCGCCCGCGGCGGATGCGCCCGATGCCCAGCCGTCCGACGTAGCTCGAATAGTCGAGCGCGCTGATCTGCAGCTGCAGCGGGCCGTCCGGGTCGCCGGAGGGCGGCGGAACGCGGGAGAGAATCGTCTCGAACAAGGGCCGCATGTCCGTTCCCGGCACCTTCGGGTCGAGCGACGCGTAGCCGTGCAATGCGGAGGCGTATACGACCGGAAAGTCGAGCTGCTTTTCGGTGGCGTTGAGCTTGTCGAACAGCTCGAAGGTCTGGTTGACGACCCATTGCGAGCGCGCGCCCGGACGATCGACCTTGTTGACCACGACGATCGGCGTGAGACCCAGGGCGAGCGCCTTGCGCGTGACGAACCGCGTTTGCGGCATCGGGCCCTCGACCGCATCGACCAGCAACAGGACCCCATCGACCATCGACAACACGCGCTCCACTTCACCGCCGAAATCGGCGTGGCCGGGCGTGTCCACGATGTTGATATGCGTGCCCGCGTACTCGATGGCGCAGTTCTTGGCGAAGATCGTGATTCCGCGCTCACGCTCCAGGTCATTGCTGTCCATCATCCGCTCGGCCACGTGCTGGTGCGCGGCAAACGTCCCTGCCTGGACGAGCAGCTTGTCGACCAGGGTTGTCTTGCCGTGGTCGACGTGGGCAATGATTGCGATGTTGCGAAGAGGACGAACAGGTACCATGAGACCGTTGCTGCGTTGCAGAAGGGAAACGTTAAAGTTTACCATTCGCAGGGGGTTGGCCGCAAAATAATTTGCAAAATCCGTGATTTACGGCTATCATCCACAGGACTCGGCGGCCCTTCCGGTTGTCGCCGATCCCACCGGGTGGTGGGCCTCGGGGTTTTCTGAGGGCCCGCGCAATATCGCCACCTGTCCCAATGTAGTTTGCATTCGCCGCCTGGACCGGAGCTCGGCAACGAGCGGGCCGCGTCCAGGAGTCCTATTTGATGGGTAGTTCCTCGAGTTTTGCCGAGCTCGGCTTGCGGCCGGAGTTGTTGCGAGCCGTCACTGAAGCCGGTTACACCACTCCAACGCCGATCCAGGCGCAGGCCATTCCTCTGATTCTCGCCGGCAAGGACGTGATGGGCGGTGCCCAGACCGGCACGGGCAAGACGGCTGGCTTTGCCCTTCCCATCCTGCACAAGCTCGCGCCCACCGCGAACACGAGTCCGTCGCCAGCGCGGCATCCGGTGCGCGCGCTGATCCTCACCCCCACGCGCGAGCTGGCGATCCAGGTCGAGGAGGCGGTGCGGACCTATGGCAAGTACACCAAATTGCGCTCGACCGTCGTCTTCGGTGGCGTCGACATCAAGCAGCAACTGGCGATCGTGCGCGCCGGGGTCGAAATCCTGGTCGCGACCCCCGGCAGGCTCCTCGATCACATCGAGCAGAAATCCATCAATCTGAGCCAGGTCGAGATCCTGGTGCTCGACGAAGCCGACCGGATGCTCGACATGGGGTTCATCCCCGATATTAAGCGGATCATGGCGCTCCTGCCCGCAGTAGCGAAGCGGCAGAATCTTCTTTTCTCGGCGACCTTTTCCAACGAGATCAAGAAGCTCGCCGACGCGCTCCTGAACCAGCCGCAGCTTATCGAAGTGGCCCGACGCAATACGACCGCGGAGACCGTCGAGCAGAGCGTGTACAAGGTGGCGACCGATCAGAAGCGTGCGCTCCTGGCGCACATCGTGACTTCGCGCAACCTGTGGCAGGTGCTCTGCTTCGTGCGCACCAAGCACGGCGCCTCGAGGCTTGCGCGAGCCCTCGAGAAGGACGGGCTGAAGACCACCGCGATCCACGGCGACAAGAGCCAGGTGGCCAGGCTGGAGGCGCTCGACGAGTTCAAGGCTGCGAAGGTGCAGGTCATGGTCGCGACCGATGTCGCGGCCCGCGGCCTCGACATCGACGATCTCCCGCTGGTCGTGAACTACGAGATGCCCCACGTGCCCGAGGACTATATCCATCGCATCGGCCGCACGGGTCGTGCCGGCGCCGCAGGCGAGGCGATCTCGTTCTGCGCGCCGGAGGAAGCCAAGCACCTCGTCGAGATCGAACGGCTGCTCAAGCGCACGCTTTCGGTCGCCAGCGTCGACCACCTGGTGGCCGCGCAGCGGCCGCGCGATGCACGTTCGGCGCGCCCGCCCCGTCAGCCGCGCGCTGAAGCCGCGGTGCACGCGCCGCGAGCGGCGCCTCCGGAAACCGTCGACCGCAACCCCGATCAGCCGCCGCGTACCCGCGATTCGCAACAGCCTCAACCCGTCGCGGCATTGACAAAGCCGTCCGCAGCACCTTCGCGGCACTGGCATCACAAGCCTCAGCCAATCCCGGCGCTGTTGATGAAACGGCGCACGCCAGAACCCGAAAACGCTTAGGAAATTAGCGCACGGGCATCGTCGCGGCGCACTCGCGCGAGCCGACTATGGCGCGGGAAGCGATACGTCCTCGAGCGCGTCCCACACCTCACGAGCGAACGCGGCAGGGTCGAAGTCGCGACGGATGGCCGCCAGCGCGCCCGAGCGCAGGCGTTCCCAAACCGTCACGGCGACGCTACGCTTCCGACGTCAGCCTGAGAGCCGGCCAAGCTGAAGCTTGATTTTTTCCAGCGTTGCATGCAAACCGGCGAGCCGGTCGCGTTCCTGCTTGACGACGTGTGCCGGCGCACGAGAGACGAAGGATTCGTTGGCGAGCTTCGCTTCCGACCTGCCGATTTCGCCTTCGAGGCGCGCAATTTCCTTGGCGTGGCGCTCGCGTTGGGCGACGACGTCGACCTTGATATCGAGCATGAGCTGGAAGTGCTCGGCGATTCGGACCGGCGCATGGGTCGTCGGCAACGCATCGACGTAGGTGACGTCCGATAGACGGGCGAGCGCCGTCACGTAATGCTCGACGCTCCGTGCAAAATCGACCGCCCCGGCAACCAGCAGCGCGGCTTTCTGGCCGGGACCGATTCCCGCTTCGCTGCGCAACTCGCGCACGGCGCCGATGAGCTCCTTCAGCAGCAGCATCTCCTGCTCTGCGCCCGGATCGTGTCTCTCCGGCCGCGCCTGCGGGAACGGTTGCATCGAGATGGTCTCCCCGGCTTTGCCCGCGAGAGGCGCTACGTGCTGCCACAGCTCCTCGGTGATGAACGGCATGAACGGGTGAGCGAGCCGCAGTGTCGCTTCGAGCTCGCGCACCAGCGTGTAGCGCGTGCCGCGCGCGGAAGCAGTGTCGCTGCCGCTGTCGGCGCGTGAGAGCTGCACCTTCGCCAGCTCGACATACCAGTCGCAGTACTCGTCCCAGACGAACTCGTAAAGCGCCTTCCCGGCGAGATCGAACCGGTACGCCCCGAGGTTGTCGCTGATGTCGCGCTTGGCCTGCTGGAGCCTTCCGAGCAGCCAGCGATCGAC
>WNGK01009345.1_pt1 | contig 10095 bp, 6 predicted proteins | sample 5400601 | NCBI WGS metagenome assembly WNGK01 (sample SAMN13153376, study PRJNA577476) | soil metagenome | isolation source: 60 cm soil or saprolite under Garry oak tree replicate 1 | place: USA:California | collected 2016-06-15 | reverse complement strand
CTCCACGTCCCACTCGATGTCTGGGTAGTCCGGAAGCTCGGAGCCCCGGGGATCCCCGAGTTGGCCATCGGCGCCATCGCCTCGGGCGGCGTTGAGATGATCAGTCGCGAAACACCGCGCGAACTCTCCCTGACCGCGGAACAATTGGCAGAGATCGTATCGCGCGAGCGACAGGAACTCCAGCGGCGCGAAACAGCCTTTCGCGGCAATCGCCCTCCCGTCGATGTTCGCCTACAGACGGTAATCCTGGTCGACGACGGCGTCGCCACCGGAGCGAGCATGCGCGCCGCCATCGAAGCGCTTCGCCGCCTGCACCCAGCCAAGATCGTGGTGGCCGTTCCCGTGGCTGGCCGATCAACATGTAAGCATCTCGCCAGCCAGGCCGACCGCGTAGTCTGCCTGTGGACACCCACTGATCTCAACTCCGTCGGCGAATGGTATGAAGATTTCTCGCAGACGAGCGATGAAGAGGTTTGCACTCTCCTCGAGCGCGCGAGTCATTTCGCGTCGAACCCGGCGCACCCTTGAATCACTTCCGGCCCGTACCGCCAGCGCTCACGCTGTCCTGCCGCGGATGTGAGAACGCCACCGCCGGCACATCCGTAATAGGCAGCGACGGCCCTTCCCACAGCAGCCGCGGCGGGCCCTGGCTGGCCTCGTGAAGTTCCTCCACGTGCAGTTTGTGCTTGCCCGCCCGCAGCCCCAGTGCGCCCCGGTCGTAGCGCGTCGCATTCCCCGGCGACCCGCAGACTTGCGCGAACGGCGGCCCCGTCTTCGCCACCTCCACGCCGTCAATCACCACCCGCGCCCCATCGCGATCCATCAGGTGGAAGGTGTATCCCCCATCCACCGGCACATCGATGTATCCATCCCACGCCACCGCGTAGTGTGTGAACCCCTGCGCGTTGGCATTCAGATTCGGCGCAGCGTCCGTAAGCACGGGCTTCTCGGAACTCAGGTCCGGCAGCTCAGTCCACGTCCCGGGATAGATCCCGAATCCCAGCCCCGCCGTCATCGGCCCAGCGGGCTCCACTGCATCCATCCAATGCGCCACCACCACCACACCCTGCGCCGCCCAGTCCTCTCGACCCTTCTTGTCCCGCACGCGCAGCATTACTCGAAACCGCCCCGCCCCGTTGCGTCCGTCGAGATCCGTGCCGTCGGCATCCGGAAAGGTGTGCTTCACCTTGCGTCCATGCGCCTCGGTGCCGTCGCCAAACAGCCACGTGAACTCCGCATGCGGCCACTCCTTCGCGGTAAACGTCGCCACTTGCCCCGTCCCAAACGACGGCGGATCGATCGTGAACTCCGCCACCGGCCCGCTCCGCGCTTCGAACTTCACCGCCTGCGCATCGTTGGTCGAGAGCGGCACGTCCGCATTCGTCGCCACCAGCTTCTGCCCGTATTTCACGTTGTCCAGCATGACGCCCGTCACGTTCCCTGAAACGTAGGAGCCCGCCAGCGGCGGCTGATCCAGCGCCCAGATATTGCGAAACGCGAAGCTGCGCAGGCTCTGCTCCCGCTGCTCCATCTGCACCAGCGAATACCAGTTGTCCAGAAACAGATTCTCGAACTTGTAATTGAAGTGGTCTCCGCGCGAACCGCTTGCGCCCCAAAAACCCAGCAGCCCAAACGTCTGTCCGCACGCGCCGATTCCAGCGTGCAGCACATCGGAGTCGCGCAGCGTGAAGTTCCGCGAGTTGAAAATCTTCTTCGGCCACCCCGCGCGCACAATGTTCGAAATACTCGTAGACAGCACGCTGTGCTCCACCACAATGTCGTGCACCTCGTTGCCGGGCCGCACCAGGTCCGCATCCGTGTAGCCGTCCCAGTTGCCGATCAGGGCAATCACGTCATCCGAAGAGCGCAGAAACGAGTTCCGCACCACCCCGTCGCTCGAACCCACCCAGTCCATCCCGTCCTGGTTTGCGTTGCCGGGGTTGCCGCCAATCACGCGCAGATCGTCATAAATAAATCCGCTCGAATCCTTCATCTGGATCGACCATGTCCGCGATCGCAGAATGCAGGTCACTCCATTCACTTCCACGTTCTTCGATTCCAACGCGTCGATGCAGTGCCAGTCCGGCTTCTGCATCCAGCCCTCGTCGTGCGCGGGATCCTGCGGCCCGTCATACACAATGGTCCCGCGGCCCAGCAGCTTCACGTCGTGTACCCGCCAGAAGTTCAGGCTGCCAAAGAAATACGACCCCGGCGACAGATAATACACATCGCCCGTCTTCGGATTCAGGCTCTCCTTGTAAACGCCCGGCGCGTAGACGTGCACGTTCTCGGCGGGCTTGGGCGGCCCCTCCACAGGCTTGTCTGCAAACAGAAACAGCATTTGCGCATGATTCAGAAAATCGCGCGGCCGCGAGATCGAAAGCTTCGCCGGCCCCGCCAGCTTGAACCGAATCGTCCGCCCCTGCCGCTCCGCCCTGATCCCCAGCCGCCACGGCTCAATGTCCACGCCGCGATCCCAGAAGTCCGGCTCGGCCGCCGTTATCTCCACCGTCATCGGCCCAGTCGTGTCGAAGCTCACATACTCATAGCTCGCCGCCGCATGCGCCACGTCCACGGCCACGCCGTCCACCGTCACGCTGAACGCCGTCGATCGCATCTCCGGCGGCACCGGATTACCCGTCACACGCGATGCGGCATGAACAAGAGAAAACTGGAGCAAAACAAGCAACGCAAACGTCGAACGCAGACCCAGCAACAAAGCTAACTCCGGCAGAAAAGGGTAAACGTCTTTACCTTAGCACTCGCTTCGACTCCCCGCAGGGATACAGGTCACACCCGCGCGTATCCTGACCAAGGAGCAACTGCATGGCGGACGTCATCATACGGATTGCCTGCGAAGACGATGTACCGGCCATGGCGTCGATCCGCGCCCGCCGATGGGGAATGCAGGAATTCTGGGTCGATCGAATCGGGGGCTATCTTAAGGGCGCCTACTCTCCGCAGCAGGCGCTTGCCCCGCGCGCCGCATGGGTCGCAGTCGACGGCGACACCGTCATGGGATTCGTTGCCGGCCATCGCACACGCCGCTTCAACTTCGATGGTGAACTGGAGTGGGTCAACGTCGCGGAAGAGTACCGCGGTCAGGGCATCGCAGACCGCCTCATCGACACCATGATTGACTGGTTCCGCGAGCAAAAGGTCCTGCAGGTCTGCGTCAACGTCGACCCTGACAACGCCCCTGCCCGCCACCTCTACGCCAAACACGGCGCCGAGCCGTTGCACGACTACTGGATGTTGTGGACCCTCACCGCATCCGATCCGCGCGCCCAGATGAGGTAATCAAGATGACATGACGAAGATCGCGTGCCTTAGATCCCCTCGCCCATCGAAACGTAACCAGCCAGGCGGTCCAGCTCATCGCGATAAGCCGTGCGATCCGCTTCTTCCGCCGCGAACGGCTCAAGCCGCCCATCTCCCGCACCGAGCCGTTGTTCCAGCTCATCCACGCGCGCCGACAGCGCAATCAGCGCATCCGACAGCGGATCCTTAATGTCGTGCGGATCGGTGATCAACACCCGCTCGCCGTTGCGATACACAATGTGCGCCGGCACCCCCACCACCGTCGAGTTCGGCGGCACATCGTTCAGCACCACTGACCCCGCGCCTACACGCGAGTTCTGGCCCACCGTGATGTTGCCGAGCACGTTGGCGTTATTGCCAATGAACACACCGTCGCAGATCGTCGGATGCCGCTTGCCATGCCCCTTGCCGGTCCCGCCCAGCGTCACGCCCTGGTACAGCGTCACGTCGCTGCCCACAATCGCCGTCTCGCCGATCACCACGCCCATCGCGTGATCGATGAACAGCCGCCGCTCCAGCAGCGCCCCTGGGTGAATGTCCACCCCGGTGTAGAACCGCCCAATCTGCGACAAAATCCGCGCAGGCAGCCTCAGCTTCGCCCTCCAAAGCGCATGCGACACGCGATGAATCCATACCGCCCACAGGCCCGGGTAGCACGTGAGCACCTCGAACCGTGAGCGCGCCGCCGGGTCGCGCTCCAGCACCGAGCGGATATCTTCGCGAATGCGATCGAACATAGGCATTCCTGATTAAGTCAATAAAGCGGTATTCAGGTCCTTGTCTTTGAGACGTCGGATCGACACCGCAACCGGGTGCCCCAGGTCCGGGGTCCCCACGGACAGGTCTTCGTCTGTGGGGTGGAGCTCTCGCTTTTGAGACCTGGGATACCACCGAGGCCTGAATTACAACGTCACCGGCGAAGTAGGCAGCGCCAGCGCCTCCTGCCTCAACGACTCGAACAGCGCGCTCGACAGATACCGCTCTCCGAAACTCGGCAGTACCGCCACAATCAGCTTGCCGGCATTCTCCGGCCGCGCTGCCACCTTCAGCGCCGCCGCCACCGCCGCGCCCGACGAGATGCCCATGAACAGCCCCTCCTCCAGCGGCAGCCGCCGCGCCATGGCAATCGACTCCTCGTTGGTCACCTGGATCACTTCGTCAATAAGGTGCGTATCCAGCACCGCCGGCACAAAGCCCGCGCCAATCCCCTGGATCTTGTGCGGCCCCGGCTTGCCGCCCGAGAGCACCGCGCTGTCCGTCGGCTCCACGGCGATGGCCTTGAATTCCGGCTTCTTCGGCTTGATGTACTGCGTCACGCCCGTGATCGTCCCGCCAGTGCCCACACCCGAGATCAGGATGTCCACCTTGCCGTCCGTGTCCTCCCAGATCTCCGGGCCCGTCGTCGCAAAGTGAACAGCCGGGTTCGCCGGATTGTCGAACTGCCCTAGGATGACCCCGTTCGGCGTGTTGGCCAGGATCTCGTTGGCCTTGGCGATCGCGCCCTTCATGCCACTCGGTCCCGGCGTCAGCACAATCTCCGCCCCCAGCGCCTTCAGCAGCACGCGCCGCTCCAGGCTCATCGTCTCCGGCATGGTCAGGATCAGCTTGTACCCTTTCACCGTCGCCACAAACGCCAGCGCAATGCCGGTGTTGCCGCTCGTCGGCTCAATCAGCACCGTCTCGCCCGGCTTGATCTTGTCGTCCTTTTCCGCGGCCGTGATCATCGCGTTGCCAATGCGGTCTTTCACACTGGCCAGCGGATTCCGGCTCTCCAGCTTCACCAGCACCGTCGCCGGCAGTCCAGCCGACACCCTGTTGAGCCGCACCAGCGGGGTGCGCCCTATCAACTCCGTTACATCTGCGGCAATACGTGCCATTCTCGATCTCCTCTGCCGGGCAAGTCCCGGGCGTTCGTTGGATTAAGTTGGGAATCAGGGGTAGCTGTCAGGCGGGAAGATACGCGCGCACTAAGCGCACGCCGGGCATCGGAGCTCTCACCAGGCCGGTGTTAGCGACATCGATGCATGCGGATAGCCTAGACCCCTCACCCCGCCCCGTGCAAGTAGAAGCCCGCAGATTATCTGCAGATTATCAAGGAGAAGCAAGCGGTGAGAAGCAAGCGGTTCGCAGGTCTCACCCCGTATTCCGCAACCCCGCTGCAATCCCGCTGATCGTCGCCGCAATCGCCCGATTCACATCCGGCGTGTCTTCCCCCGCCCGCTTCCGCCGCAGCATGTCCACCTGAATCAAATGCATCGGGTCCACATAAGGGTTCCGCAGCTTGATCGATCGCGCCAGCACTTGGTTTCCCTCCAGTAGCTCCGCCTGCCCCAGAATCGCCAGCAGCCCTCGCACCGTGCGATGAAACTCCGCCTCCAGCATGCCGTACACGCGCTCGCGCAGTGCCTCATCCTCCACCAGCGACGAGTACAGCCGCGCTGTCCCCAAATCTGCCTTGCCCAGCGCCATCTCCACGTTGCGCAACAGGTCGATGAACAGCGGAAACTCCTTCGCCATATCCTTCAGCAGCGCCAGCGAGCCCGGCTTCTCCATGTACTTGCCCAGCGCGTGTCCCACGCCGAACCACGCCGGTACCAGCAGCCGCGACTGCGTCCACCCGAATACCCACGGAATCGCCCGCAAATCCGTAATCTGTGTTGACGCCTTCCGCCGCGACGGCCGCGACCCGATCTTCGCCTGCTCCAGCTCGCTCACCGGCGTCGACTGCTCGAAGTATGTCACCAGGTCCACGTTCTCCAGGATGCTCTCGCGGTAGTGCTCGAACGAAATCTCCGACAGCTCATCGAGCGCCGCCTCCCACTCCGGCTTCAGCACGCCCGTAAAATGCCCCTGCGGATCGCGCGCATTCGGTCGCGCCAGCGCATCCAGGCACGCGGCAATCATCAGCTCCAGATTGCGCTCCGCCAGCACCTCATCGGCGTATTTAAAGTTCAACACCTCGCCCTGTTCCGTGATGCGTAGCTGCCCTTCGAACGAATCCATGGGCTGCGCGAAGATCGCCCGATGCGTCGGTCCACCCCCGCGTCCAACCGTCCCACCGCGCCCGTGAAACAGTCGCAGCTTCACGCCGCATTCCCGCGCCACCACGTGCAGATCGCGGTGCGCCCTGAAAATCTCCCACGTGCTGGTCAGCATCCCCCCGTCCTTGTTCGAATCGGAATACCCCAGCATCACTTCCTGCCAGTTGCCCCACGACGCCAGCAGCCGCTTGTAATCCTCGCGCCTCCACAGCTCGCGGCAGATCTCCGGCGCCTTCCTCAAATCCTCAATCGACTCAAACAGCGGCACCGGCATCAACCCGGGGTCCCCAGCGACAGGTCCTAGTCGCTGGGGTGGCAATCCGGGGTCTAAGCCCGGCCCAGTTCCAGCGCCTTCCACCCGCACGCCTCCCAGCCGCGCCAGCCGCACCACCGCCAGCACATCCTCCACTGACCCCGCGCCGCTGATCACGTAATGCCGAATCGCCTCAGGTGAGCAGCTGCCCTTCACCTCGCTCACCGCCCGAAACGTCTCCAGTACGCTAGCGGTTTCATCTGACAACGACTCCGGCAGCGAAGCCGCAGCCGTGTCCGCCACCGCTTCCTTCAGCGCCTGCGCATGCACCTTCGCATGCTGTCGCACATCCAGCGTGTGCAGATGAAGCCCGAATGTCCTCACCTGCAGCAGCAGCGGATCGATCAGCGTCCGCGCAATCCGCAGCCCGCGATTCCCAGCCAACGACGCCCGCAGCACCGTCAGGTCATCGACAAACTCCGCCGCCGAGCAGTACGCCGGCAGCGCCTCCGTCAGATGTTCTTGTCCTTGCGCCAGCGTGTACGGCATCACCGGCACCGCGTTCCCCGCCGCCAGCACATGCTCGCTCGATTGCATCGTCCGCAGCACCCGCGCCTTCACGCAGATCACGAATCGCCGGTAATACTCATACTGATACTGCTCGCCGAACACCTGCGCCTCCGGCGTCCGCACCTGCGCCAGATAGCCCTGCAGCCGCGACATCAATTCATCGCTCACAGCAATCTGCTGCGCGCTCGTCGTCAGCAGATCGATAATCTCTTCCAGCTTGTGCATGTAAAACAGCAGCAGATGTCCGCGCGCCAGTTGAATCGCATCGCGCGTTACCTCCGGCGTCACAAACGGATTCCCATCGCGATCGCCGCCTATCCATGACCCGAATCGCAGCACCTGCGGCAGATCGAGCGCTTCCATCTCCACGCCATATGCGCCCTTCAGCGCCTCCGCAATTTCCACGTACAGCGCGGGCAGCGTCGCAAAAATGGAAACATCGTAATAATCGAGCCCCATCTTGATCTCGTCGTACACCGTCGGCCGATGCGAGCGCACCTCGTCCGTCTGCCACAGGCTCGTGATCTCCGCGCGAATCAACTCTTCCAGCCGCGCCAAATCCTGCTCCGGCATCGGAATCCGATCGAGCGCCGCCAGAAACTCCCCAATCCGCCGCCGCTTGAACATCACCGAACGCCGCGCCACCTCCGTGGGATGCGCCGTGAACACCGGCACAATCAGCACCCGCTTCAGCCACCCCAACGCCTCGTCCGCCGTAATGCCCACGCGCCGCATCGCCTTCAGCGTGCCCGCGAGCGACCCGCGCTGCCTCCCCGCATCCCCGGAGAGTTGCAGCGCCAGCCGCCGCCGCTTGCGATGATTCGTCTCCGCCAAATTGATCAGCTCGAAGTAGAACGCGAACGCCCGCGTCAGCAGAATCGCCCGCTCCACCGGCAGCGAGTGCACCAGCTCCAGCGCAATCGCCGCATGCCGTGCAGCCTCGTCTTCGTTGCCCGTGGCCTCCGCATCACGCCGCCGAATGGTCCCCTGCCTCAGCGCCTCCACATGAGCGAAGAGATCCTCCCCCGCCTGCTCGCGCAGCACCTCGCCCAGCAATATGCCCAGCGAGCGCACATCGCGCCGCAGCGGAGCCTCCTTCAGCTCCCCCGATTGCGCTTCCAACTCAGCGAGCCGCTGCGACCAGCTCTGAGGATTCCACAGTAATGCCATCGTGCTTTGATTATGCACGACCGAAAATCAGGACGTCTCAAGGCAACGGAGTCCCGTCCTGACTCACGGTGTCCCGTCCGAAATCGCGTGGGTGCCGTCCTAACTTTCGCAACACTCTGTTTTCCTGAGCGGAGCCGAAGGATCTGCGGTTGCTCTTGCCTTTGCCTTCCTCACACAACCACAACCCCCGGGTGCCCCAGGTCTCGCTTCTGAGACCTGGGATACCGAGAACTTTCCCCACACTCTGTTTTCCTGAGCGGAGCCGAAGGATCTGCGGTTGCTCTTGCTTTTGCCTTTCCTTCCACACCACAACCCCGGGGTGCCCCAGGTCTCGCTTCTGAGGCCTGGGATACCGAGAACTTTCCCCACACTCTGTTTTTCTGAGCGGAGCCGAAGGATCTGCGGTTGCTCTTGCTTTTGCCTTTCCTTACACACCACAACCCCGGGGTACCCAATCCAAAGCGTGTCTTTTTTTTTGCGCTTCGGGTTGCTTAGGGTGGGAAACCACGAATCTCGCGAGAATTGTCATCCTCAGCGCCCGAGCTTGCTCACAACCTTGCGTCGAAAACACGCTTCACTGTGATCGTTCACCATCCCCGCCGCCTGCATGAACGCGTACACAATCACCGGCCCCACAAACTTGAATCCGCGCTTCTTCAACTGCTTCGACATCTCCACCGCCAGCGGCGTCTGAGCCTGAATCGGCCCCACCGTCTGCAAAGGCTTGCCGCCCACAATCCCCCACAACCACGCGCCGAAATCCTCACCCGACTTCTTCATCTCGAGGAAGATCTGCGCGCCCTTGATCGTGGCCTCGATCTTGGCCCGCGACCGGATGATTCCCGGATTCTCGAGCAGCTTCGCGATGTCCGCCTCGCCGAACCGCGCCACCTTCGCCGGATCGAATCCCTTGAAGGCCTTCCGGAACTCATCTCTCTTCCGCAGCACAATAATCCACGCAAGCCCCGCCTGAAAGCCCTCCAGCATCAGCAGTTCCCACAGCGTCCGGCTGTCGTACTCAGGCACGCCCCACTCCGCATCGTGATAGTCGCGAAGCAGCGGATCGCTCTCCGCCCAGGTGCAGCGCATCTTCGTAGCCGCCATCGTTCCGTCCTTACGCTTCCAGCTGCATCATCAGCTCTTCCCACTCACTGGTCAGCGCAGCCAGTTGCCCGCGCAACTCCTCAGCCAGCGTTGTCAGCCGCTGTGTCTCCCCGGCTGAGACATACACTCCCAACTGCTCCTCAGTGTGCGCCAGCGCGGCTTCAACCCTCGGCACCTCTTCTTCGAGAAACGCGCAGCGTTCTTCCATCTGTTTCTGCTTGATCGGATTCAGTCGCCGTGGCTTCGCCCCATCGGCCTCGGCTTTTCCGTTGTTGGACGCCATCGATGCCGTGGGTGCCCCAGGTCCCTCGCCTTTGGGGACCTGGGAGGCCAGGCCTGCAGCGCCGACCGCCGCCGGCGTTGTCCCCGCGGCCATCTCTTCCTTCTTGCGCACGTAGTCTTCGTAATTTCCTTCGTACGTGACCACCGAGCCATTCTCCACCTCAAGCACCCGCGTTGCCAGCCGGTCGATGAAGTAGCGGTCGTGGCTCACAAAAATCACCGTTCCGCTGAAGTTGGCGATCGCCTCCAGCAGCACGTCTTTGGCTTTCATGTCCAAGTGGTTCGTAGGCTCGTCCAGCAGCAGGAAGTTCGATGGCGACACCAGGATCCGCGCCAGCGCATAGCGATTGCGCT
>WNGK01009344.1_pt1 | contig 10096 bp, 5 predicted proteins | sample 5400601 | NCBI WGS metagenome assembly WNGK01 (sample SAMN13153376, study PRJNA577476) | soil metagenome | isolation source: 60 cm soil or saprolite under Garry oak tree replicate 1 | place: USA:California | collected 2016-06-15 | reverse complement strand
CGGCGATCGCGCGCCGCACCGCGGCCGGGTCGACCGGGTCCGCGGTGAAGTCCCGCACGGTGCGCCGCTCGGCGAGGACGTCGGCCGCCCCGAACCGGAACATGTCCTCGGAGGCCGGCCTGATCAGCGCCGCCGCGCCGGGCCCGTCGCCGTCGGGTTCGCCGGTCCCGCTGTGGCCGAGCGCGACGGTGCCGTCATCGCGCTGGCCGGCGGAGCGCGGCGGAGCAGGGTGAGCCGCCGCGTCGGCGGCCGCGGCGGGACCGGCTCCGATGACCAGCTCGGGCAGGCCGCGCACGATCGCGACCGGAACCTGGTCGGTCTTGCCCTTGACGAGCTCGGCCGCAGCGGCGATCTCGTCCGCGACGGCCGCGACCGTCACCTCGAGCGTGTTGCCGAAGGTGTCGGCCTGGCCACGGTGGTCGCGCAGCGGCCGCACCCCGGCCGCTCCGATCGCCGTGTCGGTCTGGCCGTTGCGCCACGGGCGGCCCATCGTGTCGGTGATCAGCACGCCGACCGTCGTGCCGGTCAATTCGGTGATCGCCTTGCGCAGTCGCCGGGCCGAGCCGTCCGGGTCCTCGGGAAGCAGCACGACGGTTCCCGGCGCGGTGTTGGACTCGTCGACCCCGGCCGCCGCCATGACCAGGCCGTGCCTGGTCTGGGCGATCGTCGTCGGGCCGCGACGCGCCACCACCCTGACGGTCTCGGCCGCGATCGCGTCGTCGCGTCCGGCGCTGATCACCCTGCCCTCGGCCTTGCTGACGATCTTGGACGTGACCACCACGATGTCGCCGCCGGCCAGCCGGGGCGCCGCCGCCACGATCAGTTCGGCCAGGTTGGCCCCCGGCCCGATCTCCGGCAGCCCCGGCACGCCGGTGACGGTGATCTCGCTCATGGGGTGTCTCCCGCTCGCACGGACAACTCCTGGGCGAGGTGGATCGCCGCGCTGGCGATCGTCGCGGCCGCCGCGGCGTCGGTCATGTAGAGCGGCAGTGCCCGCACCGCGGTCCCGGCGAGCCCGGCGTCCTGCACCGCGGCGGCGTCGGAAGAGTCGACGAGCCAGCCGTTAAGCAAATGAGGACCGTAGTGCGCGGCGACGGCCGCAGCGGTCGTCTTGACTCCGATCGCCGCCAGGCAGGCGTCGGCCATGCCGCGGACCGGCGCGCCGCCGATCACCGGGGAGACGCCCACGACCGTCTTGGCGCGGACCGCTTCGGCGATGCCCGGTATCGCGAGGATGATGCCGATGCTGACGACCGGGTTGGACGGCGGCAGCAGGACGAAGTCCGCGTCGGCGATCGCCCGCAGCACGCCGGGAGCGGGCGCGGCTCGCTCGGCGCCGGACGCGATGAAGCTCAGGGCGGGAACCTTGGCGTGCAGCCGGACCCACCACTCCTGGAAGTGCACGGTGCGCCTGCCCGCCTCGTCGTCGATCAGCACGTGAGTCTGGACGTCGTCGTCGGTCATCGGCAGCAGTCTCACGCCAGGCTGCCATCGGTCGCACAGCCGCTTCGTCACCTCCGACAGCGGCAGCCCGGCGTGCAGCATCGATGTGCGCACGATATGGGTGGCGAAGTCCCGGTCGCCGAGACTGAACCAGTCGGGCCCGGCGCCGTAGGCGGCCAGCTCGGACTGCACCAGGTAGCTCTCGTCGGCGCGGCCCCAGCCCTGCTCCTCGCTGATGCCGCCGCCGAGCGTGTACATCACGGTGTCCAGGTCCGGGCAGACATGCAGGCCGAACAGCCCGATGTCGTCGCCCGTGTTCCCGACGACCGTGATCTCGGCGTCAGGAGCGGCGACTCGCAGTCCGCGCAGGAACCGGGCGCCGCCGACCCCGCCGGCGAGCAAGGTGATGCGCATGCGCCCGAGTCTGCCAGCACCGACGGGCCGCACGCCGGCCGGGGACGCCGTCCCGGCGCAGGCTGGGATCCCAGGATTCCCGGCCGACTTTCCCGTCATCACGGGCAAGCGGTTGACCTTTATCACGTATCAGCCTTGACGTTTAGCAAGACACGCGCGTGTAATTTCATCAGTGTAATTCTCTGGCTGGCTTCGCGCGGGGCGCCAGGGAGCCGACGGGGTTAGCGAGGGGTGGAGGTGCGCTGTGACTGACGCAATCGTCGCGCTTGTGCACGACGCGTTTGACATCGGCGCGGACGAGGCTGAGCCGGCCTGGCAGGACAGGGCGCTGTGCGCCCAGACCGATCCTGAGGCGTTCTTTCCCGAGAAGGGCGGGTCTACCAGGGAGGCCAAGCGGGTGTGCCGAAGCTGTGAGGTCCGCGCGGAGTGCCTGGAGTACGCACTCGAGCACGACGAGCGGTTCGGCATCTGGGGCGGCCTGTCCGAACGGGAGCGCAGGCGGCTGAAGCGGCAGGTCGGCTAGCCGCCAGGTTGCCGCGCCGGCCAGCGACCGATCCGGCCAGCGGATCGGGTCGCGTCGGTCGGCGATCCTGTCGGCGACCCGGTCTGCGGGCTGCGTCGCGAGGCATCGCGAGGCGTCGCGAGCTATCGCTAGGCGTCGCAAGGCGTCGTGAGTCGTCACGAGGCACGGTGTTTCGCGGCGGGTTGGAGGCTTTTGCGCTAGTATCGTCCCCGCTGGGGTAGCTCGGCCGCTCAACGGCAAGCTCGCCGTCTGGCAGTGCCGCCCCCCGGGCTTCGCGTATCGTTCACAAGGAACCCGGCCCGCCGGAAGGCCTGGCAGTCGCCGGCCCCGCGGGGTAAAGCCCCCCTGACCAGCAACCGGATCGCCTTGTCGCCGAACGAGTCTTATCCGCAGCACGTCGTGACCGCCGTCATCGTCGCGCACGATGGCGCCGTCTGGCTACCCCCTGTTGCCGATGCCGTCCTCGGGCAGACGCGGCCGGTGCAGCGGGTCGTCGCCGTGGACACCGGCAGCCGGGACCGCAGCGGCGCCATCCTCGGGTCGAAGTTCGGCCGGACGGCGGCGTTCGGCATGGACCGGTCGACCGGCTACGGCACCGCGATCGCCAGGGCGCTGCAGCACCGGGCCGCGAACGTGCCCGTGCCCAGCCCGCCAGGCGCCCAGCCGGCCGGGCGGATCGAGTGGCTGTGGCTGCTGCACGACGACTGCGAGCCCGCGCCCGACGCGCTCGAGCAGTTGCTGCGCGGCACGGTCGAGACCACCTCCGCCGCGGTCCTCGGCCCCAAGCTGAGGGACTGGTCCAGCCGCGACGTCATCCTCGAGGCGGGCGTCACCATGGACACGGCGACCAGGCGGGTCACCGGCATCGACCCCCGCGAGGTCGACCAGGGCCAGCACGACGGCGACCGCGATGTGCTCGCCGTGAGCAGCGCGGGCATGCTGGTCCGCCGCGACGTCTGGGAGCAGGTCGGCGGGTTCGACACCGTCATGGGCCTGTTCATGGAGGACGTCGACTTCTGCTGGCGGGTGCACGCGGCCGGCTACCGGGTCCGGGTGATCACCGACGCGATCGCCTACCACGCGCAGGCAGGCGCGAGGCACCGGCGGGCGGTTTCGGTCGGCCGCCGGGCGCGGATGCTCGACCGCAGGAACGGGCTGCTGACCCTGCTCGGCAACCTGCCGCTGCGGCAGATGCTGACCGCGGCGGCCGGCAACGTCCTCGTCTCGCTGCTGCGGATCATCTTCTTCCTCCTGGCCAAGCGGCTGGCCGCGGCCATGGACGAGTTCTCGGCCGTGGTCGCGGTGCTTTGTCATCCGGTCCGGCTGATCCGGATGCGCGGTCAGCGGTCCCGCGGGCGGCGGGCCGCCTACAGCAGGGTCAGGGCGGATCTGCCGCCTGGTCACTCGGCGCGGCGCCTGGTCGAGTTCGTGCTGTCGAAGTCGCAGCTCGACCCCGCAGGGGCGCATCACGCGTCAGCCGACCCGGCAGAAGACGACTCGATGCTCGTCGACAACGGGCTCGGCAGGCGGCTGCTGACCAGCCCGTCGCTGCTCACCTTCGTCGCCCTGCTCGCCGTCGCGCTCACGGCGGGGCGCTCGCTGATCGGGCATGGACCGCTCGGCGGCGGCTCCCTGGTGCCGTCGTGGGGCGGCGCATCCGACTTGTGGAGCGCCTACCTGCAGTCGTTCCACCCGACCGGGATCGGCTCTGGCGCTCCGGCGCCGCCCTGGCTGGCCGTGATCGCCGCGCTCGCCACCGTGCTCGCAGGGAAGGCCTGGCTGGCCGTCGACGTCCTCATGATTGGATGCGTGCCGCTGGCCGGGATGACCGCGATGCTGGCCGCGCGCAAGGTCACCACGTCGAGGGCGGTCCGGGCGTGGGCGTCGGTGACCTACGCCCTGCTGCCGGTCGCCACCGGGGTGATCGCCTCGGGGCGGTTCGGCGCCGCGGTCGCGTTCATCCTGCTGCCGCTGGTCCTCGCGCACGCGGGCCGCATGGTGACCGGGTCGGGGCCGCGGGCGAGCCGCGCGGCCTGGGCGACCGGGCTGCTGGTCGCGGTCGGCGCCGCCTTCGTTCCGCTGCTGTGGATCGTGACGTTCGCTGCCTGCCTGCTAACCGCGCTCGTCTTCCGCGCCACCAGGCGCGGCCTCCTGCGCAACCTCGCCATCGCGGCGCTGGCCGCGCCGGTCCTGCTGCTGCCCTGGTCGCTGACCCAGGTCGCGCACCCGGCCGGCCTGCTGCTCGAGGCCGGCCTGCCGCAGCCGGGGACACCGGTCGGCGGCCTGCCGGCCAGGGCGCTGCTGCTGCTCAGCCCGGGCGGCCCGGGGTTGCCCCCCTACTGGGTCACGGCCGGGCTGTTCACCGCCGCCCTCGCCGCGCTGTTCGTCGGCCGGCTGCGCAAGCTGGTCCTGGCGGGCTGGGGGATCGCGCTGACCGGGCTGCTCATCGCGATCGTGGCGAGCCACCTGACGGTGCGTCCCGACGACGGCGGCCCGGTGGCCGTGTGGGCCGGACTCCCGCTTGCGCTCGCCGCGCTCGGGCTGCTGCTGGCCTCGGTAGCCGGGGCGGGGGCGCTCGGCCGCCTGCTGGCCGGGGTCAAGGGCTGGCGCGCGGTGGTGTCCGGCCGGGGACAGTGGGCCGCGCTGGTCGCGCTGGTCGCCTGCTCGACTCCGCTGATCGCCGCCATCGCCTGGCTCAGCACCGGGGTGAGCGGGCCGATTCACCCGGTGAGCAGCACGGTCGTGCCCGAGCTCGTGGCCGCGGCGGATGGCCAGAGCCGCCAGGTCCGGACCCTGGTGCTCAGGTCGTCCGGCGGTCACATCTCCTACCTGCTGCTTCGCGGCCCGAGCCCGTCGCTGGCCGACACCGCGCTCACCCCGTCGGCCGATGCCCTGCACGCGCTCAGCCGGGCCGTCTCCGCGCTGACCGTTCCTGGCGGCGGGCTGGCGGCCGACCAGGCACGGCAGCTCGCCGACTTCGACATCGGCTACGTGCTGGTCCAGGCGCCGGTCGACAACCAGCTAGCCAACGTGCTCGGCAACGTGAGCGGGCTGCGGCCCTACAGCATCACGCCGGGCTACTCGCTGTGGCAGCTTGAGACGCCGCCCGCGCGAGTGACCGTCAGCGAACCCGACGGCACCGTGGCGGCGATACCGTCGGCGCCGGTCGGCGTCTCGTCCGCCCGGGCTCCCGCCGCGGGCGGAACGCTGATGCTGTCCGAGCCCGCCGGCGGCTGGCACGCATCGCTCAACGGGCATCCGCTGACCGAGGTGCCGTCGCCGGCCGGAAGCTGGGCGCAGGCCTTCAGGCTGCCCACGGGTGGCGGCAGCCTGAGCGTCGGGTACTCCGGTCTGACCAGGAACCTCATTCTCGCCTTCGAGTTGCTGGCCTTCGTGGTCGTGGCCGGTCTCGCGCTGCCCGGCATCAAGGTCGCCGATCAGGAGGCGCTGTCGGCCGGCCCGGAGACCGGCGCGCACCGCCCTGGCGTGGCCGGTCCCGGGCAGCCGGACGCGGGCCTGGCCGGCGACGGCAGCCAGGTGGCGACCGGGCGGCGGGCCGGGCTGGGCGCGGCGCAGGCGCGGTCGCAGCGGCTCGCGCGCGGCGCGCGCAGCAAGGCCAGCCGCAGCCGGGCGGCCGCCCGAAACAGGGTTGGCAGGGTCAGCAGGAACAGAGGCAGCCGGCCAGCGACGGCCGGAGGCCGTGCTGGCTCGTCGCTGGCCGGCCTTGACGGGGCCGCGGCGGGCGGCCTGGCAGCCGGTGCTGCCGCGCGGCTTGCGCAGCGCAGCCGCGCGGAGGACGAGTCGGGCCAGCATGAAGCGGGCCAGCGTGAAGCGGGCCAGCGCGAGCCCCGGCTGGCCGAGGCCTGGCCGTACGCGGCTGCGGACGACCCGCGCGGCACGGGCAGGCTCGCCGACGCCTGGCCGTACGCGGCCGACGAGCCGCGCCCCGGCGCCCGCGCAGCCGAACCGGGCCCGGGCGCCGGCGCCGACGACTGGCCGTCCGACCAGCGGCCGGTGGCCGGGAGTGATCCGGCGCCGGCCGGGCCGCGCCCCGGCCGGCCCGCCGACGCGCGGGAACGGGCCCGGTCCTACTCGGACGAACCGGATCAAGACCTCGGTGCTCGTGCCGACTTTTCCGCAACGGGACTGTCCGGGCGGCCCTACGACGACGGCTATCCCGAGCCGCCAGCCGGTCGCCGATCCCCGGCCGCCGGGCGGTCTCCGTCCGGCCGCTCGGCCTCCGGCGACTGGCCGTACCCGGACCTCGACGCCGACGCCGACGCGCGCGCCGACCGCGGTACCGCGGCCGGCCGGCCTCCGTCTGGCCGGTCGCCGGGCGGGTCGTGGCCGTATGCCCACGAGGAGACCGCGGACCGCCGCCCGGCGGCCGGCCGCTCCCCGGCCGGCCGCTCGCCCGAGCGTGACTGGGACGCGCCCGAGCGTGACTGGCCGGGCCAGGACGCGCCCGAGCGTGACCGGCTGGACCGTGACCGGCTGGACCGTGACCGGCCGGCCTCGCGTGACGAGCAGGGCACACGGGCGTACCGGCTCGCCGGCGAGCCGCGCTCGACGTCGGGTTCGCGGCCGTACGGCGAGCCGGACCGCGACCCGAGCCCGAACCGGTCCGGCCGGCCCGACCGGGAGTCCGCCCCCAGTGCCGGTGACCGCGAGCCCGCGGAGCCGCGGCGCGGCCGGCGCGGAGTCCGGCGGCCGGCTCGGCACGGCAGCGACAGGGCGGGCCGCAAGAACCAGGCCCAGCCGCAGCCGCCGTCGGCTTGGCCGGCCGACGACGAGGCGCTCGAGCCGTTGCCGCCGACCGGCAGCGCCGGCCGCAGGCAGAGCGGTCGCAGTGCCTGGCGGCCGGCCGAGGACACCGGCGAGCGGGGCAGGCACCGTGACGACGGACGGCAAGCTCAGCGCTGGTCAGAACCGCTGCCCGACTATGAGCCCGAGTACGAAGGGGACGGCTGGTGACGGCTCGAAAGGCCAGGCCGACTAGGAGCCGCCAGCTCGCGAACCGTTTCATCCTGGCGTTCCTCGTGCTGCTCGCGCTGGCCGGCCTGTACGGCGTGGCCGGGCTCAGCCGCGCGGTCGTGCTCACGGCCGCGACGCCGGCCGGCCCGGTGGGCAAGCTGCCGGTCACCGCCGCCCTGGTCGCCTGCCCGGCGCCGGGATCGGCCGGTCTCATCGGCGGGAACATCGCCGAGGCTAGCGCGCCGGCCAGCACCGGCAGCGGTCAGGTGGCGCTGACCGCGCTGAGTCCGGCCGCCAAGTCGCGGCCGCCCGCGGCGGTGAACACGTCCCCGCGGCCTGGTCAGCTCACCGTGCGGGCCATCCGCGACGCCGCGGCCGTGCCGAAGAAGCTGGCCACCTTGCCGAGCATGGCCGGCAAGCGGGTGCCGACCAGCCGGGCCAGGGGCGGCCTGATCATCGCGGCTACGGGATCGAACGCGCCGGGCTTCGACGTCGAGCAGCTCAGCCCGGGCGGGCTGCCGACGGCCCGCTGTCAGGCGCCAGGCTCGGACTTCTGGTTCCTCGGCCCGGAGACGACCACGATGCACACCGAGCTGTACCTGATGAACGCCGACAGCACGTCGGCCAACGCGCACCTGAGCGTCCAGACCGACAGCGGCCCGCTGCTCGGCACCCCGGACTCCGGGATCGTCATCCCGCCTCACGCCATGATCGTGCAGAGCCTGGACAAGCTCGTGCACGCGGCCAAGGCCGCCTCGTTCCACGTGACGACGAGCACCGGCAGGGTTGTCGCCGCCATCCGCGAATCCGGCAGTTCCGCCAAGCCGGGCGAGTGGCTGCCAGCCGTCGAGCAGCCGGGGACCACGCAGATGCTGACCGGCCTGCCCGCCACGGTCGGCACGCGCGAGCTGTATATCACCGTGCCAGGCTCCGCGTCGGCCAGGGTCAAGGTGACCGCGGTGACTCCGCGCGGTTCGTACCAGCCCACCGGCGGCAGCGGCATCAGCCTGCTAGGCCACCTGACCACGGGCGTGTCGATCCCGTCGCTCGGCGGGAACTCCGGCTCGATCAAGATCTCCTCGAACGTGCCGGTCACGACGATGCTGGAGGTCTCGGGCGGTCCGCCCGGCGCGCCTGGCGCCTTCATCGGCGGCTCCGACCCCGTCACCGAGCAGGGTGTCGTCGCGGCGAGCCCGGTCGGCCCGGCGGCCAAGACCCAGGTCGTGCTGTCGGCCCCGGGGGCTGCCGCGAGGGTCAGGATCACGCTGGCCGTCCCGGGCACCGCGCTGACCGGGCAGACCGGCAAGCTGGTGAAGATCCACGCCAAGTCGGCCGCCAAGGTGCGGATCGGCCTGCCCAAGGGCGCGGGCCGCGGCGTCAAGATGGTGGCGATCGTCGTGACGCCGCTGGCCGGATCGGGGCCGGTCTACGCGGCCCGGCTGGCCGTCGTCGGCGGCTCCCTGCAGACGGTGCTGCCGGTCGTCTCGTCGCCGACCAGGATCGACCTGCCCGACGTCGGCCAGTCCCTGGTGCGCGTGCTCGGGTCCTTAGCTGGTCGTTCAGTGTCAGACCGGGCCGGTCAGTCGTCCGGATAGTCGGGATCGATCACCTGCGGGTCGAGGTCGAGCAGCTTGGCGAGTTCCTCGATCACCACGTCGAGCACGAGCTCGCCGAGCTCGTCCTCGCCGTCCGCGCGGGCCAGCAGCGGCCTGCGGTACAGCACGATCCTGGCGGGCCTGGCCGGGCGGGCCGGATCGCCCGGTTCTGACCTGGCCGGGTCGAGCCTGGCCAGCGGGACGGGATCGGGTTCCTCGGACAGCAGGTCGACGGCTGGGGGATCGACCGCGGGCACTTCCTCGACCGCGAACTCCACGCCGGCCAGCTCGGCCTCCCAGCGCGGCTCGAGCTGGGCGACCGCCTGCAGGACCAGCTCGTCGAACCGCTCGGCGCGGCTGCGGTACAGCGGCGACCCGGCCGGAGCCAGCGGCCCGCGCAGGCCGCGCCCGTGCCGGTCGCGGCGCCGGATCCGAGCGGTCGCCGGAGGTCGGCTGTCAGCCGGTCGCACAACCACACAGCGTAACCCAGAGGCTCCCGGCCGAGGCGGGCCGGCCGCCGGCAGCCCGCTTCAGAGGAGACAGTGCCCCAGAAAAGACAGCGCCCCAAGAAAAGACAGAGACACGATCGTGCAGAGTGCCCCGGGTGATGGCGTTACCGCCATGCGTACCGATACCGTCAGCGGTTGTGAGCGAACTTCGCGGCCCGGTCCTTAGCAGGGCGCGGAGCGCTCGGATGGCCCAGTCCTGTACCGCAGCCGGGCCGCTGCCGCGTTCGCGCCCGGCCGCGCCGGCAGCACCGCCAACGGAGCCGTGAGCGAGGTGGATCGTTGAGTTCTCGCCGCTGCTCCCGGCCGGCCTGCAAGCGGGATGCCGTGTGCACGCTGACCTACGTGTACCGGGATTCGACGGCAGTGCTCGGGCCGCTTGCCGCGTACGTCGAACCGCACTGCTACGACCTGTGCAGCGCGCACGCGGACCGGCTCACGGCTCCGCGGGGCTGGGACATCGTGCGGCTGCCGCTCGCTCCGAGCCAGGAGGCCGCGGCCGACGACCTGGAGGCGCTGGCCAACGCGGTCCGCGAGGCAGCCGCGCCGCGCACGGCCGTCGAGCCGGTCGGGCAGGGGATCGAGGTCGGCAGGCGCGGGCACCTGAGGGTGCTCCGGTCGGCGCCGCCGGAGCGCGGCCG